>Ga0310811_10009861_pt1 | contig 12350 bp, 11 predicted proteins | sample YCmetagenome_FD_207642 | JGI IMG/M metagenome (GOLD analysis project Ga0310811, IMG submission 207642) | Soil microbial communities from experimental microcosm in Duke University, North Carolina, United States - YC | ecosystem: Engineered > Artificial ecosystem > Soil microcosm > Unclassified ... | reverse complement strand
TGGTAGACGCGATAGCCGTGCTGGTCGGAGAAGTAAAGATGCCCATTGTGCCAGCGCGGGCACTCGGTGAAGGCGAAGCCGCCAGCTAACTTCGTGAACTCGGACATGGAGGGCAGTTGAATCGCTTCCATTGTAGCCGGGTGAGGGCTTGCAATTGATTGAAAGATGCGGAGTTCATTTACGCGCGGTTCTGCGCGGGAACAGGTTTGCTATCGATAGTGGGCCGGGACCGGTGACGACAAGGGAGGCGAGGCAGGCAATGTAAAGCAGGTCGCATTCGTAGCCGGGCGGTCCGAATTGCGGGCGGCCAGAGGTGACAGAGACCAGCTTGATCGAACTGAATCCGAATGGCAGGTGGACTTTGAACATGGCGACGAGAAGGACTGCCGTCATGGGCATTGCGAAGAAGGGAATCAGACAACCGACGAGTACGGCGAGGCCGCCGAAGATCTCGATGAGAATGGTGAGCCATGCCATCAGGTGAGGGGCAGGAACAGAGAGGCCATGCAGGGTTGCAGCGAAGAGATCTGGGCCGCGGTTGAGTTTGGCGAGACCGTGCTGGATGAAGCCGAAGCCGACGATGAGACGCAATGGAAGGGGCGCCCAACGTTTGAGCGTGAGCTGAGCAGGGGATGACTTGAGGCGCGTGTTGGCTTTATGAGGTGAAGTGGCGATTGCGTCCATTTTTGTGAACTCCGATGGGAGAGCTGCCCTGTGCTTCCAGCACGAATCGAGCACGGGCCGAACAGTGCGGGCGCAACACTTGTGATGGAGTGGAGGACAGAAGAGTTACAGGAGGAGTGGTTCCGGCTATTCGTAGCGGAGTGCTTCGGCGGGACGAATGCGCGCGGCAGTGGAAGAGGGATAGAGCGTGGCGAGCAGCGAAATTCCGATGGAGACGAGGGCGACAACGACTCCGTCGAGAAGGCGAGGCGCGAAGGGCAGGGTATCGATTGCGTAGACGTCGGGCGTGAGTCCTATGTGGTAGTGCGATCCTGCCCAGGAGCCGAGATACCCGAGGATGAGGCCGGTCACGGTGCCGACAAGGCTGATGAGGAATCCCTGAAGGAGGAAGATGCGGCGGACCTGATTGGGAGCGACGCCGAAACTCATGAGCACTGCGATGTCACGCGTTTTTTCCATAACCATCATGGTGAGGGCGATGAGGATGTTGAGTGCGGCGACGATGACGATGAGGGTGATGACGATGAAGGTGACGATCTGCTCGAGGCGCAGGGCCCGGAAGAGCTCGCGATTTTGTTCCTTCCAGTTTGTGGTTTGGAAGCCGGGGCCGGCGGCAGCTTCGATTTGTTTGGCGATTTCCGGGGCGTGGTTGAGATCGTCGATGCGGAAACTGATGACGGTGATGATGTCGGGCTCGTCGTAGAGACGCTGGGCGTCTCCGAGGCGAATGAAGCCCCAATTGGAGTCATATTGATAGAAGCCGGTGTGGTAAGTGCCGACGAGCTGGAAACGAACGGTTTGGGGCATCATACCCATGGGGGTGAGCTCGCCCTGCGGGCTGATCAGGGTGACGGAGTCACCTACGGCAGCGCCGACGGTGTCAGCGAGTTCTTTGCCGATGATGAGCGGCGGAAGTTGACCGGAGGGCGGAGCCTCTGCGGGTTCGTTTTCGGGCTCAAGTGCCTTGACGGCTGACGCGGGAGCGCTGGTCAGGACTTTGCTTACGGCTTTCTCGTGTTCCGGGATAATGCCTTCAATCAGGGCGTAGCCCTCGCGAGCTCCGTGAGCGACCACGACCTGCTCATCCAGTTCGGGTGCTGCGGCGACGACGTGAGGGAGTTTGGAAAGGCGCTCCAGGAGAGGGCGCCAGTCGTGGATGCCTTCGTTCTGATTGGTGCGCATGAGTTGCACGTGAGCGCTGGAGTCGATGAGGCGATCCTGCATGTCGCGGCGCATGCCGTTAGTGATGGCGAGCGCGATGATGAGCGCGGCGACTCCGGCGGTGACTCCAGCGATGGAGATGCCGGTGACGACACCGACGACAGCCTGCCGCCGCTTGGCTCTCAAATACCGCGCCGCCACAAAGAGTTCAAATCGCATCGTGCCCGATTCTACTTCGCCCCGGTGACTACGGATTTGGCAAGGCCCACGTTCTCGCGCCGGTCGTACACACGAACGGTGATGAGGTGCTCACCGGATTTGCCTTCGAGAGACTTAGCTGGGATCTGGAAGTCGTAGTGTTCCTGCTTGAAGTCAGAGAGTTTGCCGACGGGATCGATGTATTGCCAGGTGCCTGCGTCGATGGCGTACTCAGCGTGTGCGATGGGTGAGGCCGCGTCTTCCGCGTCGAAGGTGACGTGGACTGGACCCATGCAGGGAGCGCGCACGCACTGGATGGATTGCTGCTCAGCTTTGAGCGCGTTTACGACTGGGGGCGTGGTGTCGATTTCGAAGCGATCACTCTCCATGAAGTCGGTGAGGGCTTCGCCGGGGTTGTGTGAGGGTGCGTCAGATGCGACCACTTTGATTCGGTAGCCGCCGTCGGGAATGAGAGCGGCGTCGAAGCTGTAGGCCTTCTCGTTGATGTTGTCTTTCAGCAGGTGCCAATCGCGCTCGCCATCCCCGCGAAGGAAGAGCGAGTAAACGAGGTCATCGCCGTTGTCGTCGTGGGCGGCCCAGCGGACTGTCACAGCCGTGCGATCTTTCAACGCCTGGATGGGTTGGTTTGCGCTGCCGGTGTCGACGGGAACGACTGCGGGTTGATTGGGTGAAGGGAAGCTGATATTGACGTTCTGCTGATTTGGATTGGAGGGCTGCGGGTTGAGACGTGCGCCGGGGGCGACAACGAGATCATCTACGGTGGGGGCGGCGTTTACGGGCAGGAAGTTGACGCCCACTTCACCGAGTTGTCCGGCGTCGCGGAGGATGGCTTTCCATTGGAGGAAGCGGCCGGGAGGCGACTGTACTGCGCCGTCCTTGAGAGGTTGCCAATCGGACCAGCCCCAGTCTCCGCGGCCGCGAATGGGCTGTTCGACATTGCCGGTGCGGGTGAGGAGTTCGTAGTTGGCGGAGCCGGGCTCGATTTCGACGCGGCCGAAGCGGGCGAAGGCGCCTGCATCGAGGACATCGCTGGCGTACTCGTGGATTTGCGATTTGCCGAGTGAGTAGAGCTTGCCTGTGTTGCCGGTTCCGATGAGGACGGCGCCGCCCTGAGCGTTGACGAAGCTGAGGCCTTGTTGCGCTTCAACATGGGCGACGTCGGCGTAGTCGCCGTTCTTCTGGATGCGGAAGATGTGGCCGCGATTTCCGCTGATGGCGAGGACGCCATCGGTTTGGGCGTCGAGCGCGTAGACGATGTCTTCTTTGCTGGACCAGATCTTGCGCGGAGCCTGGTCTTCTGCGAGCGCGTAGACTTCAGTGCCGTCGGGCGCGGAGGAGCTTGCGTTGGCGGCTTGAAGTGAGCCGGGCTGGACGATGGTGAATGTGATGCTGCCAACGCCCTGCACGGGAAGAGGAGGAAGGGGGTTGTGGCTCTTGTCGCCTACGCTCGCGGCGTAGATTGTGTCGTCCTGTCCGACGGTGACGGAGGTGATCTCGCGGCGCGGGGCTTCGAAGAGGACGTAGCCTTTTCCTTGCGGGCTGATTCTGTAGACGAGACCTGAGCCATCAGAGCCGGCGATAAGATTGCCTTTTGCGTCCCATGCGAGAGCGCGGATATGCTGCTCATCTGTTTTGAAGAACAGGTCGGGCTTCATGTCGGGTGCGGCAGGATTGACGCGATAGATCGCCCCGGGACCACCGACAGCGATGTAGAGCTTGCCTGCGGTGTCGAAACTCATATCCCAGATGTAGTGGGATTTCGATTCGCGATTTGACTTAGGATCGTCTTCGCCGGCAGGTGTAGTTTCAAGCTTCGCTGCATCGAAGACGAGTTTGGCAGAGGATTCGTCCTGCTTGGCGGTGGCGTTCGGATTGAGCTTGTAAACTTTTCCGCCGGGTAATGTGGCTGCATAGACAGATCCGTCTGGCCCGACGCGGACGACCTGTACGCTGACATCGCGGGTTTCGAAGATGGTGACTGGCTTGCCGTCTTTTTGAGCACTGCCGCGCAGAACGGTAGCGGGTGAGCCGGTGCCGATATACGGCGTGCCAGTCTTGTCGATGGCCACAGACCAGATGAAGGTGGATGGTGTCGTGAGCAGATCCGTGAGCCCGGGGCCCTCGCGGAGGGTTCCATTGCTGTTGATGGCGACACCCTGCGGCGTGCCTTTCTCGAACTCCTCGATGCGTGACTGGGTCCAGAGGTGAGTGCCCTGGGCATGCGAGGTGCGGGGACTGAGGGTAGCCATCGCGGATGCAGCGAGGAACAGGGCCATAAGCGGGCGCGGAGTTGAAGACATTCTGAAGTTGAGTATAAAAGCAGGGAACGGGGAAGGAAGACTTGCTAGCTGCTGCGGCGGAATTGGATGATGCGGCGACGGTCGCGCTTGGTGGGGCGGCGCTCAGGGAGGGGGGCGAATTCCTGCGTGGCTTTGCGTTCGGCGGCTTCGCGGAGGCGGCGTTCTTTGCTCTCGTCGGTTTCGCGGTAGAGAGTTTGCGCCACTGCAGCTGGACCGCGGATGTCGGACAGGCCCAGGACCTCAATATGAAAGTCGCCGCCTTCGTTCTTGATGCGCAGCATGTCGCCGATGTGGACCTCGCGGGCGGGCTTTGCTTCAATTTCGTTGGAGCGGATACGGCCGAGATCGCATGCCTTGGCTGCCAGGGCGCGAGTCTTGAAGAAACGGGCGGCCCAGAGCCACTTGTCGATACGGGTGGTTTTTCTTTGTTGGCCGGTGGTCACGTATCTACGCTGAAGCGTCGGAACCAGGTTTGATCGTCTTCCAGACGTAGAGAAACTCAGAGTCACTGGAGGTGGAGACCTCAATTCCGCGCTGGCGAGTGGCGCGATTGAGAGCTGACCTGATGTTCTCCTTGGTGTCGGGCAACTGCACCAAGGGAATCTTCAGCGCGTGGTCCGATTCGAGCAGGTCGATGTCGTTCAGGATCTGGGTAACAATCTGCTTATGTTTGCCGTCTCGACCTTTAGGCACGTCGGCTTGGTTTATTGATTCATATCGCATAGTGGATGTACGAGACTCCGTACTGCTGGCCATTCGTTTCCTCGCCGTTTACAGTTGACGGGTTTCCTCGGTACTGGGGCCCGCACAAATGAGAACTTAGCCTATAGATAAACTAAACAACGTATGACTATCCTACCCTTGATTTGATGCTGGCCGTCAAGCAAAATATCCAAAAGCTTAGTGAACCATCGTGAACCAAAAAACACGTATAAACCCAATCTTTTAAACATTTAGGCCGTAGATCGAAAGAGCCTGCACGTAAAGAATGAAAGCTGCTACGGTGAAGCTACAGGAGATAAATTGTGAGCAAGAATCAGACTTTTCCCACTGTTCCGCTCAAGGAAGTTCCCATGAACACCGATGGGCATCAAGCACATAGGCCGGTTGTGCTGGTTGTAGACGACGAGAGCGTCATCGCGGACACGCTTGCAGAGATTCTTTCGCGGAGCGGATATCACGCAGTCCCGGTGTACGACGGAGACAGTGCGTTGGAGACGGCGCTGCTGACGCCGCCGGAGATGCTGATCACGGATGTGGTGCTGCCGGGCATGACGGGCATCGAACTGGCGATCACGGTGAGGCGGATCTATCCCGACTGCAAAATCATATTGTTCTCAGGCCAGGCGTCGACGGCCGATCTGCTGTCGAGTGCTCGCGCGGAGGGGCACCACTTCACCCTGCTGAACAAGCCACTGCACCCGCAGGATCTGCTGCAACGGGTATCAGAAGGGCTGAAGCCGCATCGGCAAGCTGCGGTTGAAGCGAAGTAAGCTTCTCGGTCAGGCTAAACGCAGGTTGGGCGCCCTTGAGGGCGCCCGAATCATTTTGCGAGTGGATGGCTCAGTTGGCCAGCACTGCCCGGTAGCGGACCTTGTTCTTCTTGACCTTGTCGATAGCTTCGTTGGCTTTGGACATGGAGAAGGCTTCGGTGGTGGCCTTTACATGGTGCCTTGCCGCAACGTCGAGCATCTCGCGAATGCGCTGCGGCGAACCGATGGGGCTGCCGGTGATGGTGCGAATGCCGGCGATCAGCGGGAATGCATGAACGGATACCGGCGAGGGCGGCACGCCTACGAAGCAGAGGGTTCCATTGGGACGCAGCGCCTGAATGTAGACGTTCCAGTCCTGATCAGCGTTGGCTGTGTTCAGGATGAAGTCCAACGATCCTGCTACATCTTTCATTGCCTTCGACTCGCGCGAATTCACGAAGTGATGCGCACCGAGGGAACGTGCTTCCTCTTCCTTGCCGGTGGAGGTAGAGAAGGCGAACACTTCGGCTCCGAAGACTTTTGCGAACTGAATGGCGATGTGGCCGAGGCCGCCGATGCCGATGACGCCTACTCGTGAACTGGGATTCACGGCGTGGTCTCGGAGTGGGCTGTAGACAGTGATTCCTCCGCAGAGGAGCGGAGCTGCCTGCTCGCTGGGCAAAGCGTCGGGGATTGGCGAGACGAAGCGCGCGTTGGCACGAACTCCGCTGGCGTATCCTCCGTGGCGATGGACGCATGTGGCTTCCTGATAGGGGCAGAGATTCTCGAGTCCGCGGCTGCACCACTCGCATTGGCCGCAGGAGTTCGATTGCCAGCCGAGGCCGACGCGCTGTCCTGGTTTGAGAGAGCGGACTTGAGAGCCGATTGCGGTGACGGTGCCGATGATCTCGTGACCGGGGATGAATGGATATTGGCTGATGCCCCAGTCATTGGAAATGAGATGAAGATCGCTATGACAAATTCCGCAGTGGGTAATGCCGATTTCGACTTCCTGCGCGCCCAGTTCTCCTGGGTCGTAGCGAAAAGGCAAAAGTTCGGCGCCCGCCGCGTGAGCTGCTAAACCTTGGATCTGGGCCATGACTTTACGCAGTCCTCGCTTGGGGTCGCTAAAAAAACCGAAAACACCTGAGCCGTAAGGATACGATGAAATTCTTCGGTCTGCAGTGCAGGTTAGTTTAAACCGCCGCCGGGCTCGATGTGGAGACTGAGAAGCTGGAATCCGCTGAGCACGCCGCCAGCAGGAGCTTGTCCCGCGACCACTGCGGATTCGCCGCTGAGAGTGACGTCCTGTGCGGTGCGGAGAGGTTCGAGTGCATTTGCCATAGATAACGGCAGTGCCGAGAGAGTCTGACCGTTCACGCCTGCCTGCGCATCGGGCAGCAGGAGGCTGACGAAGATGCGGTCGGCGGGATGTTGACTCTGTGCTTGGGCGAGAGCGGTTTCGAGATCGATGGTGCGGTTGGGTATGCGCGGAGGATTGAGAGCGCGGTCGAGCGTACCGGCGTCAGAGACGAGCAGGCGCACATTGCCGGATGCGATGCCCTGAGGCACGCGGACGGGAATGCGGATGTTGCGTGCGGGCTGCTGCCATGGACGCACGGTTGCTTCGACTACGATTGAATCGCCAGCGTGAACAATGTTCCCGGTGTTGAGACGGGCGTTTTCAAGCTGGACCTGGGCGCGGCGGGGGATCGTTTCTACATCTAGGTGGACGGCTTTGATCGCGCCCTGCCGTGCGCCATTGGCATAAAGCAGGGCGAAGCTCTGGTCAGCTTGAAGAGCCGCTGAGAGCTGGGCAGAGCCCTGGTCCCCGGCCGGAGCCCAGAGGTCGAGCGGAGATGGTGGGTAGCCTTCGATGTTGACGCTGCCGGTGACGTGATAGCTGGTCTCGAGGCTGCTTTGATTGTTCTGAAGCAACGAGTCGTAGAGCGATACGAGGATGGCCTGCGGAGTTAGAGAAGGCAGGTCGACGACCTCGATGTTGAGCTTGCGATCAGTGCCCTGATTATGAACCGTGATGTGGACGGGGATCATGTGCGGCTTGACGCCGAGGACTCCGCGGATGGCGGAGTCGCGATCTTCTGTGAACGTTCCGATGGAATCGCCTGTATTCACGATTTTGAAAGCGTTGAGGGGCGATGCGAGGGTTTCGAGCACTTCAGCGGTGGTCATGGGAAGAGAGACCGTGCCTGCCTGAAGAATGGGATGACCGCAGGCGAGAAGCTGCTTGGGGTCTACGTAGGTGACGGTGCAGGTGGCGGAGACCTCGAGATCGCCGCGAACGAGCTGGGCGCTGACGGCGGAGCCGGGAACCACGGAGGCGATTGCTGAAGGGGAGATTGCGCCAAAGTGGCCCTCGGAGTCGGATTTCGAGGATCCGCTGCCACCGCCGGCGGCGATGAGATCGAGGCCGGTTCCGGCCATTTGTTTTTGCCAGAGCCGGACAGCTTCGGGATGGAAACCGCTCATAACGAGCGGGGTCTCCATAGCCTGGAAGTTCATAGTGCTGGCGGGGACGGTGGCGGGATTGTTTGGCGAGTCCGAGTTAGCCGATGGGACCCGGGCCGGCGCTGTGGATGCCCATTGTTCACTGACGGGTAAGTTCTTGACCTCAAGCATCTGGGCAATTGGAGTGATGCCGGCGATCGGGTCTTTGGCGAACTGGCCGATACGGTAGGAAAGCGCTCCCAGCAGCTTGGTGCCGATGTAGACGGGGCTGCCGCTCATGCCGGCGACCACGCCGGTGTATTCGGGCTTGGCGCCCTTGAGTCTGGCGAGGATCATGTCCTGCCCGGGGCCGCGGGCACCACGAAGAACGCCCAAGATTTCGACCTGCATGGGCTCCGGTTTGGTGCCGCTAAAAACTGTCCAGGCTGTCGCAGTCTGTCCGCGGTGGACTTCATTGAGGGGATAGAAGCCGCCATTGGAAGGCGGGGGGGTAGTGGTTGAGTCGTTTTGGGCGCCAACAGGGGTGAGCAGCGCCGCGGCGAGGAGAGGCAGGGCGAGCATTCGAAACAACGGGTGGAATGCCTTAAAGCAGGGTTTCACGTCTATAAGATTAAACCGATGTTGCATCGCCCCGGGAGACCGGTTGCCATGAATTGTGTGGCGGAGATGCACTAAGGTTTTGACGCCCGAGGCTGCAGGTTGTTTCAGTGATGCAGGTGTTTCATTTGCCGGTTTGCCCGGGCCATCCCCTATGCTGTGAACACAGAGGTCGTCATGTCAACGATTCGTCTGCACGATAATTTCCGGTTGCGTCTTGAAGTTCTTCCTCTTCTTGGTGCTTTGGCGTTGGCCCCGTTTGCAATTGCCCAGAGCACACCGCAGCAAAATCCTCCAACCCAACAGCCCTCGCAACAGCCAGGACAACAACCGGATCAGACATCTCCAGATGCGGGTGGTCCGGGCGGAGAGAACGGCCCAATTGCGCTGCCCAGAAAAAAGGAGAAGCCCGAAGAGGCGCCACCTCCGGCGCCAGCTCAGCCAAAATTCAAGAACCCGGAGGGGGCAGGGGACTACTCGCTGCGGGTTGAGGTGCCTGAGGTGACGGTCGATGTGGGGGTCCTGCTGGAGAAGACGGGGCAGTTCGTTCCCGGGCTCAAGCCGTCCAATTTCAAGGTTTATGAAGACGGCGTTGAACAAAAGATTTCAGGGTTCAAGCGGGTTGAGGCGCCGATCACCGCACTGCTGCTTTGCGAATTCTCTTCCTCGTTCAACTACTACAACTATTACTTCCTCCGCGACATGCAGAACGCCGCGTGGGCCTTTGCGCAACAGCTGAGGCCACAGGACTACGTTGCGTTGATGACATTTGATATGCGGACGCAGATCTGGCTGGACTTCACACAGGACAAGCGGCAGCTGCTGAACGCGATTCAGTCGCTGATAATTCCCGGGTTCAGCGAGCGGAACCTCTTCGACGCTCTATATGAGGCAGAGGACCGGCTGAGCCGGATTGAAGGCCGGAAATACATCATCCTGATCGCTTCGGGTAGGGATACGTTCTCGAAGATCACGCTGGACAAGATCTATCAGAAGGTAAAAAGCACACCTGATATCACGATCTTCGCGATCTCAACAGGAGGCAATCTTCGGGCCCAGACGGAAGGCGGCCCGGGCTTCAATCAGCAGTTGCGGGATATCGATTATCTACAGGCTGACAATGAGATGAAGACGTTTGCGAAGTACACAGGAGGAATGTGGTTCAGCCCAAGGTTCGAAGGCGAGATGCCTGAGATCTTCGGATCGATCAATGCGGCTATTCGCTCGAAGTATGAGCTTGTCTACCACCCTAGCAATCGCAAGCAGGATGGTAGCTATCGTAAGCTTCGGGTCGAACTGGTGGATGATGAAGGCAAGCCGCTGAAGATGCAAGATGAAAAGAAAAAGCAATTGAAGTACGACATCATTGCGCGTGACGGGTACCGCGCCAGGCAGCAAGTGGAATAGGCTTGCGTGGAGGCGGCTTCAAAAGCAAACGGCAGCCGGGTGGCTGCCGTTTGCTCTTCTGAGGGAGGGTTAGGCAACTATCTGCTGAACAGGTTGTTGTACATGTCGAGGGCGAAGTAGCCGATGACGAAGAGCGTTGCGGCCGCTGCGATGAGTTCTGAGCCCTTGACCATGGGCTGTACTTTCTCGACCCTGGCGGCGATTGCAGCCTGGGCTGCTTTCTGCTCGGTGAACGAGTCATCAAGAAAGAGCTGATCTTCCTCGTCGCGGGCTAGGCGAGAGCGATAGAGGAGCATGATTGCCATAAAGAGGATTGTCAGGATCCAGACTGACAACATGATTGGAAAGAATGTCATTGCTGTGCCTCCAGCGAGCTTCCTCCACTCGGAGAGGTTGTTCGGTATGAGCCGCTACCCTCAAGTGGTTTACGGGTGAATCATAGCCCCGAAGGAGCCGGCACTTTCGTGACATCAATCACAGGGTTTAAGCAAGTTCTGAGACGGCCCAGATGCCGGCTTCCAGTTGAACAAACACTGAAGGCAGAGGGGTTAGGAGAAGGGTGGGGAGGCTGTTCAGGATTGACTTTGTGCGCGACCATTTGGGCCTTGAGAACATCCAATGAACTGTTATGGTCCTAAGGCCTTGAAGCCGCGGGGCCGTGGAAGTAAAGTAAAACCAAGGGGCGAAGCGCATCCAGGAAGCCCACCACCCAGGAGAAGACATGGCAACGACCACAGCAACACCAGCGCAGGAAACTGAAAAGAAAGCCCCTCTCACGCTCACCGACACGGCCATCGCCAAGGTGCGCGAGATCATGGCTACCCAGGATCCGCTTCCTGCCGGTCTGCGGATTGGCGTTGTGGGCGGCGGCTGCTCAGGATTTCAGTATTCAATGGCCTTTGAGAACCAGGCCGGCATGATGGACAAGGTGTTCAAGTTCGACGACCTGAAGGTGTTTGTCGACGCCACTTCTCTGATGTACCTGAATGGCTGCATCGTGGACTATGTCGAGACGCTCGAGGCCGCTGGGTTCAAGTTTGAGAATCCTCAGGTGAAGAGCACCTGTGGGTGCGGTTCTTCGTTCAGCGTGTAAAGGCAGGGAACGAGGGGACGTAGAAGCAGGGGACAAGGTTACAAGGGAACAAGAAAAGCCCGTCCGGGATGGACGGGCTTTTCTACGTCTGGAATTGGGAGCTACTGCGGGAACATCGGGCTACTGCTGAGAAGGGGTGGTGGGTGTGGTTGGATTCGTGGGAGTCGTTGGTGTTGTGGGCGAAGTGGGCGACGAGGGATTTGGCCCAAGCGGGCTGGTGGGCGCTCCGGGTTGTCCGTTCAAGCCGGTGCCGCTGGTCATCTGCTGCTGGTCGGTGAGGAAGCTGTAGAGGAACTCCCATTCGTTGTAGTGGTTCTTCTTTTTGTAAACGAGGATGGATTGTTTGGGGCTTTGCGGCGAGAAGCCGATGATTCCGCCGCCACCGAAGGTCTGACCGCTTCCAATTGGATTGTTGGTGCCGGTCGTAGATCCCGGAGCTCCGGGTGTTGCGGGCTGGCCGGGGGTTCCCGCCGCACCAGAGGTTGATCCGGCTTGTGTGCCTGGGTCGGTACCGGCCGCTGATGTGGTGGCGCCTGTGTTGCCGGTGGTCGGACTGGAATTGAAGAGGCCGCTGGTCGGGGAGCCGGTTCCGTTGAGATTACCGCCGCTGGGGCCGATGCCGGCCAGGCCCGCCGCTGCCAGTGGCTGGCCGAAGAATCCCATGGCCATGGGGGTTTTGTTCTGGCCGTACATGATGGGCTTCCACTCTTCCTTGCCCGTGGTTGGATCGACGTACTTCTTGCGGAGGAAGCGAATCTCGTTAGTCTTTACCAGCGCATCGACGTTGGGCGGATAGGCGTGGAATTTGCGGTAGTAGAGCTGGATGGCGCGGATATATTGCTTTCCCCGCTGCATAGTTTCTTCTTCGCGGTCACGCTGGATGCTGGCTTTCACCTTGGGGACGGCGACCGCAAGGGAGAGGACGAGGATAGCCATCATGAAGATGAC
>Ga0310811_10009860_pt1 | contig 12350 bp, 12 predicted proteins | sample YCmetagenome_FD_207642 | JGI IMG/M metagenome (GOLD analysis project Ga0310811, IMG submission 207642) | Soil microbial communities from experimental microcosm in Duke University, North Carolina, United States - YC | ecosystem: Engineered > Artificial ecosystem > Soil microcosm > Unclassified ... | reverse complement strand
AACGCGACGCGGTGATGCGGGTTCTAGGGGGCCTGTTCCGCCGTCCGCCCGGTGCGCGGGCGACGTGACTGATCAGCCTGTCGGGCGAAACGCGTCGCTGACGTGCGTCGCGACGTCGGCAATCTCGTGATCCGGCATCGAAGCGACAACGGCGATTCCCAGGCCATCATCGATCCAGGCGCGGCCGTTCACGCCGTCCTGCTCGATTGCTTTCCTGGGCATCTGCAACGAGGGACCCATGGGACGCAGCAACACCGACATCCGATGATGCTGGGGGTCTTCGTACATCAGCAGGGCTGCGGGATTGCCGTGCTCCGTTGCCAACAAGCGACCGCCGATCAAGTGGTAACCAAGGCTCGAGAGATTGGGGACCACGATCACGCGATGCAGCCGGTTGGAGAGCCACTGCTTCAGATGTGCGTCTTCCGAACCGGGAACCTCGACGGGATGACGTTTGTCCACGGAAAAGACTGCGTGAGTCGCCAGTGCCTGTTCTTCCAGTACCGTCATAGCGCGTTGTGCGCGGCCGGCGGTCGGTCCCGCACGCAGGAACCACCCGCCGATGCCGCCGGCAAATATGGCAAAGGCCAAACAGGCCGCGGCCAACCATGGGCGCCACGCCTGGATCCGCGCCTGTTGCGCCGACCTCTGGGCCAAAATTCCTGTCAGGGTCAGGTGGGGCGGCAAAGCGCCAGCGTCTGCCTCAAGGAAAGCCGCGCGGATGGCGGTGCGCTGGGCTTGGTAGGCGGCGAGACGCTCGGCGTCCTCAGGATGCGTTCGCAGATGATGCTCGACGATACCGCGGCGTTCCGTGTCGAGCTGTCCGTCGACATAGGCATGCAGGTCATCGTCCCTGACCGGAGGCGTCGCCTCGCTCATGTGAACGGCCTCCCAAAGAACGTTGCGCTGCTCATGATTGCTGCCGGATGCGTTCGCGTGCCCGCGACAGGCGCGACATGACGGTTCCAATGGGAATATTCAGTACTTGAGCGACTTCTTCATAGGAAAGATCTTCGACGGTCACGAGCAAAAGGACGCTGCGCAACCCTTCCGGCAGGCGTTCGACGGCCCGCATGATGTCCTGTGTGGCGACCTGCTCTTCCTGACGCGGCGATACCATGAGCGCAGAGTCCGGGACCACGTCCAGCGAGTCGGTGGAGCCTCTTACCTTGATCTGGCGAATCCGGTTGACATAGAGATTCCGGAGGATCGCAAAAAGCCACGGCCGCATTTCAGCATTCTGCTGCCGCGTATGCAGCCGATCAAGCGCTCGGACCAGACAGTCATGCACGAGGTCGTCGATTTCTTGACGATCTCGCAACAAACTGGCTGCGTAACGTCGCAACGCAGGAACGCATGCTTCGATTCGTCCTAAAGTGCCGGTCACTACAACTCGGAAAGATGAGGGGGCGGCGACCTCGCACGTCAGGGTCCCGATCGTTTGGGGAAGCCTGAAGTTGCAGCGAGGACAACACAATCAGACTCACTATACCGTCTTTCAAGTCGCTGTCACTTCTCGCGATAGGCACGGTGGCACGCCCCGCAGGCATCGCCGACGACTTTGACCTGGGCCGCGACGCCCTCGGCGTCGTTTGCCTTGGTCAGCATCGCCAGCTTGTCGGCAGCATCCGCCATTTTGTCCGCGGCCTGCTGGAACCCCGCCGAATCTGACCAGATCGCCGGCAACGCCTTGGTGCCCTTGACTTTCTCGGTTCCAGCCGGGAATTGCGTGGGGAACTGCCTCATCCACCGCGCCATGGCCTTGGACGGACCTTCCAGCTTCGTCAGATCGCCCTTCGCCGCGACCACCGCGCGGATTCCGGCAAAATCGCCTGCCAGCAAATCCTGTCCGGCCTGACGGGTCTCGACAAAGTTCGGTTCCGCCGCATTCGACAGCGACGAAGCAGCAAGCATGGCAAGTGAGACCAGCACAGTTCTTTTCATCACGTTTCCAACACTCCCCCAAATCTTGACCCAACGCGGCGCACCTGGGCGACGCCGCGGCGCCTCATCCGATCCCTTTCGGGCCGCCTGTTTCACATAGGCGGCACAAGCCCGTTCTTTCCGATTGAGACACTAGACGCCACCACCGACCCATCGGCGTGGCGCATGCCGTTGACCAGCACGTTTTCACCAGGCTTGAGTGCGGACACATCCGCCGGCTCATAGGTGACGACCGGGACATTGTCCGGTACGAGCACATGCTTCTCGCCGCCTTTGTAGGTGATCGTGACCATGCGCCCGTTGGTCGATGTCAGGCTGCCGACCGTGCCGTTCGTCATGCTGCTGCCGGCGCCGAGGTCCCAGGGACGAGTCCCCTCGCCGACGCCGCGCATGCTGGCCGGGAACACCTGCATCTCCAGCGCCTTCAACGTGCCGTCCGGCTGCGCGACCGCGGCGGTGCCGACGTAGCTGCCGGGCTTGATCTCGCTGAGCTTTGATTCGGTGAGCCAGACGAACCGTGCCCCGGAGGGGATCTGCACATTTGTTTTGTCCCCGCTGCGCAAAGTCAGCGTCATGGTGTTCCCCGAGACGGAGTCGACCTTGCCGCGCATGCGCGCCGGAGAACCATCCTCGGCCGCGAAAACGGACTGGCTGACCAGCAGCCCGCCGGTCCCCAGCACCAACAGCGTACGCCTGTTCATGATCGTCTGAACCCCCTGATACCTCGCTCTATGGGATAGACGTTTCAGATCGCTCCCTATTCCATTCCCGGTGGAAAATCTTGGCGCCGCGCCGGCTCGCGCCCTGGGATGTTCCCCAGTCCTTGCCCCCCCAAGTCTTGCCCCCTGTCTTGCCTCCGTCGGCGCCTTGCGCAAAAAACACCCATGAGCGCGACCAATCAGAGACTGAGCAACCAACGCATCGATGGCAAGCGCCTCTGGGACAGCCTGATGGGCTTCGCGGAGATCGGCGCCACGCCGAAGGGCGGTGTTCGCCGCCTGACCCTGACCGATCTCGACAAGCGCGCCCGCGACCGCTTCCGGTCGGAGTGCGAGGCGCTGGGCCTGACCGTCCGCGTCGACGCGATCGGCAACATGTTCGCCCGCCGGGAGGGGCGCGATCCGAACCGCAAGCCGGTCCTGTTCGGCAGCCATCTCGACAGCCAGCCTTCGGGCGGCAAGTTCGACGGCGCGCTGGGCGTGCTGGCGGGGCTGGAAGTGATGCGCAGCCTGAATGACCTCGGCATCGTTACCGAAGCGCCGTTGGAACTGATCAACTGGACGGACGAAGAGGGCAGCCGCTTCGGCCACAGCCTGATGGGCTCCGGGGTTTGGGCCGGCGTGTTCAGTCTCGAAAAGGCCAACGCCCTGACCGACACCGAGGGCGTGACCGTCGGCGACGCATTGGACGCGATCGGCTATCGCGGCAGCGAACTGGCGAAGCCTTTCCCGGCGGACGCCTATTTCGAGTTGCACATCGAACAAGGCCCGTTGCTGGAGCGCGACGGCAAGCAGATCGGCATCGTCACCGGCGCCCAGGCGATGGTCTGGTATGACGCGGTGATCGTCGGCCAGGATAGCCACGCCGGCACCACGCCGCCCTCCGCCCGCAAGGACGCGCTCGTCGCCGCCGCCCGTATTATCGACCTGGTCGACCGCATGATGCGCGCCCGGGGCGATGATGGCCGCGGCACGGTGGGACAGCTTCACGTCCTGCCGAACAGTCGCAACGTGATCCCCGGCGAGGTGCGGTTCTCCGTCGAGTTTCGCCATCCGAGGGACGAGGAAGTCGATGCGCTGGACGCAGAATTCCCGCCCGCGGCCCAGGCCATCGCGGATGCCGCCTGGGTGAAGTTGGAACTGACGAAACTATTCAAGATCCCGATGCAACCGTTCGACCCGTCCTGCATCGAACTGGTGCGTCAAGGCGCTGCGAAATCCGGGTTCTCGACGCGCGATATCGTTTCCGGCGCCGGGCATGATGCGGTCTACGCCGCGCGCCATGTGCCGACGGCGATGATTTTCACGCCCTGCAAGGACGGCCTGTCGCACAACGAGGCGGAAAGCATCGAACCTGTGGAAGCCGAGGCCGGGTGCCAGGTCCTGTTCGAGGCGGTGCTCGCGCGGGCGAACCGGACGCTGTGATCTCATACCAGCGGCCCGACGTTTTGACCTGCTCCGAGCCGGCCGGCCCGCTGGTAGGGTATTGATTTCGCGCAGCCGCAAACCTGCTTGCCCTTGGCAACCCTGCGCGCTTACCGGTCAGCCCAAAGGGCTGCCGGTATCAGGTCAGCGCGTCGGCCGGTGCCGGCGCGGGGAGGGGCTTCCCAATATACTGCTCCAGTACCTCGGCCGCCGGCCCGTCGGCGCGGACATGGCCTTGGTCGAGCCAGAGCACTCGCGTGCACCAGTCTTGGATGATGGTGGTCATGTGGGTCGATAACACCAGGATCTCGGCGCTGCGTACCATGGTCTCCAGTCGCACCCGAGCGCGCTCCATGAAGGCTGCGTCACCGGCCAGGATCCATTCGTCCATCAGTAGAATTTGCGGTTTGATCGCGGTCGCCATGGCGAAGCCCAGGCGAACGACCATACCAGTCGAATAGATGCGTACCGGAAGGTCGATGAAGTCCGAGAGTTCGGCAAATTCCGCGACGTCATCTTCCAGTCGAACCAGGTCCGGTTTGGACAGTCCGGCATAAAGGCCGCGCAACAGGATATTCTCCCGCCCCGTCAGCTCCATGTTCATGCCCAGACTGGCATCCAACAGTGCGTTCAGGCTGCCCTGAACGCGGATGCGGCCAGCCACCGGTTCATAGATGCCGGCGAGGGCGCGCAGCAGAGTGGTCTTCCCGGCGCCATTCGCCCCGACAAGGCCGAGGCGGTCGCCGGCAGTCAGTGTCAGGTTGACGTCGCGCAACGCCCTGACCACGACGTGCTCCCGCCGATCACGGCCCAGCCGGCCCGTCGCTGCCGCCAGGGCCATCTTCTTCAGGCTGCGCGCGCTGCCATGATACAGCGGGAACCAGACCGAAAGATCTTCGATGTCGATCTGCGCGGTTTCTTTCATATCTCAGACCCAGAACGTGATGCGACCGCGCGCATAAACAAAGAAGGACCAGGAAATCAGGCAGAGCAGGAGACTGTAGCCGAGGGCTCCGACCCAGGTCATATGGGACATCCCCGAGTTCAAGATCGGGCCGCGGACGACTTCCAGCAGATCGTAGAACGGGTTCAAAGGCATCAGGGCGGTTGCTCTGGGGCTTAGCTGATCGGGCTTCCAGATGACGGGCGTGACGAAAAAGCCGATCTGCATGATGCTGTTGACGATCGGCTGGATGTCGCGAAACCGCGCGCAGAATGCCCCCAGAAGCAGCGTCAGCGCCAGCGAGTCGATGGTCCAGATCGCCAGACCCGGAAGCGCCAGTAGTAGATGCCAGCCGGGCCACATGCGGAAAATCATAAAGACTACGACGATGACCACCACATTGTGGGCCAATGCAAGCGCGTTCCGTACCAGTATGCGGATGGAAAAGACCGTGAACGGCATCCGCGTCGAACGGATCACCGCCTCGGGTTCGGTGAACGTGGTGCAGGCTTCCGAGACCATCGAGGCCAGGAACCCCCAAAGTACCTGCGAGAGAGCCAGGAACGGCAGGTATCCCGCCACGTCGAGTTTGAAGAGTTCGGAGTACAGGAACCCGAGCGCGGCAACCATGACGGCCGTGGAGATCGTCAGCCAGAACGGCCCCAGCATGGAACCGCGATAGCGTAGCCGGATATCCAGCCAGCCCAGGGTCAACCCCAGCCGCCACAGCCGCAAGCCGCCGACGAGATCCGAGATCGCCCAATAATGGCGGGTGGCGAAGGACATCCGGCCGTGCAGCTCCAGATGGCTTTGCTGCGAGACGGGAGAAAGCGCGGTGCTCATGGGGAGGCCCGCTTACTCTATTCACCAGAGAGACACAACGAATATGCCCGGCCGTCAGAAGCCGGCTGGCGGTCGTTTGTGGCTGCGGAATGAAGATTTTGTGATCCAGGGACTCCGAAGCCCCTGGGGTGAAATCCGTGTCGTCTCGTGGCATCAGGGGCCTGCCGGGGAACAATGCAACTGTCCCGATATGACTTGCCTGAAAGGTGGATGTCATATAAGGGGTTGTACCCTGTTCCTGACGAATAAGGTCAGCTTTGCGGTTGGCCTCCGGCTCTATGGGGAGACGCAACCGAAATGACCGTACGGCCAAGCAGGACCGTCGCCATGATGACATGGCAGCGCTGGCGCGCGTTTGGAGCGTTGGCCTTACTGGCGGGTCTTGCAGCGTGCGGCACGCCAGCGCACCAGGACGCTTTGCAAGAATCCGCGCGATATGTCGCGCACGCCCACGGCAACTACGTGCCGCCCGGGCCACCCGAGGACCCTTGGGGGCCCTATATCCGTGAAGCCTCCGCGCAGTACGACGTCCCCGAACAATGGATCAGGGCGCTGATGCGTGTCGAGTCGGGGGGGCAAGAGTATCAGAACGGGCAACTGATCACGTCTTCCGCCGGCGCGATGGGGCTGATGCAGGTCATGCCCTCGACCTATGATATGCTGAGGGACCGCTACAACCTGGGCGACGATCCATTCGATCCGCATGACAACATCATGGCCGGCGTCGCCTATATGCGCGAAATGTATGAGATTTACGGCTCGCCAGGCTTCCTCGCCGCCTACAACGCGGGGCCGGCTCGCCTGGACGACTACCTGTCGAATTCCAGGCCGTTGCCCGACGAGACGCGGCATTATGTCGCGATGATCGGGCCATCGCTGCGCGGCATCTATCCGAACAACCGCTCCGCCGCCGATCAACTGGCAATGAACCAGTTGCCGATCAACATCCCGCCGGGCCGCCGTTATGGCCGGGCGATCATGCTGGCCGGCAACAATCGTGGCGGTGGTGGACGTGTCCCGGCCAAGACGCCGATCGAGGTTGCGCAGCTTCCCGATCCGCAGCGGCACGGTACGGCGCGTGGCCAGCAACTCGCGCTGATATCGCCGCCACCCCCGCCGCCATTCCCGCCACATGGCGGCTTCCGGATCATAGCAACCGCGAATGCAGCCGATGCCGTGCCGCTGCGCCATGGCCCCGTTGGTCCGGGCCAGTGGGCGATCCAGATTGGCGCGTTCAATTCGGAGGCGATCGCCCAAGGCGCATTGCAGACGGCTCGCACACATGCCGGGACAGAGCTTGCCGTGGCACATCCCCATGTCTCAACCGTACGCCAAGGCCGCTCTACGCTTTGGCGTGCCCGGATGACCGGCATGTCGCGCGATACCGCGATCGAGGCCTGCGAGCGGATTACCCATACCCATGGCAACTGCATCGTGTTGTCGCCCGAGGCCCAGTCTTAGAGCGTGATGGCCGGAGGCGGAAGCGCAGGACGTCTGAATCACGCGATCAAACAAAGCCGTAGAGCGAGATGGCTGAGCGAACGCGAAGCCATCTCGCTCCACGGCCTCGGTCGCCTGGCCTTTGAGAGGGTGAACCGATCTCCACAGGGGCTCTGGTCCCCCATCCCCTGGTCGGGTAGTACACCGGGCGGTCCGAAAGGACCGCCACGGTTTCCTCAGTCAGATCAAAGCGGCTTCAGCGGCGGGGTTTCGCCTTCGGGAAGCGGTACCCGGGCGACGTTCAGGACCATCGACACCAAACTGTAGTATCCAACCGCGCCCACCAGATCCATAACGCCGCGCTCCCCGAAGCGCTCGATCACCGCCGCGTATTTCGGGTCGGAGACATGGCCGGTGGACAGCAGGTCGGTGACGAACTCGTAGACCAGCGTCTCGTCGGCACTCATGTCCGACGGCCGGCGGCCCTCGGCAACCGAGTCCAGGATCGCGGGGTTCAGCCCGGCGTCGATGCCGAGCCGCCGATGGGCATAGAATTCATATTGCGCGCCCCATTTGCGGCCGGCCATGCAGATCGCCAGCTCATTCAGCGGTGCGGGAATGGAGCTGGAAAACCGGACATAGGCGCCGACCCGCTGTACCAGATCGCACAACTGGGGGCTGCGCAGCAGGGCGTTGAACGGGCCTCGCAGTCCGGCGCCGCGCGGGCCGGACTGGATCGCCTCGGCCACCGCCCGCTGCTCGTCGTTCATGGTCTCAGGCGTCAGAATAGGAAATCGAATCTCGGACATATGGTCTTCTTTCCGAAAGGAACGGTCTCAGAGGACAGGCGTCATGCCGTCCCCGACAGCATAGCCTGCCTTACAATATGCAAAAAAGGTCCGGCTTGTTCGCCGCGGAATCGGGCGTAGGCTTTGTGGCATCCCCTCGGAGGGTCGAGACATGCCTTACACACTGCACGTGAATGGCGTCCCCAGAACAGTCGACGTTGACGGTGACATGCCCCTGCTTTGGGTGCTGCGCGACGAACTTGACATGACCGGAACGAAATTCGGCTGCGGCGCCGGGTTGTGCGGCGCCTGCACCGTGCATCTGGATGGCGTCGCCATACGCGGGTGCCAAACGCCGGTCAGCACCGTCGGGACCTCTTCCATCACGACCATCGAGGGCATGGCTTCCGACGCGATCGGCAAACGCCTGCAGGCGGCATGGCTGGAACTTGATGTGCCGCAGTGCGGCTATTGCCAGGCGGGTCAGATCATGGCTGCCGCCGCGCTGCTGACGCAGACACCGCATCCGACGGATGACGACATCGATGCAGCCATGACCGGAAATATCTGCCGCTGCGCCACCTACACGCGTATCCGAGCAGCGATCAAACTGGCGGCGGGAGGTGTGCCATGACCTCGCGTCGGTTCTTCCTCAAGGCCAGCGCCATAGCCGGCGGCGGCTTGCTGCTGCGTGCCGTCCTGCCGTTTCCGGCCCTCGCGGACAACGCGTCGCCCGGCCGCCTGACGGCTTACATCGAGATCGCGCCTGACGGCTTCGTCACTATCCGCTCGAAGAATCCCGAGATCGGGCAGGGCATCAAGACTATGCTGCCGATGGTGATCGCCGAAGAACTCGACGTGGACTGGCAGCATGTCCGCATCGCGCAGGCGCCGCTGGACCCCGAGGTCTACGGCCAGCAATTCGCCGGCGGCAGTACGGCGACGCCGATGAACTATATGCCGATGCGGCGCGCGGGCGCGGTCGGCCGAGCGATGCTGGTCAGTGCGGCGGCGCAGCAGTGGGATGTTCCGGTATCGGAACTCCGGACTGACGCTGGCGTCGTCCACCACGACAAATCTGGTCGTTCCATCGGTTACGGTTCGCTTGCCGCGCGCGCGACTGCCGTGCCGGTGCCATCGACCGACAGCGTGACGCTGAAGGACCCGAAGGAATTCCGCATTATCGGCAAACCGATCCGCAGCGTCGACAATCCGAAGATCGTCACCGGGCAAAAGCTGTTCGGCATCGACACGGTCATGCCTGGCATGCTGATCGCCGTATTCGAGAAATGCCCTGTGTTTGGCGGCAAGATCGTCAGCGCAAACGTCGATGCGATCAAGACTCTGCCTGGCGTACATGACGCCTTCGTCGTCCACGGCAATGGCGGCCGCGATCCGCAAGGTGTTGCCGACGGCGTCGCCATCCTCGCAAAAAACTGGTGGGTGGCCAACCAGGCTCGGACGAAGTTACAAATCACATGGGACGAGGGGTCGACGGCGCAGCAAAGCAGTCAGAGCTTTGCCGAACAGGCCGGGAAGCTTTCGGGACAGACGCCGACGACCTGGCTACGCCGGGACGGTGATGCAGCGGATGCAATCAAGGCGGCGACGCATGTCGTCGAGGCGGAGTACAGCTACCCGTTCCTCGCACACATCCCGCTGGAGCCGCAGAACTGCACCGCCTACTACCAGGACGGCAAGGTCACGCTGTGGGCGCCGACGCAGAACCCGGCGCCAGGCCAGGCGCTGGTGGCAAAGGCGCTAGGCATCGGCCTCAGCGATGTGACAGTGAACATGCTGCGCATCGGCGGTGGCTTTGGTCGTCGTCTGCGCAACGACTTCATGGCCGAGGCAGCCTGGATCAGCCGGCAAGCCGGCGGTGTGCCGATCAAGCTGCTGTGGAGCCGGCAGGACGATGTGCGGCATGACTTCTACCGCCCGGCTGGATTTCATTTCCTCAAAGGAGGCATCGATCGAAGTGGCAAGCTCGTCGCGCTGACGGACCACTTCGTGACGTTCAGCCGCGACGGGAAGCTGGCGGACTCAGCGGGACTCAATGAGTATGAATTCCCGGCCGCGCTGGTGCCGAACCTGGAGTATGGGCTGTCGATGATGGACCTGGGTGTCCCGACCGGGCCGCTGCGCGCACCACGGTCGAACGCGTTGGGTTTTGTCTTCCAGTCATTCGTCGATGAACTGGCCATCCAGGCAGGGCAGGATCCCCTAGCATTCCGCCTGGCAATCTTGGGCGAGCCCCGTCTGATCCAGTCAAATCCCGGCCGGTCGAACCCGCGGGCGGACTTCGACACCGGTCGAATGAGCGCCGTGCTGCGGAAAGTCGCCGAGATGTCGGACTGGTCCAATCGCCACACGTTACCGAAGCGGACCGGCAAGGGCATCGCGTTCTACTTCAGCCACATGGGCTACTTCGCGGAGGTCGTCCAGACAACCGTATCGACGGTCGGTGAAGTCAAGCTGGATCATGTCTGGACCGTCGGCGATGTCGGCAGCCAGATCATCAACCCACTGAACGCCGTCAATCAGGTCCAGGGCGCGGCGCTGGACGGTCTCGGGGCCGCGCTTGGGCAGGCGATCACCATCGAAAAGGGGCGCGTGGTCGAATCGAATTTCGATGCGGTGAAGCCGTTGCGGATGGATCAGGTCCCACCGGTGGATGTACATTTCCTGACCACGAACCATCCCCCGACCGGCCTGGGCGAACCCGCTTTGCCACCGGTGATCCCTGCGCTGTGCAATGCAATCTTTGCCGCGACCGGGAAACGAATCAGAACATTGCCGGTAGATACGGGGATGCTGCGGGTTTGAGGGAAAGCCGCGCCACCCTAGAGTGGGATGACATCGCTTTCGCTCAGCCATCCCACTCTAGCTCATTGTTTGATCGCGTGATTCGGACCTCCGGCGATTCAGCCTACAGTCATCACGCTCTAGCCTTCGAGGAGGCGCGGTGGCCGGAGGACGCCGATCAGCGTGCCTCGCCGGAAAATCCACGAGTCAAGGCAGCCACACGCTGCAACGCTGCTTCAGGAAGTGGTCCCTTCAGTACGGCGCTCAGACTCCCCTGGAACTCCTCGACGGTCGCCATGCCGACAAGGATCGTTCCCATGGCCTTGTGGGCGATGACGAATCGAATGGCAGCTTCCGCCAGGCTGCCCGCGAAACCTTCTTCCACCAGGGGCATCAGGCGACGGGCACGCTCCAGGTCCAGTTCATAGCTGTGGGCCGATCCGATGGGGGCCGGCGGCGCGCTCGCGGTCGGGTGCCGTTCGGCGGCGCCGCTGAGTGCGCCAGCGGCCAGCACCCGGATGCCGACGACACCGACGCCGGCGCTTAGCGTATGGTCGAACAGGCGCCCGTAATCCTGCGCCGGGTAGTTCGGCGGCAGTTCTCCGGCAGCCGACGGATTGAGCATGTTGTAGCTGACCTGGGCACTGTCGAAAGCGTTCGAGTCGATGACCTGATGCAGGGCCTCGGTATCGCCCACCGCCGTGATGCCGAGGAACCGCGTCTTGCCCGCTTGCCGCAGTTTCTGGAAAGCGGGGACGACCTCGTTCATCACCTGCGCAACGCTCAGCGATTCGCCACCGCCTGCGACCGTGATCGGGTTATGCAGGTGGAAGATATCGACTCGTTCCAGGCGCAACCGCTTGAGGCTCGCCTCGATCGAGTCGGAGACGGTTGCCGCGATGGCATTGAACGAACCCGAGGGAACGCGCACTTTCGTCCCGACATGCAGGCCCGAGCGCTTCTGTGCCGCGAGAACCCGGCCAAGGTTTGTCTCGGAAGCACCGTTGCCGTACTGAACAGCCGTGTCGAAGTAGTTGATACCGGCATCGATTGCCAGGCCACAGGCCCGGTCCTGATCGGCCGGCGATCCTCGGACCATCAGGCCGCCCACGGCCCCGCAACCGAAGCCGAGGATCGATAGTTTAAGGTCGGTTCTGCCGAATGCCCTCAGTTCCATATTTCTCTCCCGTTAATTTCGCATGCAATCGATGTGCTGTGGTCGATGCGCCATCGCAAGATCGTCACCCTCGCAGCAGAGCTTCTATTCCCGCGGCGATCGAGAACAGCCGTGCATCCCCCATCGTTTCTCCCGTCAGCATCAGTCCGACGGGCGCATCCCCCGGACGGTGGCAGGGGATGCTGATCGCGCAGCGATCGAAGAAGTTGCCCAGGGCCGTGTTCCGGAGGATCAGCATATTGGTGTTGTTGTACGCGCGCTCATCA
>Ga0310811_10009859_pt1 | contig 12351 bp, 9 predicted proteins | sample YCmetagenome_FD_207642 | JGI IMG/M metagenome (GOLD analysis project Ga0310811, IMG submission 207642) | Soil microbial communities from experimental microcosm in Duke University, North Carolina, United States - YC | ecosystem: Engineered > Artificial ecosystem > Soil microcosm > Unclassified ... | reverse complement strand
GATGGAGATATAGAGCAACACGAGGCCCAGTCCTTTGCCAAAACCCGGCAGCTGGAAATCCTGCAAACCCATATCCGTGGCGAGATCATGGTAGAACAACATATAATAACCTATGCAGGACAGCATGCCCGCACATACCAGGACGCTGCCGCGACGGCGATAGTAATACCACAAATAACCCCAGAAAGCCCCCGCAAGGACGCCCGGGATCATAAAGGACTGCTCCTGCGTGCCTCCTGCCGACCTTCCCGGGCCTTTCCGTTGTTTCTGTGATTTGTCTGTGGTTCATAGCTTTCCTGTGGATCTCAAAAGCTCGTAATAGGTGTAAACTTTGTTGATCTCCGCATCTTTTACGCGAATAGCGGCCTCGATCCTGGTATTTGTTGCGTCTATATGGTCACTGATCAGTGCAACGTCATACCGGAGACTGAGTCCCGGAACCATGTCCAGTTCGTTATTAAGCCGGATCACAGCGCTTCCTGTCTTTCGCGCGGCCAATTCGTAATCGTTGATCTCGATCTGTCGATGCCCGGTCCAATAGGCATCCCACTCATCCGCGCTGCTCATACAGCCTTGATCCAGGCCAACTGTAATTTCAGGCTATCCTGCGCAGACAACGTAGATACCCGGTACACCAACGATACGGTAAGTATAACCGAAATAATTTTCATTTTCTATCCTTCCGCCTTTTCGATGTCCTCGTTGTCGATCCCCAATCGGGCAGTCTCAAATTCCGGCGTTTCGGGCAGCGCTACGAAAAGCGAGGAATAGGGATCAATCCTGATTACGCCATCTCTCAGCATGAAATCAAGGACATGGCCTCCGCCCGCCTTGTCATCGGTGAGAAAATGCAAATGATAGCCGGCCACCGTAAGACCTTGCGCATAATCCGGCGACCGATATCCGGCAAGCGTTCCCCTGACGTCCCTGAATTCGAATTCTTTCTGCTCCGAGGTGACTTCCGTAAGCTTTCGGAAGGGAGGTGCCTGGATGGATACCGTCCGTGTCCGCACCGACGCGAACCAGCCATCCACCCGTATGGCAAAAAAGAGATTGTCTGTCTTTACCAAATGATGCACAAGATCCGGGAAATCTTGCTTGCTCAACGGTCGATGCACTCCCTCGACTATCCCGTCACGGAAAAAATTTACCGTAGCAAAGGGCGTCTTTTGTGCCGGTTCCACAGGATGAGCTGAACCATCTGCCCTCAGCTGATAGAACCGTCCATCGAACCCAACCATCTCACCATCAAGATCATTGAAAGTTCCCAGGCCAAAGTCGCCGTGCTCCGATAGTTGGCCGAAAGTTACCTTCCCTTCATATACGCCCTGCATGAGCGCGCTCATGATTGAAGTCTGATAAAGCTCATGGGCCTTGCCGGCATCGTTATGAAGCTTATTGCTACCCGAGTAATGAGCAATGACCTGTTGTTTGAATTCCGCGCAGTTGGACGACGGCGGATGCAATAAAGTTGACATATCAATGGAAGATTTCAGGTTTAAGTGTCTTTCCTAATTCTATACTCCCGCTGTAATCAATGGGAACTTCCACTATTACAGGACCCGCAATGGCCAGGGCCTTCATCATGATCGCCTCCAATTCCCCGGGATGATTGACCCTGAGCCCCACCGCTCCGTAGCTTTCCGCGTGTTTTACTATATCGATAGGTCCAAAATCGACGCCGGATGTGCGACCGTATTTCAATTGCTCTTGGAAAGCAACCATGTTATATTGATGATCCACCCAAACAAAGTGTACAAGATTGGCCTTCAGACGGACTGCTGTTTCCAGCTCCATGGCAGAGAAAAGAAAACCACCATCGCCGGAAATCGATACGACTTTTTCATGAGGATTAACCAGGCAGGCTCCGATGCCCCAGGTCAATCCAACACCCAATGTTTGCTGGCCATTACTTACCAGCAGTCTGCGGGGCTCGAATGAAAGGAAATAACGGACCATGTAAATGTAATGTGACCCCATATCACAGGTTACGGTGACATCGTCCCCAATTAACTTTCGCAACTTCTGCACGAAGGTGACCGGGTGCACAAGGGTTTTGGAGGTTGCCGGTTCTGCAACGAGGCCGTGCGCAAATTGCTGTATAACCGGCAAAGCTTCCAGGCTTTCAGCGATCTTGCGCGGCGGCAGCAGTGCGGCCAGCTGCAGCACAGTCTCCGGAAGGCCGCCAAGAAGTTCAATCTCCGGCCGGTAATAATTGTCAATATCTGGCGCCACCTCACTCAAATGAATGATCCGGGCCCTGCCAGCTGCATTCCAAAGATGCGGATCGTACTCCACACCGTCATAGCCGATGGAAAGGATCACATCCGCTTTGGACAGCAATACATCTCCCGGCTGGTTTCGAAACAACCCGACCCGCCCGGCAAAACAGGGCAGCAGTTCGCGCGAGATCACTCCGGCTGCCTGGTATGTCCCTACCACAGGAAATTCGGTGGTACGCAATAGCTGCCGGATGGCGGCCGTTGTCCTGGGCTCCGAAGCGCACAACCCTAATAAGATGACCGGAGATCTGGCCTCTTCCAATAACTTCGCGGCAATTTGAATGTTGCCTGAATTGGCGGCGCCTGGCGAGACCGGCTGAACAGCCAGAGGCCGCATCGTGCTTTGCTCCGCCTGTACATCCATCGGCAGGGCCACAAAACATCCTCCCTTACGGGGTGACGCGGCAATCCGGAAGGCATTATTAAGGATCTCCGGAACACTATCCGCCGTTTCCGCCTGAATACTGTACTTCGTAACAGGCTTCAGCAAAGCCACTGCCTGCATCGATTGGTGCGTTCGTTTCGCGTCGTCACTGCGGGACACAGCGCCGCCAATGGCGACGACGGGGTCGCCTTCCGTGGTGGCGGTAATCAGTCCCGTAGCCAGGTTGCTGGTACCGGGTCCTGAAGTGACCAGGACCACGCCCGGCCGGCCGGTAAGACGCCCCATGGCTGCGGCAATGAATGCGGCGTTCTGTTCATGACGGCATACGATGAGATTAGGTCCTTTATCAAGCAGCTCATTGTACACGCGATCTATCTTGGCGCCGGGAATGCCCAGTACGTGTTGTACTTTTTGCTCTATGAGGCATTGAACAGTCAATTGCGCTCCGGTAAGTTTATCCATATTTAATAATTTATCGTTGATCGTTACTCCGACAGCTCGCCTTCCTTCACCTTACCTTTAAAGGTCCAGAAGACAAATGTAGTGTGCACAAGAATCAGCGGCACGCCGATAAGTGCGATCACCAGCAGGATACGCAGCGCTTTCAGCGAAGAAGACCCATTGTAAACCGTGATGCTGTTACCCGTCGATCCGGGTGAAAAAACCAGATTAGGAAACACGTCCATCGCTACCAGGATCAGAAGAAGCGCAATAACAGCCGCCGAGCAGAGAAAGGCGGAGCGAAAATGCCAGCGCTTCAGTTCCCTTGGAATATTCGCGATCGCAAGGATAAGCAGTGCCGGGATGATGAAATAAGCCGGATGTTTCGAGATTGCCGCGCTTAAATACGGCAAGTACAACAGCGTGTAGACAGTGGTCAGCGCGAGCAGCACCATGAAGTAGATCATGAAGCTGATGGTCAGTTTGTTCAGCTTTTCGAAAAGCTGACCCTGAGTCTTCATCATCAGGTAAAGCGCGCCGTGCATCGTAAAGAGCCCTAAAGTTGTAAGTGCTACGAGTATCGAAAACGGGTTAAAGAACGTAAGCCAGTCGCCGGCAAATTCATGGTCGTGGTTCAGGGGAATGCCCTCGACAACGTTGCCCAACATCAGTCCCAGAGAAAGTGTGATGATCCAGGATGCAATACAATAGATAATATCCCAGTTCCGTTGCCAAAGATATCCAGGCTCCTTATCCCGGATCTCGATGGCGATGCCCCGAAAGATCAATCCTACGAGAAAGACCATGAACGGCATGTAGAAGGCCGAAAAGATGGCGGCATAGGCGGTTGGAAAACCGGCGAAAAGCACACCCCCTCCTATAACCAGCCAAACCTCGTTGCCATCCCAGATAGGCCCGACTGCATACATAGCCATCCGGCGGCTGGTATTCTGGCGCAAAAAAAGATGAAGACACCCTGCTCCGAGATCGAAGCCGTCGAGGATGGCGTATCCGCTGATTACCCCGCCAAAAACCAGAAACCACCAGATATTGTAATCCAGACCCAAAAATGTTGCCATATAATTCAGTTTAATATCTTGATTCTGCGAGCGGTCCGCGATGCTCAGGATTCATCAGGGGATTGTCCCGAAGAGGAGATCTTTGCAGGTCGTCCTGTATCCCGGGATCGGACATCCCCTTCATGATCCGCTGATTCAAGAGGTAAATAAACAGGGTGAATAACGCAAAATATACGACCAGGAAAAGGATCAGCGAAAAGACGATCTGGTGGGCCGCAACCTGTTTCGAGAACGCATCTGAAGTCCGTAGCAAGCCGTACACTACCCATGGCTGGCGCCCCATTTCGGCCGAAAACCAACCGCCTTCATTGGCCAGTTGAGGTAAAAAAACACTGAACACAAAGACCCACAGGAGCCAGCGGTAGCTAAACAGTTTATTCCGCCACCAAAGCAGGCAGCCTAACAACGTCAGACCAATGATAGCCATACCCACGGTGATCATTAAATGATAACTCTGAAAGATGGCATTGATCTGAGTCGGCCGATCCGCAGGCTTGAACGCGTGAAGCCCGGTGACCGGCGCTTTGAAATCGTGGTATACCAGAAACGAAAGACCGCCCGGGATAGAAATACCGGTTACTTTCTCTGTTTTATTGTTGACCCAGCCACCAAGGTACATAGGAGCGACCGTACTGCTATCGTAGTGCCCTTCCATCGACGCCAATTTGGCGGGTTGATACTTTGCAACACCGGAAGCACTTCGGTCACCCATAAAGAGCTGAAAGAGGGAGAAAAAAGTAGATACTACCAATGCGATCTTGAAAACCGGCCGGGCGATCAGTTCATACCTGTTTCGGAGGATATAATAGGCGCTGACGCTGAGCACCATAAACGAACCAGCCAGGAAGGAACCGGTCCAAACATGAAGCAATCGGGTAATACTACTTGGGTTGAAGACCATGGCCCGGAAATCGGTGATCTCCGCCCTTGCGCCTGAACCGGTCCCTACAATGTGGTAACCGGCGGGTGTCTGCTGCCAGGAGTTCGCGACCACGATCCAGACTGCTGAGAACATCGATCCGATAAGCACCATGATCGTAGCGAAAAAATGAACCTGGGGTCTCACTTTCTTCCAGCCGAAAAGCAGGATGCCCAAAAACCCCGATTCCAGCGCGAAGGCAAACAGGCCCTCCGAAGACAACGCGCTGCCAAAAACATCCCCCACATACTTCGAGTATCTGGCCCAATTCGTCCCGAACTCAAATTCCATGATTATTCCGGTAGCTACGCCCATGCTGAAAACAAGCGAAAAAATCCGAAGCCAGAAACGCATGGCCGTCTCGTAGATAATATTGCCCGTTTTTAAGTATAAGCCTTCAAGGATCACCAGCATAAAGCCCAGTCCAATGCTCGTAGGAGGATAAATATAATGAAAGCCGATGGTCAGGCCGAATTGAACTCTGGCTAAAACTTCTGTATCCATATTTTTTGCTTAGTGAGTGGCTTGTCCGGTCAGCGAAGGAGGAGTTATATTACGAAGTCAAAAATAGGCCACGGACAGGCATTAGGGAATAGACATCTTTCTTTAATTCTGGATATATCGGACATCGCCTGTCTCTGAACGATTTTTAAAGATCAAAATCCATTTTTTTAAATGGCAAAATTAAAGCACTCGAACAAAGAACCTCAGTATGCAAAATATGAAAAGAGATCCGTCAACAATTTGCTCATGCCTGTTCTACGCGATGCCTTACGCAATTACTTCAACATGGACCGGATCGAAGAATCAGATCATATCTGGTGCGATGACCGAACGCTAAATCGTTATGAGATCTGGTGGATCAAAGAAGGTTCGGGACGATTGTCGATCGACACCTGTCAACACGATATCACGGAAGACACCATTTGCTGTCTTCCGCCGGGAACAAGCTGCAAATTCGAAATATACGCAAAAATTAGGGGGTATTTCTTGTCGCTGTCTTCGGACTTTTTTCGCAATGACCAGTACTTCATCAACGACAACGTGTGGACCAACGTATTCATCGCCGGTAGGGCAGAAATATTCCTATCCCGTGTAACCGATATGGGTCAGGATACGGAGGCGCTATTCGGTCATTTATACCGCGAGAGCCGCCGCCAGCACCACTATAAATCGCAGGTGATTGAAGGTTTGCTGCACTTGCTCACTATCTATTTCTCGCGAATGATGAGCGATACCGGATATGAATTTAGCCCTTCCAGGGAGTTGATGATCACTCAGAAGTTTCGGGCATTAGTGAAAGATCATTTTGTGACCAAAAAACAGGTAACCGAATATGCAAGGGATATGAAAGTAAGTGCCAAGCATCTTAACCGGGTAGTAAAACAGGTGATGGGTGTAACGGCCAGCTGTTTTATTCATCAACACATAGTGAAAGAGGCAAAACGTATGGTCGTTCGGTCCGATTGCAGTATGAAAGAGGTGGCTTATGCATTAGGCTTTGATGATCATAACCATTTCAGCCGATTCTTCAGAAACAATTGCGGAATGACTTTTTCCGACTTCAAAAATATATCAGGGGGCAGATCGATCAGCTAGTCATTGATCTTGCCGACGTCAATGCCAATCTTCCGGATACGGGAGTATAGTGTATTGGGGTTCATAGCCAGCATTTCCGCGGCTCCTCCTTTCCCGAATATCTTCCCCCCGCAAGACCGCAGCACAGCGACAATATGATCCCGCTCGTTCTCTTCCATGGTTTTGATACTTCCGGCTTCCTTTTCCTTATGCATTGGCCGTCCAAGCGCGATAGATTCAATAGGCCTCTGATTCGATAACACCAGCGCCCTTTCGAGGACCTGTTCCAACTCCCGGATATTGCCAGGCCAGTCGTGCGCCAGGAGAATTTCCATCGCTTTGGGGGCGATAGCTACTGGCGGCATCTTCATCCGCGCGGCATGCTTCCCGATAAAATGCCTGGCCAACGCGGGGATATCGTCCTTTCGATGCTTCAACGGCGGAAGAACCAGGGGAAAAGCGTTTAGCCGATAGAAAAGATCGAGCCGGAAACGTCCCCGGAAAACTTCTTTTTCAAGATCCAGGTTGGTGGCGGCGATCACCCGGACATTCACAGGAATTGTTTCAGCAGAGCCCACCCGTTCGATCTCTTTTTCCTGGAGTACGCGCAGAAGTTTAATCTGCAGGTCCGGTGACATGTCACCGACCTCATCGAGAAAGATCGTTCCTTCCTGTGCCTGTTCAAATTTGCCGATATGCCTTTCCATCGCGCCGGTGAAGGAACCGCGTTCGTGGCCGAAAAGCACGGACTCTATCAGCATAGATGGGATGGCAGCGCAATTCACCTTCACCAGCGGTCGTTGATTTCGCGGAGAATTTTGATGAATGAATTGCGCGATTATCTCTTTCCCCGTGCCACTTTCCCCCAATAGCAGGACCGAAGTATCGTACCTTGCCACGATCTGGGCGTTCTCCAACACTTCCATAAATGATTTTGACCGGCCAACGATGCCAGCCGCCGAGGCTGTTTCTGTATGGACGGCTTCGCCAGACGGCCGCCCCTGGAAATGAAATGTATTACCCGGACCACAAAGGTATTCCATGCTGTTTTGGTGCCAGTACCGGCCAATTTCAAGGCTCGCCAGGATGTCTTTTTTCCTGAACGGCTTTACCAAAAAGCCATATGGACGGGTAGGCTTGGCAAGTTTAAGGGTGTCTTCGCCGGCATTGGCCGAAATATAAAGGAAGGGGATATTTTTTTTTCTGAGTGTTCCGCCTACATCTATTCCTGTAAGTACTCCCTGCAGTGCGATATCGAGCAGGACAAAATCCGGCGTTTCCGTATCGACAATGGATAAGGCTCTTTCTCCGGACCGGGCAATCTCAAGGACTTCGTATCCGCTTTCGAGCAATATCTTTTTCAGCCCGTTCGCTTCCACAAAGTGATCTTCAACAATTAGTATTTTTTCTTTCATTGTGGGATAGTTATTCCGGCTCTTACAAAAATCCAGCAAGTACCCGCGATTAAAATCTGATGCTGACGACCGCGCCATTTTGATTGTACATATGTCCGGGACTATAAAGATAATAAAATTGCCTGTATCATAATCGTGATCCGGATGGTTGATATCCAGCCCCTCGATAATTTTGACATATTTTGTTTGCATCCATCTATTGTTTTTAGCTATTTGTAAAAATAGATTTGTAAAAGACCTAATGAAAAAGCAATGAACGAAAAAATACCAGCCGGGAAGGCATACGAGATTCCGAAAAATATCAGGTCCAGGCCGATAACGATCATCGGCGCAGGAACCATGGGCCGGCGCATCGCTCTGATGTTCTGTACCCGTGGAGGCGAAGTGCGGGTCTACGATCTGATCAAAGAGCAACGGGATGCCGCAGTCGAATTTGTGAACAAGGAATTACCGTCACTGATCTGGAACATGGAAAAAAATCCTGATTGTCATGCCATTGCAACCGACAATCTCGCCGTCGCGGTGAAGGATGCGTGGCTGGTGATCGAATCGATTCCTGAAAAGCTGGACCTCAAAAAGAAAGTGTTCGCTGAACTGGATCGCCTGGCCGAACCCGATGCCATCCTGGCGAGTAATTCTTCCCTTTATGCTGCAAGCCAGTTCTCGAACAATATTACTCATCCCGAACGGGCCCTCAACACTCATTTCTACATGCCGCCGACCCGGAACGGAATTGATATCATGTCCAACGGCAGGACCGATCGGGCAATTATCGACCTGCTGTTGAAAGAGCTCCCCCGCTACGGTATATTTCCTTTCGAAGCCAGAAAAGAAAGCACGGGATTTATTTTCAACCGCATATGGGCAGCCATCAATCGCGAGTCGTTGGCCGTTGCAGCAGAAGGCGTTTCCACCCCGACGGAAATCGACCAAATGTGGATGATCAATATGCAAACCGCCTTGGGACCTTTCCGATTCATGGACAAGGTCGGACTTGACATCGTATTGGAAACTGAAAGTCACTATTCCGAGCAGAACCCGCACCTGCCAACTGGCCCAAGGACCCTGCTGGAGAAATTGGTGAACGCCGGCCACCTGGGTGTAAAAACGGGCAAAGGATTCTACGACGATTACACGACTTCCGGGCCCTAAGCCCGACATCGATCTTGAACCTGTGCGATGTGGGATCAGTAGAGGTCATTTAAGACTGGACCAATGAGTTTCTCGCTTGCGAAACAGCGAAGGTTCAAATTCGATGGTAATGACTGTACCCTCCTGTGTATTGATGTACAGGCTTCCCCCCAGATCTTCGGTGAGTCCTTTCAGCAATTCGAAACCCACACCCTGTCTATTGGCAGTACTGTCAGTACAGGAATTCCCGGAACCGTTGTCGGCAATAATGAACCTGATAAGACCCCTCAATTCCCGGAATGTTATGTGTATAACGTCGCGTCCGGATGGTTCCCGGAACGCATATTTGATGGCATTGGTCACGGCTTCGTTCAGGATCAGACCGGTAGCGATTGCCTTAGATACGTCAAGCTCGACAGGATCGAGGTCCAGCCGGAATTGTATCTTGCTTCTGGCCTGGTAGCTGTCCCGCAGATATTCCACCAGTTGGGCAATGTAGACCTGCATCGATATAGTGATCTGGCCCGTTTGGGTATATAGCTTTTGGTGGATCAGCGACATGGCGTAGACCCTGTTTTGACTGGCGAGTATCGCCTCCAGCGCTTTTCCGGTAAGCTGCGGCTCATAGGATTCAAGTAGGTTGATGATCGCCTGGAAGTTATTCTTTACCCGGTGATGGATCTCCCTTACCAGCAGTTCCTTTTCCTGCAACAGCCGCTGCAGCGTTTCATTCCGGCTGCTGATCTTCCTGGCGTTTTCCTTGTTCAGGAGGTATTGACGGACGATAAGTCCGGTGATAATCAGTAGCACGGCAATGCCGGCAAAGGTCAGGTTCCTGATAACGTCCGACCGGTTGAGGGTGCTTCGCTCGAGCGCCTCTTTCTGACTCAGCATCTCCAATTGCTCATCTTTTTGCCTTGTCGCATATTGTATTTCGAGGCGGACGATCTCCCGCTGTTTGGCAACAGAAGAAAGGGAATCGGCCAACTCCTTGAAAAGGACATGATCTTTTAAAGCCATGCCGGGATTTCCGGTGGCGGAATCGACTTTGTATAGCAAGCCATAGATATCTCTTCGGACAGTGACCGAGCGGTCCGACCAAACGTTTTCGGGACTTGCCAGCGCCCTTCGCAGGTAAGGGCCGGCCAAAGCCAATTCCCCTCTGTTCACATAGAACCGTCCAATGGTATAATATACTTCGTCCCCGGAAATGCGAAAATCGGCCACGATATCCCGTATGGCCTCGGCATCTCCTTCATTCTGCCAGAAGATCATTTCCCTAAACCTGGCTTCGGCTTCTTGATCTCTGCCCAGGGCCTCATAATAGATGCCCCAGGCCATCGCTATGTTCTTGTGGTCACTGGGCTGGATGGGCTGATTTTCGCTGACAAATTTCAACAGGAAGCTTCTCGCACGATCTGTCTGCCCGGACCGGATCAGACCTTCCGCAAACCTTTCGGCACAATAATAAATCACGCGCTCTTTACCTAACTGAGCGGTGTTAAGGGCCAACTCGAAAGTCCGGTTGCTATTCGGGATATCGCCCAGGCTCCAGTAGATTGAACCTTTCACCATCTCGACGACTCCTTCCAACACATCCTGATGCAGGGCCCTCATATTGTCTTCAGCCAAAAGAATGCATGACAAGGCTGAGTCGAGGTTTCCATTTGCTCTTTCGGCTAAGGCCAGGGCGTCATAGGTGGTACATAGTTTGGGCACCTTCATCTCCTTCAAGGCGGAAATGACAGTATTGTATTCCGCAATGGCCTTGGCCAACTGTCCAGACTGGTAATGGATATCAGCAATGTCCCGCAGGCTATAGGTCGCCTCCCGCCGGTTGCCCGCTGCCTGGTAGAGGCTAACTGCTTTTGTATGGCACTGCACAATATCATCATAGGTACTGGCATCACTAGGAATATATAAACCCAGCTCAGACCACCAGTGCGCTTGCTTCTGCAGGTCCTGCTGTGCCTTCGCAAGTCGCACATTTTCGAGGAAATAGCTTTTTCCGTGCGGGATATCACCGGAGATGAAATAATATTTACCCAACAGGCAATTGACGTCCATCGTACAATCCGTACAATGTATGGAATCGCTGTAGGCCAGCGCATGCCGGATGAAAGGATATCCCCGTTGCAAATTCTTTGGTAAGCCGCCACGTTTGAAGGTAAAATGCTCGCCAAGCTCGACCAGGAGGCGCACCTTTAAAGGGCCGGCGCTCATTTCGGTCGAATCTATTGCTTCCGCGATATGCTCTCCCATGGCGAGTGCTTTTACGACAAGGAAGTAGGCCTGATAGTGCAAATCAGCAAGACTATCCCTATTGGTTAAAGCAAGGGCCTGCTTCGCAAAATATACGGCGCTATCGGGCATCCCGGCGCTCCTATAGCTCCAACCGATCTCGATGAAGACCCCGGCTCTGCCTCTGTCGCCGCTCGTGTGTGACAATTTTTCCAGGAGTATGCTGCGCGGCATGACCTGATTGTTCTGCGACCGGCACAAAAAGGCAGCCAGCAGCAAGTAAAAGATTGTTATCAAGGACTTCAATCGGCGCATAAACTTTTATCGCAAACCTCTTCCCCCGGCTCTGCAATCTAATGGATTTTCAATGACTTCACATGCGGCGAAATTAATACATATCGCAAAAGAACGCTTTTTTTGTCTCTGCTTTATCCGCTAATTTTCCGCTGAGTTCACGGTCCGACAAGTTAAAGACCAGCGAAGTCTACAAGGTCATCGGTTTGCCAGCATTCCCTGGACTCCCCTTACATTGGACCTGATTGCTTTTTACGGCGGCACAAGTTCATCCTGCCGACGTCCTGTGATATATGCATGCGAGCCTTCTTTTATCGGGCAAAAATGGCTTTATTACTCTTGAACTTATAGCGAAAAAAGGACTTTGAATGGTAATTTCAGGACATGCGATAAGCTTGGGGTGTCTGTCCCAGTTCTTTTTTGAATATCTTAGTAAAATTAGAGTTGTCAAAGTATCCCAAAATGCCAGCAATCTCCGATATTTTCAGATCCGTAAAATTAAGCAATCGCCGTGCTTCCAGAACTGAACGGGCACGAATCATGTCCGCCGCCGTTTTAGAAGTTGTTTCTTTCAACAATCGATTGA
>Ga0310811_10009858_pt1 | contig 12352 bp, 12 predicted proteins | sample YCmetagenome_FD_207642 | JGI IMG/M metagenome (GOLD analysis project Ga0310811, IMG submission 207642) | Soil microbial communities from experimental microcosm in Duke University, North Carolina, United States - YC | ecosystem: Engineered > Artificial ecosystem > Soil microcosm > Unclassified ... | reverse complement strand
GACCCGGGCGCCTTTGATCTCAACGACGACGCCGCGGCGATAAAACCATCCGGCGACGACATCGTGGTGACGACGGACGCCATCGTCGAGGGCGTGCATTTCCTGCCCGACGATCCGCCCAACACCATCGCGCGCAAGGCGCTGCGGGTCAATCTCAGCGATCTCGCGGCCAAGGGAGCGGCGCCTGCCGGCTTCGTGCTGACGCTTGCGCTTCGCAACGTGGATGATGCCTGGCTAAAGCCGTTCGCCGCGGCGCTCGGCGAGGACGCCGGGCAATTCGGCTGTCCGCTGCTCGGCGGCGACACTGTTTCGACGCCGGGGCCGCTGATGATCTCGATCACGGCATTCGGACGGGTACCATCAGGCAAAATGGTTCATCGCAGCGGTGCAAAGCCCGGCGACCGCGTGGTCGTGACGGGCACGATCGGTGACGCCGCGCTCGGGCTTGCCGTACTCAAGGGCGGCAAGGTCCACGCTGCGTTGAGTGACGCGGCCGCGCGCGACCTGTTGATTGGCCGCTACCGCGTGCCGCAGCCGCGCACGGCACTTGCGGAGATTGTCCGCGAATATGCCAGCGCCGCGATGGATGTGTCCGATGGTCTCGCCGGCGATCTCACCAAGCTGTGCGGCGTGTCCGGCGTCTCGGCGGTGATCGATCTGGAATCAATTCCGCTGTCGGACGTGGCGCGCGATCTGCTGTCGCGCGGCATCGCCGAAATCGAAACGCTGATTGTCGGTGGCGATGACTATGAGATCCTGTGTACGGTCGCCGATGACCGCGTCGAAGAGTTCGTGCAAGCCGCAAAGCGCGTTGGCGTGGGCTTAAGTTCCATCGGCATGGTGGTCGCTGGTATCGCTGTTCCGAAGTTCCTCGATCGCCAGGGCAGGGAAATTGCGCTGAAACGGCGCGCTTACAGCCATTTTTGAGTGTGACCCCGTTACCACTTGCTCTTTATTTTTCGCCAGCCATTGCATTTACCGGGAATATCTATAGTTGTGGCCGCACTCGAATTCCGCCGTGCCTTTTTGAACGCGCCTGTTAGGGCATCTTCCAGAGACATCGTCGAGATTGGATTTGAATCCGTGCGATCGCCGCGCGGAATGAAAGCCTTACGTGCTTTGGAGAAGAGAAAATGGCTACGGGAACAGTGAAGTGGTTCAACGGTCAAAAGGGTTTTGGATTCATTCAGCCGACCGACGGCAGCAAGGATGTGTTCGTTCACATCTCGGCCGTTGAGCGCGCCGGTCTGACTGGCCTTGCTGAAGGACAAAAGGTCGAGTTCGAACTCAAGACCGACAAGATGCGGGGCAAGGTAAGCGCAGAGAACCTGTCGCTGGCCTAAGGCTTCGAAACGGTCGTTTCACGGATGTACTGAAATGGATCGCGGGCCCGCTCGACCCCTCAAAGGGATTGGGCGGGCCCTTGTATTTCGGGCCAACGGAACCGCACGGCGACAACCCTCCGACGGATTCCGGCGCTCCGGCGCGGCTGAAGGCGCCGGGAATTCCCGCCAAGCGGGCTACTCACCGCCCAGCCCCGGGCGGCGGTGGTTTTTGTCGGTGATTCCTTTCAAAAATCGACGTTTTTTGCCCTTCCCGGCGTTGCGCCGGGGGGACGATTTTGGCATGGTCCCGCCGATTTGAGGCCGCCCTTTGGGCAGGGAAGGCCTCCTTTTTATGCGCCTGCCGCGCTTGCGGGGAAGGCGTGGGGCTACACCAGCATCTGAGGCAAATTCTATGACAGCATTATGGGTGATTGTGCTCTGCGGAGCGCTTTCGATTGTTTACGCCGTCTGGGCGACGGCTTCCGTCATGAAGGCGGACGCCGGCAATCCGCGCATGCAGGAGATCGCGGCGGCGGTGGCCGAAGGCGCGCAGGCTTATCTGAAGCGCCAGTACATGACGATCGCGATGGTCGGCATCGTGATCTTCGCGCTGCTGGCCTACTTCCTCGGCATGCTGGTCGCGGTCGGCTTCCTGGTCGGCGCGGTGCTGTCGGGCGCCGCCGGCTTCATCGGCATGAACGTCTCGGTTCGCGCCAACGTGCGCACCGCGCAGGCCGCGACCATCTCGCTGGCCGGCGGACTTGAACTCGCCTTCAAGGCCGGTGCGATCACCGGCATGCTGGTGGCGGGTCTGGCGCTGCTCGGCGTCACCATTTACTTTGCCTATCTGACGCAATTCCTCGGCCTCGCGGCCAACAGTCGCACGGTCGTCGATGCGCTGGTGGCGCTCGGCTTCGGCGCCTCCCTGATTTCGATCTTTGCCCGTCTCGGCGGCGGCATCTTTACCAAGGGTGCGGACGTCGGCGGCGATCTCGTCGGCAAGGTCGAGGCCGGCATCCCCGAGGATGATCCGCGCAACCCGGCCACCATCGCCGACAACGTCGGCGACAATGTCGGCGATTGCGCCGGCATGGCCGCCGACCTGTTCGAGACCTATGCGGTCACCGCGGTCGCCACCATGGTGCTGGCCGCTATCTTCTTTGCGACCTCGCCGCTCCTGGTGAACATGATGACCCTGCCGCTCGCCATCGGCGGCGTCTGCATCATCACCTCGATCATCGGCACTTTCTTCGTCAAGCTCGGCGCCAGCCAGTCGATCATGGGCGCGCTGTACAAGGGCCTGATCGCGACCGGTATCCTGTCGCTCGGCGGCGTCGCCGGCGTCATTTACTATTTGATCGGCTTCGGTCCGCTGGCAGGCGTAAAGTATACCGGCATGGCGCTGTTCGAATGCGGCGTCGTCGGCCTGGTCGTTACCGGGCTGATCATCGTGATCACCGAATACTACACCGGCACCGACTATCGTCCGGTCAAGTCGATCGCGGCCTCGTCGGTCACCGGTCACGGCACCAACGTGATCCAGGGTCTGGCGATCTCGATGGAATCCACCGCCGGTCCGGCGCTGGTGATCATCGCCGGCATCCTCGTCACCTACAGCCTTGCCGGCCTGTTCGGCATTGCGATTGCCACCACGACGATGCTGGCGCTGGCCGGCATGATCGTGGCGCTCGACGCCTTCGGTCCGGTCACCGACAACGCCGGCGGCATCGCCGAAATGGCCGGCCTTCCGAAGGAGGTTCGCAAGTCGACGGACGCGCTCGACGCCGTCGGCAACACCACCAAGGCGGTCACCAAGGGCTACGCGATCGGTTCGGCCGGTCTCGGCGCGCTGGTGCTGTTTGCAGCCTACAATGAAGACCTCAAATTCTTCATCGCCAACTCCGCCAAGAACGTCTACTTCCAGGGCGTCGCCCCGGATTTCTCGCTCAACAACCCCTACGTCGTGGTTGGTCTCCTGTTCGGCGGCCTGTTGCCGTATCTGTTCGGTGCGATGGGCATGACCGCGGTCGGCCGAGCGGCGAGCGCGATCGTCGAGGAAGTGCGGCGTCAGTTCCGCGAGAAGCCCGGCATCATGCAGGGCACCGAGAAGCCGGATTACGGCAAGGCGGTCGATTTGCTGACCAAGGCGGCGATCAAGGAAATGATCATTCCGTCGCTGTTGCCGGTGCTGTCGCCGATCTTCGTCTACTTCGTGATCTTCGCCATTGCGGGTGGCGGTGCGGCCGGCAAGTCGGCGGCGTTCTCCGCCGTCGGCGCCATGCTGCTCGGCGTGATCGTGACCGGCCTGTTCGTTGCGATCTCGATGACCTCGGGCGGCGGCGCCTGGGACAACGCCAAGAAGTACATCGAGGACGGCCATTACGGCGGCAAGGGCTCCGACGCGCACAAGGCGGCGGTGACCGGCGATACCGTCGGCGATCCCTACAAGGATACGGCAGGTCCCGCCGTCAACCCGATGATCAAGATCACCAACATCGTGGCGCTGTTGCTGCTGGCGATCCTGGCGCACTGAATCCAAACCACGCGAACGGCGACAAACCCGCGGTGCAAGCCGCGGGTTTTTTGTCGGCTGTTGGCGTGAAAGGCGGGTCACCATGAAATTCGAGATGACCAGGTGCAATCAGTGCGGCAGTGAAATGCTGATGGGCGCGAATATCTGTCCAAGCTGCGGCCAGACGCAAACCGGCTACGGCAAGCGAGGCGGTCTCTATCAGCCCGGGACGATGCTGGCGGTCGGGCTGGCGGCTGCGGTGCTGCTCTTCTTCAGCTACATCAAGTCTCCGGCGCCGCAGGCGAACCAGATCACTTCACCGCCATCTGCGGTCCTTCCGTCTCGATGAGAGCGATGCACGTCTCGCAGCGTTGCTGAAGGCAATTTTGGTGCACTGAGCGGCGAAAGCATAATCAAACAAGAAACCCGCGGTGCGAGCCGCGGGGTTTTCCTTCGGATGCGATCCGTCGACCTGCGTTCCCCGGATGCGGCGCAGCGCGAAGCGGTGCGCTGCTGATCCGGGGTCCATGGGGCGGCGTAAGGTGGGTCCCGGCTCTGCGGAGCAGCGTTACACGCTGCACCGCGTCCGGGACACGAGCTTAGTTCACGTCCATCTGCAGGCCTTCGCGCTTGATGATTTCGGCGAATTTCACCGTCTCGGCGGTTACGAAATCGGAAAATTGCTGCGGCGTGCCCCAGTCGGTGCGGGCGCCCATGGTGGCGATGGTCTTCTTGATGTCCTCGCGCTCCAGCATCGCCTTGATTTGCTTGTTGAGGGCATCGACGACGGGGGCGGGCGCGGCCTTCGGCAGGAAGATGCCGAACCATGACGAGACGTCGAATTTCGCAAGCTCAGGCGCGCTCTCCCGCATGGTCGGGATGTCAGGCGCGACGCCGCTGCGCTCGGGCGTGGTGACCGCAAGCGCGTTGAGCTTGCCTTCCTGCGTTTGCGGCAACGACGGGAACAAATTGTCGAACAGGATCTGGATATCGCCGGCAAGCGCAGCCTGGAGCGCGGGACCAGCGCCACGGAACGGCACGTGCACCATCTTCAAGCCAGTGAGTTGCAGGAACCAGGCGCCGGTGAGGTGCGGGCTCTGGCCGACGCCGGACGAAGCGTAGTTCAGCTTGTCCGGGTTGGCCTTGATGTAGGCGATCAACTCGGCGATCGACTTGATGCCGGTCGATGGATGGGCGGAGACGATGTTCGGCGTCCGGATCAGATTGGAGACCGGCTGCAGCTGGTCCGCCTTGTAATTCATGTTGCGGAAGATGCTGTAGGCGATGGCGTTGGGCCCGGGATTGCCGACCAGCATGGTGTGGCCGTCGCCTTTCTGGCGGACGACCTCGATGGTGCCGATGGTGCCGCCGCCACCCGATCGGTTTTCTACCACCGCCGACTGGCCCCATGTGGTCTGCAGATGCGCCGCCAGCAAACGCCCCATCACGTCGGTGGTGCCGCCAGCCGCGGCAGGCACGATGATGCGGATGGTTTCGGTCGGCCGCCAGTCGGCCCCGAGGCTCGAACGCGGTAAAATCGCCGCGGTAGAGAGCGCGGCGGCTCCGGTCAGAACGCGGCGGCGAGAAAAAATTCGGCTATTCACACGTCTACTCCCTGCTGGATTTTTGTTTTGCAGGCAAGCGTAGGCAGCGCATGGCCAGAGGGCAAGCGGGCGACTTGGCGCAGGCGAGCCGCCTTAGTTGAAGCTGATCAGCTTGAACAGCGGTGTCAGGTAGCTGAGTTCCTGGCCGGATGTCGTCGTGGTGCGGCTGATGAAGTCGAAGATTTTGCCGTCCTGCAGCCCGTAATTGGCGAGCCGCTGCACCTGGCGGTTCTTGTCGAAATAGATCGCGATCACCCGCTGGTCGACGACCTGCTGGTTCATGAAGGCGACTTTGCGCTCGGCGCGCTGCGAGATGTAATAGAAGACTTCACCGTTCAGGGTGGCGACGGTAGAGGGTGTACCCATCACGATCAGCACCTGGTCCTGGCTGGCGCCGATCGGGATCTGCTCGAGCGCACCGGGCGGAAGAATATAGCCCTTCTGGAATTGCTCCCCGGTGCAGCTGCCAAGGACCAGGCCAAGCACCGCAAAGACCAGCGCTATGGCCGCAACGCTGCGAAAACCGCGCCAGCGCGCGGTCGGACGGCGCGGCGAGGGCGCGCACGGGCGTGATTGGGTCGTCTCGGTCATTTGCGGAGCGTATCCGTCCCCTTGCATCGCGCGAGGCGTTGACGTACCGGGCAGCACGCAGGATTGCAACACGTGCGACCCCCCGACAAGCAAACCTTGGGGGCTCGCGTGCGGAACCCACAATGCTCTGGCCGTTCAATCACTTCAGGAAACCCCGGCTCGCCCCGCGCGGCACCATTGAAGCCATCTATGGCATGATCGTGACGCAAGCGCGAGAACCGTTATTTTATCGGGACTTGGGGGTCCCGGACACGGTTAACGGCCGTTTTGACCTGCTTCTGATGCATTTATGGCTGGTCCTGCGGCGGCTCAAATCGGCCGAGGCGGGCAGGGCTCTGTCGCAGGCGCTGTTCGACCATTTTTGCAACGATATGGACGATAATCTGCGCGAATTGGGCGTCAGCGACCTCAAAGTGCCCAAGCGCATGCAGGCTTTCGGCGAGGCATTTTATGGCCGCACCGCGGCCTATGATCTGGCCCTCACCGATGGTCGCGAGGCCCTGGCGCAGGCGCTGTGCAGGAATGTCCTCAACGGCGAGACGATCGAACAGGCGCGCCGGCTCGCCGCCTATGCCGAGGCGGCGATGACGGCGTTGGCCGGTGAAAGCGAGGCGGCGCTGTTGACCGGCACTTTCAGGTTTCCATCGCCCGAGCAAGCGGACGCCAAAGCATGAGCAAGCGTGGCATGACAGAGAAGCAGGATCCGTGGCGCGTCCCCGTCGTGGTGGCGCAGATACCGGAAACCGGGCAGCATCGTGAGTTCGAAGCCGATCAGGCCACGCGCGATGCGATCGCCGATGTTGGCGCCCTGCGCGCGGTTCTCTCGGTGCAGGCCGCGTTCGACGTGACGCCGAAGCGCGGCGGCCGCTTTCAAGTCGTCGGTCGCGTGCGCGCGCGGGTCGGACAGACCTGCGTGGTGACGCTGGATGAGATGGAGAGCGAGATCGATGAGTCGATCGACCTGATCTTCGCGCCGCCGGAGCAGATCCCGCAAATGGCTGACCTGGTCGACGAGGCCCAGGAACACGACCGGTCGAGCGGCGAGGACACGCCCGATCCACCGGAGCCGATCGAGAACGGCATCATCGATCTCGGCCGGCTTGCCACCGATGCACTCTATCTCGGCGTCGATCCCTATCCCCGCAAGCCGGATGCGGTTTTTGAACCGTTGGTTGAAGCCGTCGATCCAGAGGATCACCCGTTTGCCGCGCTCAAGGCCTTGGAGGTTACGCCGAAAAAGCCCGGCGCAAGGAAGCCCGCAAGCAAGCCCAAGGGCAAATGACGAGCCGTTAAAGTGGGATGATCGGACAGGATTCCGGTTGAGATGGTTGTTGAACTTCCGCAAGAATCTTTCATAAGAGATTGAATTTACTAAATTTATCCTATAATCTCAGTTCCGGGTAGCGCCGGTTCCCGTTGCTGAAAGAGAATGGTCAAGAGGTTGTGTCGGGACGGGGACACGCTATTGTCGCGGCCCGGCAGGGACGTGAGCTACGCGTTCCGTCGAGCGCCGCTATCGGCGGATGCTTTCAGCGCGCGGCCGGGCTCTAACAGGGCTGCAAGAGATCAGGTTTCCGGGACGTTCATGCCTCAAAAGGTTCGAATCGCGCTTGACGCCATGGGTGGCGATGTCGGCGCATCGGTCGTCATTCCCGGCGCAGCGGCGGCATTGATCCGGCATCCCGACACCGAATTCCTGATGTTTGGCGACAGCGCGCTGATCGAAGCGCAGCTTGCCAATTACCCGGCCCTGAAGAAGGTTTCGCGCGTTACCCACACCGACGTTACCGTCAGCATGCACGACAAGCCGAGCCAGGCCCTGCGCCGCGGCCGCAAGAACTCGTCGATGTGGCTGGCGATCGACGCGGTGAAGAAGGGCGAGGCCGATGTCACGGTGTCCGCCGGCAATACCGGCGCGCTGATGGCGATGGCGCGCTTCCATCTGCACACCATGCCGGGAATCGATCGCCCGGCCATTGCCGGCGTGTGGCCGACGATGCGCGGCGATTCGGTCGTGCTCGATCTCGGCGCCAGCATCGGCGGCGACCATCATCATCTGGTGGCGCTGGCGGTGATGGGCGGCGCGATGGCCAGCGTGCTGTTCAACAAGCCGCGTCCGACCGTCGGCCTGCTCAATATCGGAACCGAGGAAGTGAAGGGCGGCGAGGAGATTCGCGCGGCTTCCGAGCAACTCCGCGCCATGAACCTGCCGGAGCTCGACTATATCGGCTTCGTCGAGGGCGACGGCATCGGCAAGGGTGCGGCCGACGTCATCGTGACCGAAGGATTTAGTGGCAACATCGCACTGAAAGCCGCCGAGGGCACCGCGCGCCAGATGTCGGAATTTTTGCGCAGCGCCATGGCTTCGAGCTGGCGGTCCCGAATCGGTTATCTGTTCGCCCGCAACGCCTTCACGGCGCTGCGCCACAAGCTCGACCCCAACAAATCCAACGGCGGCGTGCTGCTCGGCCTCAAGGGCGTGGTGGTCAAAAGCCATGGTGGAACCAACGCCGAAGGCTTTGCCTATGCGGTCGATGTTGGCTATGAGATGGTCCGCTGCGATCTCCTGACCAAGATCAATCAAATGCTTAATCGCGACGGCAGTGCGCTTGTCTCGGCGCAGACCGCGCAGGAGGCTGTCTCGTGACTGCGAAACGTTCGGTTGTGCTCGGCTGCGGCTCCTATCTGCCGCGGAAGGTCTTGACCAATGCCGAACTGGCGGGCCGGCTGGATACTTCCGACGAGTGGATCGTGCAGCGCACCGGCATCCGGCAGCGCCACATCGCAGCCGACGGCGAGTTCACCTCGCATTTGGCGATCAACGCCGCGCGCGCCGCCCTTGACCATGCCGGCATCGACGCGCAGGCGATCGACCTGATCGTGGTGGCGACCTCGACGCCGGATAACACCTTTCCGGCGACCGCGGTCGCGGTCCAGCACGGGCTCGGCATCAATCATGGCGCCGCCTTCGACCTGCAGGCGGTATGCTCCGGCTTCGTCTTTGGGCTGGCAACCGCCGACAATTTCCTGCGCACCGGAGCCTGCAAGCGGGCTCTGGTGATCGGCGCCGAGACGTTCTCGCGCATTCTCGACTGGAACGACCGCGGCACCTGCGTGCTGTTCGGCGACGGCGCCGGCGCGGTCGTGCTCGAGGCGCAGGACCAGCCGGGCCAGCCTTCCGACCGCGGCATATTGACCACGCATCTGCGCTCAGACGGCCGGCATAAGGCAAAGTTATATGTCGACGGCGGCCCGTCCTCGACGCAGACCGTCGGCCATCTGCGGATGGAAGGCCGCGAAGTGTTCAAGCATGCGGTCGGCATGATCACCGACGTCATCGTCGATGCCTTCAACGCCACCGGTGCGACAGCCGAAGACATCGACTGGTTCGTTCCGCATCAGGCCAACAAGCGAATCATCGATGCTTCGGCGCACAAGCTTCATATTGCGCCGCAGAAGGTGGTGTTGACCGTCGATCTTCACGGCAACACGTCGGCCGCCTCGATTCCGCTGGCGCTCAACGTCGCGGTCAAGGATGGACGCGTCAAGAAGGGCGACCTGGTGCTGCTGGAAGCCATGGGTGGCGGCTTCACCTGGGGTTCCGCGCTGCTTCGCTGGTGAGCACTAGGTCAAATACCGGACAAATTTATCCGTGATGTTTCATGCGCCTGCATGATGGTCACTGTTGACCATTGCGTGCTAACCTCATAATTTCAGGGAATAAATTGTTCGCCGAGAGTGCGGGGCAGGCGATGACCGGGACAGGCAAAACAGTCACACGCGTCGATTTGTGCGAGGCGGTCTACCAGAAGGTGGGCTTGTCGCGAACCGAATCGTCCGCGTTCGTCGAGCTCGTTTTGAAGGAGATCACCGACTGCCTCGAGAAAGGCGAGACGGTGAAGCTGTCGTCGTTCGGCTCGTTCATGGTGCGCAAGAAGGGGCAGCGCATCGGACGCAATCCGAAGACCGGCACCGAGGTGCCGATCTCTCCGCGTCGCGTGATGGTGTTCAAGCCGTCGGCCATCCTGAAGCAGCGGATCAATGGCCACGCCGTTACCAACGGCGACGGCAAGGACGACTAGCGTCAGTAGTCCACGCTTTCACGGTAGCGTTTTCGCGCGAAGAGGACGCGTAAGACAACGTAACGTTTTCAAGCGAAGTGGTCCCTGGTTAGCGCCAGGAAAACGCGTCAAACTGGTGTAGCGTCGTCAGGCGAAGTGGATTCCGATTCGCGTGATGAAAACGGGCTAACGCAAAAAACCAGAACCAGCATTCTGGTGAGCTGAGAGGAGCCAGCATTTGGACAAGGCGCCGGATGCGTTCCGTACCATCAGCGAGGTCGCCGACGACCTCGACATTCCCCAACATGTGCTGCGGTTCTGGGAGACGCGTTTCACCCAGATCAAGCCGATGAAGCGCAGCGGTGGCAGGCGGTACTACCGCCCCGACGACGTCGATCTTCTCAAGGGCATCCGCCGCCTGTTGTACGGCGAGGGCTATACCATCCGCGGCGTGCAGCGGATCCTCAAGGAACACGGCATCAAATCGGTGCAGGGCTTGGCCGACAAGAACTCGGCCGTGTCGTTCGGTGCGGTCGAGGAAGCGATCGGGTTGAGCCTGCAGGAACCTGTAGAGGGCGATGACGTCGGCCTCGATGTCGATGACGACGATTACGAGACCGACAAGGGCATCGACTATCGCTTCGTCGAAACCGACGAGGACGGCCTGCTGGCGCCGTTCGGCAAGGGCAAGGCGTCAGCGCCGGGACCGGTGGCGGGCGCCGACCGTGAACGCCTCGAACGCGTGCTGGCCGACCTGATCGCCTGCCGGCAATTGCTGGATACCGCGAACAAGGACGGTTGAGGGCAGGAAGGCCGGAACCGGCATTTGCGGGCCGGATTGCACGCCTTGCGCGGCAGGCCGATCGCAGCTAATGGAACGGCATCGGAGCGTGGCGCAGCCCGGTTAGCGCACTAGTCTGGGAGACTAGGGGTCGGAGGTTCAAATCCTCTCGCTCCGACCATTAAAAGCCCCGGTGATACGGGGCTTTTTGCATTTCGGGGATTCCGGTTATGGGAACGGAATTGGGCAAATGCGGGGTATCCCCACCCAAAAGTCCCCACCGAGGTCGCTGTTCTCTCTCATGGAATATGCTGACCGGGATGCCCGCAAATGGTCTCCAAAATCACGATGCGTTCCCATAGTTCGGCCGGTATTGGCCTGTTTCGGCAGTGTGCAATTTTGACCATGGTTTCGGAACCAATCATCCCAGCTTCGCTTGCCTCTCGCAGGACTGCACGGCAGCCGCAGGGGGAAGCAAACCATGGATAGCGTCACAATTCTGGTCGCCGAGGATGACCAGCTTGTTCAAGCGACGGTCGTAGATGCCCTGTCAGAGGGTGGTTTTGGATCGACCCTCGCTGCCTCAGGTGAGGAAGCGATTGCACTTCTCAAAGACGGTAAATCGCAGTTTCGAGCGGTCGTGACCGACATCAATTTGAAGGATAAACTCGACGGATGGGAAGTGGCCCGCGCGGCTAGAGAAATCGATCCGTCGATGCCCGTCGTCTATATGACCGGGAGCCATAGCGACGATTGGGCATCCAAGGGCGTCCCCAATAGCATTATGCTCGCGAAGCCATTTGCGCCAGCGCAGCTTGTGACCGCCATTTCTAACTTGCTCAACACCGGCACTCCGGCAGCGTAACCGCGAGGGCGGTTGATTCCCGAACGTGGGAAAGCAAGCATGAGAGCGGCACCTACGCCAAATTTACCCCTGCCGGCTCGGACCTGTTCGCGTGATGGCAGGTTAAGTCATGGGGCTTTTGGAGGAAGTGGCTTGGGCATCTCTGCACGGATAGGCGCTCGCTGGCGGCAAAGGTGGAATGCCGTTCGGCGCGGCTGGTCCGAAGACGACATCGAGCTTTTGGAGAAGCGGCTTGACGACCCGGCGGCCTACAGCGGGGGCATCGTTAAAATGACCAAGCGACAATTCCGGGCACTGGAAGAACGCAACCGCCGGATCGCGCAAAGCGAGCGGGCCTTGAAAATCTCACCCCTCCTGGTTTGGGTTGAAGGGCGGGGCCTATTTGCGGCAGTCAGGACCGACGTAGCGATCATGGCACCTGATGATTGAAAAGGGCTGGGTCACGCCGCTTCGACGATCCTGTCGAGACGCCAGACGTCACGTCCCTTTACGCGAACAGCAAGAAGGCGAAACCCGCGACCAGCAGGGCCAGCCAGATCAACGAGAGCCCGAGATATCGTGTGTCGCGATCCATGGCGTTCAATAAACGTTTCGCCATACTCAAATCCGTTGA
>Ga0310811_10009855_pt1 | contig 12353 bp, 10 predicted proteins | sample YCmetagenome_FD_207642 | JGI IMG/M metagenome (GOLD analysis project Ga0310811, IMG submission 207642) | Soil microbial communities from experimental microcosm in Duke University, North Carolina, United States - YC | ecosystem: Engineered > Artificial ecosystem > Soil microcosm > Unclassified ... | reverse complement strand
GCGATGGAATGCGTTCTCCACGCTGCGCTCAATGCGTGCTCGAAGCGGACGCAGGCGCAGATGGTGTGCCGAAGTCCACCTTCGGCGCGGTCGAGATCGCAGCTTCGTTGTCGACGGTGAAGTTGGGTTTCACCTTGTACCCGAAGGCCTTCGCCGTCAGGTTCACCGGAAACCCGCGGATGTAGCTGTTGTAATCCTGCACGGCCTGCACGTAGCGACGGCGCGCCACGGTGATGCGGTTCTCGGTGCCTTCCAGTTGCGCCTGCAGGTTCTGGAACAGCCCGTCGGCTTTCAGGTTCGGGTAGTTTTCCGACACCGCCATCAGGCGCGTCAGCGCACTGGAAAGTTCGCCCTGCACCGCCTGGTATTTCGCGAGCGACGCGGCGTCGTCGGCGTTCACCTTCACCTGCCCGACTTTCGCGCGTGCCTCGGTGACTTCGCGGAACACCTGCTCCTCATGCGCGGCGTAACCCTTCACCGTCGCGACCAGGTTCGGCACCAGGTCGGCGCGACGCTGGTACTGGTTGATGACTTCCGACCATGCGGCCTTGACCGCCTCGTCCTTCGTCTGGATCTGGTTGTAACCGCAGCCCGACAAGAGGCCGCAGGCAAGCATCAACATGCAACTGGAAACGGCAAGCCGGACAGCGCGCATTGGAGATCCTCCGAGCCAATCTCTGCGCTGATTGCAGCATGCGCGGCGCATACGCGCAACGACGCGGGCCTACAGTACGCGCGGAAGCAGTATCACACCCCAGATCACCAACATGTTGACCATCAGCAGGAACACGGCGGCCGAGCCCATGTCCTTGGCGCGCCCTGCGATCTCGTGGTGTTCGGGCCACAGCTTGTCCACCACCGCCTCGATCGCGGAGTTGAGCATCTCCGCAGCCGGCACCGGCAACAACGAACCGGCCAGCAACGCCTTTTCGATCGCGCCGTTGCCCAACCACAACCCGATCGGAAACAGGATCACCAACAGGATTACTTCGAGACGGAACGATGCCTCGATGCGCCAGCCCGCGCGCAAGCCCTTCATGGACCAGATGAACGCCAGCCAGATCTGGCGCGGGCCGCGGTTGATGTTGCTGGGCATTGGTTCTCCCCCGCGCCGGGCGCGTTTGTGTTCTTGAATCGCGCATCGCGCGACCCGTTCAAGACACGCGCTTGTGCGGCTCGCTGATGATCTTCTTGTTGCTGATCGTCACGCTTCCGACCATCAACAGCCGCATGTCACGGACGATATATTCGGCCAGCGCCTCATCCGAGATGTCGTCGCCGTCGATGTCCAGCCGGAAATCCCAACCCTTGAGGCCACCGCCGTTGCTGAAAGCGATCTCGAAATCGAACTGGACGCGCTTTGGTTCCACGGATTCCGCGATCGGCAGCGAAGGCGCGTATGATGCCACGGCCGCCGCCGGACGTCCTGCCCCGCACCCGAGAGCACGCAGCCCATGCCGCGCAAACTCACGCCCTGGTTGTTGCTGATTCCGTTCGTCGCGCTGTTGTGGGTGCCGTTCTACAACCGCGTGCCGCCGACGGTCGCGGGATTTCCGTTTTTCTACGTGTGGCAATTCGCGTGGGTCGTGCTGGCCGCGCTGCTGACCTGGGTCGTGCATCGCGGCTGGCGAGCATGAGCGGCATTCGGTTCGACGGCACCGCGCTCGGCGTATTCGCGTTCTTCTTCGCGCTGGTCACGGTGCTGGGTTTCTTCGCGGCACGCTGGCGGCGCGGCGATCTCTCGCAGTTGCACGAATGGGGGCTCGGCGGACGTCGATTCGGCGCGTTCGTCACCTGGTTCCTACTGGGCGGCGATCTCTACACCGCCTACACGCTGATCGCGGTGCCGGCGCTGGTGTACGCGGTCGGCGCCTACGGCTTCTTCGCGATGCCGTACACGGTGTTCGTGTACCCGATCGTGTTCCTGACCATGCCACGGTTGTGGAACGCGTGCCGCAAGCACGGCTGGATCACCTCGGCGGATTTCGTGGAAGGGCGCTACGGCAGCCGCAGCCTCGCGCTGGCCGTCGCGGTCACCGGTGTTCTCGCAACCATGCCGTACATCGCGCTGCAACTCGTGGGGCTCGAAAAAGTGTTCGAAGCGATGGGCCTGGGCGCGCTCGGCATCGGCCGCGAGACGCCGCTGATCGTCGCGTTCGTGATCCTCGCGCTGTACACGTATTCGAGCGGCCTGCGCGCGCCGGCGCTGATCGCGTTCGTCAAGGACGCGATGCTCTACATCACCGTGATCGCGGCGGTGGTGATCATCCCGATCAAGTTGGGTGGCTACGGCGCGGTGTTCGACGCCGCCGAAAAAGCCTTCGCAGCGAAGGGCGGCGATACCGGCGTGCTGCTGAAGCCCGACCAGTACTGGTCGTTCGCGACGCTCGCATTGGGTTCGGCGTTCGCGTTGTTCCTGTACCCGCACGCCACCACCGCGACACTGTCGGCCGACAGCCCCGCCACCATCCGCCGCAACGCGGTCTGGCTGCCCGCGTACAGCATCATGCTGGGGCTGGTGGCGCTGCTCGGCTACATGGCGCTGGCTGCGCACGTCGACGTCAAGGACGGTTCGATGGCAGTGCCCGCGCTGATCAATGCGAGCTTCCCACCGTGGTTCGCCGGATTCTGCTTCGCAGCCATCGCCTTGGGCGCGCTGGTGCCGGCCGCGATCATGTCGATCGGCGCCGCCAACCTCTTCACCCGCAACATCTGGCGGGCGTACGTCAACGACAAGATGACGGACGCGCAGGAATCGCGCATTGCCAAGAACATCTCGCTGCTGGTGAAATTCGGTGCGCTGCTGGCAGTGCTGTACCTGCCCACGAAATTCGCGATCGACTTGCAGCTTCTCGGCGGCATCTGGATGCTGCAGATTTTTCCCGCGGTGATTTGTGGTCTGTTCACGCGCTGGCTGCGCGCATCGGCGCTGCTGGCTGGCTGGTTGGCCGGCATGATCCTTGGCTGCGTGCTTGCCTGGCACCAGGGATTGAAGCCGGTGTACACGTTCGTGTTCGGCGATGCGCACTACGGCATCTACATCGGCCTGCTGGCACTCGCCGTGAACTTCGTGGTCGCCATCCTTGCTACGCCGATCGCGGCGTGGCTCAGGCGCGAAGGCCCACCGGACCGCACCCAGGCCCTCGACTATCAGGATGCGGCGACAGGCGGCTGAGCGCCGGCTACCCGCCTATGTCGAGCTTGACGCCGTTGCCACTCATGGCTTGGTTGAACGCCGGCACGGTCGTGGTCTTGAGGTTCCCGAATGCCGTGCGGATAGCCGCAAGCTGCGCCTGGAGCTTGGCGAAATTTTCGCGCTGCACGACGGTCGGTTCGTAGTCCGAACCCCCGGCGGTGTTCTGGATGCCCTGCCCGACACGGCCGGCCAGCCAGCGGAGATTCCAGTACATCCGGAACGGCGTCGAGTATTGCTTGTCGTCGCTGAGCCTGGCTTCCGGACTGACCAGTTGATTCTCGACCTCCAGGATCTGCGCATCGAGGCGTTGCAGCGCATCTGCCGCAGCGCCCGAAGCGTGCGTCTTCAATTGCTCCTCGATCTGCTTGCGCCACTTTTCCATGGCGTTGACCATGTCCGACGTCTCGCTGATCGCGCCGGCAATCTGCACTTGCAAGGCGGTCGAATCGTTCAACACCGCATCGCTTGCCTTGATCTTCGGGTCCTTCACCACCTCGAACGGCTGTGTGTAGCTACGGCCATCCACGGTCAGCCGCACCTGGTAATTGCCCGGCGCCGCGATCGGCGTGCCGGTATGCGGATTGACGCCCCAGTGGATGATCGTGCGATACGTCTTGCCCTGATAGCGCGGCTCGTCCCAGATGTGCGGATTCTCGGGCGGCGTCGTGAGCAGCCGGACATCGGTCGGCGTGTCGTAGAAAAGGTCCCAACAGGCGCCATTAAGGCCTTGATGTACCTTCAGTTTTTCGGTGCGGACCGGCTTCCCCTGCGCGTCCAGGATCTGCAATTGCACCGGGTCCTTGGGCGCTTTCGCCAGATAGAACTGGAATTGTGGCCGCGCCGGCTGGGCCGCGGTCGGGTAGGCACCGCGCGCCTGGCGATAGACCTCGCCCGGTTTGAACAGCTGCGTGCGTCCGCTATTCGGTTGATCGGGACTGCCGGTCTGCTCGAAGGTCGCGATGTTCGGCAGGATGTAATCACCGCGGCCATAAGTCGACACGTCCACGTCGTGCATGTGTGGCTGGATGTTGATCCAGGTCACCGGCGAAGGGGGCAGGCCCTTCCTGAAGCGCGTCCAGTGCCTGCCGTTGTCCATCGTGTAGTAGAACGCATGACCGGTGCCCGCGAACAGCATGCCTTCGCGGTTCGGGTTTTCGGCCACGCTCAGCGTGTAGTCCAGCGGATGGTCCGACGGCAGATTGCTACTGATGTTTTTCCAGGTCTTGCCGTAATCGGTGGTTCTGAGGATGTACGGCTTGTGGTTGCCTTCGCCCGCGAAACGGAAGTCCACCGCGATGTAGGCGGTGCCCGCGCGGAAATGCGACGGCGCAATCTGGTTGATGTTGCCGCGTGGCGGCAGATGCAGGTTCGCGGTGACATCGATCCATTGCGGCTGGCCTTGTGACTCCGCGTCCTTCGTGTACCAGACCTTGCCGTCGTTGGTGCCGGCCCACAGCAGGCCCTTCTCGATCGGCGAGTAAGCCAATGACCACACCAGCGCGCCGAAGTACTGGCCGAGGTTGTCCTGCATGATGCCGCCGCTCGGGACGATCATCGACGGGTCGCGCGTGGACAGGTCCGGGCTGAACTCGGTCCACGAATGGCCCTTGTCGGTGGTGCGCAGCACCATCTGGCAGCCATAGAGCACGCTGTCGTGGTCGAACGGATCGATCGCGAGCGGCGGCGTCCAGTGGCAACGGTACTTCAGCTTGTCCGGCGGCGAATCCAGTCCGACGATGGACGGCGAAACCGAATGCGGTGTTCCCTGCGTCAGGTCGAAGCGGTACAGCTCGTTGCCGTAGCACGACGACCACACGATGTCCGGATTGCCCGGCTTAGGGATCGTGAACCCCGACTCGCAGGCGTTCGGAAAATACTGGTAGGTGGGCAGCTCTTCATTCGGCCCTTCGAAGCCGCTGCGCTCGGGCGGCGTTTTCGGTTCGCCGTTCGGCCCGAGTGCCCAGCCTTTCGGCGGCGGCGTGGCTTTCGGATATTTGGCGAGCAGTTCCTTGTTGACCTTCGGTTTGCCTCCAGACCTGTCCTCGTCTTCGTCGTGGTACCGGCCGAAGGCGTGACCCTCCGGCATGAACGCGTCTTTCGGCAGCAGACCGTTGCCGCTGGGTTGTGAAATATCGCTGGAAATGCGCCAGCCGCCATCGTCCTGCCGGTTGCCGTAGATCCAGTACGGCACCTGGTCGTCGCTCGCGATGTGGTAGATCTGCCCGTTCGGCAGCGCAACGTGCATGGAAGTCCCCGCGCCTGTCGCGATGTTGGCGCCGCCGTCATCGGTCAGCACGTAGTGCGCGGGATCGGTCGGATCGATCCAGCCGTCGTGGCAGTCCCCGCAGGACGCGGCGCCCAGCGGCTTCACGTTCTTGCCGCCCTCGCCCGAAAAGGTCTGGCCACCGTCACTCGAATAATGGTCGCCACTGTTGAGGACCAGCACGCCGTCGGCGTCCTTGGGATTGGCCTCGATGAAGATGTAGTAGCCGGCGCGCATGATGAGGTTGCGGTCCCAGCTCACGACCTTCCAGTTGGCGCCGCCGTCGTCGCTGCGCCACACCGATCCCTGGTCCCTGGTCTGGATCAGCGCATACATGCGCTGTGGATTGGAAGGCGCGATGGTCACATCGATCTTGCCGAGCGGCGGCTTCGGCAGTCCGTTGGCCGTCGTGAGATGCGTCCAGGACTGGCCGTTGTCGTGCGAGAGGTACACGCCGCTGCCCGGGCCGCCGCTCAGCTCGGCCCAGGTGCGCACGCTGAATTGCCAGGTGCCGGCGAGCACGGTGTCGGGATGGCCGGGATCGATGCTGAGCCCGCTGCAACCGGTCTCTTCATTGACGAACAGCGTCTGCTTCCAGGTCTTGCCACCATCGGTGGTGCGGAACACGCCGCGTTCCTGCTGCGGCGCCGCGCCGGAACCTTCGGCGCACACCAGCACGTTGTCGGTGTCCTTCGGGTTGACGATGATCCGCGCGATGCGGCCGGTCTTCGGCAACCCCATGTGCTTCCATGTCGCGCCGCCATCGGTGGACTTGTACACGCCGTCGCCGACAATGTCGCTCGGACGAATCGTCCAGGGCTCGCCGGTGCCTACCCACACCGTATCGTGGTCGGCGGGCGCAACCGCTATCGCGCCGATCGCGGACGTATCCTGCTCGTCGAAGACGGGCTTGAAGGTATGCCCGCCGTCGGTCGATTTCCACAGCCCACCCGACGCCGAGCCGAGGTAGTACGTCGAGTAGTCACCGGGAATTCCTGCGACCGAAGCGACGCGTCCACCGGCCGGCGGCCCGATGTAGTGGAACTGCAGCGGCGGTGGAGTCGTCGTCTTCGGCGAATGCGTGGCATCGCGCGATTGCGCGGAAGCCGGCCCGGCCAGCGCGACGCACAGTGCAGCCAGGAGGACCGGAGAAACGCTGCACCAACTCATTCGCATGTTACGCATGGATCAGTACTCCCCATGTTTGCCGCCAGCCCGAGTGTATCGGCCGCGCGCCGACACGCCACCGCTTGCCGACACGCAAACCGAAACGTCATCAATCAGAACTTCACCGTGACGCGGCCCCAGTAGTAACGACCCATGACGTCGAAATCGTTCGGGTCGGTGTTGGCCTGCGGCGCATTATTGCCGTACAGCAAGGGCGGCTGCTTGTCGAACAGGTTGTCAACGCCAATTTCGATGCGCGTATTGATCGGTGCGACGTTGTAGCCGACGGTCACATCACTGTAGGTGGTCGACCCGTAGTGCAACACCAACGGGTTGTCATGCGCAAAGCCGGGCGCGGCGCTGAAGCCCTGTGACGGATCGGGCGAGCCCAGGTTGAAATCGCTGATGTAGCGCAGCCTCCAGGAAGCATCCCACGGACCGAGCTGCCATTGCACGCCACCTTGTGCACGGACCCGCGGGAAGAAACAGACCTGCCCTCCCGAGAACGGACACGCCGCGGTCAGCGGAGATCCGATCGAGCCCATTTCACCGACCCCATTCAGCACGCGGTTGCCGTCCTGGCCGGGCGCCGTCTGGATCTTGTACTGCGACAGATAGGTCGCGCCCAGGGTCAAGGCAAATTGCCCGAGCGAAAAGGCCGGCAACCGGTAGCTCGCCGTCAAATCCACGCCCTTGACGCCTATCCGTCCCAGGTTTGCGGTAGGCAACAGGATGCGCGCAATCTGGCCTGCCCCGGCCGTATCGGCTCCGAATCGGGTAATAAGCGGACAGTACTTTTCGACGCCCGTTACCGCGAGAACCGCCGGAGTTGAAAGCTTGTGTCGTGGCCAACGCAAACCCTTCCAACCAGCATGCACGCAACAAAACCACGGCTGCCATGCACGAACGCCGTCAGCGTACCGATCGCGGCCGCAGGATGTCTTGTCTGTCCTCTACCCGATTTCTGCGGAAATCGGCATAATGGACGGCCATTCGAGAGTGCTTTCCGTTGCATGTTCCATTGATTCCGGTTGACGAACTGGCGCATTTACTCGGCAAGCTGCCCGACGTGGTTTTTTTGTGAAGGACCGCGAGGGCCGCTACGCGCAGGTCAACCAGACACTGGTGCAAAGGCTGGGATTGAAGCACCGCGATGACGTGGTCGGCCGCAGTCCGGAAGACCTGTTTCCCGATCCGCTCGGCGCGAGCTATCGCGCACAGGATCGACGGGTCCTGGCCGGCCAGCGCCTGGAAAACCGGCTCGAGGTGCACCTTTTTCCCGATTGCTCGCCGGGCTGGTGCCTGACCAGCAAATATCCGCTGCGGCAGGCTGGCGAAGTGCTGGGTGTGATCGGCATTTCCCGCGACCTCGGACGCTCCGACGGGCGCCATCCGGCTTACGATCATCTGGTCCGTGTCGTCGATTATCTCGAGGCGAACTACTCCGGCAGTCCGCGCGTCGAAGAGTTGGCGCAACTTGCGGAACTCTCGGTCTCGCAACTGGAGCGTCACTTCCGGCGCGTGTTCCAGATCAACCCGAGCCAGATGCTGGCCAAGATACGGATCGACGCCGCGATGGGCATGCTCCGCAGCCGCGAGCCCATTGCCGTGATCGCGCAGCACTGCGGCTACAGCGACCAGAGCGCCTTTACCCGCCAGTTCCGCAAGGTGTCGGGGCTCACGCCCGGCCAATACCGCAGGCTGCACGGCCGGGGATCCCGCCGGGTCCAGACCACCGCGGGCAACGACGCGCACGATTCCTGATTTTCGCGTCCGCGAGCGCGCGCCAATCGGACCGGGCGCCGGTTGGCGCCATCATGCGCCGGCGTCGTTGTCGTCAATCAGAACCGCGCGCACGGTTCACATACCAGATGGTCTTGATTTCCTGGTATTGATCCAGCGCTTCCAGGCCGTTGTCGCGGCCGCCGAACCCGGAGAGTTTGTAGCCTCCGAACGGTGTCGTGATGTCACCTTCGGAAAAGCCGTTGACGGATACGGTACCTGCGCGAATCGCACTGGCCACGCGCTGCGCACGATGCACGTTCTCCGTGTAGACCGAGGCGGCGAGTCCATAGTTGGTGTCGTTGGCGAGGCGAATCGCCTCCTCCTCGCTGGAAAAACCCGTCACCGCGAGCAGTGGCCCGAAGACCTCCTCGCGGAACAACCGGGTGTCGGGGCCCACATCCGTATAGACGGTCGGCTCGACATACCAACCGCTCAGGAAGTCGCCCCTGATCTGCCCGCCGGTGACGCAACGGAGACCGTCGGCCTTGGCCTGTTCGAGAAAGCCCTTGACCTTTTCCAGATGCGGCCCTTCGACCATCGGCCCGAGGCGCACGCCCGCTTCGCGTGGATCGCCGAGCTTCCAGTCGGCAAGGCCGCGCAGCAGCTTCTCGACGAGCGCGTCCTGGACCTCAGTGGCGACCAGCAGCCGCGAGCCGCAACTGCAGTTTTCGCTCATGTTCCAGAACGCGGCATTGAGGATGTCTCCCACCGCCAAATCGAGGTCGGCATCGGCGAAAACCACTTGCGGATTCTTGCCGCCACATTCGAGCACGATCTGCTTGAGGTTGCTTTCGGCGGAATAGGTCAGGAAGCGACGTCCGACCTCGGTCGAACCGGTGAAGGAGACCACGTCGACGTCCATGTGCCGCCCGAGCGCTTCGCCTGCCTGCTCGCCCAGCCCGTTGACGACCATCAGCGCGCCTTGGGGGATGCCCGCCTCGTACGCGAGTTCGGTCATGCGAACGGCGGAAAGCGGCGTCAACTCGGCAGGCTTGACGATCACGCTGTTGCCGGTGACGAGCGCGGGGCCGACCTTCCACGCGTACATTTGCGCCGGGAAATTCCAGGGCAATACCGCGCCGACCACGCCGACCGCTTCCTTGACGATGAGACCGGTGGCTCCGGATCCGGTCGGCGCAACCTTGCCGTAGCATTTGTCCGCGGCTTCGGCATACCAACGCAAGGTGTCGATCGTCGCCGGGATATCGGTGTTCTCGCATTCGTCGATCGGCTTTCCGGCATCGATGCAGTCGAGCGCGGCGAGCTCCTCGGCGTGCGCGTCCAGCAGATCGCACCATTTCAGCATCGTGGCCTTGCGCGCGGCCGGACTCGCGCGGCGCCATTCGCCAGCCTCGAAGCAGGCCCGTGCGGCCTTGACCGCAGCATCCACCTCGGCCTTGCCGCCCGCGCCCAGCGTTCCGATGACGCTGTTGTCGATCGGTGTGCGATTCTCCAGCCCGTCGTTGTTTCCGGTGAACCCGGGAATCAGTTGCGGGGCCTTCAGTTCGGCGCGCGCGGCGCGCTGGAAGACCTCTTGTTTGTTCAGTGCCATCGTCTTGGCCTCATCATTCAAAGCAATTCGCGGAATGCCTGCTTGCCGGCCGCATCCAGCGGCGTCAGCGGCAGGCGCACGTCGCCAACGTCCAGGGTGCCGTTCAGGCACCCGGCCTTGGCCTTCTGGTTGTAGTCGCCCGATTCCATCGAGTGCAGCGCCGGGTACATGCGCCGCATCAACTCGCGCACGCGATCCCAGTCGCCCGCCATCGCCGCGGCGTGCAGCGCGACCTGCTCGCCGGGAAACACGTTGCCGGCGCCCGCGATCCAGCTTTTCGCACCCCAGAAGAAGAAATCGGCGGGCTGGTCGTCGCAACCACAGATCACCTCGAAATCGGCAAACCCCGCCTGCAGCATGTGCAGTGCCCGGCTGAAGTCGCCGCTGCTTTCCTTGATGCCGATGATGTTCGGGTGCTTCGCCAGTGCCGCGACCGTTTCGAACTCGATGTTCACGCCGGTACGCGCGGGAAAGTTGTACAGGATGATCGGCAGTTCCGAGCGGTCGGCGACGAATTCGAAATGCGCACGGATCCCGGACTGCCGGGGCAAGCTGTAGGGTGGAGGCGAGAGCAGCAAGGCGTCGTAACCGATCGCCTTGGCTTCTGCGGCGCGCGCCACCGAGCGGTATGTGCACATGTCGCCGATGCCGGCGATCAGCTCGATGCGCCCGGCGGCGCTGCGATGCACGGTCTCCAGGACCTGCGTGCGTTCTGCGTCATCGAGCGCGTAATACTCGCCGGTGGTCCCGCAGGCCGCCAGCCCCGCAACCCCCTTGTCGATCATCGCCTCGACCAGCGTTTCCAGTTTCGCCTGGTCGATTTTCCCGGCGCCATCGAAGGGCGTGACGAGCGGAACGTAAATGCCATCGAGTTTCATCGGTCGACTCCTTTTATTCGCCTTCGACATGGGCAGGCAGCAACGCGCGGGGCAGCCGTGCCGCGTACACCGCCCAGTAATAGGTAATGAGCGCCACAATCGCGACACCCAGTTGATCCCACGGGCTGGGCAGCCATCCGGTTCCACCGAAGCTGCCAAGGCCGGAAACGAGCATGATCAGCAGGTAGTAGAAAATCAGCCACACCGATGCGCGGATCTGTGCGCCGAGCGGCATATCCGCGATGCGCAGCCGTCGCCCGAACGCGACGTAGGCGAGGAACATCACGACCTGCACCCCGAGCAACCACGAGATCGTGCTCCAGCCTGCCCAGTAGAGGATCAACGATGCGATCACGAAGGCGAGCGGGCTGATCACGTTCATGCCCCTGAGCAGGAACGGCCGGGGCATGTCGGGGTTGCTCAGGCGCAGGGCGTGCGCCGAAATGGGGGCCAGCGCATAGCTGAAAATCAGCGCCGAGGACACCACCGCGACCAAAGCATTCCAGGACGGGAACGGCAGCGTCCAGAAGATCGACAGGATGAAGGTCAACCACAGCGCCGGCCGCGGGATTCCGGTGCGCTCATCGACCTTGCCGAAGATCCCGAACAAGGTGCCCGTGCGCGCCCAGCCGTAGATCACCCGCGGCGTGGTGGACATGTAGATGTTGCCGGTGCCGCTCGGCGATACCGCCGCATCGATCGAAACCAGCACCGCGAGCCAGGTAACGCCCAGCGCGATCGCGATGTCGTAGTAAGGCAAGCTGAAGACCTCGCCGATTTTCGACCAGCCGTCTGCCGTGACGAGATCCGTGGGCACGCCGCCGATGAAGGCAATCTGCAGCAGGATGTAGATCACCGTCGAGGCGATGGTGGTGCCGATCAATGCCAACGGCAGGTTGCGTTGCGGATTGCGCACTTCGCCGGCCAGCGCCATCAGCGGCGTCAAGCCCAGATACGCAAACATCACGCCGCCCGTGGCCACGGCGGAGGTCACCCCGCCGATGCCGTGCGGGGCGAACCCGCGGACCTCGAAATTCGCGCCCTTGAGGTGGCCCAGGAGAATCACCACCACCAACGTCGGCACGATGAACTTGAACCAGGTGACGATCGCATTCGATTTCGCGAAAACGCCGACGCTCCAGTAATTCAGGAGGAAGAACACCACGAACAGCAGCACCTGGACGACCCAACCCAGCACCGTCGGTGCGCCGCTGGGCTGGCTGAGCCCCGGCCACCAGCCGGAGGCGTACTGACGGACCGCCAGCACCTCGATCGCAATCAGGCTGGAGAACGCGATCACCGTGACAAACGAGACCATGTAGCTCACCAGCGGTCCGTGCGTGTAGAACGGATACCGCACCAGCCCGCCGGCATGCGGCAGTGCAGCACCCAGCTCGGCATAGACCAGTCCCAGCAACAGCAACGCGATGCCCCCGATCACCCAGGACAGCGAGCCGGCCGGCCCTGCGATGGCCGCCACCTTGCCGGCCGCGAACAACCAGCCGGAGCCGA
>Ga0310811_10009854_pt1 | contig 12353 bp, 17 predicted proteins | sample YCmetagenome_FD_207642 | JGI IMG/M metagenome (GOLD analysis project Ga0310811, IMG submission 207642) | Soil microbial communities from experimental microcosm in Duke University, North Carolina, United States - YC | ecosystem: Engineered > Artificial ecosystem > Soil microcosm > Unclassified ... | reverse complement strand
TGCGCTGGCTGCGAAAGTTCGCGACCTGATCCAGGTCTAATTCAACAGCCCCGCATTGATCCGCAGCAGGTCGAGCTTGCTGATGAACCCGACGGGTTTCAGCTTGCTGTGCAGGATCAGGCCGGTGAGCTTCTCGTTCGCCCAGATCCGTGCCTGCGCGTCCATCGCATAGCCGGTCTCGTCGAAGGTGTCCTCGGCCGTCGCGCCGCCCAGCTCGCGCAGGATCGCGCTCTCCTGCGGGTTCATCAGCAGCTTCACGATGTACTTGTCGATCGCTTCCATCGCCTTGTCGCCGCCGAATTCCTTCAGCGCGCGCTTGCCCGGGATGTAGCCGACGAACTCGTCCTTGTCGTTCGTCAGGAGCACATGCTCGAGATTGAACGGCTTCAGGAGCGCGAAGAGCTGCTGCAGCGTGATCGTCGCGAAGGGCTTCTTCGTTCCGCCCTTGATCGTCAGCGAAATCGCCTTGGTCATCTTCTCCGGCCCGGCCTTGAAGGCGTCGCCGAAGCGCACCAGCATCTCGCCCACCGCCATGTCGGGCTTGGCCGTGATCTGCAGCATCTCGGGCGCGCGGAAATAGAAGACGAATTCCTTGGCCGGGTCCTCGTTCAGCACCAGCGCGGCGCGCGCCGGGCGGAAGGCCGGCCGGTCCATCGCCACCAGCGAGAACACCGCCACAGCGCCGGCGAAGACCAGCGAAGCCGTTCCGCCGATGATCCATTCGGGCTTCAGCGGGATGCCGAAATAGAGCAGGGCGCCGTAGGCCGCGGCCAGAACCAGCCCCGCACCCAAGCCGATAGCGACCGCAAGCAGCCGTTTCTTCATGCCCCTCATACCCCGCGGGCCGCTGGTGCGGACCCTTGGTTCGATGATAACTCAGGCTTTCAGCGCGGTCATCGCCTTTGTGCCATCGCGGGACCCGTGGATTAACCAAGGGATTTCAAAATCATGACAGCCACCGAAGTCGTCATCCTCGCCGGCGCCCGCACCCCGATGGGCGGCTTCCAGGGCGATCTCGCGCCCAAGACCGCGCCGGAACTCGGCGCCGCCGCCGTCGCCGAAGCCGTGAAGCGCGCCGGTGTCGCCGCCGCCGACATCGACGAGACGATCATGGGCTGCGTCCTCCCCCACGGCCTCGGGCAAGCCCCCGCGCGCCAGGCCGCGGTCTATGCCGGCGTGCCCTTTGAAGTTCCCGCGACGACGATCAACAAGATGTGCGGCTCGGGCATGAAGGCGGTGATGATGGCCGCCGACCAGATCCTTGCCGGCCGCGCCAGCATCGCCATCGCCGGCGGCATGGAGAGCATGACCAACGCGCCTTACCTCCTGCCCAAGGCTCGCGGCGGCATGCGTCTGGGCCATGGCGAGGTGAAGGACTCGATGTTCCTCGACGGCCTCGAGGACGCTTATGAGCACCGCCTCATGGGCACCTATGCCGAGGATGCCGCGCGCCACTACCAGTTCACCCGCGCCGAGCAGGACGCCTACGCCACCGAATCCCTGATGCGTGCGAAGAAGGCGCAGGACAGCGGCGCCTTCGAAAGCGAGATCGTCGCCGTCAAAGTCGCATCCCGCAGCGGCGAGGCCAGCATCGCACTCGACGAGCAGCCCAAGACCGCGAACCCCGCGAAGATCCCGACCCTCAAGCCCGCCTTCGCCAAGGACGGCACGGTGACGGCCGCGAACTCCTCTTCGATCAGCGACGGTGCCGCCGCCCTCATCGTCGCCAGCGCCGACGAGGCGAAGAAGCGCGGCCTCAAGCCTATCGCACGTATCGTCGCCCAGGCGAGCAACGCCGAAGAGCCGCGCTGGTTCACCCGCGCCCCCGTCGGCGCGATCCAGAAGGTTTTGAAGGCCGCCGGCTGGTCCAAGGACGACGTCGATCTCTACGAGATCAACGAAGCCTTCGCCGTTGTCGCGATGATCGCGATGCGCGACCTCGGCCTGCCGCACGACAAGGTCAACGTGAATGGCGGCGCCTGCGCCCTCGGCCACCCCATCGGCGCCAGCGGCGCACGCATCCTTGTGACGCTGCTCAACGCCCTCGAAAAGCGCGGCAAGAAAAAAGGCGTCGCCGCCCTCTGCATCGGCGGCGGCGAGGCGACCGCGGTGGCGGTGGAGCTGCTTTGAAGGTCGCAACGGAACCGAAGTCGGGCATGTCGCGGTTGTTCACCGTGATGGGCGTGATCGCGCTCGGTTTCTTTGCCTTGAACATGGCGACGATCGCGATGGTTTATCGCACCGGAAGTCCGGCGCCCGCCTCGGCTCAGACGGTGGCTCTGGCGTTGAAGGGCGGCCCTTACTACGTCTCCGACGGTCTGGCGTTTGCCTATCACGCGATGACGGACGCGACCATCACGGCATTTGTCCTGACTGCGATTCTTGGTGTGATTGCGAGACTCCGGAATCGTTAGCGCGCCGCTAAAGCTCGTGCGCTTCCATATCCGCCAGCAGCCCCGGCCCCGTCGGCGTCCAGCCCAGCTCGGCCTGCGTCTTCACGCTCGAGGCCGGGATGTCGAGGCTTAGGAACATGCCGAGGAAGCCGAAATGCTCCATGGCCTTCTCCGCGCCGATCGATTGCACCGGCAGCTTCAGCTTCTTGCCGATCATCTCGGCTATGGCCTTCAGCGCCACGCCTTCCTCGCCGATCGGATGATAAGCCGCCCCCGCGCGGCCTTTCTCCAGCGCCAGCCGGTAGACCTTCGCCGCATCGAGCCGGTGTCCCTGCGGCCAGCGGTTCTTTCCGTCGCCGATATAGGCCGAAACGCCCTTCTCGCGCGCCACCTGCGCGGCATAGGACACGAAGCCGGCCTTGAAGCCCTGATCGCTCGCGCCATGCGTGCTCGGCGCCAGACGGATCGCCGTCGCGCGCACGCCCTTGGCCGCGAGCGCGAACGCCGTCTGCTCCGACACGCGCGGCGAGCCTTCGCCCGACGGGCGCAGATCCTCGGTCGCGATCTGTCCGGGCGAGAGCAGGGCGGTGCCCGAGCTCACCACCATCGGCTTGTTCGTTCCCGCCATGACCTCACCCATCGCCTCGATGGCGCGTTTGTCGATCTGGCCGTTCTCCGCGAACTTCGTGAAATCGTGGATGAAAGCGGTGTGGATCACGCCATCGCTCTCGCGCGCGCCCTTGCGCAGCACGTCGAGATCGCTGAGTTCGCCGCGTAGTACCTCCGCACCCGCATCCGCCGCGATCTTCGCCGCCGCGTCGGAGCGCGCCAGCCCGAGCACCGTGTGCCCCGCACCCCGCAATTCCTTCACGCAAGCCGACCCGATGAAGCCGCTCGCTCCCGTCACGAATACCCGCATGTGAATCTCCTTCTGGTCAATCAGGCGAGCGCGATGCCGCCCTCGATCTTGATCACTTGTCCGGTCATGAACGTGTTGCGCATGCAGGTGAGGTAGGCCTCTGCCGCTTCCTCCGGCGTGCCGGGACGTTGGATGAGCTGTCGCTGCGACATCGCGTTGATCATGTCGTCGCCATAGCGGGCGAGCAGTTCGGTCTTGATCAGGCCCGGGCAGACGCAATTCACACGCACCGGCGCCAGGTCGACCGCGAGGCCGCGCGTCAATCCTTCTGCCGCCATCGCGCTCGCCGTCACGATGGGCATGCCGCGCATCGGTTTGTGTCCGAGCATCCCGTTGGTGGTGGTGAAGGAACCGCCCGGCGGCAGATGCATCGCGCCATGCTTGGCCACGGCCACCGCGCCCCAGAACCGCGTGTTCATCCGGTTCGCCGCCTGCTTCAGGTCCAGATCGCTGAGCAAGCCAAAGCCCAGGCCTTCCGTATCGCCTGCGGTGAACGCGATGTGATCGAAACCCGTATGCGCCCTGAAGAACGCCGCGATGTTTTCTTCCCCGCTCACGTCGAGCACCGCGGAGGTCCCGCCGATGCTCTTCGCGGCCGCCGCGATCTTCGCACTGTCGCGCGAGGCGATCGTCACCTTGGCGCCTTCTTCCGCAGCGCCCTTGGCGATGCCGAAGCCGATGCCCGACCCGCCGCCGATCACCAGCACGTTCTTGTTCCTGAGAGACATCGCGAAGCTCCGATCTGATGCGATGGGATTTTTCGCGCGGCGTGCTATGCTGGTAAAGATGTAAGTTTATACTGGTATAATAGCTAACAGGGTGAACCCATGGCCGCCACCGAAAGCGCGCTCGGTGCCTATCTGAAAGACCGGCGCGCCAAGCTCGATCCCGCCGCCTTCGGCTTTCCGCTCGCGCGGCGCCGCACGCCGGGCCTGCGCCGCGAGGAAGTGGCCCAGCGCGCCCATGTCAGCGCCACCTGGTACACCTGGCTGGAGCAGGGCCGCGGCGGAGCGCCCTCCGCCGACGTCCTGGACCGTATCGCACGCGCGATGATGCTCACCGATGTCGAGCGCGAGCACATCTTCCTCCTGGGACTCGGCCGGCCGCCGGACGTGAAGTATCGCGCGCCGGAAGGCGTCACGCCGCGCCTGCAGCGCATCCTCGACGCGCTCGAGATCCATCCCGCCTTCATCAAGACGCCGACATGGGATGTCGTCGCGTGGAATAAGGCAGCGGCCTGCGTGCTGACCGACTACAGCCGGATCCCGCAGGAACAGCGCAACATCCTGCGCATGATGTTCCACCCCTCCCAGCCGCACAAAGGCAAGCCAGGTTGGGTGAAGATGGCGCGCTTCGTGGTCGCCGCCTTCCGCATGGACGCCGCGCGCTCCGGCGCGACGCAGGAAGTCCGCACGCTGGTGGACGAACTGTCCCGCAGCAGTCCCGAGTTCGCCGCGATCTGGAACGACAACGAGGTCGGCCTTGCGGGTGACGGCGGAAAGGTGATGCACAATCCGATCGTCGGCGAGATCGCGCTGGAGCTGTCGTCCTTCGCGGTCGACGGCCGGCCCGATCTCGGCCTTTGCGTCTATACGCCGATCACCGACGCCGATGCGGCGAAGATCAGGACGCTGCTCGGCACCAGGCCGAAGGCTGAAACCAGCCAGACGCGCCGGCGCCGCTAGATGCAGGGATTGCAGCCGTTGCGTTCTGAAGGCTCTCGAAATGCGCGGCACGGCGAACGGCGTCGCGACGCTGTACATCGTGGCGGCGAAGCGGCTGTGGCGGCCTAACGTGTCTCGCCGAGCCCGGCAGCGCTCCGGACGGCCTGAATCGCGAGCCCGACCAGCGCAACGCCGAGCGGCAGATGCGCCCAAAGCAGGTTTGCGCCCTTCGCGGTCATCCTGCCGAGCGCGAACTGGACGAAGACGCCGGCGGTCAGCGCGAGCAGGATGAACCCCATCCGCATGCCGTTGGGTGCGCGCTGCAGCGCAAGGAATGCCGTCAGCGTCGCCAATCCGCTGCCTGCAAGCACCGCCACGGCTGTCGCCATATGCGCCGCGCGAGCCCACGCCTCTCCCGACAGCATTTCGCCGGCAAAAATCGCCTGAGCGAACAAGGCGGCCGCCAGCAATATCGTCACAGCCCGCCACAACAGCCCGGCTCGCGATGCGCTTCTCTGTCCCGGATCGATAGTCATCGAAGCAGCCTCTTTCTCTTGCGCTCCGCTGGCGCTCGGATCAGTCGTACTTGACGAGTTGGATCTCGAATCCGTCAGGCTGTTTCAGGAACGACGTGTACATGCGCGCAAAGTCGCGGCGGTGCGGCGCCGTGCTGGCCTCCATGCCGCCCTCCGTCAGCGCCTCGTGCACCTTGTCGACATCGTCGGTGCGGAAACCAAAGTGACGGAAGTGGACATCCGCATCGCGCGACCGCCCCAGCTCCATTTTCAGCCCTGAACCCGGATCGGCGAGAATGGCGAACTGCCCGCTCCGGCTTTCGATGATCATGCCGAAATCCGTGGCGAGACGGTCGATCAATGCGTCGAGATCCGGAACGGTGAAGGCGATGTGGTCGAGGACCGGTGTGATTTTCATCTTCTGCTCCTCAGCGCCATTCGCCGGCCGGCTGGAACAGCTCCACGACATTGCCCGACGGATCCTGCAGCAGAACCTGTTTGCCGCCCGGGCCCGAAATGATGTCATTGCGGAACGGCGCGCCCGCCGCGCGCAGCCGCGCGACCTCCGCTTCGAGGTCCTCGACGATGATATGGATTCTGTTCCAGCCCCCCGGTCCGGGCTTGGCACCGTCCGGCATCGGCCGCCCAGCCGAGCTCATCGGTCCGCTCAGCAGCAACCGCAGCTTGCCTCGCGACACATCGGCGAAGGCCGGCGAGTTGAGCATCACCTCGAAGCCGAGGAATTTCGAATAGAAGTCGACGGCCTTCGCCACGTCGTCCACCATGTAACGTACGCTTACCATCTCACTGCGATCGGCCATCGGGCCCTCCCTTGATTCAGGTCTTTTTGGTTGTCCGTTCCGCGAACAGGGCGAGCAGGAATCCCATGCGGGCCGCGATCTCCGCTGCCGTCGCGCGGAACAGAGGCAGCGTCGCCGCGTCGTTTTCTCCGGTGACCGGATTTGCGATGCTCCAATGCACCGTCTCCGGATGGCCCGGAAATTCCGGGCAGACCTCGCGCACGCGGTCGCACAGGCTGACCACGAAGTCGAAACGCTTCGCCGCGAAACGGTCGAGATGCTTCGGCGCATTGCCGGCGATGTCGAGACCGAAGTCCTCCCGCATCACGCGCACGGCATTGGGATGCAGCGTCTTCGGCGCGCTACCCGCGCTGAACGCTTCGATCGCGCCGCCCGACAGGTGTCGCGCCAGCGCCTCGGCCATCTGCGAGCGCGCGCTGTTGCCGGTGCAGAGGAACAGAACGCGCGCTGGCGCCGCATCTTCGCGTGGCACGGGCGACAGCTTCAACCCCGGATGGATCGCCGCGCCTGTCGCTGACAGCAATCCACCCACGCGCGCCAGATCGAGCGCGTAATAGGCATCGCGCCGGTCCGCCGAACTGCGCCGTGCCGAAACTATTCCGGCCTCGCGCAATTTTCCCAGATGATAGGAGACGAGATTCTGCGGTTCGCCCGTGCGCGCCATCAGCTCCTGAACGATGCGGTCGCTGCGCGCCAGCTCGCCCAGAAGCCGCCAGCGTAGGGGATGTCCGGCCAGCTGGAGGAATTCCGGAAGTTCGACGGCGCGTGGATTCATGTCTCTTCAATACATCAAACGCATTAGATATATCAAGAGAGATAGTTATATTCTGGCGCGGACGCCTCCGCTCGCCCCCTTCTGCTATTAAGGGCGTCGCTGATTCAGGGGCTTGATCGCCCGCCGGACATCGAAGAAAGAGCCGCATGGCGCAGCTGAAATCGTCCGTCTCGACAACCTCTCCCGCCTTCAAATCCAACGCAGCCGCGATGGACGTGCTCGTCGGCGAGCTGCGCAGCCGCCAGTTCACCGCCGCGCTCGGCGGCGACGAACGCGCCCGCAAGCGCCACATCGAACGCGGCAAGCTCCTGCCGCGCGAGCGGGTCGAGCGCCTGCTCGATCCCGGCTCGCCCTTCCTCGAGCTCTCGCCACTCGCCGCCTTCGGCATGTATGAGGGCGACATCCACGCCGCTGGCATCATCACCGGCATCGGCCGCGTCAGCGGGCGCGAATGCGTCATCGTCTGCAACGACGCGACCATCAAGGGCGGCACCTATTATCCCATCACGGTGAAGAAGCACCTCCGCGCGCAGGAGATCGCGCAGCAGAACCGGCTTCCTTGCATCTATCTCGTCGACTCGGGCGGCGCGAACCTGCCCAACCAGGCCGAGATTTTCCCCGACCGCGAACATTTCGGCCGCATCTTCTTCAACCAGGCGAACATGTCGGCCGCCGGCATCCCGCAGATCGCCAGCGTGATGGGCTCCTGCACCGCGGGCGGCGCTTATGTGCCGGCGATGAGCGACGAAACCATCATCGTCAAAGGGCAGGGCACCATCTTCCTCGGGGGGCCGCCGCTGGTGAAGGCCGCGACCGGCGAAGTGGTAAGCGCCGAAGACCTCGGCGGCGCCGACGTCCACGCCCGCCAGTCCGGTGTCGCCGACCACTACGCCAACGACGATCTCCACGCTCTCGCCATCGTCCGCCAGATCGTCGCCGGCCTGAACACCACGAAGCAGCCGAACATCCCGCTCAACCGCGATCCCAAGCCGCCGGCCTACGACACCGCCGAGCTCAACGGCATCGTCCCGCCGACGCTGGCGACGCAATACGACGCCCGCGAGATCATCGCCCGCCTCGTCGACGGCAGCGAGTTCGACGAGTTCAAGAAGCTCTACGGTACCACCATCGTCACCGGCTTCGCCCATATCGAGGGCATCCCGGTCGGCATCGTCGCCAACAACGGCATCCTCTTCAGCGAGAGCGCGCTCAAGGCCGCGCATTTCATCGAGCTGTGCTGCCAGCGCAAAATTCCGCTTCTCTTCCTCCAGAACATCGCCGGCTTCATGGTCGGCCGGAAATACGAAAGCGGCGGCATCGCCAAGGACGGTGCCAAGATGGTCACCGCCGTCGCCTGCGCCCAGGTCCCCAAGATCACGCTCATCGTCGGCGGCTCCTACGGCGCCGGCAATTACGGCATGTGCGGCCGCGCCTACAGCCCACGCTTCATGTTCAGCTGGCCCAACAGCCGCATCAGCGTCATGGGCGGCGAACAGGCCGCGAGCGTCCTCGCCACCGTCCACCGCGACGCAGACAAATGGACGCCCGAACAAGCCGAAGCCTTCAAGAAACCCATCCGCGAACGCTTCGAGGACGAGGGCAACCCCTACTACGCGACCGCCCGCCTCTGGGACGACGGCATCATCGCGCCGGCCGACACGCGGCGGGTGCTGGGGCTGGCGTTCAGTGCGGCGCTGAATGCGCCCGTGCCTGAGACGAGGTTTGGCGTGTTCAGGATGTGATCACGGGGTGAACGGATTGCGGATCGTCAGTCCACCTATCATCTGTCCGTGATGGAGATCTTCGGTGAAAAAGGTCGTGCAGTTCGCCCGCTGTGCAGCCGCGAGCAGCATCGAGTCGTAGATCGAGAACTTGTAGCGCTCCGCGATGTCGAGTCCGAGCTCGTGGGTCGCGAGATCGAGGGAAATGACCGTGCAGGCCTCTCTAATGTCCTTCAGCGCGCGCCGGACTTCTGCAATCGACAGCCCGAATTTGCGTAGTGCGACGGTGGCAAATTCGTTGAGGACCTGAACGCTGACGGTTCCGCCGGCGTCCAGCAGGACTGCCATCCGCGCAGATTTGATGGCATCCACGGAGGGAAGATAAAGCAGGGTGTTGGAATCGAAGAAGTCCGGCGCGCTCATTCGGTATCGTCGAGCCGCCAGCCGCGCTCATTCGCTTCATCGCGATCGAATTTGAAGTCTTCAGGGATTTTCCAGCGCAGTTCGCTAAGGCGCTTCAACGCTGCGAGACGCTTGCTCCTCTCGGGATCGTCGGCACGCTGAATGGTCAAATCGATATGATCGCCTTCCTTGAGGCCGAGCCTTTCCACGACTTTCTTGGGCAGCCGCACCGCGAGGCTGTTTCCCCATTTCGAAACCTGCACCGGAACCTCCGATGATATACATTTATAAATGTATATCATTTGATATGCGTTCGCAATACCATATCGCTCGCGGCCTCTCTGGCCTCGAGGCCCGCAAGTGGCACAGGCTATTCTGTGAGGAGATGCTGGAGCATTCATGATCATTGTCACCGGCCACGTCATCGCCTCCGAAGCGACCCGCGCCGAGATGCTGCGCATCGCGCTGGAACACGTCCACCGCTCGCGCGCCGAGCCCGGCTGTATTGAGCATGGCGTCTATGTCGATGCCGAGAACCCGATGAATCTCCATTTCTTCGAGCGCTGGGCCGATCTCGATGCGATCCGCGCGCATTTCGCCGTCCCCGAGTCGCGCGCTTTCGCCAAACAGCTCCGTTCCCTCGCCGCCGATCCCGGCAAGATGTACGTCTACGAAGCCGATCTGGCGAAGCTCGGTTAGGCCCGCATGCCGCTGCGCGATGCCAAATGGTCCGACTGGCCCGCGATCGTCGCGCTCAACGACGCCTCGGTCGAACATACAAGCCCGATGGACGAGGACCGCCTCGGCCTCTACGCGTCGCAGGCGTGTTACCTGCGGGTGATCGTCGAGCGCGGCGAGGTCACCGCTTTCCTGCTCGCTTTCCGCAAGGGCTCTGCCTATCGCGGCGCCGTCTTCCAGGCCCTGCAGTCGCGCGACGGCGATTTCATCTATGTCGACCGCGTCGTGACCGATGCGCGTTCCCGCGGCCGCGGGCTAGCCTCCGAGCTGTACGACGATCTCGCCGCCGCCGCCCGCGCCGCGCAAATCCCAGCTCTTCTCTGCGAGGCCTACGCCACCAACGAACACTCGCTCCGCTTCCACGAACGCCGCGGCTTCCGCGAATTCGGCCGCATGGAGTCGCACGGCCGGACGGTGATCCTGATGGAATGGCGGCTTTAGCCGCGCAGCATCATCGCGCCCATGAGCATCGCCCACAGCGCCGTCGCCACGATTCCGGCCATCATTGCCATTGGGTTCATCGCCAGCAGAGTCGTGCCCAGCGCCGCCACCAGCACCACGCCTAGGATCATTCCGAACGCGCCCGCCAGCCGCTTGCCGTCCGCAGCGAGCGCCCAACCCCAGACCGCGATCCCCGCGCCCTGGAACATCAGCCCGATCGGCATCAGGAAGGAAATTGCGGTGCCAAGCAGCACGAACAATACCCGTGCGCTCTCGATCTTGTCGGGATGGGCGACATAGCGCGCGGCGATCGCCGGTGTCATCAGCCCGTCTGCCAGCATCGAGCCGCTCAGGAACATCGCCCCCGCCGCGAAGAACACCAGCCCCGCGATCACCGCGCCGCGCCCGAGTCCGAGCCGCCGCGCGAACGCGGCATAGCCCGCCAATTGCACTGCCAGTACCGCGATGAACCCGCCATGCACCGCCGCATCGGCCAACCGATTCGCAGCTTCTTCCTTCAGCACGTTGGCGAAGTCGGTCGCCGCGCCGCCCGGATGAAAGGCGAGCAATCCGAAGGCCGCGAGCCCGCTTGCGATGGTTACAAGTCCGATGCTGCGCAGCGGCGCGCGCTCGGCGGGGATAGAGTCCAGGGTGGCGGCGAGGGTCATGGTCGTCTCCGGAATTGATCGCCGCTTACATAGGGTGCAGGCGCTGGGCGTTGCTGGCCGTGCGAGACGATGCGTCCGTTTCCAGACACAGGCGCGCGAATGTCCGAAAGCGGATTGGCGAAAGCCGCGCCCCGGCCCATTCTCCGCTGCGATATTCAAGCAAACGTGACCCAGATGCCGGCCAAACCCGATCGCCGCGTCGAACGCACCCGCGCCGCTCTGACCAGCGCCTTCGTCGCGCTCATCCTCGGCGAAGGCTACGACGCCGTCACCGTCGAACGCGTCGCCGCGCGCGCCAATGTCGGCCGCTCGACCTTTTACATGCACTTCAAGAGCCGCGAGGACATCTTGCGCCTCGTCATGACAAACCCGTCCTCGCTGCTGGCTGCGATGGTCGGCGGTGATATCGCCATCGAGCACATCATGCGTCAGCTCGAGCACTTCCACGGCCAGCGCGCCCGCAACCATGTCTTTTTCACGGGCACGGTGCGCACGCTCTGGGTTCGCCGCCTCGCCGAGATGATCGAGCCGAGACTGGAAAAGCTCGCGCGCCAGGAGCGCGCCCGCCTTGTCATACCGCTTTCGTTGGCCGCGCTTCAGATCGCAGAGGCGCAGATCGGTCTCGTCGCGAACTGGCTGACATCGCGGCCGCCGCTCGCGAAGCTCGATGCCGTCGCCGAAGCTCTGCTCGACGGCACGCGCGCGCTCACCCGGATGGCGCTCCGCGCGAGCCGCGACGCGCCGCTTCTCATCGCCGGTGAAAAACTGCGCGTGGTGGACGCGCAGGCCTGAGGCGTCACGCCCGCGCCAGCAGCCCCACCCCATCCACGATCCAGTGTGCGATGATGTTCGTCGTCAGATCGCGCCGCCACAGATAGAGCAGGGTGAGCGCGAGCCCCGCGACTCCGGCCACGATCACATGTGCGATGCCCCAATAGGCGATGTGGGCATAAGTGAAGAGGCCCAGCGTCACCAATCCAGCGAGCCAGCGGCTTCCCGTAAGCTCCGCCAGCCGCTCGATGCCGTAGCCGCGAAAGAGTATCTCCTCGACGAAGGCGGCGCGCGTGACCAATGCGACGCGCAGCGCGAAGGGCAGGCCGGTCAGCTGGCGCAGGGCGTCCGCGTTCATCTGCAGATGGAACAAGCGGAACAGCATCTGGATCACCACGCCGAACAGCACCAGGATTACCGCGCCGCCGCCGATGCCGAAGGCAAAGGTCTTCCAGTCCGGCCGCTTCCATCCGATCGAGCCGAGCCCGCGCCGCTCGACGATCAGCACCCAGAACAGAATGAACA
>Ga0310811_10009853_pt1 | contig 12354 bp, 10 predicted proteins | sample YCmetagenome_FD_207642 | JGI IMG/M metagenome (GOLD analysis project Ga0310811, IMG submission 207642) | Soil microbial communities from experimental microcosm in Duke University, North Carolina, United States - YC | ecosystem: Engineered > Artificial ecosystem > Soil microcosm > Unclassified ... | reverse complement strand
ATGCCGAGGAGCGCCAGCATGCCGGCCTGAGTCGACTGGAACGCCTGCGCCGTTCCGGCGAACGACGTGCTGATCGACGCCGGGAGCGTCCGCGTGGCGATGCGTTGGACTTCGGTGGTCGCGTCGCCCAGCGCTACGCCGGGCCGCAAGTTGAACGAGAGAGTCACCGACGGGAGTTGGCCGGAGTGATTCACGCTCACCGGGCCGGCCGTCTGCGTCATCCGCGCCACGGCGCTCAATGGAACGAGCGTTCCATTGTTCGCGCGAACGTACAGGAGACTCAGGGCCGACAGGTCCTGTTGGTACTGCGGCAGCAGCTCCATCACGACCCAGTACTCGTCGTTCGGCGTGTAGATCGTCGAGACCTGCCGCGAGCCGTAGGCATCGTAGAGCGCCGTCTCGATCTGCGCCGCCGTGACTCCGAGTGTGGAGGCGCGTTCGCGATCGATCTCCACCGTCGCTTGCGGATTGCCGAGTTGCAGATCGCTCGTCACGTCCTGGAGCAGCGGCGATCGCCGCGCGGCTTCGACCAGCTTGTCCGCCGCCGGGTACAGCGTCGCGATGTCCGAGCTCTGCATCGTGAACTGGTACAGACTCTTCGAGACTCGGCCGCCGATCTGAATCACCGGCCGGTTCTGCATGTAGACGATGATGCCGGGGACCTTGGCCAACTTCGGCCGCAGCTCGTTGATGATTTCGTCCACGCCCGCGCGTTGGTCACGCGGCTTGAGGCCGATGAACAGGCGACCCAGGTTGGCCCCCGATGTCGGACCGCCGCCACCGACCGCCGACATGAACCCGGCGACGTTCGTATCGGCGCGGACGATGTCGGCAACCTGACGCTGATGAAATACCATGTCGTCGAACGACGTGCCCTGCGCCGTCTCCGTCGTCACGAACAGGTTGCCGATGTCCTCGCTCGGGATGAATCCCTTGGGGATCACCATGAACAGCACGACGGTCCCGGCGAGGATGCCCGCCGAGAACACCAGCGTCGAACGCCGATGCCGCATCACCCAATGCAGGCTGCGCGCGTACCGCGCGAGGAGCCACTGATAGCCGGCTTCGGTGATCGCGTAGGCGCGCCCGTGCGTCTCGCCGTGCTCGTGCGGTCGCAGGAACCGGCTCGATAGCATCGGCGTGAGCGTGAGTGACACGAAACCGGAGACCAGAATCGACACCGCGATGGTCACCGCGAATTCGTGGAACAGCCGGCCGATGATCCCGCCGAGGAACAGGATGGGGATGAACACCGCGGTCAGCGAGATCGTCATCGACAGGATCGTGAATCCGACCTCAGCCGCGCCGTCGATCGCGGCTTTCATCGGCGGCTTTCCCATCTCCATGTGCCGCACGATGTTCTCGAGCATCACGATCGCGTCGTCGACCACGAATCCCACCGCCAGCGTCAACGCCATCAGCGACAGATTGTCGACGCTGTAGTCGAGCAGGTACATCACCGCGAACGTGCCGATGACAGAGATCGGCAATGCCAGACTCGGGATGATCGTTGCCGAGACGTTCCGCAGGAACAGGAAGATCACGAGTACGACGAGCACGAGCGTCAACAACAGCGTGAACTTCACCTCGTGCACCGACTCGCGGATCGACTGCGACCGGTCGTACATCAACGTCATGTTGACGCTCGCCGGCACCTGCGTCTTGAGCTGCTCCATGAGCGCGCGCACCGCGTCCGCGACTTCGACGGTGTTCGTGCCCGGCTGGCGTTGCACGGCGAGAATCATCCCGCGACTGCCCGTGTACCACGCCGCCGTTCGGTTGTTCTGCACGTCGTCCAGCACCAACCCGAGGTCGCCGAGGCGAACCGGCGCCCCATTGCGATACGTCACGACCAGGCGGCGGAAGCTCGCGGCGTCCTGCAACTGCCCGTTCGCCTGGACCGTGTACGCCTTGTTCGGCCCGTTGAGCACACCCGTCGGCAGATTGACGTTCTGGTCGTCGATCGCCCGCGCCACCTCGTCGATGCCGATCTGGCGCTGCGCCAGCGCGCTCGGATCGAGCTGCACGCGCACGGCGTACTTGGACGATCCGTACACGTTCACTTGCGCCACGCCCGGCACCATCGAGATGCGCTGCGCCATGAACGTTTCCGCGTACTGATCGAGCTGCGAGATCGGCATCAGCGCCGACGTAAAGCCGTAATAGATGATCGCCTGATCGGCGGGATTCGATTTCTGATATGAAGGCGGAATGATCCCCGGCGGCAGGTTGCGCAGCGTCTTGGCGATCATCGCCTGGACGTCCTGCGCCGCCGCGTCGATGTTGCGATCGAGCGAGAACTGGATCGTGATCGAGCAGGAGCCGAGCGTCGACGTCGACGTCATGTTGTCGATGCCGGCGATCGTCGAGAACTGTTTCTCCAGCGGGGTCGCCACCGCCGATGCCATCGTCTCCGGACTCGCGCCGGGCAGGCTGGCGTTCACGGTGATCGTCGGAAAGTCCACTGTCGGCAGATCGCTCACCGGCAGACGCCGGTACGCGGTGATGCCGAAGAACAGGATTCCCGCCATCACGAGTACGGTCGTGACGGGCCGCCGAATGAACAGCTCGGAGACGTTCATGGCGTCGCCCCCGCCTGCGCGCTCGACGCCGACGACGCCGACCGCGCGCCCGGCGGAACCGGCGCGGCCTTCACGTCGACGCGTGCATTCGGCGTGAGTCGCGACTGCCCATCGATCACGACTTCCTCTCCTGGTTCCAGGCCCTTGTCGATCGTCGTCATGTCGCCCGAGCCCACTGCTCGTCCCACCGATACGGGGCGCAGCTTCGCCAGCTTGTCACTGCCAACCACGAAGACATAGCTGCCTTCCTGCCCGGCAACGACTGCCCGCGTGGGCACCGCGACGATGTTCGCCTGCACGTCGAGCTCGACCGTCACCCGCACGTACTCGCCGGGCCAAAGGCTGCCCGTCTGGTTCTCGAACCGTGCCTTGGCGGTCACGGTTCCCGTGAGAGAATCCACCGCATTGTCGAGAAACGCCAGAGTCCCGGCTTCGGCGACCCGGCCACTGTCCGGTGTCAGCACGCGCACCGGCACCGAACCGCGCGCCGCGCGCCGCTGCAACGCCGGGAAATCGCGCTGCAGAACGGTGAACCGCACCATGATTGGGTGCAGCTGGTTGATCACGACCAGCGGCTCCGCGTTCGCCTTCACGAGATTGCCCCTACGCACGAGGAGCCGGCCGGTGCGACCCGAGATCGGCGCGCGAATCGTGGCGTAGCTCAGATTCAGCCGGGCATTGTCCGCGGCCGCCTTGTCCGACACCACGGTCGCCTGCATCGCCGTCGCCGCGGACTGCGCCTGGTCGGCCTGCGACTTGGTCACGTAATCCTTCTCGACGAGCGCCTTGTAGCGATCGGCATCGCGCTGCGCGTTCTGCGCCTGCGCCTCGTCGCGCGCCAGCGCGGCCTCCGCCTGCCGAAGCGCGGCCTCGAATGGCCGCGGGTCGAGCTTGAACAACACCTGACCGGCCCGCACGTCGTCGCCTTCGTTGAAGGCGACGGTCTCGAGCGAGCCGCCGACCTGCGCTTCGATCGCCACGGTCTGCATCGGTTCCACGGCGCCGTTCGATTCGATCGTGACCGGCGCCGAGATTCTGGTGACAGCCGCGACTTGCACCGGCACGGGCGGCTCCTGGTGAGCCGGCGCCTTGGAGCACGCCACCGCGAGCGCACACACGAATGCGTACGCGAGCGCCGTGAACCCGACTCGCGCGCGGATCATCGCTCCGGCCTCACGTCTGGCGCCGGCGTGAGTGGCGCGAACGACGTGTCGCCGCGGCTGTTCAACACTCCCACGTCGTGCGCCAGTTGCGCCAGCGACGTGCGCCACTGCCATCGCGCGTCTACGTCCTGCGCGCGGGCGTTGGCCAGCGCCGCCTGCGCCACCAGGAGATCGACGATGCTGCCCACGCCTTCGCGATAGCGCTCGCGCGCCACGATCTCGGACTGCGTGGCACTCGTCAGGAGATCGTGAGCCGTGCGCACCCGTTCGGTGGACGTGCGAAGCGTGTAGTACGCAGTGAACACTTGCTGGATCACCTGCTGCTTGGTGACTTCACTCCGCGCGACCGCCGCCCGATACTGTTCCGAGGCAGCCGCCACGTCGTATTGATTCGAGAACCCGCTGAACACCGGAACCTGAACACCGAGATTCAGCGAGTAGGTTGGACCGGCAAAATTCGAGTTGGTCGAAGCGTTATTGGCTCCGGTCGCGCTGAGCGCCAATGCCGGAAGGTAACCCGAGCGAGCCACGCGGATTTGCGACTGCGCGGCCGCGGCCTGTGCCCGCACCGACGCCAGTTCCGGGCGATTGCGCACCGCCATCTCGATCAACGTGTCTACCGACTGCGTGACGAAATGCACCGAGTCCGTGGCCGGCACGTCCGGAATCTCGAATGGGGCGTTGGCCGGTAGTCCCATCGCCACCGCGAGCGCGCCACGCGTCACCTGGAGCGCACCCTCGAGCGTCTCCAGCTGCAACTCCGCCTGCGACCTCGCCGTCTGCGCCTGCAGCACGTCGGCGATCGTCGCCAGACCTACCCGGTGCCGCTCGCTCGCCGCATCGAGCGCCGCCGTCGCCAGGTCGACCGCCGATTTCTCCGCGTCGCGTTGCGCGCGAGTCGAGAGATACGCGAACGCCGCGGTCTCGACGGCGAGAATCGTGTTCTCGACCGTCGCATTGTGTGACAGATCGGCGGCGATCGCCGTCTGCCGGGCAACGTCGATTGTCCCAGACCGCCCACCAAAGTCCAGAACCGTGTACGCCAGACTGAGCGACGGTCCGTACTGAGAGCGCTCGCCCGCGGGCCGTCCGGGCGTCGCGATGGTTCGCGTCCGCGTCACCGACACGCCTGCCGACAACGAGGGGAACACTTTTCCCTCGGTGGACCCGTAGACGTCGGCCGCCGCTCGCGCCTGCGTCCACGACAGCCGCGTCGCCGGACTGTTGCGCAACGCGAGATCCACGACGTCGGGCAACGTGAGCCGTTGCGTCGGGGTCGTCGACGGCGTGACCCGCTTCGCGTCCGCCGCGGCCGCGTCCACCACGGACTTTGTCGGTGTCCAGCGGGTGCTCGGTCCCTGCGGAATCGGGGCGGCGCCCTCGATCGACGGCGCACGATGGACGCACGCCGCCACAAGCAGCGTTGACCCCGCGACGAACGCCGCGAGTGCGGTTCGCGCCCGAACTGTCACGGTGTCTGGGCCTGAGGCGCCTTGTTCGCTCGAGGAGTGGTTGTTGGCTTCGTCGCTGCGCCTCGCCCCGGCGACGGCGACACCGGCTCACCTGCCTGCACCGATTGCGCGGGCGAAGCGCCTCGCCGTATGCTCGCCGCGATCTGCAGCTTGGGCGGCACCGCCGGCCGGCCGGTCATGATTGCGCCGAGCAGCACGACATGGTCGCCCTCCTTGACGCCGTCCAGCACCTCCGCGACTCGGAGATCGGTCGGACCGGTCTTCACCAGGCGCATCTCGTAGCTGCCGTCGGCGAGCGCCACTACGACGTATCGCGCCGGAATTCCGGTGGTTCCGGCATCCGTCGGCACGAGATCCTTGCGCAGTTGACCGATCAGCGAATCGACCGAGACGACGAACATTCGCGCCACGGGAGCCAGTTCGCTCGTCGTCCGGATCGCGTCGATCGGGATCTGCACCACGTTCGTGAGATCGGCGGCGTGAATGGTGACTTCGCCGTTCATGCCGGGCATCAACAGGCCTTCCTTGTTGTCGATGCTCACCATCACGGGGAAGAACGTGACGCCCTGCGTCACCACGGCCTGCGGCTCGATCTTCTCGATCACGCCCTCGAACGTGCGATCATGGAACGCGTCCACGGAGACACTCGCGCGTTGCCCCACGCGGATGTTGCCCATCTCGACCTCGTCGATCGTCACGCGCATGCGCACGCGGCCGAGGTCGGCCACCGTCATCAGCGCGGTGCCGCCGTTCGCCGATGTTGCCGACGTGATGATCTGTCCTTGCGTGATCGGGCGGCTCACGATCGTCCCGCTGATGGGCGCGCGAACGGTGGCGTCCTCGAGCTTCTGTCTGGCCAGGTCGAGGCTCGCGCGCTTGCTGATCATGTCGGCTCGTGCCGCCGCGAGCGTTGACTTGGTGCTGTCGTGCTCGGACGCCGTGATGACGTGACGCGCGAACAAGGTGTCCTTGCGCGCCTGCTCGCGCACCACCGTCGAGAGCGACGTCGCCGATACCACGTCGTCGGCGACGGCCTGGTCGTACTGGTTGCGGACGTCGCGTGGGTCGACTTGTGCCAGCAGGTCGCCCCTCTTCACGACTGAGCCGACCTCGACCGGCATCTTAATGACCATTCCGCCGGCTTTCGACTTGATGTCGACCGGATCGATTGGCTCGACGGTGCCCGTTGCCTGGACGCGCACGGCGATGTCCCCACGCGTGATGGCGACGGTCGGGAGGGAGACGACCTCCGCCGACTTACGCGCGCACGCGGCGATCGCCACCACGGCAACTACGGGGAATAGCAACCGAAATGACATGGGCGCAAATATTTGAGGCGCTGGCAATGGTAGCGCGCGGGGCGTGGCTTCGAAGAAAAGCGGCGCTCCCGAACGGAAGCGCCGCCACGTTCATCCTTCAAAACTACGCGCCGCGACTGGGGGATGTTGAAGCGCCCACCGCGCCCCATCCCCAGCGTCAACGCCCTGCGCCGTGCCCTACGGCTTCTTGCCCGGCGGCGTCGCCGGCTTGTGCGAGGATCCTGGATTCACACCGCGCCCACCATTCGCCGGAACACCTGCCGGCGGGCCACCCGCAGACCGGCCGCCGGCGTTGGCCGCGCCCGCGGCGCTGCCGGGATGCTTCGTTTCGGCGAGTGCACGACCGGTTTCCGTCGGCTTGTGGTCCTGACCGACCGCTGCCTGCGCCGGGAGCTGCTCCAGATCCGCGTCCGAAGCCCGCGCCTCGAGCCGGTCCTTTACCTTCTGGAGGGCCGCGTCGGACGGAAGCCCGCGGTCGAGCAGGCTGCCCAACACGTAAAGCGGCACGACCAGCGAACGACCGGACGGAGCGCTCTTGGCGAGCGCGCTCACCTGCGAGCCGTCCGCGCCCTTCCGCAGCGCATCGGCGGCAGCGTCCACTTCATCACCTGACGGCTTCTTGCCGCCGCGCGCGCTGACCAGCGTGTCACGTGCGGCCGACATTCGCGCGAACTGCTGGTCGATCGACTGCTCGATGTCCTTTGGATTGACGCCTTTGGTCGCGAACTTGAGCGCCCGATTCGCGAGCGCCTGTGCCGGAAGGTCTTGCGAGCGAGCTGCTGCAATCGTTGCCAACACGTGCGCCGCGACATCGCTCGGCAGCACTTCCTGGAGTCGCGCCGACGGATCGTTGGCCGGCGTCTGCGCGCCGGCGACGCGAAGTGCGAGCATCGCGCCGGCCGCCAGAACGCCAACGGTGTGATTTCGTCGCATTGCGAAAACCCTCATACTAAAGAACTTCATCGTCAATCTCAGCGTAGATACTCGAGCTAGCCATTCGCTTCCCACATGTCCGACTGCCCGGTTCGGCCCCGGCGTCACTCTGCCATTTTGTCATTTTCGTGATGCCGATCACCTGACGACGAGCAGTCCAACTGAGCCACCGAATTCATCCGTGATCGCCGGGAGGCTCGGAGGGACCATCCACGACCCGCCATCAACGCGGACGTTGATCTGGTGCGCCCCGGTCCCGATGCGGACGTCAAGGTGCCAGCTTCCCTCCCCATCGCGCTGCAGCGCCACAGGCCGCCACTGCGTGAAGTCGCCCATGATCTCGACGCTGCGCGCGTTCGGAGCCCGCACTCGAATCGTTTGCCCCGATGATGCGGGCTCGAGCGAAAACGATGACACGCCCGGCGCCGAAGCAGGGTCGTCTTGCCCGACGGATCTCTCGGCGCGCGTAGGGCTGGTGCGTAGCCGCAGACTCAACGTGGCAAACCGACCACCGGGAAATCCCTGCGTCAGGTCGACGGGATAGGTTCCGGCGTCGAGCACGAGCCCGACTTGCGGCACGAGCCAAGTGACCACCGCCACGCTGCCCCAATTGCTCCCGGTTCCACCGAGCGCCGCACTGTGCGCGCCGCCACGGACGCCGACGCTGGCGCCCAGCTCGATCTTGGGGGATACCCAACGCGTGGACAACTGCGTGTCGACATAGCGGATCGTGTCCGCTACCTGCGTGGGCGCGACCGAGCCCACGACGATCAATCCACCTTTGCTCAACCAGGCCCCAGCCTCCGAGGCGAAAACCGTGCGCCACGTCGAGCCGTCCCACGTTTGGCCCGCCCCGCCCCCAACCCAGGCGCCGCCGTTCGCGCTCATTGCGTGCGCTCGCGCCAGCGCCAGCATTTGGCCGGTGCGCGCACCATCCTGATGTGCGCTGCCGCCGACCGAGCCAAAGAACTCACCAAGCAGTACCCCAGCCGAGGGCGTGAAGAACGACCCGCTCACCGTGCCCTGCGTGCTCGAGCCGCCCCCCAGATGCGAGTACGTCCCGGTCGCGTCGAGCGACGTGCGAGCCCAATCGAGCGAGACGCTGGGGCTGATCGATGGCCCACTTGATGAGATCGAGTCCGCGTACCGCATGCTCGAGCCGCCGACGTCGATGCTCGATGAAACACGTTGCGCCCACATCACTGTGGGCGCGAGGAGAAGTGTGCATGCGATGCGCGCGAGCCGCGTCGCGCCAACCGTCATGATGCGTCGTTCGATGCGAGCAACAGCACGGAGCTTTCGGTACCGAACTCGTCGCGATTCCCCGGCGACAGCGGATCCGCAACCCAACGTTCGCCGTTCACGATGAAGGCATACTCGTGGCGGCCGGTCGTGAGCGGCACGGAGACCGACCACACACCTGCGCGCGCCGTGGCATGCAACGGTGTGCGTTCGCGCGCCCAGCCGTTGAAGTCGCCGACGAGCGACACGCTTCGTGCCGACGAATCCGCAAAGACGAAGCGCACCAGTTGCACGGTGTCGTGAAGCACCGCAACCGACGGAGCCTGTGGCGCGCCGCGAGCCACCGTGAGCGTCGAGACGGCGGCGAGCGCGGCGATTCCCGCGGCCAGCGCCAAACCCGCGAGCGGGGACGCCATCACCATTCGGCGCCTCGTCCACCAGCTTCCGCGCGCCAGCACGGTGCGCTGCCGCGCGACTTCCGCGCGCGCCTGCGCCATCAACCGGGCCTCGAAGTCCGGCGCCAGCACCTCGGGTGCGCGGAGCGGCTGTGCGATCCGCTCGGCGAATTCGTCGTCGCGCGAGCTGTTCTCGATGTCACGCATGATTGACTCCTTCCAGCAGCACGCGAAGCCGTTCGCAGGCTCGACTCACCCGCATCTTGAGCGCCGATACACCGACGCCCGTCAGCTCCGCCATCGTTTCGTAATCCAACTCTTCCACATGCTTCAGCACGAACGCCTCTCGCTGTTCCACAGGCAAGCAGTCCAGCGCTCGCTGAATCTCGTTCTTCGTCTCTTCTCGCGAAGCGAGATCGGGCTGCTCCGCCGCGGGGATCGAATCGACGATGAAGTCATCGTCGATGAAACGGCTATCCCGCTGCTGCCGACGCTTCGTGAACGTCCGCGACTCGTTGATGACAATCTGATACAGCCACGCCCCGAACCGATCCGGATTCCGGCAACTCCTGATGTTGCGCAGCGCCCGCATCCATACGCTCTGCATTACGTCGTCGGCGTCGAGCGCGCTGCCCGTCATGCGGACCGCGAAACGCGTGCACGCGTCGCGGTACCGCTCCACCAGAGCGGCAAACGCATCGAGGTCACCTTCAGTCAGCGACCGAACCAGCTCGGCGTCGGATTTCGTTCCGCGGTCCACAGTTGTTTGACTGCCAAGACCCTGCATGTGGTCACGATTTCGCGCGCGGGCTCCCACCTCGCCGCCGACTCGGTCCGTCCACGTGTGCCAACTCCCAGTAAGCTAAGCGCTTAGCCCGCAGGAACGGACTGAGCGTTTGCGTTTCGTTCCCTCCTCTCGTACCCTCGTGGCGTGGCTATTACCCCTGATCTGCCGATCGATGCCACGGCGGAGAACAGCGCTCCGTGGTTTCGCTCGTTGACCGCAGGCCAGCGTCGCGCCCTGCTGGCGGCGATGCTCGGCTGGATGTTCGACGCCATGGATTTCCTGATCTACGTGCTGGCGATCGGACACCTCAAGACCTACTTCGGCTTTGGTGATTCGACCGCCGGACTGCTTGGCACTCTGACGCTCGTGAGCGCGGCGGCCGGCGGCCTGTCGTTTGGAGTCATCGCCGATCGGATTGGTCGCGTGCGCTCGCTCAACATCACGATCGCCATCTTCTCGATCGCCTCCCTTGGCGCCGCCACCGCGCAGAGCCTGGTCCAGCTTGCCGTCTGGAGAACGGTGCTCGGGATCGGCATGGGCGGCGAATGGGCGTCGGGAGCCGTGCTCGTATCGGAATCGCTACCGCCCGAGCTCCGCAACAAGGCCACGAGCGTCATGCAATCCACTTGGGCGATCGGCGCCATTCTCGCCGTCGCCCTCGCGGGTGTCGTGCTGGACGTGCTGCCGCTCGGCGCTGACGCCTGGCGATACCTGTTTGCCTTTGGCGCGCTCCCGGCACTGCTCACGCTGTGGGTCCGCCGCCGCGTGGACGAACCCGAGTTGTGGGCGGCCACGAAGCGCGCGGGGGCGACGGCGACAAATCCCTACCGGGTGTTGTTCAGCGCGGAGTTCCGGCGCCGGACGCTGCTCGCATGTCTGCTCGCGTCCCTGCTGCAATTCGCTTACTGGGGCCTGTTCTTTTGGCTGCCGAACCTGCTCGCTACGCCAATCGACAAAGGCGGCGCCGGCATGAGCGTGGTGAAATCGACGGGCTGGCTGATTCCCATGCAGGTTGGCGCGTTCATCGGGTATCTGTCGTTCGGCCCGCTCGCCGACCGATTCGGACGCCGCCGAATCTTCGCGGCGTTTCTCGTTGCCGCCGCGCTCCTCGTGCCTGTGTATGGGCGGATGGTGCACAGCCCGGTCACACTGCTCCTCCTCAGTCCACTGCTCGGCTGCGTCGGCCATGCGTATTGGAGCATGTTCCCGCCCTTTCTCGCCGAACTTTTCCCCACGGCCGCACGGGCGACCGGCCAGGGGCTGGGCTACAACTCGGGTCGGTTGCTCGGTGCGCTGGCGCCGTACGTGATCGGCGTGCTCGCGACGATCCCTCACGTGGGGATCGCATCCGCGCTCGCCGTGACGTCGGCGTTCTACCTGGCGGCGGCGGCGCTCGTGTTCGCGTTTCCCGACCGGAGCCGAATGGCGCTGGAGTAGCGACGAGCGCCGACCGCCGTGGCGCTCGTCAGCACTTGCTCATTTGTGGGGCAGCGCCGCGATGCACTCGATCTCGACGCGTGCCGTGGGACTCACCAGCGCCGCCACGACCACCGTCGAGCGCGCGGGCGGCTCGCTCGGAAACGCCTGCCGGTACGCCGCGTTCATGCCGGCGAAGTCTTTGGCGTCGATGAGGAAGACCGTGCATTTGAGCACGCCCGCCATCGTGCCGCCCGCCGCCTCGACGACGCGCTGGACGTTCTCGAGCGCCTTCTTGGTTTGCCCCTGGATCGTGCTGTCGGGTGCGTCGCGCGACACGCCGGTCTGGCCCGACACGTACACCACGTCGCCCGACCGGATCCCCGGCGTGAGGTTGGGGCTTGCCGTCTGTCCTTGAGGCACGATCGCCTGCTTCTGCGCCAACAACATCGCGGGCGCGAGCAGCGCGCCGAGCATCGAGATCGAGAATCGAAGCGTGCGCACGGGTACTCCTGGAGCGTGAAGGGTGGGCTGAATCTTCGCACCATCCGGCGTGCCGGGGGAAGTACTCGCCGGGCGATACCTCCGCTCCCATAGCCTTGACAGGGAAGCGAGGAGCACATAGCGTCTTCCCATACCCTTGCCCAGGGAGACTCGGATGGCTGGTCGGCGCGACGAAGGTGACCTTCTTCAGGGGACGCTCGCCATTCTCATCCTCAAGGCGCTGCTCCTCGGGCCGGCTCATGGCTACGCCGTGTCACGCTGGGTCGAGGACGCCACCGGCGACGTGCTCACAATCGAGGAGGGCTCGCTCTACCCCGCCCTCCGTCGCCTCGAGGATCGTGGCTGGGTGACCTCGGAATGGGGCGTCTCGGAGAACAACCGGCGCGCTCGCTTTTACGCCATCACTCCGGCGGGGCGCAAGCACCTGCGCGACGAAGCGGCGATCTGGCTGCGGTACTCGCGAGCGGTCACGCGCGTGCTTCGCGCCGAGCCGTCGCTCGCATGACGTCGGAGCGAGTGCCGCGCTGGCGGCGGTATTTGC
>Ga0310811_10009851_pt1 | contig 12354 bp, 13 predicted proteins | sample YCmetagenome_FD_207642 | JGI IMG/M metagenome (GOLD analysis project Ga0310811, IMG submission 207642) | Soil microbial communities from experimental microcosm in Duke University, North Carolina, United States - YC | ecosystem: Engineered > Artificial ecosystem > Soil microcosm > Unclassified ... | reverse complement strand
TCGAGGCCGTGCGACTCGGCGAACATTTCGCTGGCCAGCACTTCATCCGATCGCGTCGGGTCCGGCCAGCGACCGCGACGCAGAAAGACGTCGTTGAGTAGTGGACGACCCCGTTCCGGAATCGAGATTAGTCGGCCGGTCGCCGGCTCCAGCATGCCAGGCACGTCGAGTGTGACGTCTGCGACGACCCGCGTCGCCACCGCGTGAACGCCCGGAATCTCGGCAACGCGTTCTTCGATGCGTGATGGCGCGCGCTTCAGCCCCGCAAAGACCTCGGCAAACCTGGCCTGCTCGTAGTACTCCGCACAGGCGCGCTGCAAGGAATCGAAGTTCGAAAAGTAGGCGACAAACATCGTGACGCCGGCGGTGATCACAGCAGCGATCGCCAGCGCTTGTCCCTTCATTGCCCACAGATCGCGCAGGAGTTTGCGGTCGAGCATGCGCAGGCCGGAGGGCAGCGTCACCATCGGAGTTCTCGCGCAACGATCTTGTGGACGTTCCTCTCGGAGCCGCCGACCCGTCCGTCCGCAAGACGAACGATGCGATCAGCCATTCCGGCAATACCGGCGTTGTGGGTGATGACCACGGTCGCTGTTCCGAGTTCGCGGTTCACCCGCTCCAGCGCTTCGAGTACGACGACGCCTGTGGTGATATCCAGCGCTCCCGTTGGCTCGTCGCACAGAAGCACCGCGGGCTGCTTGGCGATCGCTCTGGCGATTGCCACTCGCTGTTGTTCCCCGCCGGACAATTGAGCGGGGAAATGATCGAGCCGCTGTCCGAGACCCACCAGCGACAAAGCGTCTTCCGGTGTCATCGGATGCTCGACGAGCTCGGTAACGAGCGCGACATTTTCACGCGCCGTAAGGCTTGGAATGAGGTTGTAGAACTGGAAGACGAAACCGACGTGGGTGCGTCGATACGCGGTGAGCGTCGCCTCGTCCGCTGTCGTGAGGTTCCGGCCCGAGTAGATGACCTCGCCGGACGTCGGCACGTCGAGACCACCAAGAATGTTCAGCAAGGTCGACTTTCCCGAGCCCGACGGGCCGAGCAACACGACGAACTCTCCGGCCCATAAATCGAAGTCCACGCCACGCAGCGCCTCGACGCGGACCTCGCCCATCTCGTAGACCTTGGTGATTCCCGTTGCCGAGAACACACGCGTTGCGGTCGTGGCAGACGCGCGAAGCGTCGACTGCAGGCTGATGGTCACAAGTAGAGTTCCATCTGTGGCAGTCAGCACGTGCAGTGCCACGCGTGACGCACCGTGACGCGCCGCTACCCGTCGGCTGCACCGCGCCGGCCTGGTTGGGTGTCCAGTATTCGGGGGGGGAACTTTCCGCGCGGTGACGAAATGTTTCGCGCCGCCAGCGTCGCACGTGACCGGCAGCGCCTTCAGGCCAGTCGTCGCGTAGGCACGACTGATGCTCACTAATGGTGCAACGTTCGCACCGCGTGCTGCACCTGTCGCGCGGAGTCGTCGTCATGGAAAAGATAAAAATCGAGCAGCACAGTGTCGGTGGGCTGCTCTGGGTCAGCGGGTGGCTGTTTACGATCGGATTCCTGAAGCTGACCTTCTGGAAAGGCGTGCTTGCGGTCCTGCTGTGGCCTTATTACGTCGGTGTCTGGGTCAGCGCCATCATCGCCGCCGGGTCGTGACATGCCCTACCCTGTCTCGATCACCGTCGAGACGAAGCTCGATGCGCGCAACCGCCTGACGACAGCCTTTCGTCCGATCCTCGCGCTCCCGCATTCGATTCTCGTTGGTCCGGTCTACTGGTCTTCGCGCAGCGGCGGGTTCGGACTGATCGGCGCGGCCGCTTACGTGCTGGCGATCGTCAGCTGGTTCACGCTTCTGTTCACAGGCCATCAGCCTCGCGGGATCCGCGAGTTCACGATCTACTACCTGCGTTGGAGGACTCGCAGCCTCGCATACATGGCATTGCTGCGCGATGAATATCCTCCGTTCGGGGATGACTCATACGCCGCCGAGATCCAGGTCGGCGAGCCAGCGCAACCGCGACCACGCGACGTCATCGCCCTCCGGCTACTGCTCGTCATTCCGCATCTGGTCGTGCTTGCGTTCCTCTTGGTTGCTTGGCTCGTGACGACGGTGGTCGCGTGGTTCGCCATCCTCGTTACCGGTGCGTATCCAGCGTCGTTGTACCGGTTCGGCCTCGGCGTCATGCGGTGGGCATTACGCGTCGAGGCGTACGCGCTTCTCCTCGTCGACGACTACCCTCCGTTCACTCTGCAATAGGTGCGTTATGTCATCAGCCGACAGCATCCTGTTATGGGCAACTTCAGTCGCGAACGCGTGGCGTTGGCTGGCGATCTCCTGGCATGTCGGCCTCGCCGTCGTGCTGGTGGCGGCGGCAATGCGACCGCGCGTGTCTGAGCGTTCCGCCGCGTTCCTGTGTGTACTGCCCGTCACCTCTGTGGCCGCGGTGGCGTGGATGTCGGGCAATCCTTTCAACGGGACGATGTTCACGCTGCTGGCCGTCGTGCTCCTGCGCGCCGCCGCGAAACTGCCGAAGCACGTCGTTGTTGCGTCCGCATCGTGGCCGTGGTTCCTCACGGGCGCTGGTCTCGTCGGTTTCGGGTGGCTATATCCGCACTTCCTCATCACCGATACGCCGGCGGCGTACGCCTATGCGTCGCCTTTCGGAGTTCTGCCGTGCCCGACGCTGTCGGTCATCATCGGCGTGATGTTGGCTATTGGAGGCTTCCGCTCTGCGGAGTGGAATGCAGTGTTGACGGCGGCGGGTGTGCTCTACGGGTGGATCGGTGTGTTCATGCTGGGGGTGACGCTCGATGTCTGGTTACTCGGCGGCGCGATTCTATTGGGTGGGCGCGTGATTACGCGCACCCGCGCCCTCACTCATCGTGCCGATCGCCGTGCCCCTCGAACAGCCGTTCCATGAATGGGAGCAGCGCGAGAACAACCAGTGTGAGCGTCGCGCCGGCAGCCGCGGCTGCGTAGGCGCCGAGTCCGGCGGCCATCCCGATCGCCGCATTCACCCAGATCGTGGCGGCGGTTGTGAGGCCACGAATGCTTTCGCCGCTCCGCAGGATGGCGCCCGCCCCCAGAAACCCGATCCCCGTCACGACCTGCGCGGCGACACGATCGGGCGATCCTGCCGCCGTGCCCAACTCAACCGAGAGGATTGAAAAGAGCGCCGAGCCGAGGGCGATCAGCATGTTGGTCCGCAGCCCCGCCGGTTTGTGGCGGAATTCGCGCTCCAGCCCGATGGCCCCGCCCAGACCTGCCGCAAGCGCGAGCCGCAGAAATATGTCGGTGACTGTCGTCGGCGTCATGCCGACTAGGGTAGCTGCTTTCGTCGCTATGCGGCGATGACGTGCGGAAACAAACGACCGTAGACGCGATCGCGCGCCTTGAAGAGCACCGCAGAATCAACCAGGGCGTCGAGGACAGCCTCGCACGTGATTTCATCGGCGCCGAAGCGGCGCTGCGCCTCAGCGACGGTCAGTCTCAATCCTGGTGTGTCGAGGAATTCTCCTTCGATTCGCATCACGAGATCCTCGAGCTGTCGTCGCCGTGCATCGGAGGTGAGGCTGTCAGTCACGCCGAAGGGATGAGCAACTTGCGTACCGCGACAGTCGGTCTCACCCGCGACGCCGATGCGCCGTCTGGCGCCAGGGCACCCGCGGATTGATCAACACATCAGTGAGGTTTTTCGCTCTATGCCGCGCTCCGCCGTTCAGCCGCGCGGCATTCGCGCTCGTGACCGGCGACGACCCTGCGGCCGCGGAGCCCACCACGAATTGCTGTGATCACCGTATATTGTCGCTGCTCGTCACCCTTCGCCTGCACGTAGACGACGACCCAATCGTGCGTCCGGCCGAGTCGGTGGGCGCGCTCGGTGTTCGAGAACAGCGCGGTGTAGCGGCGCGATCCGCGGGTCGTGTGCAGCACGGGAAGCCAGTATTGATTCGAAGAGTTGAAGTGGTGCGGCGCCGTCAACGGTAACTCGTCGGCCGCCGCTTTGCGGCGATACTCGCGATCGACGTCGAGTATCTCCTCGACATCGAGGTGCGCGTTCGATGTTTCACCCTGCAACGCCGTCAGCGGCGGTAGCCGGTGGTGGGTCAGCAGCTCGCGGATGACACGCGCGATGCGGGGCCCAACCGAAGGCACCTCCTCGAGTCCCTGAACGCCGCGATGCGCGTACATGACCGCAAGCGAAATCGGCCAGCGGCGGACCGAATCCGATGCGGCGCGATACGCGCGCACGTATACCGCGTCGGCGCCGTCGTGTTCAAGCATCTCCGCCGCGTCGTAGAGGTGCCCCGCGATCAGGCGGTTGATCGACTGTGACATCGGATGCGTTGCGCGACGAAAGACGCAACGGCTGTGCCCGATCGCGACGACCGTGATTGCGCGACATCGTGCGGCGTCTGCGCCACACGTCGCGGGAATACTCCGGCGGCGCGCGAAAAATCTCGTGGTACGTCGGCCAGACGGTACGCATACGCGTGGATGCTTTGCACCGTCATCCGGCTCTGTTCTTGCTCAATACGCGGTCGCGATGATTCGTTTCCAACGGATACTGTGTGCCGTTGACTTCTCGCAATGTTCGCAACACGCCTTGGATGAAGCCATCGCGATCGCCCACCTGTACGATGCTGCGATCACGGTTCTGACCGTCTTCCCTCAGGCAATCGCGTCGGACCCGTTTGCCGGGCTGCCGGAGTTTCAACCGTTCCGCCTGACCGATCACCACCGCGCGCATCTATTTCGTCATCTGAAGACATTTGCCGAACGCGAAGGCGCGGAAGCCTCGCGGATGGAATACGCCGTCCGCGAGGGCGTGGACATTCACGCAGAAATTCTCGAGGCCGCCGAGCAAATCCAGCCGGACCTCCTCGTCATCGGCACGCACGGGAGAACGGGATTGCAGCATCTGATGCTCGGTTCGGTCGCCGAGAAGGTGCTGCACAGGGCGAGCTGCCCGGTGCTCACGGTCGCGCAGAAGGCACCCGATGCGGTGCCTGCCGCAGGGTTTCGACGCATTCTGTGCGGTGTCGATTTTTCGGAATGCTCGATGTCGGCCCTCCGCTACGCGGCCTCGATCGCCAAGCAGTCGGCCGCGCATCTCGAGGTGCTCAGCGTCGTGCAGCTGATTCCGATGTACGAAGTAACCGGCGCCGTGCCGCTTTACTATCCCGGTCTGCTCAGTGAGCTCAAAGCCGAGATCGGCAACCAACTGCAGGCTGTGGTGGGCGCGGCGGCTGCAGGCGTCGACGTCGATTCGCTCGTGACGGCCGGGACGCCGCATCGCGAAATCGTCCGGATTGCCGACGAACGACAGGTGGATCTCGTGGTCGTCGGCGCGCACAGTCACTCCGCCGTCGAACGTGTCCTGTTCGGCTCGACAACCAATCACGTTGTCCGCCGGGTGTCGTGTCCTGTTCTTACGGTACGGAAGTAGGCGACGTCGTGCGCCACGAGGAAAGGATCTCGGCGAGATCGACATCAGGAGCAATCAGACAGATGTGGCCATGCCCCTCCAGGACGCGGACCGTCGCGTTCGGCACGCGCGCCGCCATCAGGCGCGCCTGCGTCACCGATGGAACGAGGTGGTCCTGGTCGGCGGCAAGAAACAACGTCGGAGGCCGCAACTCGTGAAGCCGCCCACGCAGGTCATAGGACATGAGCAACTGCAGCCGATTCAGGTACCCGGCACGGCTTGCCGCAGCGGTCATCTGCATGAACCGGCGGATCTCGTCGCGATGCGTGTGGGCCGAATGGAGACGAAAAGCGGTCGCACGACGAATGAGCGACAGGGCGCCCCACGGAATCAGTCCAAGACCATAGCGCGCCAGTCGCAGCCGGAATTGCGGAGCGAAATAGGGAAACGAATTCAACACGACGAGACGATCCACCTGACCGGGCCTGGCGAGCGCAAAGCTCATGGCCAGAGCGCCGCCGAACGATTCGCCAACGACGGTCGCTCGACCGGTCTCCGGAGCCACGGCGACGATGACGCGTTCGAGATCGTCCACGAGCGTGGCCATCGAGCTGGCATCGTTGCGCAGCGCGTAGGTAGCCACGCGAAACGATCGCGCCAGCAGCGGTACCTGGCGATAAAACAACCGACCCGTGCCATCCATCCCGGGCACCAAGACGAGCGGCTCGCCCGAACCTTCGATCGCCAATCGCCAGTCGTACTCAGCCATGGTGAGCGGCTATGAAGGCGTTCCGCATCTGTGTCACCGCCGTATCAATCGTTGTCGAACAGACGATCGTCTGTGCGGTCGCGCTCGCACCGTCGGTGTTCGTCTGGCGCGCCGCCCTCGATGCCGCCCACGTCGATTCGGTTTCGCATCCCGTCGTCATTAGTCTGCTGATAGTTCCATCGTACGTGCTGTTCGCGTTGTGTCTGATGCCGGTGTCCGCGGCGACAACGTGGATGACCGGTGCGCGAACGCCCCAACGCATGACAGTGCCCATCGCCGATATGTCATGGCCTTTGATGCGGTGGGTACACTACATGACCGCCACGCACATCGTCCGCCTTTTCGCCGGGACACTGTTCCGCGGCTCGCCGATGTGGACTGCCTACGTACGCATGAACGGCGCCCGCATCGGCCGCCACGTCTACATCAACACTCTCTCCATAGCCGATCACAATCTCTTGGAAATCGGCGACGACGTCGTCATCGGCGCAGATGTGCACATCTCCGGTCATACTGTCGAAGGCGGAGTGTTAAAGACGGCACCCGTCCGCGTTGGCTCCAAGGTCATGATTGGGGTTGGCAGCGTGATCGATATTGACGTCGACATTGGATCGGACTGTCAGCTTGGAGCGCTGACGTTCGTGCCAAAACATTCGCGCCTTGCGGCGCACGCGATCTATGTCGGCATTCCCGCCCGACACCTCGGCGAGCTTTCAATGTGACTCGACTGCCTCGCGCACGATGCGATCGAGGTCGCGCATGTCGACCGGCTTGGCGACCACGCCCCGTGCTCCGAGCGTCAGCGCCGCAGCCGCCAGGTCGCTTTCGGCGAATGCGGTCATCATGACGACGCCTGCGGCTGGCGCAAGTTGGCGCACATCGGCGAGAAGTCGGAGATCGCGCGAATCCGGCAAACAGAAATCGAGCAGCACCACGTCGGGCGCAGGACGATGAGCGAGTGATTGCCGCGCGCCCGCGCCGTCGGCTGCTTCCGTCACCGTGTGCCCCGCCTGGCCCAATGTCTCGGAGACGCTCCACCGAATCAACGGCTCGTCGTCGACGATCAGTACTCGGAGCGTCGTATCGGCTGGGGCCATGCTCGGGCGGTCTTCAAAAATGAGACCGCCGCCGACGCTCGGGCAGGCGTGTCTCGGCGCATTACCACTGCGAAAAAATGTGGCGGTTCCGCGGAATTTGTCCTGGTCAGGCACCTTGGAGCGATGCGGTGCGGCGTGCGACCGGACTGGCACAGCCGGTGCACTCCTGGAGTGAGGGATCGACCGCTGTGCATGTACGCACGAACACACATCGAGGTGCCGCGCTCGTCGCACTGTTGATCCTGGTTGCGCTCCCCACGGTATCCAGCGCGCAAGTTACGCACCGACTGTCAATTCGGGGACACGACCAGGTTCTTCACCTCTACGGGCCGCCGAACGGCCCGCCCGTGATTGTGTCGAGCGGCGACGGCGGCTGGATCCATTTGGGCCCACATGTGGCGGAATTGCTCGCCGGCCACGGTTTTTTCGTGGTTGGGTTCGACGTGCGAGCCTATCTCGCCAGTTTCACGGACGAAGCACAGGCGCTCCCTCTGTCAGAAGAGCCGGCCGACTACAAGGTGCTCGCCGCGTTCGCGTCATCGCGCACGGGACGCAAACCGGTGCTGATCGGCGTATCTGAAGGCGCGGGGTTATCGGTGCTTGCAGCGACGGATACAGAGACGAAAGCGGCGATTGCGGGTGTCATCGCGCTCGGCCTGCCTGACCGCAACGAGCTCGGATGGCGGTGGAAGGATGCGCTGATCTACCTTACGCACCGCGTGCCGAACGAGCCGACCTTCAGTGCCGCGGCGACTGTCGGCGCGATTGCGCCGCTGCCGCTCGCGCTCGTGCAGTCGACACACGACGAATTCGTGCCGTTGTCAGAGACACGGCGCATCTTCGATCGCGCCTCCTCACCCAAGCAGCTGTGGATCGTTGACGCGTCCAATCACCGCTTCAGCAGCAACCTGCCGGAGTTCGACAACAGGTTGATGGAGGCGCTCGAGTGGATTCGGCACAACCAGCCGCAATAGCGGACGCGTCTGTCGCGCGGCTGCGGCGGTTCGCGCCGGCGGCCCTCAGTCTCGCGCTGTTTCTCGCCTCGCTCATCGTGCTGCGCAACGAGCTGCGGCACGTGACGTGGGTCGAGCTGACGCGCGACGTCGCCGCAACGCCGCGCCTGCGGTTGGCCGCAGCTCTCGGCTTGACCGCGCTCAATTACGCCGTGCTCACGGCGTACGATCTTCTGGCGTTCGTCTACATCAGCAAACCGCTGGCGCGCGGACGGGTGGCGCTTGCCTCGTTCGTCGCCTACGCGGTTGCCAACAACGTCGGGTTCTCGATGCTCTCGGGCGCGTCGGTGCGTTACCGCTTCTACACGCGATGGGGTGTCACAACCGAGGAACTGTCGCGCATCGTGTTCTTCTACGCCACAACATTCTGGCTCGGCCTCCTCTTCGTCGGTGGCCTCAGCCTCGCGACGAGCCGGCTCCCGGTCGATCTGCAGCTTCCAGGCAGGCCGCTCGTTGCCATCACCGGATGGCTGCTGATGCTGCTCGTCGTCGCCTACCTTGTTGCGACATTGATCCGCACAGAGCCTCTCCGGCTTTCACGTCTCACGATTCGATTGCCATCCGCGAGCCTTGGCTTCGCGCAGCTTGTCGTCTCCGCGTGTGACTGGATTCTCGCTGCGTCGGTGTTGTACGTGCTGCTTCCGGCAGGTGCACCGCCGTTCGTCACGGTTGTCGGCGCATTTCTCGTCGCCCAACTCCTCGGTCTCGCGAGCCATGTACCTGGGGGCGTCGGCGTATTCGAAGGCCTGATGATTCTGCTGCTCGCGCCGTATCTGACAACCGGCGCGCTGCTGCCGTCGCTGATCGTCTACCGTGTCGTGTACTACCTGTTGCCACTCACTGTCGCACTGGCGGTATTGGTGCTCGACGAACTTTCCCAGCGTCGATCGCAGGCGGCGCGGGTAGGCGCGGCGTTCGACTGGCTGACCGAGCAGCTCACGCCGCGCGTGCTCGCGGCGTTCACGTTCCTCGCGGGAGTCGTGCTGCTCTTCTCGGGCGCGACGCCGGCAGCCGAGGGACGACTGGCCTTGCTCGATCGTGTGCTGCCGCTCGGCATCATCGAAGCCTCACATTTCATTGGCAGCATCGCGGGCGCCGCGCTGTTGTTGCTCTCCCAGGGGTTGGCGAGACGACTCGACGCGGCGTGGGTCTTGACGGTCTCCGCTATCGCCGCCGGCATCGTCGCATCGCTGCTGAAAGGCGCGGACTATGAAGAAGCGCTCGTCCTCGCGGCTGTGCTGATCGTGCTGTGGCGGGCCAGGCCGGCATTCGATCGGCGCGCGGCGATTCTCGATACCCGTTTCTCGCCGCCCTGGATCGTCGCCATCATCGGCGCTGTCACGGCGTCGATCTGGTTGGGATTCTTCGCGTTCAAACACGTGGCGTACTCAAACGAGTTGTGGTGGCAATTCGAACTGCACGGCGAGGCCTCGCGCTTCCTGCGCGCGTCTGTCGGCGCTGCTGTCGCCGTCATCCTCTTCGCGGTATCCCGCCTTGCGTCACCAGCACGTCACGAGGCGGAGGCGCCCAGCGACGGTGATCTGCAAACCGTCGGCGCCATCATCGAGACCCAGACCAATGCCTCTGCCTACCTTGTCTATCTTCGCGACAAGGCGCTGCTCTTCGACGAGTCGCGACGCGCGTTCATCATGTACGGCGTCGAAGGGCGCACGTGGGCAGCGCTCGGCGATCCCGTCGGTCCACCGGACACGCACTCCGATCTGATTCGCCTATTTCTCGAACGCTGCGATGACTTTGCCGCGACGCCGGTCTTCTACGAGATCCGCAAGGAATCGCTCTATCGCTACGCGAACTTCGGCCTGACGTTCGTGAAACTCGGCGACGAAGCGGTCGTCAACCTGGCCACTTTCTGTCTCGACGGATCGCGCGGCAAGCCGTTTCGCCATGCGCTGCGTCATCTGGAGAACCACGGCGCCACATGTCGTGTGATCTGCGCCGAACGTGTGGCGACGGTCCTCGACGATCTTCGCGCGGTGTCCGACGACTGGCTCGAGCACAAGGCAGGGGCTGAGAAGGGCTTTTCGCTCGGTTTCTTCCGGCCGGATTACGTCGTGCGCTTCCCTGTGGCGGTCGTCGAGCGCAACGGCCGCATCGTCGCGTTTGCGACTATGTGGCCCGGACCCGGCAGGCTCGAATTGTCGGTGGACCTGATGCGCTTTCACCATGAGGCTCCGAACGGTGTGATGGAGGGTCTCCTCGTCCACGTCATGCGCTGGGGTCAGGAGCAGAACTACCGCACATTCTCGCTTGGCATGGCACCGCTCTCCGGTTTCGAGAGCTCGCCTGTGGCGCCGCTGTGGACGCGCCTCGGCTCGTTCCTGTACTCGCATGGCGAGACGTTCTACAACTTCCAAGGCCTCCGCGCGTACAAGGACAAGTTCCACCCGTCGTGGGAGCCGCGGTATCTCGCATATCCGGGCGGATTGAAGCTGGCGCGCACACTGGCAGACGTGGCGGCGCTCATCGCCGGCGGTTATCTGAAGGTGTTGAGGAAATGAAGCTGCCGCCGTTCGCACGTCACGCGCTGCGGCGCGCCTTCGGAGCGGACTTGATCGCCGGGATTGCCATCGTCACCGCCGTCATTCTTGGTCAATATCTGGCTGGCGCCATCGTTGTTCTGATGCTCGCCGGCGGGGAGGCGCTCGAGAATTATGCGCTGCGCACCGCCTCGTCCGTGCTCGAGGCGCTCGCCCGGCGCATGCCTTCGATCGGGCACGTGAAACGTCACGGCGTGTTTCAGGACATCCCGCTCGATACGATCGCCGTCGGCGACGAGCTGCTCGTGCATCCTCACGAGATTTGCCCGGTTGACGGTGAGGTCCTCGAGGGGCACGGAAAGATGGACGAGGCGTATCTCACCGGCGAGCCGTTCGAGATCACCAAGACACGAGGTTCACGTGTAATCTCCGGCGCCATCAACGGCGACGCGGCGCTGCTGGTGCGCGCGACGGCACGTGCCGTCGATTCGCGCTACGCGAAGATCACCTCGGTGATGCGCGAATCCGCCGAAACCCGTCCGCGGCTGCGCCGTCTCGGCGATCAGCTCGGCGCCGTCTACACGCCGGTGGCGCTCGGAATCGCAATCCTGGCGTGGATCGCGACGGGCAGCGCCACGCGCTTCCTCGCCGTCCTCGTCATCGCGACGCCGTGCCCGCTGCTCATCGCCATCCCCGTGGCGATCATCGGATCGATTTCCCTGTGCGCCCGTCAGTCGATCATCGTGCGCAGCTCGCTGGCGCTTGAACGAATCACAGGCTGTCGGACCGCGATCTTCGACAAGACCGGAACACTCACCTACGGCTCACCATCGTTAACGGACACGTACATCGCGCCAGGATTCGAGCGAGACGACGTCATCACGCTGGTCGCCAGTCTGGAGCGCTATTCACGGCATCCGCTGGCGCGCGCGATCCTTGCGGCATGTCCTGCAACGTCGGCGCTTCTCGAGGCGACGGAGGTGAACGAGCCGCCGGGCGCGGGGCTGCGGGGTATCGTATCGGGCCGACGTATCCGTATTACGAGTCGTGCGCGTGCAGCAGCGGACGGCGTCGAGGGGTGGGGTGCGTTCCCGCACGTCGTCGGCGGCCTCGAGTGCGTCGTGATCATCGACGATCGCGCGGCTGCGGTTCTGCGGTTCCGCGACGCGCCTCGAGACGACAGCCGGCCGTTCGTCGAACATCTTCAGCCGGCACATCAGTTCAATCGCGTCATGATCGTTTCCGGCGATCGCTCGTCCGAGGTCCGCTATTTGGCCGAGCACGTCGGCGTCACCGAGCTTCATGCGGATCAGACGCCCGAACAGAAGCTGGCCATCGTCCGCGCCGAAACCGCGACCGCGCCGACGCTCTACGTTGGCGACGGTATCAACGATGCGCCGGCGATGATGGCGGCGACGGTTGGGGTGGCGATCGGTCAGAACAGCGACGTCACCAGCGAGGCCGCAAGCGTCGTCATCATGGACAACTCGCTCCGCAAGGTTGACGAGTTCATGCACATCAGCAAGCGGATGCGCACAATCGCTTTAC
>Ga0310811_10009850_pt1 | contig 12355 bp, 15 predicted proteins | sample YCmetagenome_FD_207642 | JGI IMG/M metagenome (GOLD analysis project Ga0310811, IMG submission 207642) | Soil microbial communities from experimental microcosm in Duke University, North Carolina, United States - YC | ecosystem: Engineered > Artificial ecosystem > Soil microcosm > Unclassified ... | reverse complement strand
TCTCCGACGAGATCGTCGGCCTCATCGCCGAGGGCACCGGCGACATCGGCATCGTCGCCGGCACCGTCGACTTCGGCGGCCTGCACACCTTCCCTTACCGCAGCGACCGCTTCGTCCTCGTCGTCGGTCGCAACCATCCGCTGGCCAAGCGAAAGAGCATCGGCTTCGCCGAGGTGCTCGATTACGACATGGTCGGGCTCGACCGCGCCAGCGCCATCCAGCGCTTCCTCGCCGAGAAGGCGAGCCGCGTCGGCCGCGCCATTCGCTTGAGGGTGCAGCTGCGCTCCTTCGACGCCATCTGCCGGCTGGTGGAGTGCGACGTCGGCGTCGGCATCGTGCCGGAGACCACCGTCAAGCGCACCGGCCGCACCATGGCGATCGAGGCGGTGCGGCTCATCGATCCGTGGGCGTTGCGCGAATTGCATATCTGCGTGCGCGACGTCGCCGCGCTGCCGCCTTACGCGCGGCAGTTGGTCGATCATTTGCGGGCCAGCGTCTAGATCGACGCCTGCTTCTCGTGCACTGCGCGTGAATCGTCGGGCGCCTCGGCGCGCTCGTTCATGCCGTAGTCGCGCAGCACGGAGGCGACGCGCAGCCGGTAATTGGCGAACACGCCACTGCGGCCGCGAACCTGCCCCGCGCGGTGCTTGTCCTGCGTGCGCCAAGCCTTCACCGCCGCCTCGTCGCGCCAGAACGACAGCGATAACAGCTTCGCCGGGTCGGTAAGGCTCTGGAAGCGCTCGACCGAGATGAAGCCATCGATGCGCTCGAGATCGGACCGCAGCGCGGCGGCGATCTGCAGGTAGTCGTCCTTGCGGCCGTCCGCCGGCCAGACTTCAAAGATCACCGCGATCATGATCGCCTCCTCGCTCTCGCTGCTGCTCAGGCCGTCCTCGGCGGCAGGCCCGTCTGCCGCAGCAGTTCGGTCAACTGCTTCACCGAGTCAGACAGCGCCAGCACTTCCTTTTCGCGTAGCTGGTCGATCTTCTGGTGCAGGAGCTCGATCTCGAGCTCAGCCTTGATGTTGACCTGATAGTCGTGCTCGGCGGCCTTGCGGTCGATGTCCTGCTGGCGGTTCTGGCTCATCATGATGAACGGCGCGGCATAGGCGGCCTGAAACGACAGCGCCAGATTGAGCAGGATGAAGGGATACGGATCCCACTTCTCGACATAGGCCGTGATGTTGAGAATGATCCAGACGAGAAGCACCGCCGACTGGATGATGATGAATGTCCACGACCCCATGGTCGATGCGACCGTGTCGGCGATCCGCTGCCCGGCCGTGAGCTGGTGGATGTCGCGGTGTGCGTGCGCCTTGCGCATGTTGCGGCGAAGCACGCGCAATTCGGTCAGCAGGCGCGCTTCGGCGTCTTCGAGTTGATGCATCAGTCCGGCTTGGGTGGCCATCCTCTCCCCCTCCTGCGTTCCAGTCAGCGCGGCAGCAACACCCAGTAATCGAGATCGAGGATCACCGCCGGGTCGTAGTCGTCCCCCGTCTTCATCGGAAAATCACCGCACGGCCGGTCCTTGGTCGCGATGGTGCGCAGGCGCAGCGCGCCGGCGTCGTCGCGGCCAGGCAGCGCCACCGTCTCCAGCACCTGCGACCACGCGAACACGGTCATGCCGGCGAACAGCGGCGACACGTGCCGGCCGCCGTTGATCGCCGCGATGTGGAAGGCGTTGCCGAGACCGTTGAACGTCAGCGCCCGCGCCAGCGAGATGACGTGGCCGCCGTAGATCAGTCTCTTGCCGAAGCGGTCTTTGCTTTGCGCGAACAGATTGAAATGCACGCGCGCCGTGTTCTGGTAGAGCCGCGTCGCGATCTGGTGCTCCGCCTCCTCGACCGTCACGCCGTCGGCGTGGTCGATCTTCTCGCCCACAGCGTAATCGCCGAAGCGATACGGGCTCCCCGACAAAATCGGGTCGTAGGCTTTCGTATCGATACGCGGACAGGCAAGGCCGAGCGCGCTCGCCGCCACCGCCCTCGGCAGCTCCGGCACCTTGTCGGCCGGCGCCGCGGCGTTTTCGTCGCGCTTGCGCACCATCACCCAGCGCACATAGTCGAGGACCGGCTCGCCGCTCTCGTCGAACCCGCGCGACTGCACGTAGACGATGCCCGTCTTGCGGCTGGAATTCTCCTTCAGCCCGATCACCTCGGACACCGCGCTCAATGTCGCGCCCGGATAGACGGGCTTCAAAAAGCGGCAGTCGGCGTAGCCGAGATTGGCCACGGCGTTGAGCGAAATGTCAGGCACCGTCTTGCCGAACACGACATGAAAGACGAGCAGGTCGTCGAGCGGCGCGCGCGGATAGCCGATGCGGCGCGCAAATTCGTCCGACGACTGCACGGCGAAACGCGGACCGAACAGGCCGTTGTAGACCGCAACGTCGCCCGCCGTGACCGTGCGCGGCGTCGCATGGCGAATGGTTTCGCCGAGCCGGAAATCCTCGAAAAACCGCCCTGGATTCGTCTTCGTGCTCACGATCCCGCCACTCCCGATGCGCCGGCTCCGGCGCGGCCATTGTCACCAATCCGTGAGCCGGATGCTACCCGTGCACAAGGGGAACTGAAGTGGATGTGTGCGCGACGCGTGTTACCGACTCCGCCGTCAACTACAATCCTTCCGGAGGGAAACACCATGAAGACCCGCATCCTGCTCGCCGCCGTCCTGTCGGCCGCCGTCGCCGGCGTCAGCCTCGCCCCTGTTGCCTATGCCGACGACATGAAGAAGGATTCGATGTCGCACGACGGCATGGCCAAGGACTCGATGTCGAAGGACAGCATGTCGCACGACGGCATGAAAAAGGACGGCATGAAGAAGGACGGCATGTCCAGCGACTCCATGTCGAAGGACGGCATGTCCAAGGACAACATGAAGAAGTGATCACTATCGGCCGCCGGGCCCGTGATCCGCGGGCCCGGCTGCCGCGTAAACGGGGTATCCTGACCGTCCGGGCCCCCAGGAGGTGGACGACATGACCGCCGAGACCCTGCACATGACCGCCCCGGCCAAGCCCGCCATTCACCCCGGCTGGGTGCGCGTCTGCCACTGGATCAACGCGCTGGCCATCCTGGTGATGATCGGCTCCGGCTGGCAGATCTACAACGCCTCGCCGCTGTTCGGCTTCAACTTCCCGCGCGCGATCACCCTCGGCGAATGGCTCGCCGGCGCGCTGCTCTGGCATTTCGCGGCGATGTGGGTGCTGGTGATCAATGGCCTCGTCTACGTCACGCTCGGCGTCGTCACCGGCCGCTTCCGCCGCAAGCTGTTCCCGGTCGGGCCGCGCGCCATCATCGCCGATATCAAGGCCGCGCTCACGTTTAAGCTCAGCCACGACGACCTCTCGCACTACAACGCCGTGCAGAAGGTGCTCTATCTCGGCATCATCGCGACCGGCGTCATCATCGTCGCCTCCGGCCTGTCGATCTGGAAGCCGGTGCAGTTCCAGGCGCTGACCGCTTTCTTCGGCGGCTACGATGCCGCCCGCTACGTTCACTTCGCCGCAATGGCGGCGATCGTCGCCTTCCTCGTCGTGCACATCTCGCTCGCGCTCATCGTGCCGAAGAGTCTGCGCGCGATGATCACGGGCCGATAGGAGGACGCGCATGCCCCGCATCCGCAAGTCCGTTCCCGGCGTCGACGCCAAGGCGCTCATCAAGGAAGCCGGCCGGCTGCTGCCCGATCCGTCACGGCGCGCGTTCCTGCGCGGCGTGGCCTCTCTCGGCGCGCTGACTATGCTGACCGGCTGCGACATCGTCGATGAGGAAAGCGCCGAGAACGCGCTGCGCCACGTCTCGCGCTTCAACGACCGCGTCCAGGCCCTCCTGTTCAATCCGAACCGGCTGGCGCCGACCTATAGCGAGGCCGACATCACGCGGCCGTTCCCGTTCAACGCCTATTACGATCTCGACGAGGCGCCGGTCGTCGACGGCACAAGCTTCAAGCTCGAGATTTCCGGCCTCGCCGACAACAAGAAGCCTTGGACGCTCGATGAGTTGCACGCGCTGCCGCAGGTGTCGCAAATCACGCGCCATGTCTGCGTCGAGGGCTGGAGCGCCATCGGCTCATGGCAGGGCGCGGTGCTGTCGGACTTCCTCAAGCGCATCGGCGCCGACACCCGCGCCCAGTACGTGCATTTCAAATGCGCCGAGGGCTACACCGAAACGATCGACATGCCGACCGCGCTGCATCCGCAGACGCAGATGACGTTCAAGTTCGACAACAAGATCCTGCCGCGCGCCTACGGCTTCCCGATGAAGATCCGCATCCCGACCAAGCTCGGCTTCAAGCAGCCGAAATACGTGGTGGCGATGGAAGTGACCAATGTCGACCGCGGCGGCTACTGGTCGAACCAGGGCTACAACTGGTTTTCGGGACTGTAGATTTCTTAACGAGACGCGAACGGATTGAACACCGCAACGCCGAATGGCCGGAAGTCGCGGGCGTTGCGCGTGACCACGGTCAGGTCGTGACGCATGGCGGTGGCGGCGATCATGGCATCCTCGAGCAGATCGTTACCGCGCTTGTGCATCAACCGCGCCCACAGGCGGAACGTATCGGCCTCCATCGGGAGGACATTCCACGTCACCGCGACCTGATCCGCCCAGGTCTCAAGCTCCTGCGCCTTCGCGGCGTCCTGCTCACGCGTGAGCTCGATGCCGGCCTGGATTTCGCCAAGCGTCACCGCGGACAGATGGAGATGCCGATCGTCCACGCTCCGAAACCAGGCAACGACCGCGCCATGCGGCTTCGGCTTGCGGAGTTCGGAAACGACGTTGGTGTCCAGCAGGTACACGGCCGGTCACTCGAAGGCTGACGGCGCGCGCCGGCGGCGCTGTCCGCGGCGCGGAATGGGCAGATCGGCCCGCGGTGCATCCGCGAGCAAGAGGTCCTTGAGCGTCGGCCTCGCCGCATCCGCGAGGCGGCGCCATTGCTGGACCGGGACCAGCACCGCGGCGTCTTCGCCGCGCCGCGTGACCAGCTGCGGGCCGTGCCTGAGGCAATCGTCGAGCAGCTCGCTGAACCGCGCCTTGGCGTCCTGAACAGGCCAGGTTTTCATTGTCTTCTACTCTGACTAGTTATATGACTAGTCTGTAATTTATACCATCCGCCAGCCTCGTTCAAGACATGCCGGGCCGCCGGTAGCGGCATCCCGCTGCGCCCGCGATCCTTGCCATTCGGCATCCGCCCCTTTAGCAATCCGCAGCTTTTGCAAGCCGCGTGGCTTGCGCCCGTGCAAGTGACAAGAGGCCCTCATGGCGACCCATACTCTCCTGCTTCTCCCCGGCGACGGCATCGGCCCCGAAGTGATGGCCGAGGTGAAGCGCATCGTCGCGTTCTTCAACGCCAAGGGCCCACACAGGTTTACCTACGAAGAAGGCCTGGTCGGCGGCGCGGCCTATGACGCGCATCAGGTGGCGATCACCGACGCGACCATGGCGCAGGCGAAGGCGGCGGATGCCGTGATCTTCGGCTCGGTCGGCGGGCCGAAATGGGCGAACGTGCCGTACGAGGCGCGGCCAGAAGCCGGCCTGCTGCGCCTGCGCAAGGATCTCGACCTCTACGCCAATTTGCGCCCCGCCGTGACCTATCCGGCGCTCGCCGACGCTTCCTCGCTCAAGCGCGAATTGGTCGAAGGCCTCGACATCATGATCCTGCGTGAGCTCACGGGCGGTGTCTATTTCGGCGAGCCGAAGACCATCACCGATCTCGGCAACGGCCAGAAACGTGCGGTCGACACGCAAGTCTACGACACCTACGAGATCGAGCGCATCTCACGCGTCGCCTTCGAGCTGGCGCGCAAGCGCCGCAACAAAGTGACGTCGATGGAAAAGCACAACGTCATGAAGAGCGGCGTACTGTGGAAGGAGGTCGTGCAGCAGACGCACGACCGCGAGTTCAAGGACGTGCAGCTCGAGCACCAGCTTGCCGATTCCGGCGGCATGCAGCTGGTGCGCAATCCGAAGCAGTTCGACGTCATCGTCTGCGACAACCTGTTCGGCGACATACTCTCCGACATCGCGGCGATGCTGACCGGATCGCTCGGCATGCTGGCCTCCGCTTCGCTCGGCGAGGTCGACGCCAGGACCAAGAAGCGCAAGGCGCTCTATGAGCCGGTGCACGGCTCGGCGCCCGACATAGCCGGCAAGGGCCTCGCCAACCCGATCGCGATGATCGCGTCGTTCGGCATGGCGCTGCGCTACTCGTTCGACATGGGCGCGGAGGCCGACATGATCGACAAGGCGATCGCCGGCGCGCTTGCCAAGGGCTTCCGCACCGGCGACATCGCCGCGCCGGGCATGAAGACCGTCGGCACGACGGCGATGGGCGACGCGATCCTCGCCGAACTCGAGGAACAGAAGTAAGTCGCTCTCGTAGGGTGGGCAAAGGCGCGCAGCGCCGTGCCCACCATATACATCAACGAGATGGGATCGTCAGACGTGGGCTTCGCTGCGCTCAGCCTACCCTACAAGCAAAGCGCAAACAAAAAAACGCGGCCCTCAAGGCCGCGTTTTGCGTTTCCGGCTATGCCGCGCGCTTAGTACCCGAGCCAAGGATTATTCCGCGACGGCAGGGTGAACGGGCCGGGCAGCGCCGACTGGTTGATACCAAACGAGGTGTTGTCGAGCACGCCGCTGGCGCGATGCGTCGGCAGTTGCGCGTAGTCATGGTCGCCGCGCTCGCCGGGGAAAGTCTCGGTGCCCGGATCGAGGTAGGAGCGCTTCTGGATGATGATGCGGGTGCGCTTGCGGCCGTTCTCGTCGCGGCTGACGTAGACGGTGCTGCCGCGCGCGGTGACGACGCGGACCTTTTTCTTCGTGGCCGCATCGGCCGGCCCGGCCAAAAGGGCCAGGGCGCCGAGGGCGGCAATCGCGAGGGCGGCGGCTTTCAGGCGCATCGGGCGGTCCTTCAGGAGAATCGTGTTGCCTTGGCTGAAATGCAGTCTAGCTGGCTTCGGTTCGGCGCAATAGAGGCTGATCACGACCTGTTGTCATGATCGCCGCCCAAAGGAAAGACCCCGCCGCGACCGGCAGGGCCTTGAACCCGTCCCGCAGGGCCGGTCAGGAGCCGTAGTTCTTCGCCAGATACTCGGCGATCGCCTTGGCGTCGGCGTCGTCGACCGGCGCACCGTAGGCCTTGATCATCTTGGTCACTTCGGCGCTCCAGCCGGCGGCGTTCATGTAGACCGAGTTCATCGGGATATAGGCCAGCGTGTGACAGGCCTGGCAGTTGCTCTCGACCTTGTCGACGCCGGGCCCCGGCTTGAGCTTGATCACCTGGTCGTCGGCGAAGGCCGATCCGGCGAGGAGGACGGCGGCGGCCGCAAGAACGATGGTGCGCATGTCCGTCTCCCTTTAAGCGCTGAGCGTGATGCTCTGCATCACGTTGTTGTGGTAACCGGCGCCGTTGAACAACAGCTTCGACACCTGCGTCTGGCCGATCGTGTTGGTGGCGCTGACCATCACCGAGGTCTTGCCGCGCTTGGCCTGCACGTCGAAGCTCCATGGCCGGAAGGCGTATTTGCCGAGATCCTCGCCGAGCTTGGCGGAGACCCAGGTCTTGCCGCCGTCGGTCGAGACCTCGACCTTGCCGATGCCGTAGCCGCCGTCCCAGGCGAGGCCGGAGACGGCCACCTTGCCGGCCTTCACCTTGGCGCCGTCGCGATGGCTGGTGATCAGGGAGTTGACCACCATCTCGGTGATCGGCGTCGAGGTCGCATCCTCCTGCGTGATGAAGCGGTCGCGCACCGGGAACATGCCGACGGGGATGCGATAGGCCGGCTTCATCCAGAAGCCGCCCTGCGGCGTCGTGCGGATATCGATGTGCACGAGGTGCTTCATCCAGTAGGTGCCGGTCCACCCGGGCACGACGAGGCGCGCCGGGAAGCCGTTGAAATGCGGCAGCGGCTGGCCGTTCATCTCGTAGGCGATGATGGTGTTCTCATCCATCGCCTTCCATGCCGGGATGCTCTTGACGAAATCCGGGGTCTTGTCGGCCACCGGCCCGTCGGCGCCGTTGAAGGCGACCTCGACCGTCTCCTTCTTGATGCCGGCCTTGGCCAGCACGTCTTTCAGCCGCACGCCCTTCCATTTGGCGCAGCCCATCGCGCCGTAGCCCCACTCGACGCCCGGCACGTGCGGCTTCGACAGGCCGCGGCGATTGCCCGAGCACTGGTTGACCGCGGCGAATTCGACCGCCGGCATCTTTTTCAAATCGTCGAGGGTGAGCTCCATCGGCGTCGATGCGCCGTCGCCGTCGACCTTGACCTTGTAAGTCTCGACCTTCACCTCGGGGATGTCGGCAAGGTGATAGCGCACGAAGAACTTGTCGTTCGGCGTGATCGGCGTGCGCAGGTATTCGAGCGGCGCCTCGTAGTTCGGCGGCCGGTCGGCGAGCTGGATCAGCGGCTGCTTGCCGGGCAGCTTGCCCATGGTGACGTAGCTGGCGATGCCGTCGGGCACGCCGGGCGACAGCATCGAGGCCGCGCTCTGCGCCCGCGCGATGGCTGGCAAAAGGGCGGCCGCGCCGGCCGCCCCTGCCGATTGCAGCAGGTGGCGTCGTGAGATCATCGTTCGTCTCCCCCGAGAACGTTATTTCCCTCCGCTGCCGTCGCGGCGGAGGAATTTCTCTCCATTGCCGATGATCGGAGGGAATTATACCGCGGTCAATCGGCGGCCGAGGCGGCCGGCGGAGATTCGTCGCCGCGATGCAGCAGGCCGCCCATGGTGTGGTGGCGGCGCCTCCCTACATGGAGCTTCGGGGCGCGGTGCGGCAAATCGTTGTCAGGCGGCCGTTTCTCGCCTAGAAGCCTTGCAGGTCCGCCCTGTGGACAACGGGGCCCGGCTTTTTTCGGAGATTTGGCAATGGGTTACAAGGTCGCCGTGGTGGGCGCCACCGGCAATGTGGGCCGCGAGATGCTCGCGATCCTGGCCGAACGCAATTTTCCCGCCGACGAAGTCGTCGCACTGGCCTCGCGCAAGAGCGTGGGCACGGAGTGCTCGTTCGGCGACAAGACCCTGAAAGTAAAGGCCCTCGACCATTACGACTTCTCCGACACCGACATCTGCCTGATGTCGGCGGGCGGCTCGGTGTCGAAGGAATGGTCGCCGAAGATCGGCGCCGCCGGCGCGGTCGTCATCGACAATTCGTCGGCCTGGCGCATGGACCCTGACGTGCCGCTGATCGTGCCGGAGGTGAACGCCGACGCCGTCAAGGGCTTCACCAAGAAGAACATCATCGCCAACCCGAACTGCTCGACCGCGCAGCTCGTCGTCGCGCTGAAGCCGCTGCACGATGCCGCCAAGATCAAGCGTGTCGTGGTCGCGACCTATCAGTCCGTCTCCGGCGCCGGCAAGGACGCGATGGACGAGTTGTTCTCGCAGACCAAGTCGGTGTTCACGCTCGACGAGATGGAAACGAAGAAGTTTCCGAAGCGGATCGCGTTCAACTGCATTCCGCACATCGACGTCTTCATGGACGACGGCTACACCAAGGAAGAGTGGAAGATGGTGGTCGAGACCAAGAAGATCCTCGACCCCAAGATCAAGCTCACCGCGACCTGCGTGCGCGTGCCGGTGTTCGTCGGCCACTCGGAAGCCGTAAACATCGAGTTCGAGAACCCGATCTCGGCCGACGAGGCGCGCGAGATCCTGCGCGCGGCGCCGGGCTGCCTCGTCATCGACAAGCGCGAGCCGGGCGGCTACGTGACGCCCTACGAGTGCGTCGGCGAGGACGCGACCTACATCAGCCGCATCCGCGAGGACGCGACCATCGACAACGGCCTGCAGCTGTGGGTCGTGTCTGACAATTTGCGCAAGGGCGCGGCGCTCAATGCGATCCAGATCGCGGAAGTGCTGATCAACCGCAAGCTCATCAGCGCGAAGAAGAAGGCGGCGTGATTAGTTGTCGTCCCCGCGAAAGCGGGGACGCATACGCCGCAGTCCGTCGACGTGCTGCGGAGTATGGGTCCCGTGCCTCCTTCGCTGACGCTCAGTCGCCCGGGACGACAACGCGCTAAAACCTCGGCCCGGCGAACGCCTTGGCGTGCGCCTCCGCCGCCACGCGCACGAACTTTTTCTGCGCCGGGTCATAAACCGACAGATCGCCGGTAGCGACGCCGAAATAAGCCGCGTGCAAGTGCATCTCGCCGGCTTCGACGCGGCGGCGGACGTAGGGAAACGTCATCAAATTGTCGAGCGTCTTGACCGCGGAGGTCTGCTCCAGCGCGGTGACGTAGTCCTGGAACGGCCGGCCGCCGCGCGGCCCGACCGCCTTCGCCGCCGGTTCGATGATCGACATCCAGTTGCCGATGAAGTCGCCGGGCGACAGCGGCTCGGCCTCTTCCGCGTAGGCGCGGATGCCACCGCATTGCGCATGCGCGAGCACGACGATGTCCTTCACCTTCAGCGCCTGCACCGCGAATTCGAGCGCGGCCGACATCGAGCGCTGCGCGGAGTCCGGCGTGTAAGGCGGCACGAGATTGGCGATGTTGCGCGAGACGAAGATTTCGCCCGGCCCGGCGTCGAAGATGAGCTCGGGCGAGCAGCGCGAGTCGCAGCAGCCGATCACCATGATCTCCGGCGCCTGGCCCTGCTCGGCGAGCTGGCGGTAGCGGCTCTGCTCGTGCGGCAGGCGCTCGGTCAGGAAGGCACCGTAGCCGTCGATCAGGCGCTTGGGGAAATCGGACATCGCTCTCCTCGCTCGATCACAAGTCGGCTACAGCCGACTTGTGTACTAAACTAGCCGACATCGGGTAAACCCGATGTCCGCGGGGACGACAGCTTCAATCTCACGCCCAGATCGCCATTGGCAACCCGTAAGCGTCGCGCGGCGGCGGGTCGGGGAACGGCCGCGCTTGGCCGGCGTAGAGGCGTCGTGCAATCGCCGCGCAGGCGAGCGCGTCGAGGAGGTCGTCCGGCCCGGCGCCCTTCGGCGCCTTCGCCGCGACAACCTCCGCCGGAAAGGCTTCGGCAATGAGCAACCCGCGCCGCAGCGCCAGCCCCGGCTCGTGGCAGCGGCTCTTGACCTTCTTCGGCAGATCGAGCGCGACCTCGCCGTTGAGCCGCCAGAAGGCGAGTTCCGGATGCACCTCGAATACGCGCGCGCCCAGCGCCGCGTCGGCGCGCAGGACCGCGTCGACCTCGCGGATCTTGGGCGCAATATTGAACAGCTGCTTCGACACCTTACGCCGCGGGTCCGACGTCGCCAGCGCGGCGGTACAGGAGGCGGCATAGTCCACGGCGTAGATCGCCGCGCGCGACGGCACCGAGAACACCGAGGACTGTCGCGCTCCGAGCAGCGGCCGCACGACACTCTCCGCCGCGCGGCCGCCGATGCCGGTCCGCTCCGGCAGGCCGATCGGTATGTCGACGGCGACGATGCCCTTCGCCTCCGCCAGCACGTCGGCAAACCGCGGCTTGACCACGATGCGCACCTCGCCGCCCGCCGGCCGCGTGAAGGCGGCGATCCATCCGGCCGGGCAGCCGTCGACGCCGGCGAGCCATACGTCTTTTGCGATTGCGGTCATCGGCCGCGACAGTGGCATGCGTGACGCTGCAACGGTAGGCTTACCCGCTGGCTACTGGGGAGCTTCCGCAATGACCGTCCGTCCGCGCCGCAGCGTGCTGTACATGCCGGGCTCGAACGCCCGCGCGCTGGAGAAGGCGAAGACGCTCGCCGTCGACGGAATCGTCCTCGACCTCGAGGACTCGGTCGCGCCCGACGCCAAGGAAGCCGCGCGCAAGCAGGTGTGCGACGCGGTCCGCGCCGGCGGCTTCGGCCGTCGCGAGGTGATGATCCGCGTCAACGGCGTCGACACGCCGTGGCACGCCGAGGACCTGGCCGCCGCCGCGCACGCCGCGCCCGACGCCATCGTCGTGCCGAAAGTGTCGAACCCCGGCACGCTCGAACTGATAGGCCGCCGCCTGCTCGACATGGGCACGCCGCATCGCACGCGCGTCTGGGCGATGATCGAGACGCCGCTCGCCATCTTCAACATCCTCGCCATCGCCTCCCAGGCGCGCGATTCCGAATCGCGCCTCGCGGGCTTCATCATGGGCACCAACGACCTCGCCAAGGACACGCGCGCGCGCCTCGTCGACGGCCGCGCGCCGATGCTGCCGTGGCTGACCATGTGCGTCGCCGCCGCGCGCATCCACGGCATCGACATCCTCGACGGCGTCTACAACGAGATCGGCAACGCGCAGGGCTTCGCCGCCGAGTGCAAACAGGGCGTCGAGCTCGGCTTCGACGGCAAGACGCTCATCCATCCGACGCAGATCGAGCCATGCAACGCGGCATTTTCGCCGTCACCGGACGAGGTCGCCTGGGCGCGCAAGATGATCGCGGCGTTC
>Ga0310811_10009849_pt1 | contig 12355 bp, 12 predicted proteins | sample YCmetagenome_FD_207642 | JGI IMG/M metagenome (GOLD analysis project Ga0310811, IMG submission 207642) | Soil microbial communities from experimental microcosm in Duke University, North Carolina, United States - YC | ecosystem: Engineered > Artificial ecosystem > Soil microcosm > Unclassified ... | reverse complement strand
AATGCGGCGCGGATGGATCGCGATATGCTGCGCAATGACCCGGTGGACAATCCGGCGGTCAAGGACATTCCGTCCCAGCGGCCGGACCTGAACACACCTTCGGCGTCCACGCCGCCCAGGCCGTAGCGCAAATCCCTGAACCGGGTTCAGACGATACGGCTGTCGTCTTCCTTGTTGGCGACCCGGCTGAAGATCTGAGCCATTTGCTGCAACAGATCGCCCGATCCGAAATTCAGCAGGCTGGGCCTCTCCTTGGACACGACCAGGCGCAGATAGGGCGCCTTGGGATGACCGCGCAGCTGCACCGGCGGCGGAGGCGGGGGCAATGTCTGGTCATAGTGCGGCAGCGACTCGCCTTCCTGGACCAGTTGCGAACCGATCAGTCTTTGATAGGCGATGTGGCGTCCCAGCAGCGGCTTGGGATCGCTGAGCACCTGCACCAGGCCGAAGAAACGGGTCGGCGTGCCGCCATTGAGCGAAACCGGCGTGAGCACGCTTTCCATTTCCGCCATGCCATTGTCGGCGGTGGCGGCGATCGAGGTGAGGCACAAGGGTTGGCTGGCCTTCAAGGCCTGGCTCAACAGCGAAGCCAGTGACAGGCCGGATTGGGCCTCCCAATGGGCGAGGAAGCTGGTGCCTTTGAGTTCATAACCGAAGCGCTCGCACAGGCCGGTACCGGCCAGCCGGTAGACGGGACGAGCCGGATTTTCGCAATCCAGAATGAAGACATAGGACAGCAGCCGCTTGATGGCGCGGGGATCGATCTCGCCCTGGTCGGGGACGCCGCGGCCCTGACGCAGCCGGCTCCAATACCCCACCAGGAGATGTGAATTCTTATGCTTCATGACGTGCTCTGCCCTTAACTCGACCTGGCCGCGCTGCTCCGTAACGGAACGTGACCCGGCCGCCCGATGGTTACAGAGCGAAAGACGTGCCAACCGGAACCGGTATTCCTTGAGGCAGCAATCCCGAAACGGCACAGGATCATGTCCCACAAAGCATCCATCGGGGGGCCATCTGCCGCGTTGCACCACAAGCTTGCCCTGCTATTGTGCGCCCGCTTTCCACCGTCATCGGGGCTAACTCCATGAATATCCACGAATATCAGGCCAAAGAGGTACTGCGCGGATTCGGCGTGCCGGTACCCAAGGGCAAGCCCGCCTTTACGGTGGAAGAAGCCGTCGCCGCCGCCCAGGCACTGGGCGGCCCGGTCTGGGTGGTCAAGGCTCAAATCCACGCCGGTGGCCGCGGCAAGGGCGGCGGCGTCAAGGTGGTGAAGTCCATCGAGGACGTGAAAAAGGAAGCTCAGCGCATGCTGGGCATGACCTTGGTCACCCACCAGACCGGACCTGCGGGCCGGGTGGTGAAGCGGCTTTATATCGAGGACGGCTCGGCCATCGAGCGCGAGCTTTATCTGTCGGCGCTGGTGGACCGCGCCACCAGCCGGATCGCCTTCATCGTCTCCACCGAAGGCGGCATGGACATCGAGGAAGTGGCGCACAAGACGCCGGAGAAGATTCACACCTTCCAGATCGAGCCGGCAGCCGGCTACAGCCCCTATGTCGGCAACGAGATTGCTGTGGCGCTCGGCCTGAAGGGCGAACAGGCCAAGCAGATCGGCAAGGTGGTGAAGGCGTTGTATGAAGCCTTCCTCGCCAAGGATATGAGCCTTTTGGAAATCAACCCGCTGGTGGTGACCAAGGACGGCAACATCATCTGCCTGGATGCCAAGCTGAACTTCGACGACAATTCGCTGTACCGCCACAAGGACATCCAGGAGCTGCGCGACCTGGACGAGGAAGATCCGGCGGAAGTGGAAGCCAGCAAATACGACCTGTCCTACATCAAGCTGGATGGCGAGATCGGCTGCATGGTGAATGGCGCAGGCCTGGCCATGGCGACCATGGACATCATCAAGCTTTACGGCAGCGAGCCCGCCAACTTCCTGGACGTGGGCGGCGGCGCCAGCAAGGAAAAAGTCACCGCGGCCTTCAAGATCATCGTCCGCGATCCCAACGTGAAAGGCATCCTGGTCAATATCTTCGGCGGCATCATGAAATGCGACATCATCGCCGAAGGCATTGTCGCCGCCGCGCGTGAGATTTCGCTCTCCGTGCCGCTGGTGGTCCGGCTGGAAGGCACCAATGTCGAGTTGGGCAAGAAGATCCTGGCGGAATCGGGCCTTGCCATCACCAGTGCCGACAATCTCGCCGACGCCGCCGAGAAGGTGGTCAAGGCCGTGAAGGGTTCGAAATAATGTCCATCCTCGTCGACAAGAACACCAAGGTCATCTGCCAGGGCTTCACCGGCAACCAGGGCACCTTCCATTCCCAGCAGGCCATCGCCTATGGCACCAAGATGGTGGGCGGCACCACGCCGGGCAAAGGCGGCACCACCCATCTGGGCCTGCCGGTGTTCGACACCGTGCGCGAGGCCAAGGAAAAGGTCGGCGCCGATGCGTCCGCCATCTATGTGCCACCGCCCTTCGCCGCCGACGCCATCCTGGAAGCGATCGATGCGGAAGTGCCGCTCATCGTCTGCATCACCGAAGGCATTCCGGTCCTGGACATGGTCAAGGTGAAGCGCGCGCTGTCCGGCTCCAAGTCGCGGCTGATCGGCCCCAACTGCCCCGGCGTGATCACGCCCGACGAATGCAAGATCGGCATCATGCCCGGCCACATCCATCGCCGCGGCAGCGTGGGCATTGTCTCGCGCTCCGGCACCCTCACCTACGAAGCGGTGGCGCAGACCACCGCCGTGGGCCTGGGCCAGTCCACCTGCGTGGGCATCGGCGGCGATCCGGTGAAGGGCACCGAGCATATCGATGTGCTGGAAATGCTGCTGGCGGACCCCGAGACCAAGTCGATCATCATGATCGGCGAAATCGGCGGCAGTGCCGAGGAAGATGCGGCCGACTTCATCAAGCACTCCAAGGTGAAGAAGCCCATGGTGGGCTTCATCGCCGGCGTCACCGCTCCTCCGGGCCGCCGCATGGGCCATGCCGGCGCCATCATTTCCGGCGGCAAGGGCGGCGCCGATTCCAAGATCGAAGCGATGAAGGCCGCGGGTATCCGCGTGTCGCCGAATCCGGCTGCCTTGGGCACCACCCTGCTCGACTTGTTGAACGGCAAGTAGTCCAAGTCTTTTGATTACCCCCTCCGGTTTCAGCTTTCGCTCGGCGGCGATTGCCGCCTTCGCACGCTGAAACCACCCTGGCTCGCGCGGCTCACTGCGCTGTCGCGCGCCGCGCTGCGCCGCTTCGCCCCCCTCAAATGCGCTTCGCGCATAAGGGGGAGGCGGGCCTGTGCTGTTCATCCTGCTTTCGTCATCCCAACGTCACAACGCGTGCCCAAATAAAGGGCGCGCGAAAAATGGGCATTGGGACATGCATTTGCGTGCCCCCCGTTGCCCTGATTTTGCCGTGCAAATAGGGCCTATTGAGCCCATATTAACGACAACTGGCGTTGAATCGGCCGGAAGAAGGCGTTACCACCCACCCCCGCAAACGACGCGCCACCAGGAAGGGGACGAGCCCAACAAGCTGTCCCGTAAGCGTTTGAAATGACAGAACAATCCCCGTCAGATCGGTTGAATCGCGCCTCCAATGAAATCTTCGAGGCGACCTCGTTCCTTAACGGCACCAATGCCGCCTTTGTCGAACAGATGTATGCGGCCTGGCTGGCCAACCCATCTTCGGTCGATGAGAGCTGGCAGACCTACTTCTCTCAAATCGGCGACCAGGGCCTGTCCCCGACCCAGTTGGGCCGCGGTCCGGGATGGAAGCGCGACAGCCGCCCGGATCTTCCCAGCAGCGACCTGATCGCGGCGTTGACCGGCCAGGACCCGCCTGCGCCGAAGGCTCCGGCGGGCAAGGCCGCCAAACAGACCACGCCCGCCGCTGCGGCTCCCGCTGCCGACACCACGGACGCCGCCAAGCATTCCATCCATGCCGTCCAGATGATCCGCGCCTATCGCATGATCGGCCATCTGGAAGCCGATCTCGATCCGTTGGGCATCACGCCGCGCACGCCCCAGCCCACCCTGGATCCCAAGCAGTATCAGTTCGAAGGCCCCGTGCTGGACCTTCCCATCTATGTCGACGGCATCCTGGGCTTTGAGCGCGCCACCCCGCGCCAGCTGCTGGACAAGCTGCGCAGCATCTATTGCAGCCGCATCGGCTACGAGTTCATGCACATCAACGATGCGGAGCAGAAGACCTGGCTGCAGCGCCGCATCGAAGGCGATGCGGTCAATTTCACGCCCGAAGGCAAGAAGGCGATCCTCAACAAGCTGATCGAGGCCGAAGGCTTCGAGAAATTCGCTTCCAACCGCTTTGTCGGCACCAAGCGTTTCGGCCTGGACGGCGCGGAATCCACCATTCCGGCGCTGGAACAGATCATCAAGCGCGGCGGCCAGCTCGGTGTCAGCGAGATGGTCTTGGGCATGGCCCATCGCGGCCGCCTGAATGTTCTGGTCAATGTGATGGGCAAGCCCTATCGCCAGCTCTTCCACGAATTCCAGGGCGGGGGCGCCAATCCCGACGATGTCGAAGGTTCGGGCGACGTGAAGTATCACCTGGGCGCTTCATCGGACCGCGAGTTCGACGGCCACAAGGTGCATCTGTCGCTCACGCCCAATCCTTCGCATCTGGAAATCGTCAATCCGGTGGTGTTGGGCAAGGCGCGCGCCAAGCAATGGCAATTGCACGACATCGATGCCCGCACTTCGGTCCTGCCCGTGCTGATCCATGGCGATGCCGCTTTCGCCGGCCAGGGCGTGGTGGCGGAATGTTTCGCCATGTCGGGCATCAAGGGCTTCCGCACCGGCGGCACGGTGCATTTCGTGATCAACAACCAGATCGGCTTCACCACCGCACCGATCTTCTCCCGCTCTTCCCCCTATTGCACCGACATCGCGCTGATGGTGCAGGCGCCGATCTTCCACGTGAATGGCGACGATCCGGAAGCGGTGGTGCACGCCACCCGCATCGCGGTGGAGTTCCGCCAGAAATTCAAGAAGGACGTGGTGCTCGACATGATCTGCTATCGCAGATTCGGGCACAACGAGACCGACGAGCCCAGCTTCACCCAGCCCCACATGTACCGGGTGATCAAGGATCACGTCTCCACCTTGCAGCTCTATACCAGCCAGCTGGTGAAGGAAGGCACGCTGAGCCAGGCTGATGCCGATGCCATGGCGGCGGACTTCAACAAGCGGCTGGACGAGGAATACTCGGCCTCCAAATCGCATCTGCCCAACCGGGCCGACTGGCTGGACGGCCGCTGGCAGGGCCTGGAAACCGCACCCAAGAACAGTGACCGCCGTGGCGAGACCAGTGTGGTCGAGGACGAGTTGCGCAAAGTCGGCAAGGCGCTGGTCACCGTTCCCCAAGGCTTCAACCTGCACAAGACCATTGTCCGGCAGCTGGAAGCCAAGGCCAAGATGTTCGAAACCGGCGAAGGCTTCGACTGGGCGACCTGCGAAGCGCTGGCTTTCGGCACCCTGCTCAACGAAGACTATTATGTCCGGCTGTCGGGCCAAGATTCCCAGCGCGGCACCTTCAGCCAGCGCCATGCCGCCCTGGTCGACCAGGTGAGCGAGGAACGCTATTTCCCGCTTGCCCATGTCGCCGCCAAGCAGGGCACCTTTGAGGTGATCGACTCGCTGCTGTCGGAAGAGGCGGTGCTGGGCTTCGAATATGGCTATTCCACCGCCGAGCCCAAGGCATTGGTGTTGTGGGAAGCCCAGTTCGGCGACTTCGCCAACGGCGCGCAAGTTGTGATGGACCAGTTCATCGCTTCCGGCGAAATGAAGTGGCTGCGCATGTCGGGCCTCACTTTGCTGTTGCCGCATGGCTATGAGGGCCAGGGCCCGGAACACAGCTCGGCACGCCTGGAGCGCTATCTGCAGCTTTGCGCCCAGGACAATATGCAGGTCTGCGTGCCCACCACCCCGGCCAACTATTTCCACATCCTGCGCCGGCAAATGCATCGCAGCTTCCGCAAGCCGCTGATCGTGCTGACCCCCAAGTCGCTGTTGCGCAACAAGAAGTGCACCAGCTTCCTGTCGGACATGACCCCCGGCACCTCGTTCCATCGCGTGTTGCGCGACCAGGCGGAATGCGTGCCCGGCGCCACCACTATCCAGCTTGCGCCCGATCACGAGATCAAGCGCGTGGTGCTGTGCAGCGGCAAGGTCTATTTCGACCTGATGGACGAGCGTGAAAAGCGCGGCGAGAACCGCATCCAGATCCTGCGCATCGAGCAGCTCTATCCCTTCCCGGAAAATGTGCTGGCCCAGGAGCTGAACCGCTTCCCCAAGGCCGAATTGGTCTGGTGCCAGGAAGAGCCGCAGAACCAGGGCGCGTGGAATTTCGTGCGTCCGCGCATCGAAGCCACCGTGGCCAAGCTGGGCGGCAACGCCACCCCGCGCTATGCCGGGCGGCCCGAATATGCCTCCACCGCCGCCGGCCTGATGAAGCAGCATCTGGCCGAACTGGCCGCCTTCCTGAACCAAGCCCTTTCCCTTTAAGAGCCAGAGTCAAACATGACCGTCGAGATCAAAGTGCCCGCGATGGGCGAGTCCGTCACCGAAGCCACCATCTCCAAATGGTTCAAGAAGGAAGGCGATGCGGTGAAGCGCGACGAACCCTTGCTGGAACTTGAGACCGACAAGGTCACGGTGGAAGTGCCCTCGCCTGCCGACGGCGCCATTGAATCGATCTCCGCCCAGGCCGGCGCCACCGTTCAGGTCGGCGCGCTGCTGGGCGCCATCGCCGAAGGCGCGGCGGGTTCAGCGCCCGCTCCCAAGCCTGCCGCTGCACCGAAAGCCGAAGCTCCCAAGCCCGCGGCCCCTGCCCCGGCGGCGCCCAAAGCCGACGCGCCCGCCATGCCGTCCGCCAAGCGGATTTCGGAAGAAGCCGGTATCCCGCTGTCATCCGTTGCCGGCACCGGCCGCGACGGCCGCGTCACCAAGGGCGACATGCTGGGTGCGCTGGCCGCGCGCTCCTCGGCCCCTGCCCCGGTTGCAGCGGCGGCGCCCCCCTCTCCCATTTCAACCGGTCCCCGCGCCAATGAGGCGCGCGAGGAACGCGTGCCGATGACCCGCCTGCGCAAGACCATCGCGCTGCGCTTGAAGGAATCCCAGAACACCGCCGCCCAGCTCACCACCTTCAACGAGGTGGACATGACGGCGGTGATGGGCCTGCGCGCCACCTACAAGGACGTGTTCGAAAAGCGGCATGGCGTGAAGCTGGGCTTTATGGGCTTCTTCACCAAGGCCGTCGTGGCGGCGTTGAAGGACCTGCCCAACGTCAATGCCGAGATCGAGGGCGATAACATCGTCTACAAGAACTACCATGACATCGGCATCGCGGTTTCGACCGAGCGCGGCCTGGTGGTACCGGTGGTGCGCGACGCCGATCATCTGTCGCTGGCCGGCATTGAAAAGTCGATCAGCGATTTCGGCCTGCGCGCGCGCGACAACAAGCTGAAGCTGGAGGAACTCCAGGGCGGCACCTTCTCCATCACCAATGGTGGCGTATTCGGTTCCCTGATGTCGACGCCGATCCTCAATTCCCCCCAGTCGGGTATCCTGGGCATGCACAAGATCCAGCCCCGCCCCATGGCGATCGGCGACAAGATCGAGATCCGCCCCATGATGTATCTGGCTTTGTCCTACGACCACCGCATCGTGGACGGCCGCGAGGCGGTTACCTTCCTGGTCAAGGTCAAGGAAAACCTGGAAGACCCGCAGCGGATGATCCTGGACGTCTGAAGGTCCAGACATTTTTGAAAAAGCGGCCTTCATGGCCGCTTTTTTATTGCGCAAAAATAAATCCACGGCCTGTCGGAACCATTCCGGCTGATCCGTCCTTTGGTGGAAACCCCATAAGGAGACGGCGGATGGCCTATGTTGACGGTTTTGTGATCGCGGTGCCGAAGGACAAGCTGGACGCCTACAAGGCGATGGCGAAGGAATGCATGCCGATCTGGCAGGAATTCGGCGCCCAGGACTATGTGGAATGCATTGGCGACGACACGCCCTATGGCGAGGTGACGTCCTTCCCCCGCGCCGTACAGGCCAAGGATGGCGAAGTGGTGGTGTTTTCCTGGATCACCTACAAGGACCGCGCCGCCCGTGACGCCGCCAACAAGAAGATCATGGAAGATCCGCGGCTGAAGAAGATGATGGAAAATCCGCCCTTTGACGGTAAGCGGATGATTTTTGGCGGGTTCAAGCCGTTCTTGGGCCTGAACTAAGCGACCCGTTTTTCCAGAGCTTCGAGTTTGGCGAGCTCTACGTGCGCGCGGAGCTCGATCTGATCCAGCACGTCCTGCAGCTTCGGGTCGGCGAAAGATTCATGGCGGCGGGTAACTGCGGCTGCCAGCTTGTTCAGAGTGGCGCGAGGAATCTCGCCGGCCAGAAGACCGTCGCGCACCGAATCCAGCAGGTCAAGCAGTTGCTCGCCATGCGCCAGGCCTTTGGACCGTCCTTGGGTGGAATCATCCATCCCCTGCAGCATCAGGATGGAATCCAGCGCCGCGATGGGGCCGGGACCAGCGACGATCTGGGCATGGGTGTCGCCATGTTCGGCAACCGAAAAGCCGCCGGCCGCGCCGCCGGTATTCGGCTTGCGCTTGATGGCGGACGTCTCGATGCGGCCAGGGCCTTTGATTTCCATGGGCAAGGTCCCACTGCGACACGCCACCATCGCGCATCATGGTTAAGGAAGGGTTAGCCCGTACACAATTGGGACGGCCGGACCCGGTGTCTCGGCAGAAATTGTGGGGACGGCGTCTGGCACAAGGCTTGAAGCGATCCGCCTGTAACGGATGGAGCAAGATTGCCCATGCGTGGCGATCTCAAGACATCACTGACAGTTCTGCTGGTGGCGATACTGATGGCCCTGCTGGCCTGAGCATATCGGCCGGGACGCTCACGCCCGATGATAGGGGTGGCCCGCCAGGATGGTCAGTGCCCGATAGACCTGCTCGGTGAGCAGCGCGCGGGCCAGAAGATGCGGCCAGGTCTGGGGCCCGAAGGCCAGGCTGCGGCCCGCCTTTTTGCCCGGCAGCGCGGCCAAACCATCAGGCCCACCGATCACAAAGGCCAGGTCCTTGGTCCCGACATCGCGCAGCGAGCCCAGCATCTCGGCAAAATCCTCGGACGTCATGCCTTTGCCGCGCGCATCCAACAGCACGATATGCGCGCCTTGCGGCAGCCGCGCCGCCAACCGCTCGGCTTCGTCCTTCATGCGCGTATCCGTGTCGCGATGCTTGGAAACCGGCAGTTCCTCAAGCGTGACTGCGGCGAATCCCATATTGCGCCCCAGCTTCCTGGCGCGGTCGCAGAAATCCTCGCACAGCATGCCTTCCGGCGTGCCGCGCATATGGCCGATGGCGTATATCCAAAGTCTCATCGGAAAATATTATTTGCGGCCAACCGACCACATGCCTTCCAGGTCGTAATAGTCGCGCACTTCGGGGCGGAACAGATGCACGATCACATCGCCGGCATCCACCAGCACCCAGTCGCCCTGGGCCTGGCCGCTGACAGGACGGGTGCCATAGCCGGATTCCTTCAGCCGCCGCGCCAGATGCTCGGCCATGGCGCCGACATGGCGCGAAGAACGGCCCGAGGCGATCACCGCCGCATCGCACAGCGCGGTGCGGCCTTCCAGGTCGATGGTCACGATATTCTCGGCCTTGTCGTCATCCAGGGAGGCGAGGATGCGCCGGAGCAGGTCGCTTTGCGGCGCCGGCTTTTTCGCGGGAGCTGCCGGTTTCTTTGCGGAAACGACGGCCTTCTTTGGCGCGGGCTTTTTGACGGCTTTTGCGGATTTCTTCGCCGGGACCTTCTTTGCAGCTTTTGGAGCTTTTGCAGCTTTTGCGGCTTTTGGCGCTTTCGCCTTGGCAGCGGGCTTTTTGGCGGCAGGCTTTTTGCCAGCGGGCTTCTTGGTGCGAGTCAGGGCTAAGGTCCTCAGATTTCAGGAGACTAGGTTTAGCATGGCCTCATTCACCGCACCAAGGGCCTGGGCCCTGAGCTCGCTGGAGCTTTCGCTGGAACGCGGACCATCCAGCACCACCAGCGACGGGGCGGAACCCAATTGCCGCGACAGACCCAGGCGCCGCGCCAGGGGGGCGTGCAGGGAGGCCAGCACCGAACCCGGACGGCGAACCACCGCGATGGGCAGGGTTTCTGCGATCTGCCGCCAGCGGCGCCAACGGGAAAATTGTTCCAGATTGTCACTGCCCATCAGCCAGACAAAGCCGGTCCTGGGAAACCGCCGCTGCAACGCGGTGATGGTGTCTATGGTGAAACGCGTTTTGAGACGGCTTTCCAGGTCCGTGACGATGATGCGTTCGTCCCGGGTCATCAGGCGGGCCCGCTTCATCCGCACGGCAACCGGCGCGGGCTCATGCTTCAGGGGATTGCCCGGCGACACCAGCCACCAGACATAGTCCAGCTTCAAGGCTCTTAGCGCGATGCGGCTGACATAGAGATGGCCTTCATGGGCGGGGTCGAAAGAGCCGCCCAAAAGTCCGATGCGCATCCCGTCAACGGGTCCGGGCGGCCTTATCCAGTGCGAGGAGGTGCGCAATTACGCGTCGCGTCCGTTGAAGAATTTGATCTCCAGCGCGCGCGGATCAACGCCGTCCACACAGCGCACATTGATCGCCACCATCTTGTTGCCTTTGGGATCGGTGCCTTCGGTGAAAGGCGAGATGCCGCAAGCAGGACAGAAGTGATGGGACAACAGATGCTTGTTGAACTTGTAGGTGCCGAGATTTTCGCGCGGCGTCTTCAAGGTGAATTGCGAAGCGGGAATGAAATGCAACAACCCGCCGCGCTTGCTGCAAAGCGAGCAATTGCATTCCAGCACGGCGCCGATTTCGCCTTCGAATTCATAGGCAATCTTGCCGCAATGACAGCCGCCTTGATGTGCCATGGCTTGAACCTTACGGCCGCGTCTGCCCGTTGCCGCGCACCACATATTTGAAAGTGGTGAGCTGCTCGGCGCCGACGGGGCCGCGGGCATGCATCTTGCCGGTGCCGATACCGATTTCCGCTCCCATCCCGAATTCCCCGCCATCGGCGAACTGGGTGGAGGCGTTCCACAGCACGATCGCGCTGTCGACGCTGTTCATGAAGGTCTCGGCGGCCGCCGCATCCTCGGTGACGATGGAATCGGTGTGATGCGAGCCGTAATGCTCGATATGCCGGATCGCTTCTTCCAGCCCATCCACGGTGCGCACTGCGATGATGGCGTCGAGATATTCGGTCTTCCAGTCTTCTTCCGTCGCGGGCTTGGCTGCGGGATAGACGGCGCGCACCGCGTCATCGCCGCGGATTTCGCACCCGGCCTTTGCCAGGTCTTCCAGCACCGGCAGGCCGTGGGATTTCAGCACCGCACGATCCACCAGCAGGGTCTCGGCCGCGCCGCACACGCTGGTGCGCCGCATCTTGGCGTTCAGCGCGATGCTGCGTGACTTGTCCAGATCGGCCTTGGCATGGAGATAGACATGGCAGAGCCCTTCCAGATGGGCCAGCACGGGCACCCGCGCTTCGTTGATCACACGCCCCGTCAGCCCCTTGCCGCCGCGCGGGATGATCAGGTCGATCGATCCATTCAATCCCTCCAGCATCATGCCCACGGCGGCGCGGTCGGTCGTCCCCACCACCTGGACAGCGGTTTCGGGCAGGCCCGCGGCCTTCAAGCCTTCCGCCATCGCCTTTTGAATCGCGCCGGACGAGCGGATGGAATCGGAGCCGCCGCGCAGGATGGCGACATTGCCGGCCTTGAGCGCCAGCGCGCCGGCGTCCGCCGTCACATTGGGGCGGCTTTCATAGATGATGCCGATGACACCGATGGGCGTGGCAACCCGGGCGATGTCCAGCCCGTTGGGGCGGGTCCATCGCGCCATCTCGCGCCCCACCGGATCGGGCAGCGCGGCGACGACTTCGATGCCCTGCGCCATGGCTTCGATGCGCGCATCGTTGAGCGCCAGCCGGTCGATCATGTTGGCGGGCATGTTGGCGGCCTTGGCGGCTTCGATATCGGCCTGGTTGGCGGCCAGGATTTCAGCAGCGCGGCTTCGGATGGCTGCAGCGGCGACCCGCAGCGCCTTGGTCTTGGCTTCGTCGCTGGCCTCGCGCATGGCGCGCGCCGCATCGCGGGCGGCGGCGCCGATGGTCATCATCTCGGCCGCGAGCGCATCGCTTGTATTGTGAACCGTCATGTTCCGTTTCCCGTCAGGATCAGGTCGTCGCGATGGATCATTTCGTCCCGGCCACGATAGCCCAGAATGGCCTCGATTTCGACCGTCCGTTTCCCCGCGATCCGCTCTGCATC
>Ga0310811_10009848_pt1 | contig 12357 bp, 12 predicted proteins | sample YCmetagenome_FD_207642 | JGI IMG/M metagenome (GOLD analysis project Ga0310811, IMG submission 207642) | Soil microbial communities from experimental microcosm in Duke University, North Carolina, United States - YC | ecosystem: Engineered > Artificial ecosystem > Soil microcosm > Unclassified ... | reverse complement strand
GCTCCTCCAGGCCGGCGATCCAGCGCCGGGCCTCCGCGACGTCGCGCACCAGCGCGCCCAGCGTCTCGTTCCAGCTCTCGCGGATGATCCCGCCGTCCTGCAAGGTGGCCGGCGGCTCGTCCACCAGCGCCTCGTGCAGGGTCGCGCGCAGATCGGCCAGATCGGCGAGCGCATCGCGGGCCTCGACGAGCAGCGGCGCCGGCAACGCCGCGACCGCGTCGCGCACCGCCTCGAGCGGCGCCAGGCAGCCGCGCAGGGCGACGAGGTCGCGGGCGTGGGCGACGCCGAGCGTGGCCCGGCTCGTCAGGCGCGCCAGGTCGCCGACTGGCCTGAGCAGCCGGCGCAGCGCCGCGCGCGTGTCGGGCGCCTCGATTAGCGCGGCGATCGCGTCCTGGCGGGCGGCGATGGCCGCCGGATCGAGCAGCGGCTGCAGCATCCACTGCCGGAGCATCCGCGCGCCCATCGGCGTGACGGTCTCGTCGAGCGCACCGAAGAGCGAGTGGCGCGTGGAGCCGTCGGCGCCCTCCAGCAGCTCCATGGTGCGCACCGCCGTCTCGTCGAGCGTCATGCAGTCGGCGGGACGCAGGCGCTGCACGCGCACCAGATGGCCGAGGCGATCGCCCTGCGTCGCCCGCACGTAGGCGACGGCAGCCGCGCCCGCGGCGAGGCCCGCGCCGAGGTCGCTCACGCCGAAGGCGTCGAGCGTGGCCACGCCGAACTGGGCGCAGAGGTCGGCGCCGGCCCGCCGGGCGTTCCACAGGCCGGGGTCGCCGAAGGTGAGCGCCGCGCGCGTCTCCTGGCAGCGGCCGAGCAGGTCGGCGGCGCTGCGCAGGCTCTCTGGCAGCAGGATCTCCGACGGCCGGCGGAGCAGCGCGGCGGCGAGCACCGCGTCCTCGCCGGGGCCGTCCTCGCCCACCCAGAACTCGCCGGTCGAGACGTCGAGGAGCGCCACGCCGGTGACGGCGCCGGTGCGGCCGAGCGCCATCAGGAAGTTGTTGCTCGCGCCGTTGAGGTACGCGGTGTCGGTCAGGGTGCCGGGCGTGACGACGCGCACCACCTCGCGGCGCAAGAGCTTCTTGCCCTTGCCCGGTCCCTCCATCTGATCGCAGACGGCGATCTTCTGCCCGGCCTGGACGAGGCGCGCGATGTACCCCTCGGCGGCGTGGTGCGGGATGCCCGCCATCGGTGAGCCCTGACGCGAGGTGAGCGTGATCGACAGCAGGCGCGCGCCCAGCTCGGCGTCCTCCAGGAACAGCTCGTAGAAATCGCCGAGGCGGAAGAGCAGCAGGTGGTCCGGGAAGCGGCGCTTCAGCTCCCGGTACTGCATCATCATCGGGGTATCGTTGTCAGCCATGAAGCCGTCTCCGCAACCGTTCCCACGTCGTGTCGAGCGTCTCGGGCAGCACCCGCGTGTCGCCGAGCACGCTCACGAAGTTGGAATCGCCGTTCCAGCGCGGCACCACGTGGATGTGCAGATGATCCTCGATCCCGGCCCCGGCCGCCCGCCCCTGGTTCATCCCGACGTTGAAGCCCTCGGCGCGGTACTCGCCGGTGAGCGCGTCCACTCCGGCCTGCACCAGCCGCATCATGTCGGTGAGCTCGGCGGGCTCAGCCTCGCCCAGGCGGCCGACGTGGCGATTGACCACGGCCATGAGGTGGCCGGAGGCGTAGGGATAGGCGTTGAGGATCAGGAACGCGTGGTCGCTGCGCTGCAGGAGGTACGTCGCACGATCGTCGTGACCATCACGGGCGTTGCAGAACACGCAGCCGGCGGGCGCCTTCTCCGCCCCGATCCAGGCCATCCGCCAGGGCGCCCACAGGCGCCTCAACCCGGCCTAGGCTCGCCTCGCGGCGGGGCGCGAGCGGAATCTCACGTGTTGACGAGCTCGCGCAGGCGCTTGCCCACCTTGAAGAACGGAACGCGCTTCTCGGGGACGTCGACGGCGCTGCCGGTCTTGGGATTGCGGCCCTTGCGGGAATTGCGATGACGGATGCGGAAGCTGCCGAATCCCCGCAGCTCGACCTTGTCGCCCTTGGCCAGCGCGTCGGTGATGTTGTCGAACACCGTGTTGACGATGGTCTCGGTCTCTTTCTTGGTCAGATTCGAGAGCTTGGAGACCTCATCGATCAGCTCCGCTTTCGTCATCGTCGTCCACCCTCGGCTCTATGCCCGTTCGACGTCCGCGCCACGCCGCGGCGAGCTTCGGACCAAAGGCACGCTAGCATGTGCCAAACGAGAATGTCAACCATAGTGAGGGGTTAGCAGACACCCCGATTCGAGGGGTGCCACGGCGCCGCGGGGGCGCCCCGAGCGTTGGGGGGTTGGGGGGCCATTTCGGGGCCCCCATGAGGTGAATCCTAATCCATCAGGTAGAGCGGGGTGCGGAACGCGGGCAGCGCAGGGCGCAGCAGGAAGCTGGCCGGCGTGCCCTCGAACTGGCTGCGCAGCAGATCGACGATCGAGAACTTGCGGCGGGGCTGGAGCACCGATGGTGGCGTCGGCAGCCCGGCGAGCTTCGCCGCCGCCGTCACCGCGTCTTCCAGCCCGCCCAGCACGTCGACCATGTGCAGGTCCTTGGCCTGCGTCCCCGAGAAGACGCGGCCATCGGCGAAGCGCACGACGTCCTCGCGCGGTAGCTTGCGGCCGGCCGCGACGGCGCCGATGAACTGCGCGTGCACGTCGTCGAGCAGCGCCTGCATCACGCGCCGCTCCTCCGGCGTCATCACCCGCGCGATGTTGCCGATGTCCTTGTACTGGCCGGCCTTGATCACCACGTAATCGACGCCGACCTTCTTCATGAGCTGATCGAGGTTGGCGAGCTGCATGATGACGCCGATCGAGCCGGTGAGCGTGCCGGGGTTGGCGTAGATCTGATCGCAGGCGACGGCGACGTAGTAGCCGCCCGAGGCCGCCACCGCGCCCAGCGAGGCGACGACCGGCTTGCCGGCCTGGCGCAGGCGCAGCACGGCGTCGTGCAGCTCCTGGGTGGGCGCCACGACGCCGCCCGGGCTGTTGATGCGCAGCACGACCGCTCGCACCGAGGGGTTGTCGCGATGCGACTTCAGCTCGCGGACGAGATCGTCGACCTCGATGATCACGCCCTCGAGCTCGACGATCGCCACCTTCGGCCCGAACAGCCCCGGTCCGCCCTCGCCGCGCGAGAGCCCGCCGACCGCGATGACGAACAGACCGGCCACCGCGACGTACACCAGCCCGGCGGCGGCCAGCACCTTCAGCCGCCGGGACATCTAGCTCTCGTCGTCGTAGTCGTACTCGCGCTGCTTGCCCTTGCGCCGCCGCCCGCCGCCGCGGGAGGCGTCGTCGAGCTCCGGCGGCGGGGCCGCCGCCATGGCGTGGCCCAGCTCCTTGAGGCTGAGCCCGATGCGCCGCTCGTGGGGATCGACGCGGATCACGAGCAGGCCCAGCTCGTCGCCGACGTTGACGATCTCGTCGGGGCGGGCGATCGGGCGATTGCTCATCTGCGAGATGTGCAGGAGCCCGTCCACGCCGGGCTCCAGCTCGATGAAGGCGCCGAAGTCGGTCAGGCGGACCACCTTGCCGGTGACCCGGGAGCCCATCGGGTAGCGCTGGGAGACCGTCGTCCACGGGTCGGGCTGGATCTGCTTGAGCCCGAGCGAGATCCGCTTGTTCTCCTTGTCGATGTTCAGGATCTGGCTCTCGATCTCCTGCCCCTTCTTGAGGATCTCCGAGGGATGGCCCACGCTGCGCGTCCACGACATGTCGGAGATGTGCAGCAGCCCGTCCACCCCCGGCTCCAGCTCGATGAACGCGCCGAAGTCCGTCAGGTTGCGGACCTTGCCGGCCACCCGGCTGCCGATCGCGTAGCGCTGGTCGATGGTCGCCCACGGATCCGGCTCGACCTGCTTCATGCCGAGCGAGATGCGCTTGGCGCTGCGGTTGACGTCGAGCACGATCACGTCGACCTCGTCGCCGACGTTGACGATCTTGCTGGGATGCCGCACCCGCCGCGTCCAGGACATCTCCGAGACGTGCACGAGCCCCTCGACGCCCGCCTCCAGCTCCACGAACGCGCCGTAGTTGGTGAGGCTCACCACGCGGCCGCGCACCTTGGTGCCCGGCGCGTAGGTGGTCTCCACGCGCTCCCAGGGATCGGACGACTTCTGCTTGTAGCCGAGCGACACGCGTCCGCTCTCGCGGTCGAAGTGCAGCACCACCACCTCGACCTGGTCGCCGACCTGGAAGATCTCCGAGGGATGGCCGACCCGGCCCCAGCTCATGTCCGTCACGTGCAGGAGGCCGTCGATGCCGCCGAGGTCGATGAAGGCGCCGTAGTCGGTGATGTTCTTCACGGTGCCCGTGAGCACCATGCCCTCGCCGAGAACCTCCAGCGTGTGCTTCTTCTTCTCCTCGCGCTCCTCTTCCAGCACCGCCCGCCGCGAGAGCACCACGTTGCCACGCCGCCGGTTGAGCTTGATGACGCGCGCGCGGATCGACTGGCCGATCATCGCGGCGAGGTTCTTCACCGGACGCAGGTCCACCTGGGAGCCCGGCAGGAACGCCTTGACGCCCACGTCGACGCTCAGCCCGCCCTTGACGACCTCGACCACGCGCCCCTCGACCGGCGAGCCCTTCTCGTACGCCTGGGTGATGGCGTCCCAGACCTTGATCTTGTCGGCCTTGTCCTTGGAGAGGACGATGAGGCCCTCGTTGTCCTCCTTGGCCTCGAGGTAGACCTCGATCTCGTCGCCCACCTTCGGCAGACCGCCGTGGCGGTGGAACTCCTCGATCGGGATCGCGCCCTCGCTCTTGTAGCCGACGTCCACCAGGACCTCGCTGCTGCCGACGTGGACGACGCGGCCGCGGACGACCTCGCCCTCCTCGAACTCACTGGTGGTCGAGCCCTCCTTGAACCAGTCCTCCATCCGTTCGTCGTCGGCACCCTCGCCCTCCATGCGGGGTCCTCCGACCTTCCTGCGCGTTTCGTCCGTCGCCATGCTGCCAGTTCCTCCGTTCAATGAATTTGGAGTGCGCGGCGGCGGGCTCGGACGCCGTGCGCTCCACCGACCGATCGATCACGAAGCTCGCCAATGGCCGCCATCATCTGGCGGCTCGCAGCCTCGTACTGCGCCTTCCGGTCCCCTCCGGTAACTCGCTGGAACCGGAGTGGTGCGCCGAAAGTTACCATCACCTTAACAGGCCGGGGAAGACGATGCCCGCGCGGCCAGGCCCGTCCGGTCCCCTCGACGTACGCCGGCACCACCGGCGCCCCGCTATGCACCGCCAGGAGCGCGGCGCCCGGCTTGGCCTCGCGGAGCACGCCCTCGTCGCCGCGGGTCCCCTCGGGGAACACGAGCAGCGCCCGCCCCTCGGCCAGCATCCGCTGGGCGGTCCGCAGCGCCGCGGGATCGGCGCCCTCGCGTCGCACTGGCTGGGCATTCAGCCGGCGGATGAGCCAGCCGAAGCCAGGGATGCGGAACAGCTCCGCTTTCGCCATGAACGAGAGCTGGCGCGGGCAGACGCCCCCCACCATCGGCGGATCGAGCACGCTCGAGTGGTTGGCGACGATCAGCACCGGCCCCTCGCTCGGCACGTGCTCCATCCCCCGCCCTTCCAGGCGGAAGAGCAGCCGCATGATGGCGACGGCGATCACCTTGCACACCGTGTAGAGCATCAGCGGCACTGCCGCCGGCGCTCGACCGCGTCGGCCATGATGGCGACCACCTGCTCCACGCTGAGCCCGGTGCTGTCGACCTCGATCGCGTCCGGCGCCTTGCGCAGCGGCGCCAGGGCCCGGCCGGAGTCCTGGGCGTCGCGTGCCGCGATGTCGCGCCGGGCCGCCTCGGGCTCGAGGTCCACACCGCGCGCCCGCAGCTCCACCTGGCGCCGGCGCGCCCGCTCCGGCAGCGAGGCGTCGAGATAGAACTTCACGTCGGCGTCGGGACAGACGACGGTGCCGGTGTCACGTCCCTCGAGGACCACGCCCCCGGCCTCGGCCATGCGTCGCTGCAAGGGGGTGAGCTTGTCGCGCACCACGCCGAGCGTGGACAGCCGCGAGGTGAGCGCGGCGATCTCCGGCGAGCGGATGTCATCGGTCACGTCGCGCTCGTCGACGATCACGCGATCGCCCTCGACGTCGATCTGCACCCGCTCGACGTGCCGGTGCAGCGCCGGCGTGTCCTCGGCCGGAAGCCCGGCCCGCGCCACCGACCACGCCAGCGCGCGGTACATGGCCCCGGTGTCGAGCAGGCGATAGCCGAGACGCGCGGCGAGCCGGCGGGCGACCGTGCCCTTGCCGGCCCCGGCCGGGCCGTCGATGGCGATCACCGGTTCGCGCCGCGCCGTCGACGTCCCCCGCCCCGCTCGCGGTCCGGCATCGCGCGCGTCGGTCACGACAGCCGCTCCCGCACGGTCTTGATGCGGGCCAGGTACGCGGTGAGCTCGCTGGCCCGGGCCGGATCGAGCAGCGCCTCGAGGTCGTCGAGCGCGCCCCGGTACGACACGAGGCTCGCCCGCAGCGCCTCGCGGTTGTCGAGCAGGATCTCGCGCCACACGTCGGGATCGGAGGCGGCGATGCGCGTGGTGTCCTTGAAGCCGCGCGCGGCGACGGCCATGGCCTCGGGCTCGAAGCGCATCACCGCGTCGACCAGCGCCCACGCCGCCACGTGCGGCAGGTGGCTGATCGCCGCCACCGCGCGGTCGTGGGTCGCGGGGTCGAGCGTCACGACACGCGCGCCCTGCGCCATCCAGAACTCGGCGATGCTCTTGGCGGTGGCGGGCGCGGTCGTGTCGGTCGGCGTCACCACGACGATCGCGTTCTGGAAGAGGTCGACGCGGGCCACGGCGTAGCCGGCCTTCTCGGAGCCGGCCATGGGATGGCTGCCCACGAACGCCACGTCACGGCGGCTCGGCGCCAGGCGCTCGGCGGCGGCGACGATGCCGCGCTTCGTCGAGCCCACGTCGGTGACGATCGCGCCCGGCGCGGCGGTCCGCCACACGGGCACGAGCAGCGATTCGTTGGCGATCACCGTGGCGGCCAGCACGACGCGGTCGGCGCCCGCGATGCCAGCGGCGAGATCGGTCGTGACGCGATCCAGCGTGCCGTCGCGACGGGCCGGCTCCAGCCGGGTGAGGTCGCGGCCGACGCCGACGATCTCTCGGGCCAGCCCCTGGGCGCGCACCGCCTTGGCGACGGAGCCGCCCAGCAGTCCGACACCGACGATCGCCAGCCGCTCGATCACGCCGTGCTCTTCCCCAGGACCTGCCGCAGCGCCTTGATGAGCCGCCGGTTCTCCTGCGGCGTGCCGACGGTGACCCGCAGCGCGGACTCCATGCCGAACGGCGTCAGCGGGCGCACGATCACGCCCTCCTTGAGCAGCCGCTGATAGATGTCGGAGGCGCTGCGGCCCACGTCGACCAGGATGAAGTTGGCGCGCGAGGGCACGTACTTCACGCCGAGCGCGTTGAACTCGTCGTAGAGGTAGTGCCGGCCGGCCTCGATCATGCGCACGCACTCGAGCGTGTGGGACTCGTCGTCGAGCGCGGCCAGCGCCGCCACCTGGGCCAGCGAGTTGACGTTGAACGGCTGCCGGATGCGGTTCATCAGCGCGATGGCGTCGGCGTCGGTGACGCCGTAGCCCACCCGCAGCCCGGCCAGGCTGGCCGCCTTGGAGAAGGTGCGGAGCACGACGACCTTCCGGCCCTGGGCGACGTACTGCATGGCGTCGGGGAAGTCGGGGCCCTGGGAGAACTCCAGGTAGGCCTCGTCGAAGACGACGATGGTCCGCTCCGGCACACGCGACATGAAGTGGTTGACCTCGTCGGCGGTGACGATGGTCGCGGTCGGGTTGTTGGGGTTGGCGATGAAGACGATCTTCGTCATCGGGGTGATGGCCCGGGCCATCGACTCCAGGTCGATGCGGTAATCCTTCAGCATGACCATCACGCGGATGCCGCCGGCCGCCTGCACGATCATCGGATAGACGACGAACGAGGGATGCGGCACCACCGCCTCGTCGCCCGGCCTGAGGAAGGTGCGGACCAGCAGCTCGATCAGCTCGTTGGAGCCGTTGCCGAGCACGATCTGGTCGGCCGAGACGTCGTGCTTGCGGGCCAGGGCCTGGCGCAGGTAGAAGCCGCTGCCGTCGGGATAGCGATTGAGATTGACCAGCGCCTCGGTGATGGCGCGCTGCACCCGGTCGGACGGCGCCAGCGGGTTCTCGTTGGACGCCAGCTTGATCGCATCGTGGATGCCGAGCTCACGCTGCACTTCCTCGACCGGCTTACCCGGCTCGTAGGGCGCGATGCCGAGGATGTGCTCGTTGGCGAGCGACTCCCACTGCGTGTGCATGCTCTCTCCTTAGGACGCCGGGTACGAGCCGAGCACCTTCAGGTACACGGTCCGGGTGGCGGCCTCACTCAGCGCCGCGGCGACCTCGGGTGTGGCGCGATGGCCCTCGAAGTCCACGAACATCACGAACTCCCAGGGCATGCGCTTGGCCGGCCGCGATTCGATCTTCGTCAGGTTCAGTCCGGCGCGGGCGAACGGCTCGAGGATGCGATACAGCGCGCCGGGCTGGTTGGGCATCGCGAAGAGGATCGACGTCTTGTCGCGGCCGCTGGGCCCGCTGGCGTGCCGGCCCAGGACCAGGAATCGCGTCGCGTTGTGACGGTTGTCCTCGATACGGGATCGCAGGATTGGCACGTCGTAGAGACGCCCGGCCAGCTCGGAGGCGATGGCGGCGATGCTCGGATCGGCAGCAGCCAGCTCGACGGCCCCCGCCGTCGACGCCGTCTCCTCCTGGGGCACCTCGGGCAGGTGCTCGCTCAGCCAGGCCCGGCATTGCCCCAGCCCCTGCGGGTGCGACAGCACGCGCTTGATCTGACCAAGCTCGGTCGCGCGCGACAGCAGGTGCTGCTGGATCTCGAGCGTCAGCTCACCACAGATCTGCAAGTCCGTGTTGATGAGCCGGTCGTGGGTGACGTTGACGACGCCATCGGTGGAGTTCTCCACCGGCACGACGGCGAACTGCACCCGGCCGCGCTCGACGTCATCGAAGGTCTCGGCGATCGTGCGGGAGGGGTGGTACTGCGCGGCATCGCCGAAGCGCTCGCGCGCGGCCTGGTGGGTGAACGTGCCCTGGGGCGCCAGGTACGCGACGGTCAGTGGTCCTTCCAAGACGCGGCACGCCGAGAGGATCTCGCGCCACACCGCGACGATCGCCTCGGACGGCAACGGCCCCTTGGACGTCGCCGTGAGTCTCTGGAGGATTTCCGCCTCACGTTCGGGAACATACGGCGGCGCTTCCTGCCGTCGTTTGAGGTCTCCGATCTGAAGGGCGGCCTCGGCGCGCTGGTTGAGGAGGGTGAGGATTTGGTTGTCGATGCTGTTGATCCTGGAGCGCCAATCGCCCAGGTCCATTGGGGACTCCTGCGGGCTCTCGATTGAGTGGGCGCATTATAGGCGGAGGTCCCCACCCCCGCAAGCAATGGAATTCTTCGCGGCGCGCCGATCAAGTTTTTCTATCAGGCTGATCACGCCCGCGAGTCGGTCCGCGCGCCGGCTCGCGGCCGGCGACGGCGCGTAGTGCGCGCAGCTCGTCGGCGGTGAGCGGACGACAGGCGCCTGGCGGCAAGGCGCCGAGCCGCAACGGTCCAAACGCGACGCGGCGGAGCCGTCGCACGCGGTGGCCGAGGGCGTCGCAGAAGCGCTTCACCTCGTGCTTGCGCCCCTCGGCGAACGACAGCCGGAGCAGGCTCGCCTCGCCGCCGCAGCGCACGAGATCGGCGGCCAGCGGCGTGGCCGGACCATCCTCGAGCGTCACCCCCCGGCGCCAGCGCGGCAGATCGGCCTCGCTCACCCGCCCTGCCACCTCGGCCTCGTACACGCGCGGCAGCTCGTAGCGCGGATGCAGCAGGCGATGCGTCAGCGCGCCGTCGTTGGTGAGCAGCAGCACGCCCTCGACATCGGCGTCCAGGCGGCCCACCGGATAGATGCGCTCGCGCACGTCGGGCGGCAGCAGGTCGGTGACCACGCGGCGACCGTGGGGATCGCGCACCGTCGTGACGTAGCCGGCGGGCTTGTGCAGCAGCAGGTAGCGCGTCGACTCCGCCGGGGGCAAGGCGCGCCCGTCGACGACGATGCGATCCAGCGCCGGGTCGGCCAGCGTCCCCGGCTCCCGGGCCACGACGCCGTTGACGACGACGCGCCCTTCGAGGAGGAGCTGATCAGCTCCTCGGCGTGACGTCAGCCCCGCCTGGGCCAGGATCTTGTTCAGTCTCAGCTTGGCCATGCTCGACCGCGGCCGTCACCTCCGGCGCCAGATCCGGGATCACCAGCTCGCCCTCGACCTTGGGGAGATCGTGCAGATCGCGCAGCCCGAAGGCGACGAGGAACTCGCGCGTGGTCTCGTAGAGGAACGGACGTCCCGGCGCCTCCTTGCGCCCGCCGATGCGGATGAGCCGCCGCTCCAGCAGGTTGTCGAGCACCGCGTCGGAGTTGACGCCGCGCACGGCGTCGAGCTCGGGGCGCGACACCGGCTGCTTGTAGGCGATGATCGCCAGGGTCTCGAGCGCCGGCCGCGACAGCCGCACGCGCGTGCGGGCCCGGGCCAGTCGCACCAGCCACGGCGCCAGCTCCGGCCGCGTCACCATGCGATAGCCGCCGCCGACCTCGACGATGGCCAGGCCGCGCGGCTCGGCCTCGTAGCGGGCGATCAGCTCCTCGGCCAGACCGCGGGCGGCGGCGACGTTCTCCAGATCGAGCACCTCGCGGATGCGCTCGGCCTCGAGGGGGACGTCGGAGGCGAACAGCATGGCCTCGAGCACGTCGACGGGATTAGGCACTGGGTGTCTCCACCGAGCGCTCGGTGGCGGCGACGCCCTCCGAGTCACTGGTCTGGCCGAGCGGGGCGACGGCCCCCTCGGGCTCGCTGGGCATGTCGGTCCGGCGCTCGATCACGATGTCGCCGAACAGATCGGTCTGCTGGGTGCGGATCTTCCCCTGCCGGCACAGCTCGAGGACGGACAGCAAGGTGACCACGATCTCCGAGCGCCGGCCCTCGCCGCCGGTCATCGACGAGAACAGCAGCGACCACGTGTCGCGCAGCAGTCCCAGGATCTCGCTCATGCGCTCGAGCACCGAGGGCGGATTCGGCTCGATCTGGCGCGGCCGCTGGCGCTGCTGCTCCTCGATCAGGCGCTTGAGGGCGCGCTCCAGCCAGTGGACCGAGAGGTCCTCCAGCGGCACGTCCTCGGCCGGCGGCAGGGTGCTCGAGGGCCGTCCCCACACCAGCGCCTGCTCGGCCTCGCGGTGCGCGAGCCACACGCCCTGCGTCTTCACTCGCGCGTACTCGCGCAGCCGCTCCTCCAGCTCCTGCTTGAGCTGCAGCGCCTCGTCGTCGAGCTGTTCCTCCGTCTCGTCGGGCGGTACGAGCAGCTTGGACTTCAGATAGATGAGCGTGGCGGCCATGACGAGGTACGCGCCCGCGGTCTCCAGGTCGCGGAACTCGAACGCCTCGAGGTGGGTCAGGTACTGGTCGGTGATCTGGCGCACCGGGAGCGCGGCCAGATCGATCTCGTTGGTGCGGCACAGGTGCAGGAGGAGGTCGAGCGGTCCCTCGAACTCGCCGACGCGCAGGCGCAGCTCGCCGCTGGCCACGGCGTCAGGGGTGACGGTCGGCTCGGTCATGGTTGCAGCTTCACTGCGTCGCGCACCTCCGTCATGGTCTGCTGCGCCACCACGCGCGCCCGTCGCGAGCCCTCCACCAGCACTTGCCGGATCGTGTCCGGCTTCTCGGCGTAGGCCTGGCGCCGCTCGCGGATGGCCGTCAGCGGGGGCAGCATGTGCTTGAGCAGGACCTCCTTGCAGTCCAGGCAGCCGATCCCGGCGGTGCGACAGCCGGTGGCGCACGCCTCGCGGTCCGCCGCCGGCGTGAAGATCTTGTGCAGATCGAACACCGGGCAGATGTCGGGGTTGCCGGGATCGTTCCGTCGCTTGCGGGCCGGGTCCGTCACCATCGGCCGCACCTTGGCGCGCACCGTCTCGGCGCTGTCGGCCAGCTCGATGTCGTTGCCGTAGGACTTCGACATCTTCCGGCCGTCGGTGCCCGGGACCTTGGGAATCTCGGTCAGCTTCGCGTCCGGCTCGGGGAACACCGGGCGGAAGGTGTTGTTGAAGCGGCGCGCGACCTCCCGCGTCAGCTCCACGTGCGGCACCTGGTCGACGCCGACCGGCACCCACTTGGCCTTGTACATGAGGATGTCGGCCGACTGCAGCAAGGGATAACCGAGCAGGCCGTAGGACGGCGAGGTGATCCCCTGCGCCTCGATGCGCTCCTTGTAGGTCGGGACGCGCTCCAGCCAGCCGACCGGCGTGA
>Ga0310811_10009846_pt1 | contig 12358 bp, 8 predicted proteins | sample YCmetagenome_FD_207642 | JGI IMG/M metagenome (GOLD analysis project Ga0310811, IMG submission 207642) | Soil microbial communities from experimental microcosm in Duke University, North Carolina, United States - YC | ecosystem: Engineered > Artificial ecosystem > Soil microcosm > Unclassified ... | reverse complement strand
TGGGGGGCGAGCCGTACCTGGTCGACGGCGCGAGCGACGAAGGCCGGGCTCAGGCGGGACCGCAGCCAGACGGCGGTCTCCGTGGCGGACATGGGCTTGGCGAGCCACCGGCCCTGACCGGCGGGACAGCCCATCTCGCGCAAAATCGTGGCGATCTCCAGGGACTCCACGCCCTCGGCGACGGCCCGCAGTCCCAGCGAGCCGACCAGGTCGACGATAGATCGGACGATCTGCTCGTCGTCGGCCGACTCCGCCAGCCGCCGGACGAACGACGCGTCGATCTTGACCTCGGAGACGGGCAGCCGCTGGAGGCGGACGAGGGAGGAATAGCCGGTGCCGAAGTCGTCCAGGGAGAGATGGACCCCCATGTCCGCCAGCGTCCTGATGGTGTCGGCGATGTAGGCCTGGTCGGTCATCAGGACCCGTTCGGTGATCTCCAGGCGGATCGCGTCCACCGGCAGGCCGAACTCCTTCAGCCCCGCCTCCAGTTGCTCGGGCAGGTTGGAGTCGAGCAGGTCGCGCGCCGACACGTTCACCGAGATCGGCACGCCGATGCCGGCCTCCCACCACCGCCCGGCCTGGGCCAGCGCCTTCTTGATGACGTACCGGGTGATCTCGCGCATGAGGTACGACTGCTCGGCGAGCGGGATGAACTCGACCGGCGAGACGGGGCCGCGCAGGGGGTGCCACCAGCGCAGCAGGGCCTCGACGCCTTCGACCGTGCCGTCGCTCAACCTGACCTTGGGCTGGTAGTGGAGGTCGAGGTCGCCCGACTCGATGGCCAGCCGCAGATCGCCGAGCAGGCTCAGCCGCTCGGGCGAGTTGCGGTCCTTGTCCGCCACATAGAACTCCACACCCGTCCGGTGCTCCTTGGCCAGGTACATCGCGACGTCCGAGCGTTGCAGCAGCAGTTCGAAGTCGGGCGCGTGGTCGGGGTAGAGCGCGATGCCGATCGAGGCGTCCAGATCGAAGGTCATGCCCTCCAGCCGGACGGGCTGGGTGAGCGCGACCCGTAACCGCGAGGCGACCTCCTTGGCCGCGTGGGCGTCCCTGATGGACGGCAGGAGCACGGCGAACTCGTCTCCGCCGAGGCGGGCGACCACGTCTCCCGGCCGCACGCTGTGGCTGAGCCGATGGGCGACGAGTTGGAGAAGCCGGTCGCCGACCGGGTGGCCCAGCGTGTCGTTGACCTCCTTGAACCGGTCGAGATCGAGGAGCAGCAGGCCGACGCGCTCGTGCTCGCGCGCCTCGGCGAGCGCCTCCATGGTGCGCAGGATGAGCATCTTCCGGTTCGGCAGGCCGGTCAGGCCGTCATGGGTGGCCTGGTGGTCACGGCGCAGCGACAGCGTGGCGGTGAAGTGCACCGCCGCGAGGGGCGCCACGAACAGCGGGACCAGGGCCGACGAGTGCGACATCACCACCGCGACCAGGGGCGCGAGCCCGAGGAGCGCGCCGTAGACGAGGGCCTGCGGGCCGATCGACGCCTTGACGACGCGCAGGACCGGCTTGCGCTCGTGGAGAGCGACGGCCGAGCAGACCAGTGACGCCCGGACCACGAAGTAGGCGAACGCGGCCAGGGCGAGGGCCGGGATGTCCATGCCGTCGGGCGTCCAAGGGGCCTTCGGCCGTGGATGGATCCCGAACGCGGCGAACGCGAGGGCCGCCGCCGTGCAGGCCAGCGTCACCTGCCCGATGTTGAACATCACGCGGTGCCACGCCCTGCGGCGCAGCCCACCGCTGACGACCACCGCGACGGCCTGCATCAACGCCGCCGTCGGCAGGCCGTAGTGCATGAGCACCGCGAAGGTGAACATCGCGGACGCCGGGGTGCCGCCGACCAGGGTGGAGGAGCTGACCATGACGGGGCGCAGCTCACCCAGCACGACGAGAACGGCCAACATCCAGAACAACGGGGTCCGCGTGGCGTCCATGAGATCGGCGACGCCGAGCCGTATCTGTCCCGCGATCAGCGCGGCGAAGCCCAGGACGATGACGGCCGTGAAGTAGCCCCACAGGGGCGAGCCGGGGCGCGGCCCGGTGTCGCGCGCGTCGGCTGGAGCAATCTCAGAAGTCACCATGAGACTGCCAGAACGGGCAATCTCGGCAGATGGCCAGAGATTGCTAGATAGCGCCATAGGTCAGAAACCCCCCAAGAGGTCACTATGGGAGGGTACGACCTCTGGGCCACTTCGCGAAACCGGTTGGGCACGGTCAGTTACGGTAGATTTCCTGAGATCCACCGACAAAAGCGGCCCAGATTCGCCGGAACGGTGAAAGTTCCAGCGCGACGCCGGGGCCGGAGCCCCGGCTTCCTGCGGTGATTACGTTTGACGTCCAGCCTTATCAGCGATCAGGCCTCCGGCGTGACGGCAGCGGCCTCCGCCGCCTCCGGGCCGTCCCGGAGGAGCGTCTGGAAGCCCTCCTCGTCGAGGACAGCCACGCCGAGCTTGACCGCCTTGTCGTACTTTGACCCGGGGCTGTCGCCCACCACGACGAAACTGGTCTTCTTGGAGACCGAACTCGAGACCTTGCCGCCCCGGCTGGTGACGGCCTCACTCGCCTCATCGCGGCTGAAACCCGCCAGCGTCCCGGTCACGACGAAGCTCATGCCCTCGAGAGTCTGCGGCAACTGATCGGCGGGCGGCTCGTCCACCATGCTCACACCGGCGGCCCGCCACCTGTCCACGATCTCGCGGTGCCAGTCGACCTCGAACCACTCCTTGATCGTGGCGGCCACGCGCGGGCCGATGCCCTCCACCGCCGCCAGCTCCTCCTCTGAGGCGGCGGCGATCGCGTCCATCGAGCGGAACCCGTCGGCCAGCGCCCGTGCGGTCGGCGGCCCGATGTGGCGGATGCTCAGCGCGACCAGCACTCGCCAGAGCGGCTGGGTCTTGGCCCTGTCCATCTGCTCCAGCATCTTCTCCGCGTTCTTGCTGGGCGCCCCCGCGATCGTGGCGAAGAACGAGACGACCTTCGGCTCTCCCGTCTCCGGGTCCGCCTTGGGGAGCCCGGTCTCGACGTCGCGGACCACCGACTTGATCGGCAGCAGCCGGTCCATCGTGAGGTCGAACAGGTCGGCCTCGGTCCGGACCGGCGGCTCCTGCGGAGGAAGCGGCTGCGTGAGCGCCGTGGCGGCGACGTATCCCAGCCCCTCGATGTCGAAGGCGTTGCGCCCGGCGGCGAAGAAGATCCGCTCGCGCAGTTGCGCGGGGCACGCCCGGGCGTTGGGGCAGCGCAGGTCGGCATCGCCCTCGCGCTCGTAGGCGAGCTCGGTGCCGCACTCGGGGCAGTGGGTCGGCATGACGAAGGCGTGCTCCGACCCGTCCCTGAGGTCGGCCACCGGGCCCACGATCTCCGGGATGACGTCGCCCGCCTTGCGCAACACGATGGTGTCCCCGATCAGCACGCCCTTGCGGACCACCTCCGAGGCGTTGTGCAGCGTGGCCCGCTCCACCGTCGACCCGGCGACCACGACCGGCTTCATCACGCCGTACGGCGTGACGCGCCCCGTCCGGCCCACGCCGACCTGGATGTCGAGGAGTTTGGTCGTGACCTCCTCCGGGGGGTACTTGAACGCGATCGCCCACCGGGGGGCCTTGCTCGTGGAGCCCAGCTGGCGCTGCACGACGATCCTGTCGACCTTCACGACCACGCCGTCGATCTCGTACGCCGGATCGTGGCGATGCTCGTTGTAATAGGCGATGAAGCCGGCGATCTCCTCGAGCGTCCCGACGACCTTGTAGCGGTCGCTGACGGGAAGCCCGAAGGCCGCGAGCCGGTCGTAGGTGTCCGACTGGGTCTTGGGCGGCTCGGTCCCCTCCCACTTGCCCACCCCGTGCACGATCATCCGGAGCGGACGCTGGGCGGTGATCCGCGGATCCTTCTGCCGCAGCGATCCGGCGGCGGAGTTGCGCGGGTTGGCGAACGGCGCCCTTCCCGCGTCCAGAAGCTGCTCGTTGAGCCTCTTGAACCCCTCGACGGGCAGGAAGACCTCGCCCCGCACCTCGAGCAGGTCGGGGACGTCGTCGCCGACCAGCCGCTGGGGCACGTCGCCGATCGTGCGCACGTTGGGCGTCACGTCCTCACCCGTGCGGCCGTCTCCCCGGGTGGCCGCCCTGGTCAGGCGCCCCTTCTCGTAGACGAGCGCGATGGCCAGCCCGTCGATCTTCAGCTCGCACAGGTAGGGCGCGGGGTCGGTCTCGGCGAGCCGCTCGGCCCTCGCCTGCCAGCCCGCCAGATCGGCGTCGTTGAAGGCGTTGTCGAGGCTCTCCATCCGCTGCAGATGCGCGACGGCGGCGAACTCGGTGGAGATCGGCGCGCCGATCTTCTGCGTGGGCGAGTCGGGAGTGCGCAGGTCCGGATGCTCCTCTTCGAGCGCCCTGATCTCCCGCATCCATCCGTCGTACTCCGCGTCGCTCACCGTCGGCGAGTCGAGCACGTGGTAGCGCCAGTTGGCGTCCTCGATCAGCTCCGTGAGCTGAGCGTGCCGCTCGCGCGCCTGTGCTGGGGCACCCGCCGCCTCGTTCACCTGATCGGTCACGTCGCCCGTCTCCCCTCATCGACGACCTGTGGAAACCGTATCGCCGACCACCGACATCTCTTCAGGCATCTTCCATCGGCGCCGCGCGTCATCGCCAGACGTGGGCACGGCGGACGCGCCACGCGGCTATTGCGCCGGGTCGTCCCTGAGCACCTTGGCCGCCTCCCGGCACGCGGCCAGGGCCGCCCTGGCGTACCGCGGCGAGGCTCCGGCGAGCCCGCACGCGGGCGTGAGCACGACCTGCCCGGCGAGCAGCGTGGGATCGAACCCGAGCCGCCGCCACAACTCGATCGCCGGCTTGGCGATCACCCCCGCATCGGGGATGCGGGTGTCGGTGCCGGGCACGACTCCCAGGAACAGCGCCGTGCCGGCCTCGATCGCCTCACCGATCGCGTCCTCGTCGCGGTGGCGCAACAACGACATGTCTACGGACACGCCGCGCGCGCCCGCCGTACGGAGCAGCTCGAACGGCGTGCCCGGCGCGCAGCAGTGCACGATCGGGAAGACCCCGGACCCCGTCTCGCCCTCCGGCGTCTCCTCCGTCCGCGGGCCTTCGAGCCACGCCTGTGTGCCGGGGCGCGGCGGGCTGGGCGCGACGGCCGACAGGACGGTGGCGAGATGCTCACGGGCGATCACCGGCTCCACGGCACGGAGACGGCCGAACCCCGACGCCGTCGGCACGGTTCCCGCGAGCACCCCGGGCAGCCCCGGCTCGTCGAGCTGGACGACGAGGCGCGCTCCCGGCACCCGGCCGCGGATGTCGGCGACGTGCCTGGCCAGCCCTTCCGCCAAAGAGTCGGTCAGATCCCGTACGGCTCCCGCGTCAGCGAGCACCTTGTCCCCGTACCTGAGCTCGATCGCCCCCGCGAGGGTCCACGGCCCGCATACCTGGATCTTCAGAGGGCCCTCGTAGCCCTGGGTGGACTCCTCGAGCCCGTCGAGGTCACGGATCAGATGGTCGCGGGCGCGCTTCGCGTCCCGCCCCGGCCTGTCGGCGAACCGCCATCCAGAGGGCTGCACCTCGACGGGCATCTCCACCAGGAGCGCGGCACCCCTGCCGATCATGTCCGCGCCGACGCCCCTCGCGGGAAGCTCGGGCAGATACGGCATGGGCAACTCGTCGAAGGCCACACGAAGGGCTGCGAGGTGATCCTCTTCGGGATACGACCCCACGCCTGTGGCCGTGGCCTCGCCCCACGGATAGTCATTCACGAGGACTAGCTTAGGGACTATGAAACTCACCAAATTGGGCCATGCGTGCTGGCGGTTGGAGAAGGACGGTTCGACGGTCGTCATCGACCCGGGATCTTTCAGTGGAGAGGGCCTGCTCGACGGAGCCGACGCGGTTCTGATCACCCACGAGCACTTCGACCATGTGGACGAGAAGCTGCTGAAGGGCGCGCCGGCCGGTCTCGAGATCTGGACCTGCCAGGCGGTCGCCGACCAGCTCGGCGACATCCCGGCGAAGGTCCAGGTCGTACGGAACACCGACGCCTTCAGCACCGCCGGGTTCGACGTGAAGGTGATCGGCGAATGGCACGCCGTCAACCTGCCCGGCGTGGATCCCATCCAGAACGTCGGGTTCCTGGTGGACGAGGAGGTCTTCTATCCCGGTGACGCGTTGACCGTTCCCGGAGTCGACGTGCCCACGCTGCTCGTGCCGACGACAGGGCCCTGGGTCAAGCTCGCCGAGACGGTCCAGTATCTCCGCGACGTGCGCCCCGGCCGCGCGTATTCCACGCACGACGGCCTCGCCAACGACATCGGCCTGATGCTGATCGACAACTTCCTGGGCATGGAGGCCGACAGCCAGAAGGCCGACTTCCGCCGCGTCCCCGTCGGCGAGTCGGTCGAGCTGTCCTAGACGAGCTGTCCTAGACGAGCTGTCCTAGTCGAGCCGTTCTAGACGGCCGAGGCGATCGTGGCCGACCCGATCACGGTCTCGCCGTCGTAGAGCACGGCGCCCTGGCCCGGCGCGACACCCGTGGCCGGGGTGTCGAGCTCGATGTGCAGCAGGTCGCCGGACAGCTGGGCGCGGCAGCCGTACACCTCACCGTGCGCGCGCAACTGGACCGTGCAGCGGATCGGCTCGTACGGCTCGGGCACGGGCCCGTTCCACACCGGCCGCTCGCCCACGATGCCGCGCACCTCCAGGGAGGTCCGGGGACCGACCGTGACCGTGTTGGAGACCGGCTCGATCGACAACACGTAACGCGGCCGCCCGTCGCCGGCAGGGCGGTCGATGTGCAGCCCCTTGCGCTGGCCGATGGTGAACCCGAAGGCGCCCTCGTGGCTCCCGACGACCTGGCCCGTGAGCGCGTCGACGATCGGCCCCTCCGACGCGCCCAGGCGCTCGGACAGGAATGCGCGGGTGTCGCCGTCGGCGATGAAACAGACGTCGTGGCTGTCCGGCTTGTCCGCCACGGCGAGCCCCCGGCGAGCGGCCTCCGCCCGCACCTCCGCCTTGGTGGAGTCGCCCAGAGGGAAGATCGCGTGGGCGAGCTGCTTTCGCGTGAGCACCCCCAGCACGTACGACTGGTCCTTGCCCTCGTCGACGCTGCGCCGGAGCACCCCGTCCGAAAGGCGTGCATGATGGCCCGTGGCGACGGCGTCGAATCCGAGGGCGAGCGCGCGGTCGAGCACCGCCTCGAACTTGATCTTCTCGTTGCAGCGCAGGCACGGGTTGGGCGTGCGGCCCGCGGCGTACTCGTTGACGAAGTCCTCCACCACGTCGTGGTGGAACCGCTCCGCCATGTCCCAGACGTAGAACGGGATGCCGATCACATCGGCGGCCCGCCGGGCGTCACGGGAGTCCTCGAGCGTGCAGCAGCCGCGGGCCCCGGTCCGATACGACTGGGGATTCGACGACAACGCAAGGTGGATGCCGGTCACGTCGTGCCCCGCCTCGGCGATCCTGGCGGCGGCCACGGCGGAGTCCACGCCGCCGGACATGGCGGCGAGCACGCGAAGCCTCTGAGTGGAACTCATAACACTTCGAGATTACCCGTACGGCAGGGCTGATCCGCCGCCGCTGACGGTTCTCGCGCCCGCGTTGGCACCGGGATGATCGACCTGCGAGGATTCAGGGTCATGCGACTGTTCGGGCGCAAGAGCCAGCCGGTCGATCCGGCCGAGGCCATCGCGGACTTCTGGACCTGGTGGCGGCAGACCCGCCCCGAGATCGACGCGTACATCGAGACGGAGGACACCGAGGCGCTCTCCGAGCTCGTCGGCGCCGCCGTCACCACCCTGGATCCGGCCCTCATCTGGGAGATCGCACCAGGCCGGACGGCACGGCACGCCCTCGTCGTCAGCGCGTCCGGCGATCCCGAGTTGCGCTCCTTCGCGCACAGGTGGGCCCTGGCCGCTCCCCCGGCGGACGATCTCTGGGAGTTCCACCCGTCCCGCCAGGCCAACCCGAGGGCGGCCGAGATGGCCGTCAACGTCGCCGGCAGGGAGTTCGGCCTCGACCGGCTGGTGCTGGGCCTGCGCGTCCCTCCGGGCACGGCCCGTGTCGACGTTTCCGCCTTTCACCCGATATTTCCGGATATCGATGATGAGACCCGGCTGGAGACGACCCTCCTCGCCCTCGACTGGCTCCTGGGCGAGGACGAGGTCGCCCGCTGGGTGGGGGACATCGTCGCGGCCGAGTTCGAACCCATCGACGCCATCCCCGCGATCCACCTTCCCGCCGTCGTCGCCGACGTGGCCGACGGCTTCAAGGCCGACCAGTGGGCCGTGCTCGAAGGCCAGACCGCACAGGGCGCCCGTCTGACGGTGGCGGCCCGCTACCCCCTGCGCCCGGTCGACCATCCGCTCTTCGACCAGCACATCGCGATCAGCCTGCCGTACGAACACGCGGACGGGGACGGGCAGCCGTCCGGGGCGTCCCTGCCGGCGCTGCGCGCCTTCGAGGAGCGTCTCGGCGAGCGGCTCGACAAGCTCGGCTCGGCCGTGCTGGCCGCGCATCTGAGCACCGGGGGAACGCGCGTGCTGCACGTCTACGCCGACCCGTCGAGCGACGCCGCACTCGTGATCAAGGAACTCGTCCCGAGCTGGGCGGAGGGCCGGGCGCGCGTCGACGTGTCCGACGATCCGTCCTGGAGCGCCGTCGCGCACTTCCTGACCTGACCTGCCCCGATCTGGGCCCGGCTCAGCCTCCGGAGACCGAGGTGAGCCCGGCGCGGCGGGCGCGCTCCACGACCATGCCGATGACCTCCGCCACCCGCTCCACGTCGGCCACGGTCGAGGTGTGGCCGAGGGAGAACCGCAGCGAGCCGCGGGCGCGGGCGCCGTCCTGCCCCATCGCCAGGAGCACGTGGGACGGCTGCGCCACACCGGCCGAGCAGGCCGATCCGGTCGAGCACTCCACTCCCCTGGCGTCGAGCAGCATGAGCAACGCGTCGCCCTCGCAGCCGGGGAAGGAGAAGTGGGCGTTCCCCGGCAGCCGCTCGGTGGGATGACCGTTCACGATGACGTCGGGGACGGCCTTGCGCACCCGGCAGATCAGGTCGTCGCGCAGGATGGACAGCCGCTCGGCGGTGTCGGCGCGGCGGTCGACGGCCGCGCGCACGGCGGCCGCGAACCCCGCGATGGCGGGGGCGTCGAGCGTGCCCGACCTGACGTCGCGTTCCTGCCCGCCGCCGTGCAGCACCGGCACCGGGTCGACGCCGCGTGCCAGCAGCAGCGCGCCGACGCCGATGGGACCGCCCACCTTGTGCCCGGAGACCGTCATCGCGTCGACGCCCGACTCGGCGAACGACACGGGGAGTTGGGCGACCGCCTGCACGGCGTCGGTGTGGAACGGGATGCCGTATTCGTGCGCGATCGCGGCGAGCGCCTTGATCGGCTGTACGGTTCCCACCTCGTTGTTGGCCCACATCACGCTCACCAGGGCGACACCCTCCGGGTCGCGCTCGATGGCGGCGCGAAGCGTGTCGGGGTGCACGCGCCCGTGCTCGTCGACCTCGAGGAGTTCGGCCGTCGCACCGTGGTTTTCGGCCAGCCAATGGGCGGGGTCGAGCGCCGCGTGATGCTCCACCGCACTGACCAGGACCCTCGGCCGCTTCCTGGCCCAGAACAACCCCTTGATCGCCAGGTTGTCGGCCTCGGTGCCGCCGGCGGTGAAGACGACCTCGCTCGGCCGGGCCCCCAGCGCGCTCGCGATCGTCTCCCGGGACTCCTCCACGACACGGCGGGTGCGCCGGCCTGTCGCGTGCAGGGAGGAGGCGTTGCCCACCTGCCCCAGCTGCGCGGTCATGGCCTCGAGCGCCTCGGGAAGCATGGGGGTGGTCGAGGCATGGTCCAGATACGCAGTTCCCACGGCCCCTCCAGATTCCTTACCTCAGCCAACCAAGCGTATCCGGGGTTCGGCGACGCTCCATCCCCGGATTTGGCTACTTAACCGTCCAGCCGGTACAGTAACGGCCATGAGGAGGGACGAGCTACTCGACGCGGCGGAATGCCTGCTGGAGGACCAGGGGTCCCAGGGGCTCACGCTGGCCGCCGTGGCCGAGCGCGCCGGCGTCAGCAAGGGCGGTCTCCTCTATCACTTCTCGGGCAAGGAAGCCCTGATCAAGGCCATGATCGAGCGCCTCATCGGCGAATTCGACGCGATGATCGAGGCACAGCACGAGAGCACGTACACAAGGGCCTATCTGAAGGCGACCTTCGAGGCCATCGAGACCGGCAGGCTCAGACGCTGGGCCGTGGTGACGGGGGCGGCGGGTGATCCGGCGCTCCTCGCACCACTGCGGGAGGCGATGGCCCGCTGGCACCGGCACGGCCTCGACGACGAGCCTCATCCGCAGACGTCCCAGATCGTACGGCTGGCGTGCGAGGGCGTCTGGGAGGTCGCCACCCACTGTCCCGCGATCGTCGACTACGGAGCGGTCCGGCAGGGACTTCTCGCCCTGCTCTGAGCCCCTTTTGCCGGGCTCTTTTCTGAGCTCTTTTCTGATCCCTTTTTGGTGGTCGCCCCTTCCGGCAATTCAACCGGTAAGGGCGACCGGCTTCTGTCTGCCCGCTTCACCCGACTCGGAAACCCTGGAAAGGAACCCGTGATGACCCGCGCCCTGAGGAAGGCCCGCTACGGTGCCGTCCTCACGTTCGTCCTGGCCGGCCTTATGTGCGGAACGTTCACCGTGCGCCTTCCCGCGCTGGCGGACCGGCTCCGGTTACCGGAGTCGTCCGTCGGCGTCGCCCTGCTCGCCTGGGGCGTCGGCGCGCTGCTGAGCATGCAGGCGATGCGGGTGGTCATGGCGAGAGTCGGCAGCCGCGGCGTCCTCAGGATCGCGGCCCCGCTCTGCGCGATCTCGCTGGTGCTCGTCGCCTTCGCCCCCACCTTCCCGCTCATGGTGCTGGCCACCGCCGCCTTCGGAATGGCCTTCGGCGCGGTGGACGTCGCCATGAACGCGCAGGGCTCGGCGGTCGAGCAGGCCTACGGTCACTCGCTGATGAGCGGCATGCACGCGGGCTGGTGCGTGGGCGCGATCTCGGCGGGGCTCGTCGGCACCGTCGCCATCGCGGCCGATCTGTCGCTCACCGCCCACCTGACGGTGATCGCGCTGATCTCGCTCCCCGTCGTGGCCGTCCTGAGCCGCACCTACGTGGCGGACCCGGCCACCACGCCCGAGCCGGGTCACTCCCGCAAGAGGCTGCCCGGTGTGATCTACCTTCTCGGTGCGATCACGTTCGGCGCGTTCATGATCGAGGGCATCGTCGCCGACTGGAACGGGCTCTACCTCCTCGACACGCTCCGCGCCCCGGAGGCGCTCGCCGCACTCGGCTACCCGGCGTTCGAGGCGGGCATGCTGCTCGGCCGGCTCTCCGGAGACCGGCTCCGCGGCAAGTTCGGCGCACGCGGGCTGATCCTGTTCTCCGGTGGAGCGACCGCGACCACGTTCCTGCTGGTCGTCGCCGCCCCGTCCGCCCTCGCCGCCGTAGGCGCCATGATCTTCGTCGGCATGGCCGTGGCGACGATCTCGCCGATGGCCCTGTCTCTTGCGGGCACGGCGACGGCGAACCCCGGTCCGGCGATCGCCCAGGCGGGGGCGATGGGCTACGCGGGCCTGCTCCTCGGTCCGGTCGTGATCGGCCTGCTGTCCTCGCTCACCTCGCTGCGGGCCGCCATGGCGACCGCGGTCGTGCTCGGCCTGTTCGTGGCCGGCGCCGCCCGCTTCCTGCCGAAGCCGCTGCCGGTGGTCCTCGGGACGGAGACGCTGACGGAGTTGGAGGAGGAGCCGATGGCGATCGCCGCCTGACCATGACATTCGTCATGGTCGGAACGCGACGCCTGCGCCTACCCGACCACGCGGCGGGCTTGGGACGATCGACGATGTGAGAGTCAGACCGATCCCCCCGGTGACCCTGATCTTGTTCGTGGTCACCGCCGTGCCCGGATGCTCGCCCTCTACCTGGCCGGCGCCGTCGCCGGGCAGGCGGCGGGTTTGTGGTTCGGCACGACGGGAGCGGGCAACTCGATCGCCGTCTGCGGGCTCGCCGGGGGGCTGGTCGCGGCGTCGGCGACCTCCCTGGCCGACCGGCTCGCCGAGTCGGTGGCCGCCCTCTGGGCGGCCGTGCTCGTGACGACAGCGGTGACCCACTCGGCGGCCGGGATCGTCACCAGTGCTATCGCCGTCGTGGCGGGAACGCAGATCGTCGCCCATCGGGACCGCCTGCCGCACCGGTCCTTCCTTCTGGTGGTGCTCGGGGTGGGCGCCGGGCTGTCCGCCGTGTCCAATCTCCACGGCCCGGCGCTGCTCGGCGGCATGGCGGCCGGAGCCGTCCTCACCCGCGTGTGGTCCACGCGGCCGGGAC
>Ga0310811_10009845_pt1 | contig 12359 bp, 10 predicted proteins | sample YCmetagenome_FD_207642 | JGI IMG/M metagenome (GOLD analysis project Ga0310811, IMG submission 207642) | Soil microbial communities from experimental microcosm in Duke University, North Carolina, United States - YC | ecosystem: Engineered > Artificial ecosystem > Soil microcosm > Unclassified ... | reverse complement strand
CCTGCCAGGGCAAGCCCCAGGATCCCGACAGCGGCAATTCGTCCGGCACTCATTCCGCACCCCAGGGTCGGCGGTTCACGAAGGCTCTGATGCGCCCGGGAGGATTCGAACCTCCGACCCTCGGCTTAGAAGGCCGATGCTCTATCCAACTGAGCTACGGGCGCCCAAAAGGTGAGCGGGATCGAGACGACGAGACGCCGAGCCGTCGAGTGGACGCCAAGCCGCGGAGCCGCCGAGTGGTATTGTAGTGAATAGGAGGCAGGAAAGCCAAGCTAGCGCGAGTCCGCAGCGACCCCCAACAGTGCGGCGAGTGCGCTCGTCGCAGGGGGGCGCCAGGGATCGTCCCGGGCCGAACGCGCCAGGAACTGCCGGTACTGCTCGATCGCCGCGTCCTTCATGCCGCGCTGATGGTAGTTGACCCCGAGCTGGTAATATGGCGCCGCATAGCGGGGATCGAGCCCGATCGCTCTCTTGAACTGGTCTTCGGCGTCCAGCATCCGACCCGCGGACTGCAACACGGCGCCATAGTACATCCGTAATACTGGATCCCGCCCTTCGATCTCCACCGCCGTCGTCAACTCGCTGACCGCTGACGCAGTGTCGTGCAGCGCGATCGCGGCACCCGCCAGTCGGACGTGCGCCCAATAGAACCCGAGGTTCTCCGTCAGCGCGCGCTCGAACGCCGCCTTGGCGGCTGGAAAGTCGTCTTGCTGCACCCGGGCGATTCCGATCGCGAACTCGAACATCTCCACCGACAGAAAGATCGGTATGCCATGCTCGACGGCGCGATGACGGATCGTGTCCCGTGCCGCCTCCAACTCGACCACGACGCTGTCGTACTGCTGCAAATAGAAGAGCGCCCGGGCGCGGTAGGTTCGGAGCACGAAGTCCTCGGGGTGTTTCTTGAGACCGATGGCGAACAGACTCTCCGCCGGCACGAACCGCCGCGTCGCGAACATCAGGTAGCCGTCCCGCGCCGGATCGCTGCGCCTCCCGGGAATGAGCAGCAGCCGCCGGAATTCGAGGTCGCTGTAAAAGAACGGATTGCGATCCCAGGCGACGCGCTGCAACGAGTCGATGGAGCGGACCTGCTGCTCGCTGAGCGCCAGCTTGGTCACCGCCAATGACGAACCCGTCCGCTCCCACGTCTCGAAGCGGTCCCGCGTGATCGCATCGAGCGGAATCAGTGACCGCGCGAAGATGGGATCCGACCACCCTGGATCGAGCCGCGATGCCCAGTACAGGGCCATCTCGGCGGTATCGAGCTTGATGCCGATGCGGACCAGCGGCTCCGCGAGCTCGTAATAGGCGTGGGCCGCGTTCGTATCGGCGCCCGCGGGCAGGCGCGGCCGGGGCATCTCCTTGCCGGAGTCGGTGAGCGTCTGAAGGACTGAGAGGGCGGACATTGTCGGGGTCACGGGCGGCGGGACGCTGCAGCACGTGACAACGACGGCGACGAGCAGTGCCGACATCACTCGATTCGACACGCCGACCATTGTAGTCGCTCGGGACGTTGCAGGCTATTCTCCCTCATGGCCCACCCGCGGCACGTGTTTCTCACGGGCGGCACGGGCGGCTGCTCAGCCACATCGCCGCGAACCTGCCCTACTATGCGGCGGCGCTGATCGCCGCCGGCGATCCGACGCTCCGCGCCTCCTAACCAGCGCATGGTTTGTCTTGATTGTGGCCGCCCCTTCGCACAGCTTATGCGCGTCCGTTAAGTGGCAGTCGGGCCTAGGGCATGCTCCCGTATGTGATGGCATGGTCGATGAGCAGAGCACGCGACACGGCTCGACCTGGGCGACATGACCGGCGGCCGGCGGGCTGATCACGCTGGAGTGCGCGCGGGTCATCATGTACCGCCCAAGGCGGCGTGCGCGCGAGCGAGCGTGAGTTGCGTCGCTGCGAGGGCTCGGAACCCGAGAGGGATGGATGATCGCTGACGCGCGCCGGCGAGCGCTCGTGCTGCTCGCCGTACTCGTGGCATTTAGCGCGGCCGTGGCTGCGGGATGGACTGTGGCGCTCGACCAGGCCGTGGCGGTCGTCGTGACGACCCACCGCACGACATTGCAGAACTCTGTCGCCATCAATGCCACGGCTCTGGGCAGCGAGTCGCTCGTGCTCTTCTTCGCGCTGCTCGTGGCGGCCTACGCCATCGCGTCGGGACGGCCACGCATCGTGCTCGCTCTCACCTGGCCAGTCCTATCGCTGCCGTTGGACGATGTCTTGAAGCCGCTGTTTCACCGTCTGCGCCCGACCGAGGCGATGACCGCGCTGCCCTCGTCCCCCGGGTTCCCGAGCGGGCACGCCCTGGCTGCAAGCGCGCTCTATATCACCCTCGCCCTCATCGCCGCCGCGACCGAGCGGCGCATCGGGCCGCGCCGACTCCTGATCGCCAGCGGAGTCGCGATCGCTCTGCTGGTTGCCTGGAGCCGGGTGTACATCGGGGTGCACTACGTGTCGGATGTAGTAGGAGGGCTGTTGTTGGGAACGGCAGGGGCGATTGTTGCGGCGCGGGCAGTACGTGAGAGGCCACTGGCAGACGGACAGGCGGACGGAGAGGGACTCAGGGGTTCTGGCGCGTAGCGTTGGTCGCCCTTTCTATCTTGCTTGCGGTCCCTGCCCCCCTCAGATTACGCGCGTTCCGCTCGACACCAAATCACCTGCCCATAGGGGCCGCGATGGCCTCAGACATCCAGATCATTGCCATCGACGGCAGCGGCCCGCATCTCGTTCGCCTGCTCAAGGCGGCATCCGGATTCGGAGCTATCGTCCAGGTCGTCAACTCCGCGCTTGACTCCCGCCTCAATCGTACGTGGCACAAGACGCGCTCAGTCGACGATAAGACCGCGGCTCGAGAATTGTGGGCGCGCGAAGACCTTCGAGCCGGCGCTCTGACCGGATTCAAGCAGATAGGCAACGTCCCCCCAACTGCCTTTGTCATCGATCTCCGGTCCGATCGACCCTCCCAGGTGTTCGAGGGCTGGTACGCCCATCCAGCCGACGTGACACACCTCACGGCTGAGATCCAGGCTCGTGCCAAATCAGGCACCATTCACCAGTATCAGGATTTCGATGCGCACCGCACTCGATTGCTGTTTGCTTTCGTTCCACTTGGCGCCTGAGATGCGACGGGAACTGTCGCGGTACCCGCGCGAATGGTCCGGACGATCAGGTCGCTCGCCGGACCGGCGCCGAGGGCGTGCAACGTGCACCAGCGTCACGCGGTCGCGGCACGCATGAAGTCTTCTAGGGGCGGAGCGCGTACTGCAGTTTCACCAGGAGTTGATTCGAGCCAAAGGTGAACCGATTGTTGAGATTGCGTTGCATGTTGTGATTGTAGACCACGAACAGATTGCCCAAGGGGGTGAACGTCCACCGCAGCCGTGTATTGGAGCCGAAGTTGCGGCTTTCATTGTCGTATTGAAGGAAGCTGGCGACCTGCAAGTCGGGGGACATGTTCACCTGGAGTCGTCCGCTGTAGAGGCGCTCGATGAAGTCTATCTGGGGCAAGTGGGCGCTATTGCGCTCCATACCAAACTCCACGCTCAGGTGCGGCGTCGGTTTCGCCACGAGCGTGAGCACGACGGAATTCAGGTACCCGTTGTAGAAGGTGCCGGTCGACCACTTGGCCTCGCCGCTGATGGGGCGCTTGCCGGCCAGCGCAGCCTGGAGGCCATAGCGGGTCCACCGATACGAACCGGCGGGAATGATCACCGTCTGGGTAGTGGACTCGAACACATCGAAGTCCTGCGTTGGGCGGTCGCCCTGCGGCTCGAAGGTGAACTCGAAGCGGTCACCACTCTCCAGCCGCCAATCGAGCGGCTTGATCGACACGAGATAGCTCTGCCACGAGCCGCTCAGATCGGTCACCAGGGACGGGTTGAATTGGACGGTCATCTGGCGTACCAGGCCTCCTGCCGGCGGCTCGAACTCCGTTTCCAATTGGTAGATTTGTACGCCCGTCCGTGGTACGAATCCGAGCGACGGGCTGAAGTCCGTGCCGATGTTCTTGTACGCCAAGGCGACATTCCCCACGTCGATCATCCCGCCAAACGCGCGGTCGCCGCCCACATCGTTGCTGTGGTTCAGCACCCCCCACACACCCATGAGGAGTTTCTTGTCGCCCTGAAACTTCGATGTCTGGTAGGTGAAATCGACGCCGCTCATCCAGCTGCCAGGGAGCGCGAGCGGGTCGCCTGCAGTGGCGATCATTCCCACCGACGACTCGGCCAAGATGTTCTGTTTGACGCGTACCACCCCAATCGTGGCATCAGTGTTCAGCGTATCGATGCTCCGGGTACGCACGACCAAGGCACCGAGATTGGTGTTGCCCGCCCGACCGTTCAGCTTGCCGCCGACCGTGAGCGGAACCTGCTGGAGGTTGCCTTCCTCGCCCACGAGGCCGATGCGGCGGCTGAAGAAGGGGATGACGTCTTCTCCGGTGCCCAACCCGAAATCGAAGATGTCCATGCCTTCGAGAAAAAACGTCCGCTTTTCCGGAAAGAAGAGATCGAAACGGGTCAGGTTGGTGTGGCGGGCGTCCACTTCCGTCTCGCCAAAATCCGTATTGACCGTCAACGAAGATACCAGATTCGAACCGAGCTTCTTGGTGACATCCAGGCTGCCTTCCATCTTCGACACCCAGTTCGCTCCGGGCGCGGGCTTGGTCGAGTTGCCGACGATGGAAGGTCGAATCGTCAGGCCCAACCCCAAATCGAAGTTGGGCAGGCCGGTCAGCAATCCGGCCTGGCTGGTCTGGAAAACCTCATAGTCGCCATTGGCGCCTGACCAGCGGCTGATTTCCTGCAGGCGCTGGACGCGCCGTTGGACGTTGAATCCCCAGGTCGTCGACCCCGGTTTGAAGCTGAGGCTGCGGACGGGAATCCGGATCTCGACGCTCCAGCCGAGGTTGTCACGCGACGTGTGGGCTTCCCACACCGCATCCCAGTCGCTGTTGACCTCCTCTCCCCGGGCGGTCACGAGACCGTCAAACCGCGCCCCGGCCGGATTCACCGCGAAGACGTACCCCGAGCGGCCATCCCGAAACGGGTCGATCACGATCATGACGTGATCTTCCCGTGTGAGCGCGGAGTCGTCCCGCCCCATGGAAGCGGAAACGATCCCGCGTGGGTTCGTGTCGCGGCAGATCACGCCGACGATGATGTCGGTCGGACTGGCGAGCACCTTCACGATCGTCCGGCCGGCGGGAGTGCCGCCTTCCTCGGGCTCAATGGTAGTGAGGTTCTTGATGGAATCGGCCGTTCGCCACGCCGGCTCGCGCAACCGTCCATCCAGGACCAGCACCCCCCTCAATACACCGGCGCGTAAGGTGGGCTTCTCGTCGCTGCTGTCGACGCTTACGGTGCTGTCGTCGAGTGCCTCCACGACTCCGCCCGGCACTCGCCCGAGCGCGTTGGCTCGTGCCGAGTTTTCCCGGATCTTGGCCTGCGCGGCGAGCGCTGCGGGCATATCGCGCTCGTAGCCGGGCCGCTCGGACTGCTGCGCGCCGGCGGGACGGATCGCCCCGAGCACGAGCAACGAGGTTACGCCGAGGAGCGCGACGCGTTTCATCAGGGTCCTCGTTGCGGGGCACCTTGGTGCCGGTGGATGGTAGGGTGAGAGTTCAATACATTCACTAGGAGTCACGCTGAAGCGTTCGTGCGGCAATAAACCTGGAGTGTCTCCATGAGCACCGCCAATCTCGTCCCCGAAACCTGGATGCGCAGCGGGGACTCCGCGCAGAAGCTCCTTGCGAACACGGACTGGCGGCGGCTGGCGCGCGACGCCTTCAAGCGCCTCCAGGCCGCCGACGGCTCCAGTCACGCACGCTCCCTCGCATTCGCCACCGGGTTGGTACTCCTGCAGAGCATCATCGCCATGGTCGGTTTGGCGAGCGCCCTCGGCACCGGTCCGGCGAGCGACGTGCTCGTCCGGATCATTCGCGCGGGTATTCCGGGACCGGCAGGCCAGCTCCTCACGCAAGCAGTCGACCAGGCCCGCCGTGCCGGGACATCCCATCGGTATCTGGCGCTTCTGGTGGGCCTCATGGGCGCGATCGTCACTGGCTGCATCTTCATGGGCCAACTCGAACGCGGGCTGAACCGGCTCTACGGGATAGAGCAGGATCGGCCCGCTGTTCCCAAGTTCGGCCTGGCCTTGCTGCTCACCCTGAGCGCCGGATTGTTGGCGACGGTGGCGTTCACGGTGTTGACGCTTGGTGGCTCGATCGATTCATCTCGCGTGTGGACTTCAGTGCGCTGGCCGCTGGCGCTGCTGCTGATGACGGCGGCCGTCGGGCTGCTGTTCCGATGGTCTCCCCGACGCCGGCAGCCCGGATGGTCCTGGCTCACCCTGGGCGCCGTGGTCGCCGTCGGGCTCTGGGCCATCGCCACGAGCCTGCTGACCCTCTTCTTCCGCACCAGCACGGCATTCGGCCAGACCTACGGACCGCTCGCCGGAATCATCGCGCTGCTGTTGTGGTCGCTGCTCTCCTGCATCGCCCTCCTGTACGGTGGCGCGCTGGGGGCGCAGCTCGAGGCGGTGCGCTCGGGCGCGTCCGCGCCACTGGACGTCGAACGGGAGGCGCAATCGAGGCGGGCGAGCAAGCGGTAACGGCTACAACATCGACCCCATGAGGGACGACAACCATTCCGTGAACTTTTCGTGCAACGGTCGCGACTGCCATTGGGCGAGGGTGACCTGCTGCGATTTCGAGAGATCCTGGCGGAATACCTCCACTTGCCGGCGCGCGAAGTCGGCGTCGTAGATGTTCAGGTTCGCCTCGTCATTGAGCCCGAACGATCGGGGATCCCAGTTCGTCGAGCCTACCGAGACGAGCAGTTCATCGACAATGAATACCTTCGTGTGATACATCGTCGGTTCGTATTCATACATTTCGGCGCCAGCGGCGAGCAGGTCGCCCCACCGTGAACGAGAGGCGCGGCGCACGATCTTCTTATCCATAAACTTTCCGGGCGTGATGATCTGGACCCGAACCCCTCGCTTGAGAGCGTTCGTCAGGGCGTCTTGGGTGAACGCGTCGGGTACGAAGTAGGCGCTCGAGATGTAGATCGACCGCTCGGCGGCGCTGATGGCCAGCAGGTACATCAGCTCCATGCTTTCGGCGCCGCCGTTGGGCGAGCTGTAGAAGAGCTGGGCCGCCATGGATCCGGCCGGCGCCAGCGGCGGGAAATAGTCGTCGCCATGGAGCACTACTCCAGTGACCTCGATCCAGTTCTCCATGAAGGCGGCTTGCAGCTCCGCCACGACCGGGCCCTCGACCCGGAAATGGGAGTCCCGCCAGTGTGTGGAGTCCTGTGCGTGGCCCGTCCATTCGTCCGAGATCCCCACGCCGCCGGTGAATCCGATGCGTCCATCCACCACCAGCAACTTGCGGTGAGTGCGCTTGTTCACTCGCCCGAGATTGTACCAGCGCAGCGGGCGGAATTTCCGGAATTCGACCCCCGCTTGTTCCATCATCGCCACCGAGCCCGTGTCCATCTTGCTGCTGCCCTCCCAGTCGACCAGCAGGTGCACTTTGACCCCGGCCCGGGAGCGTTCGGAGAGCGCGGTCGCGAATTGCTGGCCGATCGCGCTCGCCCAGTAGATGTAGGTTTCCATCGTAATGGTCTTTTGCGCACCGCGAATCGCCTGCAGCATGGCGGGGAAGATCTCATCGCCGTTCAGCAGCGTCACGACCTGGTTTCCACCCACGATCGACGGCCCGAGCGGGAGTCCCAACGCTCGATCGAACGCGGAGTCATGCACAGAGTAGAGATGAGGGATCTGCCGCTTAACACTATGGCCGCCCCCGACAAAATTGCGGGCGATGACGACTGCGAGGGCGCCCAGGGCGGCCGTCCCGAACACGACGAGGCGCTTACGGTCGAGTTTCCAGTTCATCGTGGATGCGCCTCCTCGCCGCTGGCCCTCAGGACGTTACCGGATGGGCGGGCACGGGTTTGTCGGGGATATCAGCCGCCGGGCTGGTGGGCGCGGCGCCGCGGCGCCGTTGGCGGAGGCGCAGCAGCATCTCGTACGACACCACCGCGGTGACCAGCCAGACGGTACCGGCGCTCCATCCCCCGGCGATGTCCGATGCCCAGTGGACGCCCAGATAGACGCGAGACACGCCCACCAATACCACCATCGTCAGCGCGATCGCCAGAGCGGCAGATTTGGACAACCAGGGCCACGGCAGGCGGAGCGCGAGGTAGGCGAGCGCGCCGAAGGTGATGAAGGAGGCCATCGCGTGACCGCTGGGATAGGAGTACCACCGCGCGACGGCGAGCGCCGACGCCATATCGGGCCGCGCCCGCGCGAAGATCATCTTGAGGGCCGTGTTCAGGAGCCCGCCCGTCGCGGCGGTGACCATCAAGAATATGGCGGACGCGCGCTGTTTCCGGACCAGCAGGAGCACCGCCACCACGGCCACGCTCACCGCCTCGCCAACCATGCCACCGAACCACGTCACGGTGCTGAGCAGAACCGTCATCGCCGGTTGGCGCTCGTGACCAAACCAGGTGTGGACGGCTTGATCGGCCTGATACACCACCGAAGTAGTCAGCCGGAATTGCTCCGCCAACACCACGAACACGTATCCCGCACCTACCGCGGCGATGCCACCGAGCGCCATCACGAGCAGGATGGGAGCGTACGGCCCGAGTGGGCCGGCATGCCCAAAGGCCCATTTCCCCCAGCGGCTCTGTACGAGCCACGCGGACCCGCGCTTCAGGCCCACCTTCATCACGCTCACGACGCCCGCGAGCGGCCAATAGCAGAGCGCCCAGAAGGTGACAAACAGGACCACCGGCACCAGCAGCGCGAACAGAAAGGGGGGCATCGACGGGGCCGATCTTCGCTAGGTCACCACGACGACGCGCTTCGCCCGGATGACCCCGCGCTTGCTCTGCTTGCCTTCGACCACAATCACGCCTCCCGCGGCGAGACCAGCCGCAGAGGTAGCCGGTAGGGGCTCTCCCGTCGACCGGGCGAGACCAGTCTTGTGATCGATACACACGGCGACCGGCTTTGATTCGCCCGTCTTCCTCCCGGCCGTCGCACCGGCGACGATGCAGGCTCCGTTGTTTCCCGGATTCGGGCCGACGGCAACCACGGTGACCTTCCGCCCGTGCTCGAGCAGCGCCTCGATCTGTTTCGTGCTGAGCCGTTTTGCGTCCCCCGATCCCCGGGCCACGTCATGACCGGCGTCCTGATCTGCTGGCTCGGCCTCGGTGGCCGGGGCCGTTTCCTTTGCGGATCCCTCTCCGAACAGCGCACCGGCATAGGTGCACGGAATGGCCACGCGCAGCGCACGAGGCATCGCATCGAAGCGGTAGGTCACCGTGACCGTTTTACGATTGCTTGCCTGCGTGAACGCCGTCCGATCCGGCTCGTCCAACCAGTCCTTGACCTTGACGACAGTGCCATCCAGTTGCAGGTCGACCGATGCGGGCAGGCGGATCCAGAAGTGCGCACCCCGAAAGTATTCGGAACTCCCGGTAGCGGGTTGGCGATGCAGCAGGGCCGACACGACCTGCTCAAACGTGGTGAGCGGGTCTCCCGCGGTAATGACGCAGACGTCCAAGAGCCCGTCGTCGACATCGGCCTCGGGCGTCACCTCGGCGATGTTCCCGTATCGGCGCGTGTTGCCGAGGATGACCTGGAGCGCCTTGCCTTGCCAGCGCACCCCACTCTTCTTCCCGGCGCCAGATGACCGGATCTCAATCGGGAACGCGTGTGGCGAGGGCAATTCCTTGGCCGCGGCGAGCGCGACTGCCGCCTCCCCGATCCGCTCCTTGAGAGAGGTGGACACCCGGCGCATGATGGCGGCATCGAGTCCCAGTCCCGCCATCAACAGGAAGTGTTGCCTGCCTCCGGACACCGTCTGGGCTTTCCGTTGTCGAACCCGTGTCGTGCGCGGGAGGGAAAGGGACTCCACCTCGACGTGCCCCAGGTCGAGCTTGCGTCCCTCACTGTTGACGAGCAGCAGGGCGGCCTGGACCGGGTCTTCCGGCATCCCGATCTCGTGCGCCCAGACATTGGCGGTTCCGCCGGGAATGAGGCCGACGGTACTCCGGCCGCGCTTGGCCGCCATGACGCCGTTCACGACTTGATTGAGGGTGCCATCCCCCCCGAAGCCGATCACGAGATCGTAACCCGCTTCCGCCGCTTCCTGCGCCAGCTGCATCGTATGCCCGCCGAATTCTTTGAGGGCGATGTCGGTCTTCCAACCCGCCGCCGAGAACACGGCGAGCACGTCGCTCAGCTTGGCGACATTCTCGCCCGACCGGGGACTGATGATCAGATACGCCGTCTTGCGCTTCATGGCTCGCCCGATCCTCTCTGTTCGACCGGAGTGAGTATCGCCCGCCGCATGATCCACAGACAACCGAGCCCGACCAAGAAACCTGCAGTCACGTCGCTCGGATAGTGCATACCCCGGTACATCCGGGAGATCGCCACTGCGACCGGGACGATGAGCAACAGGACCCACCAAGCTACCGCCAGCCCGCTGCGCCGTGCGTGGATCGCGAGCACCACGGCGATACCGCCGTACAGGGCGACCGCCGCCGAGACGTGGCCGGAAAAGAAGCTCCGCACCGGGTCGAAGGAGTCCAACCAGGGGACCGGCGGGCGCGCGCGGGTAATGGTCCGCGAGGTGAGCAAGTACACTACGAGCTGGCCCAGCACCGCCGCGGCCAGGAAGAGCGTCTCACGCCATCTGTGATAGACAACGCGCATCGTCCCGCCGACCACGACCCACACCGCGGCGATGTACCAGGCATAGCCAAGCTGGGACACCTGGTCGCTGACGCGGTTCCAGGTGGGCGTCCGGACGGCGAGGAAGGCAGTGAGCGCCTGGCCCTCGATGGTGAACGGCCAGACGTGCACGAGGACATGAGTGACGAGGAGCCCCAAGCCGATCATCCCCGCCGTTAGCAGCGCGATCGGCAGGACGACGCTCTTCAGAGCGGTTGCAAGCAGTCGCGCGCGATCGGTCGTCATGCCTCTCCTCGACCCCGCCCAAAAGAGCTAGCGACGCGAATACCGGGAACCGAAAGTTACCAGAAAACAGGAGGGGCTCAATCGACCACTCGGGCGAAGCGGAGCTAGCTCCTCCGATTGTCGACGCTTTGCCCCGCTTCGGCCGCTTCCCTCCCCAGCGGCATTCATGACTCAAACGTGACTCTCTGGTCCAGCAGGTCGGAGCATCGCGCGGCGCATTATCCACAGGCAACCCAGCCCGGCCACGAAGGACGCGGCAACGTCGCTCGGATAATGCATGCCGCGATACACCCGGGAGACCGCCACCGCGACCGGGACGATGAGCAGCAGGAACCACCATGCCGCCGCCTGCGCCCTTCGCCGCGAGTGCATGGCGAGAACCACGGCGATGCCGCCGTAGAGCGCGACCGCCGCCGCGACGTGTCCGGAAAAGAAGCTCCGCATCGGGGGGAAGACGTCCAACTGTGGTACCGGCGGGCGAGCGCGGGCGACGACTCGAGTCGTGAGCAGGTACACCACGACCTCGCCCAGCAGCGCTGCGGCCGGTAAGAGAGCCTCCCGCCAGCTGTGGTAGGCCAAACGGATGATGCAACCAGCCACGATCAACACGGTGGCGAGTCCCGTGGTGTAGGCGATGAGGGAGACCATGTTGCTGACGCGGTCCCAGGCGGGCGTGCGGGCGGCGACGAGAGCGCGGACCGCCTGGTCTTCGCCGGTGAACGGCCAAACATGCACGAGGACCTGGGTGACCAGGAACCCAAGGCCGATCATGACCGCCGTCAACAACGCGATTGACAGGATGACGCTCGTCAGGCGACCGGTCTTCATGCGTCTCCTCGAAACCGTTCCACCGGGGCATGCCGACGACGGACTCTCTGCGCGTCAGGCCGGACGATGTCGCAAGGCGTGAGGGGCCTCAATCGACCACTCGGGCGAAGGCGGAGCTAGCTCCTCCGATTGGTTGACGGCTCTGCCTGGCACACCGCCCTCGAGCCTGACGGCGTGCGTAGATTGGGAAATGCGGGACTCGGCCTACCTCCTCAGCCCATGACACCATTGCTCTTCCTGCTCGGGGGAATAATCGGCGCCCTCGTGGTGGCGTTGGTCTATATGACGCTTGCCGCAAACGCCGAAGCGAATCACCAGGATCGGGTGATGAGCATACCGCTAATCGGGGCCGATCTCAACGCATTTCTCCGGACGCTGCACGGTGCAGCGGGAGAGTGCGTGGTCGCGGGCAACGCGGTCGAGGTGTTCCAGAACGGCGACGAGATCTTTCCGCCGATGCTCGCCTCGATCCGCGAGAGTCGATCGACCATCCACTTCTCGACGTACGTCTATTGGACCGG
>Ga0310811_10009844_pt1 | contig 12359 bp, 11 predicted proteins | sample YCmetagenome_FD_207642 | JGI IMG/M metagenome (GOLD analysis project Ga0310811, IMG submission 207642) | Soil microbial communities from experimental microcosm in Duke University, North Carolina, United States - YC | ecosystem: Engineered > Artificial ecosystem > Soil microcosm > Unclassified ... | reverse complement strand
CGGCTCGGGGCCGCTCTGCGGTTCGCGGCGGAACTGGTGGCGTGGGTGGCGACACCGTGGGCGCTGTGGAGCCACTCCGTGGTGCTGGCGCTCGTCTCGGTCCTGGTGCTGATCGGCCTGCCGACGTTGTTTTCCACACCTGGGGACAAGGCCGCGGTCATCGTCCCCGTCCCGGGGTGGGTGGTGATCCTCCTCGTCCTGCTGCAGTTCGCCGCCGCGGCGGTGGCCTCGTGGTTCGCCTGGCCTCCGGTGGTCGCCGTGCTCGTCTGGATCCTCGTCGTGGCCGCGGCCGTCACGCAGGGGCCGCGCTGGCGATGGCTCGCCCTCAACCCGGGAGCGCCCAGGAGCTGAGTCCGTGCCGGGCCGTGCACGCCCGGCGCGGACGTCGAATCTGAAACTTTCACGGGGCCCGGAGGGGGCTCCTGCCGTGGCGCGGCACGGATGTCCTGCTCGGAGGCCGGGTGGTCGCCGTCGGCGAGACTCGTCCCATGGTCCCCGCGAACCGGTCCCTGTACGGCGGGGAGGGTCGTGCCTACGTTCTTTGGGAGCGCTCCCAAAGCGTACTGACGAACCTCGCCAGGAGGACCCACGCAATGAGATCCACCCCCCGCCCCGGAGCCGCGCGCTCCCCGGTGCGCCGCGGCATGATCGCGGCGGCCGCGCTCGCGCTCGGCGCCACGATGGCCGTGGCCGTCGCCACCTCGGCGAGCGCCGCGGTCGCGTGCAGCGTCACCTACGCCTCGAACGAATGGACCTCCAGCCCCGGCCAGGGCGGTTTCACCGCCAACCTCACGATCAGGAACGTGGGTGACCCGGTCAACGGGTGGACGCTCACGTTCGCCTTCCCCGACGCCGGCCAGAAGGTCACCCAGGGCTGGTCCGCGAACTGGACCCAGTCCGGCGCGAACGTGACGGCCACAGGGCTCGACTGGAACAGGAACCTCGCCGCCGGCGCCTCGCTGGGAGTCGGCTTCAACGGCACGTGGAGCGGCAGCGACCCCGCACCCACGTCGTTCAAGATCAACGGAGTGGCCTGCAACGGCTCCACTCCGACTCCGACGCCCACGGTGACTCCCACGCCGACCCCGACGCCCACCCCGACTCCGACCGGTCCTTCCGGGCCGCACGTGGACAACCCGTACGCCGGGGCCACGGGCTATGTGAACCCGGAGTGGTCGGCCAAGGCGGCGGCGGAGCCCGGCGGCGGCGCGGTCTCCAGGACCTCGACCGGCGTCTGGCTGGACCGCATCGCGGCCATCGCGGGCTCCTCGTCCTCCATGGGCCTGCGGGCGCACCTGGACGAGGCGGTCAGGCAGGACGCCGCCAACGGAAGCGCGGCGCTGACGGTCCAGTTCGTCGTCTACAACCTGCCGAACCGCGACTGCTCGGCGCTCGCCTCCAACGGTGAGTTGCTCATCGCGCAGAATGGTCTGAACCGCTACAAGACCGAGTACATCGACCCGATCGCCGCGATCATGGCGGACCCGAAGTACGCGCAACTCCGGATCGCCACCGTCATCGAGATCGACTCGCTGCCCAACCTGATCACCAACCTCAGCGTGGCGAAGTGCCAGGAGGCGCAGTCGAGCGGGGCCTACGTCCAGGGCATCCAGTACGCCCTGAACAAGCTGCACGCGATCACCAACGTCTACACCTACCTCGACGCCGCCCACCACGGCTGGATCGGCTGGGACACGAACTTCGGCCCCACCGCCGACCTGATGGCCTCCACCGCGAGGGGCACGACGGCCGGCTACGCCAGCGTCGACGGCTTCATCACCAACACCGCCAACTACTCCGCCCTGACCGAGCCGTACTTCACCGTCAACTCCACGGTGGGCGGCCAGTCGGTGCGGCAGTCGAAGTGGGTCGACTGGAACTTCTACGTCGACGAGCTCTCCTTCGCCCAGGCGTTCAGGGCCAGGCTCGTGCAGGCCGGCTTCCCCTCCGGGATCGGCATGCTGATCGACACCTCCCGCAACGGCTGGGGCGGCGCCGCACGCCCGACGGGACCGAGCACCTCGACCGACGTGAACACCTTCGTCAACCAGTCGCGCATCGACCGCAGGATCCACGCGGGCAACTGGTGCAACCAGAGTGGCGCCGGTCTCGGTGAGCGCCCGCGTTCCAGCCCCGCCGCGGGTCTCGACGCCTACGTCTGGATCAAGCCGCCGGGCGAGTCCGACGGCTCCAGCTCGGCGATCCCGAACGACGAGGGCAAGGGCTTCGACCGCATGTGCGACCCGACCTACACGGGCAACGAGCGCAACGGGAACAGCATGACCGGTTCCCTGCCGAACGCCCCGGTCTCGGGACACTGGTTCTCCGCGCAGTTCCAGGAACTGGTGCGGAACGCCTACCCGCCCGTCTCCTGACCCTCACCCGCTGTTCCAGCGGGCCGACGACGGCGGGCCCTGCCGGATCACCGGCAGGGCCCGCCCCCTTGCGATCAGGTGGATCAGGTGGCGCCGGGGTGGGAGGGGCCGTGCGGGTCCCGGCAGTGCGGGCCCTCCTCGCCGATGATCAGCAGCTTGGGGGAGGCGTGGTCCACCTGGAGCGTCGTGTGCTCGATGCCGTAGGTGTCGTGCAGCATGGCCTCGGTGGCCTGCCGTACGGCATGGCAGTCGGAACCGGGGGCGACGAGCACGTGGGCGGAGAGCGCGGCATAACCCGAGGTGACCGTCCAGATGTGCAGGTCGTGCACCTCGACGACGTGCTCCGTCGCCGCCATCCGGGCGCCGATCTCGTCGGGCGCCATCCCCGTGGGCGCCGCCTCGAGGAAGACGCGTCCGGAGTCGCGGACCAGGCCCCAGCCCGCCTTGGCCATCAGGGCGGCCACCACCAGGGCGGCGATGGCGTCCGCCCGGGCCCACCCGGTCAGCCAGACCACGAGACCGGCCGCCGCCGTGGCGATGAACGCGTAGAGGTCGCTGAGGATGTGCTGGAAGGCCCCTTCGACGTTGAGGCTCGACCGGTTGGCCTTGCTGATGAGCCAGGCCGCGATCACGTTGACGACGATGCCCACGAGGCCGGTCACGGTCACGAGCGCACCCTCGACCACGGGCGGGGACACCAGCCGGTGCACGCCTTCGGCGACGAAGAACACCGTGAGCAGCAGCAGGGTGATGCCGTTGATCTGCGCGCTGATGATCTCCACGCGCTTGAGCCCGTAGGTGAAGCCGCCCTTGGCCGGACGTGCGGCGATCCGCATGGCGACGAGCGCCAGCCCGATCGCGGCGGCGTCGGTCAGCATGTGGCCGGCGTCCGACAGCAGCGCCAGGGAGCCGGCCAGCAGACCGGTCACGACCTCGGCCGCCATGAAGCCGAGGATCAGGAGCAACGCTCCCACGAGTGGGCGCCGGTCGGCGTCCGAGCGCACGGCGTGCCCGTGGCCGTGTCCGTGGGCCGTGTCGTGGTCGTGCCCGTCTCCGGGCCCGTGTCCCCGCTCGGCTCCGGGTCCCGGGGCGTGCCCCCGGCCGCGGGCGGCCCGCTGATCAGTCATGCGAGCCGGCCTCGTCGTGGGTCACGTGGGTGAGGCCGAGATCGAAGAGCATCCGTACGTGCGAGTCGGCCAGCCGGTAGTACGCCATCCGGCCGGACCGCCGCACCTTCACCACACGGTTGAGCCGGAGCAGCCGCAGCGCGTGGGAGACGGCCGACTCGCTCTGGCCGCACGCCGCCGCGAGATCGCAGACGCACATCTCGCCACCCTCGAGGAGCGCGGCCATCAGCCGGAGCCGCCCGGGATCGGACAGAAGCCCGAAGACCTGGGCCAGGCCCTCGATCGCCGTCTCAGGGGGGAGCGACGCCATGACGGCGCTCACCCGGTCGGCGTCGACCACCCGTGCGTGTGAAGAGGTGCTCATATGAGCGATGGTATGCGCCGAATGAGCGGTTGGCCCGGCGGCTCCCATGATGCCGCGTGGACGGGCCCCGGCCGGCCGCGGCGCCCACGGCCGGCCGCCGGGATGAGTGGTCAGGCGTAGTGATCGCGGCTTCCGCCGGAGCGGGTCAGCTTGACGACGACGGACACGATCAGTGCGACGGCACCGATGATCAGCACCCACTTCAGCGCGCCGAAGATGAGAGAGATGACCGAACCGAGCACGAAGAAGCCGACGATGACCGCCGCTGCGATGAGGAGAATGCGTCCCATGTCTTCACCGTAAGCTCCGCCCGCCCCACGATCACAGGGCGGGCGGCCAAGTTCAGGGCTGCCTCAGGGACATCTCAGGGGTCAGTCGTTGGCGTGGAGCGCGGAGTTCAGCTCGATGCCCGTGCCTGCCCGGTGGACCGCCTCGACCGCGCCGGTCGTGGAGTTGCGGCGCAGCAGGAGCCCGCTCTTGCCGGACAGCTCCCTGCCCTTCACGACCTCGCCGCCCGGCAGCGTGACCTTGGTGCCCGCCGTGACGTACAGGCCCGCCTCGACCACGCAGTCGTCGCCGAGGGAGATGCCGATCCCGGAGTTGGCCCCCAGGAGGCACCGCTCTCCGACGGAGATGATCTCCTTGCCGCCGCCCGACAGGGTGCCCATGATGGAGGCCCCGCCGCCGACGTCCGAGCCGTCGCCCACGACGACCCCGGCCGAGATCCTGCCCTCCACCATCGAGGCGCCGAGGGTTCCGGCGTTGAAGTTGACGAAGCCCTCGTGCATGACGGTGGTGCCGCTCGCGAGGTGCGCGCCGAGCCGTACGCGATCGGCGTCGGCGACGCGGACCCCGGTGGGCAGCACGTAGTCGACCATCCGGGGGAACTTGTCCACGCCGTAGACGGTCACGGGCCCCCGGGCGCGCAGGCGGAGCCGTACGGACTCGAAGCCCTCCACCACGCACGGGCCGTGGTTGGTCCACACGACGTTGGCCAGCAGGCCGAAGAGCCCGTCCAGGTTGAGGCCGTGGGGGCGTACGAGGCGGGAGGACAGCAGATGGAGCCGCAGGTACGCGTCGTGTGCGTCGGCGGGCGGCGCGGACAGGTCGGCGATCCCGGTGCGCACCGCCACGACCTCGACGCCGCGGGCGGGGTCGGGCCCCAGGAGCGCGGCCAGGTCCTCGTCGAGACCGGCCACCGCGAGCGGTTCTGTTCCGATGACGGGCGGCTCGCCCAGAGCGGGGGAGGGGTACCACGTGTCGAGGACGGTGCCGTCCGTCGCGATCGTCGCCAGGCCGATTCCGTGGGCGCCCGAGGTTGTGGGGTCCATAGCTGTCATGGCACCCAACGCTACCGGCAACGCCAGGTGAGAGCCTTGCGTGGAGGGACGGCGGGGTGAAGTGCTCTTTTTTCCCGCTAAATCCCCTGGTTTTATGGCAATTCAGGTTAGTTCGTGAAGCTTCCGGGGAGAACTCGTTCCCCGGAACGTTCTGCGCCATTCGCGGAGTCTGGCGATCCGCGTGGACGCCGATGGAGGGGCGAATGACCGACGTGCAGGCGTACGCGCGGAAGTGTTTTCGTGGCGCCACCACCGACCGGGTCGGCGTCGAGCTGGAGTTCCTCGTCTTCGACGCGGAGGTCCCCGCGAAGCACGTCCCCATCGCCCGGACCACGGCGGCCCTTCCGTCGTTGCCGGGCGGCAGCCGGATCACGTTCGAACCGGGCGGGCAGCTCGAGCTCTCGGCTCCGCCGGGGCCGCTCCCGCAGGCCGTCGCCGATCTCGTCGTCGACGTCGACGTCGTGCGGCGCGCGCTGGCCGGGGCCGGGCTGACCCTGGGGGCGGCGGGCCTCGACCGGTTGCGGCCGCCGAAACGCCAGCTCCGGGAGCCGCGCTACGACGCCATGGCGGCCTACCTCGGCGTGCCGTACGGGCTCACGATGATGTGCTCGACGGCCTCGATCCAGGTCAACGTGGATTTAGGCGCCGACCCCGCGGAGCGGTGGGCACGCGCCCACGTGCTCGGGCCGGTCCTCGTCGCGGCCTTCGCCAACTCGCCCGCCGACGGCTGGATGTCCGGCCGCCAGGCGGTGTGGTTCAACCTGGACCCGTCCAGGACCGCCTCCGCGGCGGCGGGCGGCGACCCGGCCGGCGACTGGGCCCGGTACCTGCTGGACGCCGGGCTCATGATGATCCGGGACGGCGACGGCATCCGCGCCGTGCCGGCAGGATCGGCGTTCCGCGACTTCGAGGCCGTGGCCGGGCGGCCGCCGGAGGAGGACGACGTGGCCTACCACGCGACGACCCTCTTCCCGCCCGTACGGCCACGCGGCTGGCTCGAGATCCGCTATCTCGACGCCCAGGGAGCCGGCGACTGGCCGGTCTGCGCCGCCGTCGTGAGCGCCCTTCTCATGGACGACCGCGCGGCCGCCGTCGCGCTCGACGCCGCCGCGCCGGTGCGTGACAGCTGGGTGTCGGCGGCCCGCCTCGGCCTGGCCGACCCCGCGCTGCGCGAGGCGGCCGGGGCGTGTTTCCTGGCGGCGGCCGAGGCGCTTCCCCGGCTGGGGGCCGAACCCTGGCTGGTGGCCCGTGTCTGCGCCTTCGCCGCCAAGCACATCGAGTCCGGCCGGTCGCCGGCCGTCGATCTGATGGAGGAGATGTACGCGTGACCGATTCCATCAAGGTCCCTGATGTGACCGCCCTCAAGGAGAAGATCGCCGCCGAGTTGGCCGCCGTGCGCGACCGCTCCCTGGCCTACACCGACGTCGACGACGACCTGCTCGTCCGCCAGCACTCGCCTCTGATGTCCCCGCTCGTCTGGGACCTCGCCCATGTCGGGAACTACGAGGAGCTCTGGGTGCTGCGCGAGGTCGGGGGGATCACCCCGCTGCGGCCGGAGATCGACGATCTCTACGACGCCTTCACCCACACGCGGGACGCCCGGCCGAGCCTGCCGCTGCTCGGGCCCGACGAGGCCAGACGGTACATCTCGGGGGTGCGGGGGAGGGTGCTCGACGTCCTGGACAAGGTCGATCTCGACGACCCGGACCCGCTGCGGGCGGGAGGCTTCGTCTTCGGGCTGGTCGTGCAGCACGAGCATCAGCACGATGAGACCATGCTCGCCACCCTGCAGCTGTCCAGGGAGCCCGGCCTGGTCCGCGAGGGCGACCTGCCGCCCGGCCGCTCCCCGAACCTCGGGGCGTCCCGGGAGGTCCACATCCCCGGGGGGATCTTCACGATGGGCGCCGGCGTCACGCCCTGGGCGTACGACAACGAGCGGCCCGCCCACCGGATGTACCTCCCGGGCTACTGGATCGACCGGTTCCCCGTGAGCAACGGCGCGTATACGGAGTTCGTCGCCTCGGGCGGCTACGAGGATCCCCGCTGGTGGACGGCCGAGGGATGGCAGTGGGTGGAGGTGAAGGGCGTCCGCGCCCCCCTCTTCTGGACGAGGGACGGCGACACCTGGTGGCGCACCCGGTTCGGCCGGCCGGAGCCCGTGCCGGCGGACGAGCCGGTGCAGCACGTGTCCTGGTACGAGGCCGACGCCTACGCCCGCTGGGCCGGCGGCCGGCTGCCGACCGAGGCCGAGTGGGAGAAGGCCTGCGGCGGGCGAACCTATCCGTGGGGCGACGCCGATCCCACGCTCGACCAGGCGAACCTCGGCCACCTGGCGGCGCGTCCCGCGCCGATCGGGGCGTTCCCCCAGGGGGCGAGCCCGTACGGGGTGGAGCAGCTCATCGGCGACGTCTGGGAGTGGACCGACTCGTGGTTCCTGCCCTACCCGGGCTACCGGAGCTTCCCCTACAAGGAGTACAGCGAGGTCTTCTTCGGCCAGGATCACCGGGTGCTCCGCGGCGGCTCCTGGGCCACCCATCCCTCCGCCGTCAGGACCACGTTCCGCAACTGGGACTATCCGGTCCGCAGGCAGATCTTCTCCGGGTTCCGGTGCGCCCGCTCGGAGGATTAGATGTGCCGCCACGCGGCCTGGCTGGGGCCGTCGCGGAGCCTGTCCTCGCTGATCTTCGAGCCTGATCAGGGGCTGCTCCGGCAGGCGTACGCCCCGCGCATGCAACGGTTCGGAAGCGTCAACGCCGACGGGTTCGGGCTGGGATGGTACGACCCCTCCCTCCCCGAGCCGGTCCGCTACCGCAGGTCGATCCCGATCTGGGCCGACTCCAACCTGCCCGGCATCGCCGGTGTCGCGCGCTCCTCCTGCCTGATGGCCGCCGTCAGGTCGGCGACCGTGGGCATGCCCATCGAGGAGTCCGCCACCGCACCGTTCGCGGACGGCATCTGGCTGCTCAGCCACAACGGCCGAGTCCGGACAGAGGCCGTCCGGCCACTGGCGCCCGGCGCGGAGAGCGCGTGCGACTCGGCCTGGCTCGCCTCCGCTGTGTTCGCGCGGCTCCGCGAGGGGATCCCGCTCGCCCGGGCGCTTCCCCTCGTCGTCAGGGGTGCCGCGGAGGCCGACCCGGCCGCCCGGCTCAACCTGCTCGTCTGCGGCGGGATGGAGCTCGCCGCGACGGCATGGGGCGACACCCTTTACGCCCATCTCGGGGAGGGCGTGCTCGTGGCGAGCGAGCCGCTCGACGACCGCCCCGGATGGCAGGCCGTGCCCGACCGCAACCTCCTGCTCGCGTCCCCCGACGGCGTGCTCGTGACACCCATCGACTGAGGAGTGACCACATGACGCTGATCGACCATCTCCACGGTGACTACCTGCGGCAGGCGCTGGAACACGACGTGCGTACCGGGCTGACCTCCACGCCCAAGTGGCTGCCCCCGAAGTGGTTCTACGACGCGACCGGCAGCGACCTGTTCTCGCGGATCACGCGGCTCGATCAGTACTACCCGACCCGCAGGGAGCTCGCCATCCTGCGCAGGAACGCGGCCGACATCGCCGCACGCAGCGGGGCGGACACGCTCGTCGAGCTCGGCTCGGGCACCAGTGAGAAGACCGTCCTGCTGCTCGACGCGCTGTCCGGCTCGGGCACGTTGCGGACCTACATGCCCGTGGACGTCGACGCGGTCACCCTTGAGGCCGCCGCCGGGCGGCTCGCCGCCCGCTATCCCCGCCTGGCCGTACGGCCGGTCCGCGCCGACTTCGAGCACCACCTCTCGCTGCTGCCGAGGACGGGACGGCGGATGGTCGCCTTCCTCGGCGGGACCATCGGGAACCTCCCTCCGGCGGCCCGCGAGGTGTTCCTCAAAGAGCTGCGCTCCACTCTCAGGCCGGGTGACACCCTGCTGCTCGGGACCGACCTGGTGAAGGACGTCCGGCGGCTGATCGCGGCCTACGACGACGACCACGGGGTCACGGCCGCGTTCAACCGCAACGTGCTCCACGTGATCAACCGGGAGCTGGACGGCGACTTCGAGCCGGACGCCTTCGAGCACGTCGCCCGGTACGACGAGGACAACGACTGGATCGAGATGCGCCTCAGGGCGACCAGGGCCATGCCCGTACGGCTGGGCGGCCTCGGCCTGTCCCTCGCCTTCGAACCCGGTGAGGAGATGCGGACCGAGATCAGCGCCAAGTTCCGCGAGGAGGGCGTTCGGGGCGAACTGGCCGCCGCGGGATTCGACGTCGTCCGCTTCTACACCGACCCCGCGGGCGACTTCGGTCTCACCCTGGCCGGTCGCTGACGGCGGCTGCCGCAGGCGCGTGGTGGTGCAGGCGCCGTAGCGCGAGGGCGAGTTGCAGTCGCAACCGTCCCTGCGGCCCGTGGACGGACCAGCCGAGCACCTGCTCGGCGTGGGCCAGCCGATCCTGCAGCGTGGAGTGGTGCATGTGCAGTGCCGTCGCCGCGGTGCGCAGGCTGGACTGGGAGGCGACCGCGTCGAGTGTGGCCAGCATCCACGGGGCCGCCGCGGCGGCGCGATCCAGGGCGTGCACGTCCGGGATGGGATCGCTTCCCGGGCCGATGGCCGCGGCGAGGACGGCGAGTCCGCCCATCTGGTCGGCGTGCACGACCCGCGGTCCGGGGTCCTGCTCGGTCCCTTCGGCGGTCAGCCGGAGGGCGACGAGCGCGGCCGACCAGGACGCCGGGAGGTCGAGGAGGGGCACCGCCGGGCCGACGCCCGCGCGCGGGCCACCCGGCGGCGAAGCGGCGCCTGAGGGGGGCACGGACTGGATCAGGGCCTGACCGCCCGCGAGTGCCACGACCCTGGCCGGGACGCCGGGGCGGAGGCCGAGACGCCGGGCGGCGTGCAGACGCGCGGTCTCCGAGGCGGATGCGTCCAGCAGGACCTCGACGAAGGCCTGGTCGCCCGCGGCGTCCGCCGGGGCGCTGCCGCGCGTGCGGTCGAGCACGGCGCGGATCGAGGCCGCGGCCCGTTCCAGCACCATCGCGTCGACCACGCCGGCAGGTCCCTCGCGTTCCAGCCACAACGCGGGCGGGCCGTCCGGCGTCAACGGCGCGGACAACCACGCGGGGTCGGCGGGCCCTTCGTCGTCGGCCCGCCGGCCGTCGGCGTCCACCCTGATGTGGACGCCGCGCTTCTCGTCGGCCAGCCGGGCCGGGCAGCCGGCCAGCACCGCCGCCCCGCGCACCAGCGCCTCCAGGCCCGCGCGGGTCTCGAGGAGCCGATCGAAGTAGGCGATCACCCGGACCGCCGCGCCGGCGTCGGGGTCGAGTGCCGTGAGCCGGCCGGCAAGCTCCTTCACAGGCCCAATCCTGCATCGTGCGGTGAACCGGTGCCAGGGTCGCCGCTCCGCGAAGGCGCGCCGACTCGGCGTCAGCGTGCCAGCAGGCGGCGCAGCCAGTCGGTCCTGGCGGCCCGGGCCGCCTGGGAGATCGCGGCCTGGGGCACCATGATGTCGAACCCGTGGAACCCGCCCGGCCACACGTGCAACTCCGCCTGGCCGCCCGCCTGCCAGATGCGGGTGGCGTAGGCCACGTCCTCATCGCGGAACGTCTCGGAGGAACCCACGTCGACGAAGGCGGGCGGCAGCCCGGAAAGGTCCTCCGCGCGGGCCGGGGCGGCGTACGGGGAGACGTCGGGGCCGCCCCGCCGTTCGCCGAGCAACGCCGTCCATCCGGTGTCGTTCGACGTCCTGTCCCATACGCCCAGTCCGGCCATCTGCAGACTCGACACGGTGTCGTTGCGGTCGTCGAGCATCGGGCAGGCCAGCAGTTGCCCGGCCAGAGCCGGGCCGCCGCGGTCACGGGCGAGCAGCGCGACGGCCGCGGACAGGCCGCCTCCCGCGCTGCTGCCGCCGACGATGATCCTTTCCCGATCGACGCCGATCTCCTCCGCGTGCTCCGCCGTCCAGACCAGGCCGGCGTAACAGTCCTCGACCGGAGCGGGATGCGGGTGTTCCGGCGCCAGGCGGTATTCCACCGACACCACGGCGAGCCCCAACTCCTGAGCCGTCTCCAGGGTGGCCTCGATCCCGGTCCGGTTGTCGCCCATGACCATGCCGCCGCCGTGGATGTTGTAGAGGGCGGGGATCGGACCGGTCACCCCGGCGGGCCTGCAGATGAGCAGCGAGATGTCGGGGGCGCCCTCCGGTCCGGGCACGGTGCGCTCCTCGATCTCGAAGGCGCCCCCTCGGCGGAGATCGTCGTCCGACGGCCGCATCAGGACGGCGCCGCTCTGCAGGCCCGGGATCATCTCCGGCAGCAGCGAGGAGGGGATGTTCTCCGCCACGATCGCCAGAGCGGCGGCCAGTTCGGAGTCGAACGGCGGAGGGCTCAGGCGGTCGTGGTGCGGCGGGGAAGACGGGGTGGTCATCGGCCCTCCAGGTTGCGTGTCAGCGTGGTAGACCCATGCTGCAACGGGCCGGGAGTCCAGGACAGCGCCATGTGGCGGGGACGGCCCGCCACATGGCGGGCGTCGCCGGTGGTCGGCCGATCGTTCATACGGGAGACGGCACCGGTGATCGGACGGCGGTGCCGGCGTGGTGAGCGACCGGCGTCATAGCGACCGCGCTGCGATGATCTCGTCGCAGAACCGCGCGCAGCCCTCGCAGATGCGGACTCCTCCGCCGGTCACGAGTGCCGAGACCTCCGTGGCGGACTTGTCGCAGAAGGAACACGACAGCGCGCTGGGGAGTGCCACGAGTTCCAGATGGGCGCGTGACGCGTCCGGCCGCCCGGCTTCCTCGACGACCCGGCAGGCGATCGAGACGCAGCCGTCGCAGATGAACACGCCGGGCCCGGCGACGAGCCGGGTGACCTCGGTCTTGCCCGCCCCGCAGAAGCCGCACGCGGGGTCGGCGGGTTTCCTGCGGGACCTCCAGCCGGCCGTGCCGCCGGTGAGTTCGATGATCTGGTGAACCCGCTGGTGGCTGATGTCGAGGGCCTCGGCGATCTCGCGCAGCGACGCTCCTCCCAGGTGCAGGCGCCGGACGGCCTGGTGGTAGGCGGCCTTGGCCTGCACGGCGTGGTCCTGCGCCTCGGCCCACCGAGTGCCCGCCTGACGCGCCCGGAGCAGCAGTTCCTCGTCGAGAGCCATGGCGACCGGGTTGTCTGGGTCCATCGGGGGT
>Ga0310811_10009843_pt1 | contig 12360 bp, 14 predicted proteins | sample YCmetagenome_FD_207642 | JGI IMG/M metagenome (GOLD analysis project Ga0310811, IMG submission 207642) | Soil microbial communities from experimental microcosm in Duke University, North Carolina, United States - YC | ecosystem: Engineered > Artificial ecosystem > Soil microcosm > Unclassified ... | reverse complement strand
TTCGCCATCGCGTTCGGCACGCTGCTCGTCTGGCGGTGACCCCTAAGCCGAAAATGCGGCTCGATCACCGTTCCGTGAACATTTCGCGTCGCACGAGCGAATAGAGATCGTTTTACCTAAATTCCACATAAGTTGATCCATCCGGCGGTCGCGTCGCCGGATGGATCAACCAGGGAATGGAACGATCTTGGCTCTCCGCTCCAGGCGCGCACGTATCGTGCGTGCCGCCTCCACCATCACGGCGCTGGTCGTCGCCGCCGGCGTGACCATGGCCGGCTCGGCCGACGCCTCTCCGTCCCGCTACGATCGCTGCCCGAAGGGCTACTTCTGCCTGTTCAGCGGCCTGGAGGGCACGGGCACCGTCTGGAAGTTCCGGACGGACCAGCACGATCTGGGCTTCGCCGGCAGGCACGCGGCCTCCCTGACCAACCGGACCGCCGGCTATGCCTGCATTTTCGGCGGCAAGGACTACACCGCGGCGGGCAGTCTCACCATCTTCGGGATGGACTCCTGGGATTCCTGGGGTATCAGTTTGACGGGCCGCATCGCCTCCCCGTGGCGCAACCACGCGGGTTCGCTCAACCTCGCACCCACCTGGCACGAGTGCACAAGCCGGGTGCAGTACGTCGACTGGACCCGGCCGGCGAACGAACCGGACGGCACGCCGAAGCCGTTCGGCTCCTTCCTCGGCGACGGCCACAGCCAGATGCTGATGCGCTCCCCCCAGGGCCGCCTGTGGGTGCTTCCCGGCGACGGCAACACGCCGATCAATCTCGGCGAGCGGCTGAAGGGCATGACCACGCTGGTCAGGCATGGCGACTACAGCGGCGACGGCCGGGAGGACATCATCGCCCGCGACGCCAAGGGCGTGCTCTGGCTCTATCCCGGCAACGGCAAGAAGGCCCTGGGCGCCAGGAAGCTGATCGCCCACGGGTGGAACAAGATGAGCCTCATCTCGGCTGCCGGAGACCTCACAGGCGACACGAAGAACGACCTCGTGGCCCGCGACACCAAGGGCGACCTCTGGCTCTACCCCGGCAACGGCAAGGGGAGCTTCGGCAAGCGGCAGCGGATCGGGCGTGGCTGGAACAACAAGACGGCCGTCGTCGGCATCGGAGACCTCACCGGTGACCACAAGGACGACCTCGTGGCCCGTGACACCAAGGGCGACCTCTGGCTCTACCCGCGCACCGGCAAGGGCGTGTTCGCCGCCCGCCGCGTCGTCGGCCACAGGTTCTCCAAGACCTGGCGCCTGTTCGCCATCGGAGACGTCAACGGCGACCGCAGGAACGACCTCTACACGTCGGGCAACAACGACCTGCGTCTCTACCTGGGCACCACCAAGGGCACCCTCAAGCAGAGCTCCGCCTGGGGGATCGTCAACAACGGCATCGAGCCCAGCGAAGTCGTCTTCTGACCCGTTCGTCCAGCCGGCCGCGTGACGCAGGTCGCGTGGCCGGCCGTACACACCAGAGTCGTCCGCATCGTGGTGAGGCTGAACACATGATCCATGTCGAGGCTCCCGAGGAGTTCGACGGCCGGACGCGTAGCGTGTTCCTCGCGGGCGGCATCACCGACTGCCCGGACTGGCAGTTGGAGGCCGCCGCGAGCTTGGCCGACCTCCCCGTCGCCGTACTCAACCCTCGTCGTGCGAGGTTCGAGGACTCCCCCGGCGCGGCGGCCGAGCAGATCGACTGGGAGTACCGCCATCTGGTCATCGCCGATGTGATCCTCTTCTGGTTCCCCGGCGGCCCGGCCGTACAACCGATCGCTCTGTACGAACTGGGCGCGTGGGCGGCGAGCACCAAGCCGATCGTGGTCGGCGCCGACCCCGCCTACGACCGCCGCCTGGACGTGGAGCTTCAACTGTCACATGTACGGCCGGGCCTCGACGTGCACACGACCCTGAACGCCACGTCGCAGGCCGCGCGGGCGGTGCTCGAACGATTCTGATTGAACATTTCGTTTGAAACACTGTGTTGACAATGAACCGTGTGTAGCAGCATATTGTCTGCATGACGTCCGAGTCGATCGATCCCTTCACGCCGCCGAATCCGGACCAGGTTCGCGCACACCGCGTGCACGCCGCTCTCGCCCGCATCGCCGAACGGCATGCGGCCACGGAGGACCAGCGTTCCCGGCAGGTCCACCCCCATGTCCTCGGGCCGCACGAGGCCATCAGGCTGGTGTCGCTGCTCGCGAGCGGGACCGCCCAGCGCGAGGAGGCGGAGCCGGAGGTGGACGCCGCCGACATCACCGCCGCCCTGACCCTCGTTCCGCTGGCACGCGGCGAGATGGACCAGTTGGAGACGGCGCTCCTTCTCATGGCACGAGGCCGCGGGCTCACCTGGCAGGAGATCGCGTTCGGTCTCGGGCTCGGCACCGCGCAGGCCGCCAGGCAGCGGTATGAGCGACTGGCCGGACGCCTCGGAACCGACTGACCCCTCGCTTTATTAGACCGTTCGTTCTTGATACGGTGCGGGCATGGCGAGGACGAAAGAGTTCGATCCCGACGTGGCGCTGCAGGCCGCACTCGACCTGTTCTGGGAGCGGGGCTACGAGGCGACGTCGATGGCCGACCTGGTGGAAGAACTGGGGATAGCGCGCGCCAGTCTGTACTCGACCTTCGGCAACAAGCGCGACCTGTATCTGAAGGCGCTCGAGCGCTACCTGGAGACCAGGAACCCGTCCCCCATCGAGATCCTCTCGCAGCCGGGTCCCGCACTGCCGGCCGTACGGGCCCTGGTCGAGTTCTACGTCACCGACGCCATCGCCGACACACGGCGGCGCGGCTGCATGATCGTGAACGCGGCGGCGGAGATGCTTCCCGGGGACCCCGAGGTCTCGCGCCTGCTCGACACCAACTGGAGCGCACTGGAAGCGGCGCTGACCTCGGCGCTGATCAGGGCCCGAGGCGAGGGCGACCTGCCCGCCGATCGCGATCCGCGGGCGCTCGCCCGGTTCCTGCTCGTCTTCCTCCAGGGGCTGCGCCTGGTGAGCAAGGGCTCCTCTGACGCGAAGCGCCTGCGCGAGGCGGCCGCCGAGGCTCTCACCGTCCTCCGCTGACGGCCCGGTATCGGGAACGATCGATCTCGAAAGGAACATGATGAAGTTCGCCGGCAAGGTGGTCCTGGTCACCGGAGGGGGCTCGGGCATAGGCCGGGCGGTCGCCCTCGGCTTCGCCCGGGAGGGGGCCCTGGTCACAGTCGCAGGGCGACGCGCGGAACCGCTGGACGACACCGTGAAGCTCATCGAGGCCGCGGGCGGGCACGCCGCGGCGACCACCGCCGATCTGACCCGGTCAGGAGACGCGGCCCGGATGGTCGGCGGGATCGTGCGGCGGCACGGCAGGCTCGACATCGCCGTCAACAACGCCGGGGTCTTCACCACGGCCAAGGTCGCCGACATCGACGAGGACGACTGGACGCGCACGCTCGACGGCAACGTCACCGGCGTCTTCCTGTCCATGAAGCACGAGATCGCCGCCATGCGCCGTACGGGCGCGGGTGTGATCGTCAACGTGGCCTCCCAGATCGGCGCGCACCGCCGGGTGCCCGGCCTCGGCGCGTACGGCGCGGCCAAGGCGGCGGTCGCGGTCCTGAGTCGTACGGCGGCGCTGGAGTACATCCGCGAGGGCATCCGGATCAACGTGGTCAGTCCCGGGCCGCACGACACGCCGATGTCCATGCGTCCCGGCGAGAGCGTGGCCGACCGATCCGCACGGGTGAAGGAACAATTGCCGATCGGGCGGGTCGGCACGCTCGACGAGATCACCGCCACCGTCCTGTGGCTGGCCTCGGACGACGCGGGCTTCGCCGTCGGCCACGACCTGGTCGTCGACGGAGGCTCCGCCGCCTGACCACACCCGGCGTCATCACGCGAAATCAGGTTCATGGCCGGGCACACCCCGGACGAGCTGTCCCACCCGGACCTCCACGAGCGTGCCGGCAACTCGGCAGGTCCGCAGGGTGGGCGTCCGGATCTATCTGTCCGTGGGGCCGGGCAACCCGCCGCCCACCGACTTCACCATCGAGTCACTCACCGCGCAGCGCTCGCCGACCGGCCCGGTAGCGGCGATCTCGCCTGCCCTGATGAGCCTCGACCGGATGATCAGACGGCCTGGCGCCGCCGAAGCCGCGAGACGCCCCATCCGGCCACACCCACCACGAACAGGCCGATCGCGGCGTAGAGGACGGGATTGACGTATGCGGGCACCAGGTCCACCGGCACGCCCCCGGACGCACAGGTGTGATTGTGCAGGGGCCACATGCTCGACGGCTCGGGCGAATCGGAGTACGACAGCCCGGACATATGGCACAGGTCGTCGGGATCGGACATCCACATGAGGTTGCCCACCCACAGCCCGATTCCGTACACCGCCAGGCCGACACACAGCGAGATCGCCGTGAGCCTTGCCCACAGGGCCGCCGTCCGTGGCCGCCTCCCCCGTGTCGTGACGACGACGGTGTGCACGACCAGTCCGGCGGCCACGATGAGCAGCACCGGCGACAGGAGCGGGAGAATTATGAGGAAGAAGAACAAGGCCTCAAGCATGATGGGCAACGGTATCGACCGCTATGTCGCATCAGGCCAGCTCGTGCCGTCTTTCGACGCCATCTACACATGTCCTGCACACGCGACATCAGGGGCGTGAAGCATTCTTCGCGGGCCTGGCTCGCCGGAATCCGTACGTCTCGTGCTTCTTCTCGAAGCCGAGGGACGCGTACAACATGTGCGCGGCCAGGTTCTCGGCGTCGTGGTTCACGGTCACCGTCATCATCCCCCGATCGCGCATGCGCACCATCGCGTGCGACATCACCGCGCGCGCCAGACCCCGGCGCCGAAAGTCGCGGTGTGTCCCGACCGGCTCGAAGTGCCCGATCTTGTTACGGTCATCCGTCCAGTACACGGCGAACGTCGCGATCGTCCCGTCGGGAGCCTCGACGACGATCTCCCGATCCGGGTCGTAACCCGGCTTCTCCATGACCTCGGTCCGATACCGCTCTCCGGTCCAGTCGTCCTGGAAAGCATGGTTGCGTGCCCTCGCCAGCCCGTCGGCGTCACCCGGCCGGGCGCGGCGCAGGACGAAGCCGCCGGGAACACCCGAGGCCGTGATCGGATCTCTGAGATCGCGTTCGTTGACGTCGTCCCACGTGCGGAAATGCTCGAAGCCGAGCCGTACGAGCAGGTCGATTCTCGTCGTGTCGCAGTCGAAGAGGTCGGTCAGCACGTACGTTTCGTCCTCGGCCATGTGCCGGGCCGTCGACTCATAGGCGGCGCGCACCATCTCGTCCTCCGCGGGCGTGCCCCGGAGCGCGGGCGAGGTGAACACGTCGAAGGCGCAACCGAAGCGCAGATTGACGGCGATCCCGGCGACCCCGGACGCGTCCTCCCAGATGTGGACGAGGTCTCCGACAGGACGGCGGCCACGCAGGTTCTCGTAGATGCGATGCGGAAGTTCGCCGATGTGGTCGTATCCGCATCGACCCGCCTCGGCGATCCATACCGCGACGGTCTCCTGGAGTCGCGGCATGTCCGCGTCCGTGTAGGAGCGCATCCTCATCATGGTGGCCTGTGTAGTGCATCCGGACGCCGGGCCGCACATGGTTATCCGCCCAGCCGGGACGTCCTCTTCGTACGTCGCGCGGAGCCGTCAGCCGGGGAACATGTAGTCGGCGGCGATGCGGCCGTCCTCGTCGAGCACGAGGACCTCCAGGCCCCCGCCCACCGCCTCACCGCCACCGGCGGGCACGGTGTCCCAGTTGAACCTGACGATGTCGTGGAGCAGGACGGCGTTGCCCTGCGGCCGGAAACTCACCTGGCCGGACGCGACGAACCGTTCATGACTGCGGCTCACCCGGACCTCGATGCTGTCGTGTCCGCGGGCTTCGAGGGTCGAGGAGTCGAAGCCCAACTCCGCGGCGATCTCCCGGATCTCCTGGGGTGGGTGAAGGATGTGGGCACCGCCCTCGGCCCAGAGTTCGTGAATGGCTTCGCGCCGCAGTTCGGCGTCCGGCTCGTTCCAGAGGGCGACGTAGCGGGCGGCAAGGTCCTGGGGATCGATATCGGTCATTTGCTTCTCCTTCTGGTTTCCTGCCAAACCATGTGGGAAGCGGCTATCGACTGACAATTCCCCCAAAGGAATGCCCCATACGACGCGAACAGGCAGTGCCACGTCGGTTCGCCCATATTGGTGTGATTTAGTCATGCACCATGTTGATCACCCCCCTGCCACCGGCAGCCTTCGTCGCGCATGGATACCCCTTGCGCTCTCCTATGCCATCGCACAGCCCCTTGAGGTCTTCCTGCATGAGTTCTCCCATGCCGTGGCCGCGCGGGCGCTGGGATACCAGACGACGATCGGCCAGTTCGTGGAGGACAACCCGGCGACCGAGTCCGGGACTCACGAGGCGATCATCGCCGCGTCCGGCCCCGTCGGCAGTGTGGTGATGGGGTTGGTGTTCTTGGCGATCTACCGGCGGTCGATCCGGAGCCAGAGCTTCGGCAACCTGCTGCTGATGTGGCTGGCCATGACGGGCCTGGTCGGCGGCATCGGCTATCTGGCGGTGATGCCGATCCTCGCCGATGGCGACACGGCGGTCCTGGCCAGGATCCTGGGAATCCCCATGGTCCTGCAGATCGTCATCGCCGTCGGCTCCGTGGGGGCCCTCTACTTCCTGACGAGACCACTGAGCACGATGTACCTGGACACCCTGCCGCCGGAGACGCCCCTGGAAACGGCCTTCGACCGCGCGAGGAGCGTCACCCGGCTGTGGACACCCTTCGCGCTGGGTTTCCTCCTGCTCATCCCCGCCGCCATCGGCGGTGATCCGCTGATCGTGTTCTACGGCCTGTTCGGCGCCTGGGGACCCGGCATGGCGCTGGTCGGCTTCATGACCTTGGGCGCTCGCAGGCCGTACGAACGACCCGTCTCATCCGGGACGGGATCCACATGGCACACGCCGGCCTGGGGTTATGTTCTGTACGCGGCCGTCGTGCTCTTCTACGTTCTGGCTCTGCGCCCGGGCCTGCCCTTCTGATTCCCTCTCGACGGCGCGGCCCGACCGGCACCGGGGGCCGCGCCCAGTCGAAGATCAAGCTCGTGACGACGCGATCAGTCCGGTTCTTCGGCGCACCCGTCCCGAGAGGAACTCGTCCGATCCACGAGGCACAAGCCCTCACGCCGCATAGAGAACCTCAGCGTCATTGAGAACCTGGTCGCGAATCACCCAGTGGAGGCCTTTTTTGGATACCACGTCCACCTTGCGACCGAGTAGATCTTCGAGTTCCTCGTGAAAGCCGAAGAACTCTAGCCCGATTTCGCTGCTCGCTGAGCTCACGCTCCACGATGGTGTTCAGCCCACGTCCTAGTCGCTCGTGCAGGCGGGCCGCGTCCTCACGGGTGCGCAACACGAACACCCCGTCCAAAGCGCCCTCCGCCGCGTTCGGCCAGGGCCGGGCTCGCGCCCCCGTGGCGATCAGCAGACGGTCGAAACCGACGTGCCCGCCGTCGGACAGGTGCACCTATTTGGCGGCCAGGTCCAGCCCGGTCGCGGGTTTGCCTCGCAACCATTCCGCGTCGAGATCACCGCGGCGGGGCAACATGGTGTGACCTGCGGTGATCTGCCCGCTCAGGACCTGTTTCGACAACGGCGGCCGATCGTAGGGCTCGCACGGCTCGTCCCCGATCAAGGTCAGCGACCCGTCGTACCCTTCCCTGCGCAGGGTGGCCGCGGCCCGCAGGCCGGCGAGCGAGGCGCCGACGATGACGACGCGACGGACCCGCTCGGACGACTTCGGGCCGCGGGTCCGACCGGCCTGAACCGGAGCGCCGTCCCCGGGGGTTCCACCGGGCCGCGCGGCGTCGGCCTTCTTCGGGCGCCCCAGCGTTCCCATCTGGTCGACCACTATGGCCTGGACCGGGCAAGGCCGCGACCGCCCGCAGGACCTGCTCACGCTCCTCGTCGTCCGCGTGCAGTTCGTACATCAGTGCTTCCGCGCGGCTCATCCTGAAGACGCCGAATGCGAGGAAGGCGCACTGCCCGTATCCCTGGCAACGCGTGAGATCGACGACGACTCTCATGCTGGACCGTCCCCTCCAGAGGGGCGACCGGGCGGCGGCCCGGCCGCGCACCCCGCGGACGGACGTTGCAGATGACCCGTCAGGGGCGCCGGAATCGTGCCTGAATGCCTAGTTCGAGGCTAGCAACCCGCCCGGCTCACGACCCGGAGGGGGAGGCGCGGCGGGCCAGCAGGACATGGGTCTCGCCATGTGACCGTACGATCCCGCCGAGGTTCTCGATCGCGGCGTGCAGCGCACGCTGAAGCACGGTGAGCCGTTCGGGCCCGAGGCGCTGGTGATCGCTGTACGTCGCCACCAGCCCCACCCACTCATCGGCGCTGAACGTGTCCTCCCAGCGGTAATTCCTCGTCTCGACCGAGGAGAACGCGTCGCTCTCCGTGAACGGGTCCACCGGGGGGCTCTTCACGGCGTTGCGCCCGTGCACCTGCGCATCCGGCGCGTACTGGCGGTAGACCGCGTCGAACGCGGTGAGCACGGGCTCTTCCAACAGGTGGTAGCTCCAGAACCGCGCGATCACGCCGCCCGGTCGCAGCACCTTGGCGGCCTTGGAGACGCCCAGCGCGGGATCGATCCAGTGCCACGCGCTCCCACACGTGATCAGGTCGAATCGCCGTCCGGCGTCGTCCCAGGTCTCGAATGGTGCGATCTCCACCGGAATGCCGTGGCCACGTGCCACGTCCGCCATCCGCTCATCCATTTCGACGCCCAGCACGGACAGACCATGCTTCGCGAGGGGAACGGCCACCTTGCCGGTGCCACAGGCGACGTCGAGCACCTGTTCCGGTCGTAACGCCACGAAGTCCTCGATCAAGGCATCAGGGCATACCGGACGATAGCGGTCATACTGCTCTGCCACGGAGCCGAAGGACCCGGCCCGCCGACGATCAAGATGAAGCTCTTCCGAGGCCACCCAGCGATGATAGGCATCCCCTGGTGGGCGACCTCACGGCGGGATCGGACAAATCGCCGATGGCGGCTCGCCGTCCTCAGTCTTGGGACACGCCCTCCACCGCGTACGTGATCAGCGTGGTCAGCACGTCCTTGACCGACTCACGGTCGCGTACGTCACAGAGCACGATGGGGGCGACCCCTCCCAGCCCCAGCGCTCGTCGTACCTTGTCGGGGTCGTGGCGCCTGGCTCCGTCGAAGCAGTTGACGGCGACCACGAAGGGGATGCCGCGCTGCTCGAAGTAGTCCACGGCGGGGAAGCACTCCTGCAGGCGGCGGGTGTCGGCCAGCACGACGGCCCCGAGTGCGCCGACGGCCAGTTCGTCCCACATGAACCAGAACCGGTCCTGGCCGGGCGTGCCGAACAGGTAGAGCCACAGGCCTTCGCGGATGGTGATGCGTCCGAAGTCCAGCGCGACGGTCGTGGTGATCTTGGACTCCACGCCGGAGATGTCGTCGACGCCGACGCCTCGTTCGCTGAGCAACTCCTCGGTGTGCAGCGGCCGGATCTCACTGATCGTGCCGACCATGGTCGTCTTGCCGACTCCGAACCCGCCGGCGATGAGAATCTTGATGGCCAGCGCCGAGGCGGCCTCGGTCGTGTCCGGCTCAGAGGCTGCGTAGCCCATGCAGCACTTCCCTGTAGATGCGTTCGTCGATCGTCTGCGCCGCCGGCCGCGGCCGGTCGATGGTCACGAGGCCCTCGCGCCGCAGATCGCCGAGGATCACGCGGGTGATGTTGAGCGGCAGCTTCAGGTGCGCCGCGACGTCCGCCACAGGCGTGGGCATGCGGCACAACGTCAGGACGGCGAGATGCTCGGGGATGAGCTCCGCCGGCTGGACCGGCGTGCTGACGGTCGTGACGATGGCCACCAGGTCGAAGGTCTCTCCCACCGGGCGCGCGCGGCCCCCGGTCAGCCCGAAGAGCCTGACCAGCGGCCCGGGGTCCTCTCCCGTCACGACCCCCCGCCGTTCCAGGCGGGCGCCGGAGCCGCCCCCCTCGGCTGTGCGGACAGGTGCTCGCCGACGCGCTTGACCAAGAGCGCCATCTCGTAGGTGACCATGCCGAGCTCGGCGTCACCGGCGGCCAGTACGGCCAGGCGGGCGCCCTGCCCCGCGGCGGTGACGAACAGGAAGCCGCCCTCAAGCTCGATGATGGTCTGCCGGACGCCGCCGAGGCCGAAATGCCGCCCGGCGCCCTGCGCGAGGCTGTGGCTGCCGGCGGAGATCGCGGACAGGTGCTCGGTGTCCTCGCGGGTCAGCTCCTTGGAGCCGCCCATGGCCAGCCCGTCTGCGGACAGCACGATGGCATGCCGGATGTCGGGGATGCGCTGAGTCAGATCGTCGAGCAGCCAGTTCAGTTCAGTTCTGGGGTCGGGCATCGGAGTGGCCGTCCTTTCTGTTCCACGCGTCCTGTCCTTGCTCTGCCTGGCCGCGGCCCTGCTGCCAGCCGCGTTGCATGGTCGACATGAGCCGGGCGAGCTCCTCGGGAGATCGCGCGGAGACATCATCCTGCTCCGTCGACCGTGCACCGCGGAGCTGGGGGGCCAGGCTGGCCTGCGGTATCCGCATCGGCAGCCCGTCGAGGTCGTCGTCGCCGCCCGGCTCGGGGACCGTCCACTGCGCGGGTGCGGGAGAGGCGACGGGTGCGGGAGAAGGCGCCGGCGCCGGGTTCTGAACGGGCTCGGCCGAGAACCATCCCGACGCGGGCTCTGGAGTAGGTGCCGTCATCTGCCCCCCTGCGACAGAGGTCGTCTCCCTGGACCGAGCCTCCGGCGTCGCGCTCAGCGCGCGCAGGGGCCTGCCCAGACGTGCGTGCCCGGCCGGGGCCATCTGGTGCGACAAGATCTCGGTGGCAGGCGCCTCCGCCGCGGCGAGCAGGCTCGACGGCAGCAGCACGATCGCGGTGGTGCCGTCGTACGGCGAGGGCCGTAGCACGATCTTGATGTTGTGCCGGGCCGCGAGCCTCGCCACGACGAACAGCCCGAGCCTGTCGCTGTCGGCCAGGTCGAACTCCGGCGGGTCGGTGAGCCTCGCGTTGAGATCCTCGAGGGTGGCCCGGCTCAGCCCGAGACCCCGGTCCTCGACCTCCAGGGCGAAGCCGTTGGCCGCCACGCTGCTGCGGACGTGAACGGTGGTGTCGGGCGGCGAGAACACGGCGGCGTTCTCCACCAGTTCGGCGATCAGATGGATCACGTCGGTGACCGCCGCCCCCACGAGCAGCGGGGCCTGCGGCATGGGGGCCACGACGACACGGGTGTAGTCCTCGACCTCGAGCACGGCGCCGCGCACCACGTCGAGAAGCGGCACGGGGTCGCGCCACCTGCGTGCGGGGGCGGAGTCGGACAAGATGATCAGGTTCTCCGCGTGCCGCCGCATGCGGGTGGTCAGGTGGTCGAGCTTGAAGAGACCCTCCAGGGTCTCCGGCTCCTCGACCCGGCGCTCCATCGTGTCCAGCAGGTTGAGCTGGCGGTGCAGCAGCGCCTGGTTGCGTCTGGCGAGGTTGAGGAACACCTGGCCGACGCCCTTGCGGAGGGTCGCCTGGCCCACCGCCGCCTCCACGGCGGTCCGCTGCACCGCGGAGAACGCATGCACGACCCGGTCGACCTCGGCGGTGCCCGCGGAGGCCAGGTCGGGGGCCTCCGTCGCGGGGTCCACGTCGTCACCCCTGCGCAGACGCTCGACCAGCCGCGGCAGTCGCTGCTCGGCAAGCTCCACGGCCGACGACTGAAGCCGCTTCAGCTCCGAGATCATGGACCGGCCGAAGCGGTAGGACAGCGCCAACGACAGGATGACCGCCATCAGGCCGAGGAGGAGGATCAGCCCGATCCGCCAGTACGCCCCGACCTTCTGTGCCTCTCCCTCGGCCGCGGCGCGCTCCAGTTCCTGCTGGGTGTCGCGGTTGATCGCGTTGAGGATGGTGGCGGTGTCGCTGTTCCATTCGGCGGGGTCCACCGGGGGCGCGCCGTCGGTGTCCCAGACGAAGAGCCGGTCCTCCACCTCCACGAGCCGCATGTAGGCGTTGCTGTTCACGAGATTCTCGTAGTGCGCCCGCAGTTCGGGACTCATGTCGCGGCCGGCGTTGGTGAACAGGAGCCTGCGGCTGGTCATCGCGGCCACGAACGTGGCGCGATCGGTGGGGGTCATGTCGTGATGCACGATCGTGCTGGTCAGCACGGCGTGCTCCCTGCCCAGGTATTCGGCGGTGGCGCTGTAGGCGGACATGCCGCGCACCGCGCGGTAGGACGACACGTCGCTCAACGCGTCCTGATCGCTGAACGCCTGGTTGGCGGTGGTGATCAGGCTGTTGTACCCCTCGATGACCTTGA
>Ga0310811_10009842_pt1 | contig 12361 bp, 12 predicted proteins | sample YCmetagenome_FD_207642 | JGI IMG/M metagenome (GOLD analysis project Ga0310811, IMG submission 207642) | Soil microbial communities from experimental microcosm in Duke University, North Carolina, United States - YC | ecosystem: Engineered > Artificial ecosystem > Soil microcosm > Unclassified ... | reverse complement strand
CTCACCGACGCGCTGCTCGAGGGCGATCGGGCGCGCGACGGTGCCGTGTTCGTCGATGATGGCGGGCGGCGGCAGTACTTGTGCGGGGTCTGGCGCACCGAGGCGCTGGCCGGCAACATCCGGCGGTTCGACAGCGTCGACGGGGTCTCGCTGCGCGCGCTGACCGCCGGGCTGGACGTCGCCGAGGTGCGGTGGGACGCGGAGCGGCCGCCGTACTTCGACTGCGACACCGAGGAGGATCTTCGCAAGGTGGTCGGCGACAGGTGAATGAGAACGTGTTGGAGCGGTGGCTCGACGAGGCCGCCGAGGCGCTCGGGGTGGAGGCGCCCGACGCGGCGCTGCGAGCCGCCGTGCTGGACCTCGCGCGGGACGTGGCGCACAACGTCGCCCGGCCGGGGGCGCCGTTGACCGCCTTCCTGCTCGGGGTGGCGGTGGGGCGCGGCGCGGACCCGCAGCGTACGGGGGAGGCGTTGCGCCGGCTGGCCACCCGGTCCGAGTGAGCGATCGACTCTGGATAGGGTGAGGGTTGGGGGACAGGGAGGCGATCATGGCTGGTGACCCGGACGAGGCCGCGGCGTTCGAGAGTGCGCTGTTCGACGACGAGGAGCCCGTGGGCGGCGACCTCAAGGCGAAGGTCGCCGAGGCCTGGCGCGACTTCGCGCTCCACCTCGTCGACGCCCTGCGCGGCCTGGACAGCGGCACCACGCTCGACGTGACGCTCGACCCGACGGCGTCCGGGACCGGCGACGCCGTGTATTCGATCCAGGTGACCGGCGAGGACGACGACCAGCTCGCGGCGACGGCGGTGAGCAACGCGGACCTGCCGGCGGCCTACCGGCTGGATCGCAGCGTCATCGCGGAGATCGTGGCGCTGGGCTGGTCGCCGCCGGGGGTCGTGCCGGGCTCGGGTGAGTCGTTCGGGCTCCGGGTCGGCAAGGCCGAGGCGCCGCAGCTGAGCCGGCTGATCATGCGCACGCTGCGGGACATCTACGGCGCGCCGCACCCGGCCTTCCTGACCTACCTGGCTCACGACGCCGAGGGGCGGGTCGCGGCCGTGCCGGCGCTCGGGGTGGCGCGCTCGCTCTCCTCGATCGTCGACGCCGACGGCGACGGGGTCGTTGACGTGGTCCGGTCGGGGGGCGGCAGCCTTGCCGAGCTCAACGAGCAGACCGACGGCCTGCCGCTGTACGACAAGGTGACCACGGTCGTCGCCCGGCTCATGAAGACGACGCCGGAGGAGCTGCCCATCGACCCCGACGGGGACATCGGCATCCGGTCCGGCTCGGCGATGGTCTTCGTGCGGGTGCGCGACAACCCGCCGCTGGTCGACGTGTTCTCGCCGATCCTCACCGAGATCGAGCCGACCGAGCGGCTTTACGTGAAGCTCTCCGAGCTCACCAACCGCATGCCGATCGGCCGGCTGTACTGCACGAACGACACCGTGTGGGCCAGCGTCCCGGTGTTCGGGCGCGACTTTCAGGCCACCCACCTCATGCTGGCCGTGCAGGTGATGACCGGGCTCGCGGACGAGCTGGACGACCGGCTGCACGGCGAGTTCGGCGGCAAGCGCTTCTTCGGCGAGGGCGACAAGCCGAAGCCGGCCATCGCCGGCGAGAGCGAGCGCACCGGGATGTACCTCTAAGCGGAAGGCAACGGCACCCAGGCCTGCTGCGCCAGCGTCGCCATGTCGTTGGCCTGCAGGCCCGTCTGCGACAGCGTCCACAGGGTGCCGCCGATGACGAGCGAGCGTTCGATCATCACGTAGTTGCCGGTCGGATGCGTGATGACGCCCGTCTTCGCGATGGCCTTGTCGCTCACCGAGAGCACGAGCGCGGTCGCGGCCGAGTCCGGCCGGTTGCGCGAGGTCTGCGGCAGCACGAGCAGGCCCGTCGCCGGCCAGTAGAGGAACGCGTGCGGGTCGAACTCGGCCGTCGACGTGGCGCCGGGGACCTGGAACTGGGCCAGGCGGGCCGGTGCGGCCATGTTGTGCACGTCGAACAGCGACACCTGCAGGCCCTGCACGCGGCCCTTCTCGTTGGCCTCCTGCCCGACGCCGATGAGGCGGCCGTCGCCGGCCGGATGCAGGTACGCCGAGTAGCCCGTGATCTTCAGCTCCCCGACGGCGCGGGGCGCGGCCGGGTCGGACAGGTCCAGCGTGTACAGCGGATCGGTCTGGCGGAACGTCACGACGTAGCCGGCGGTGCCGACGAAGCGCACCGAGTAGATCCTCTCGCCCTTGCCCAGCCCGCCGACGTGACCGGCCTCGGCGAGGGCGCCGCCGCGCTGCTCGAGCACGTAGACGGTCGAGGCGTCGTTCGCGGTCGTGGCCACGCGCAGGCGCCCGTCCCACTCCGACATGGAGTACTGGTTGAGCAGCCAGCCCGGCACCTCGCCGGCGGCGACGTAGCGCGGGCGGGCGGCGCCGGCGACCGTGAACTTGAACAGTTGGGTGCGCTGCGGGACGGCCACCACGGCGTCGGCGGCGACGCCGCGCTTTCCCATCGGCACATACGTGCGCCAGCGCTGGTCGTTGGCGACGTAGAGGCTCGGGCCGTTGGCGTAGACGATGCCGCCGTCGGCCGCGATCGTGACCGGGTCGCCGAGGCCGAGCGCGGGCGCGGCGAGGTCGAACGTGGTGATTGTGAGCATGGAGGTGCCCGAGTACGAGTCCGGCAGGCTCACCGCGCCGCAGTCGACCCGGCCCTCGGTGCGCTTGCCGGTCGCGTCGACCGAGGTCCACTGGGGCAGCCACGACTCGACCGGGGCGCCGGCGACGGTGGCGCGGTTGGCGGCGAGCCGGGCGTCGTCGTCGGCGATCTTCGACTGGTCGGGGAAGTTCTGGTCGGGGAAGTTCTGGGCGGGGAAGTCGATGTGCGGCGAGGAGCGCACGACGATCCGGGCGACCGAGCCGACCTGGCGCGCGTCGACCAGGGAGCCGCCGATGTTGAACGTGCCCACGACCTTCGGCGGGCCGGCGAGGTCGACGAGGGTGAACTGCGCGCCGCTGCGCTCCGGGTCGGTGTAGTCGTAGCCGAGCACGAGCGCGCGGTCGCCGGACAGCAGCAGCTGCGACGCCGAGGCGGCGCGCTTGCCGCCGTTGCCGTCGGCGCCGATCCGCAGGGTGCCGGTGACCTTGCGCGCCGCGGCGTCGACGACGGTGAGCACGCCGGCGCCGGTGAGGGTCACGATCCGCTTGCCGTCGGTCTTGACCATGTCGGGCTCGTCGACGTTGGCCTCGTGGGTGTTGGTGCCGGAGTACGCCTGGTCGGCGCCCGCCTGCGCCTTCGCCGCGCCGGGCATCGCCTCCGGCGCGCCGGCCGCGCGCGCGTCGCCGGCGGCGTTCAGCGCCCGTATGTCGCCGGGCATGCCGGCGAGGCCCCACGGGGTGACCGCCTCCTGCGTGGCCTTGCGCAGGCCCGCGACCAGGTCGGCGCACGAGTCGTAGGCGACCAGCCGCAGCGCCGGCGCCGGGCCGGGCGCATCCGCGGACGCGGCGGTGGACGAGGAGGGGCCTTTGCCCGCGGTACACCCGGCAAGCAGCAACAGGACGGCACCCAGCGTAACGGCGGCACGCTTCATGGCATTAGGACGACGGCGGGGCCGCCCCGGTTCCCGGGTCCTCCATCATCCTCGGCGCGAGCGTCTCCACCAGCCGCGACAGCACGATCATGCTGCGCGTCGAGGTCACGAACGGCTCGCCGCGCAGCCGCTCGAGGGCCTCCTCGAGCCCGGCCATGTCCATCGCGCGCAGGTGCACGAGCGCGTCGGCCTCGCCCGAGATCGTGTACGCCCCGACGACCGCCGGGTGGCGCTTGGCCGCGGCCCGGATCTGCTGCGGCGACGTGCGACCCGTGCAGAAGAGCTCGACGAACGCCTCAGTGGTCCAGCCGACCGCGCCCGGGTCGATGAGCGCCGTATAGCCGCGTATCACTCCGCTGGATCGGAGCCGGTCGACGCGTCGCTTCACCGCCGGTGCCGACAGCGCGACCCGCTCGCCGATCTCCGCATACGATGAACGGGCGTCTTCCTGCAGCAACGCAATGATTCGCTGGTCGATCGGGTCGAGGCGCAACGAATCCCTCCTCGAAAGCAACTTTTCTCGCTGTTTTGTGTACCATAGGCTATCTACCGTTTGATCTCGTGACGCGGTCGTACCTGATGTCGCCACCCGAACACTTCGTGGTGGAGTACGCGATCAATCCCTGGATGGACACCACTGCTCCGGTCGACACCGAACTCGCCGTCAAGCAGTGGGAGGGCCTGCGCGAGACGTTTGTCCGCCTCGGCCACGAGGTCCACGTGCTGATGCCGGAGATCGGCCTGCCGGACATGGTGTACGCGGCCAACGGCGCCTTCTCCGTCGACGGCATTGTCTACGGCGCACGGTTCAAGTACCCGCAGCGCACGGCCGAGGCCGCGGCGCACCGGCGCTTCTACGACACGATCGGCTGGCGCTACGTCACGCCGTCGCAGACCAACGAGGGCGAGGGCGACTTCACATACCTGCCCGCCGCGCTCGGCGGCCTGGTGCTCGCCGGGCACGGCTTCCGCACCGAGGCGGCCGCGCACGCGGAGGCCCAGGAGGCGCTCGGCCGGCCGGTGATCTCGCTGCGCCTGGTCGACCCGCGCTTCTACCACCTCGACGTCGCGCTGGCGCCGCTGGACGACGAGAACGTCGTGTACTACCCGGGCGCCTTCTCCGAGGCGTCGCGCTCGGTGCTCGCGCAGCTGTTCCCGGCCGCGATCCTGGCCACGGAGGAGGACGCGCTCGCGTTCGGCCTCAACCTCGTCTCCGACGGGCGCAACGTGGTGCTCAACAGCGAGGCCACGACGCTCGCGGCGCGACTGCGGGAGGCCGGCTACACGCCGGTACCGGTGGAGCTGTCGGAACTCAAGAAGGGCGGCGGCAGCGTCAAGTGCTGCGTCGCCGAGCTGCGGCGATAAGCCCGGTTCCGACCCGGGCTCATCGCCGACTCCTCATGAAGATTGGACCAGGATCCACTTCGCCGTGAACTGGGCCGGCGCCGTCGGGGTCGCTCCGGCGGCGGCCGGCGCGGTGCCGGCCACGGCCAACTGGGCCCCGGCCTTCAGTGCGCCCGGTTGCAGAGTGTGCCGCTTGTCGTACACGCGGACGTTGTTCGTCAGCGTCCAGGTGCGCGAGTAGCCGTCGGTCGACACGACCGTCACCGACGTGGGCGTCAGCTTCGTCGCCTCGCCGCGCTGCATCGCGACCCGGACCGGCCCCTTCGTGGTCTGCACCAGTCCCTCGCCGTGCAGGACGCCGGAGAGCATGTCGTGTCCGGCCGGCGCCGAGTTCGTGGTTTCGGGGGGCGTTGGCGTGGGGGTGGGCTGCGCGGCCGCCGCGGTCGGGGGCAGGCCGCCGGCAACCACAATGACCGCCGCGCCACAGAGCAGGCCTATCCGCGAGCGTCTCATCGGGGTACCTCCTCGGAATCGGGGTAACTGAACCCCTACCTCGGATCCCTCGCCGCAAACCTGACATAAGGTGTGCCCAGCGCGCGGAAGGCGTCGCCTGGGCGCTCGTGGCCGTCCGTCGAGTGGCCGAGCGCGTCGGCCGGGTCCTGGCACATGAGCACGTGCGAGGCCTGCGCGCCCAGCGCCGCCAGCGGCCAGAAGAGCAGGTGTACCAGCAGGCCCAGGACCTTGATGGCGATCACGTCGCCGACGCCGCGGCCGGTGTACTCGTGGCGGTACCAGCTGCGGACCAGGCTCCAGTAGGGCTGCTTGTCGACCTGGACCCCGTCACGGTCGAGGACCGGGCCGTGCTCGTACCCGACGCCGCGCACGATGACCGCGATCGCCTTGAGGCTGAGCAGCCGTCGCACCGGCATCGACAGGACCGTGGCGACGCCGCCGAGCCACCAGCCCGGCTGGTCGAGCCGGGTCAGCGCCAGGAACAACGCGACGTGCAGCACGGCGAGCGGCACGCCGACCCACCGCAGCGCGACCCCCTGGGTGAAGACACCCACCGGATCGGCGCCCACCCGGCGCAGGCGCTGCCAGAACAGCACCTGGACGAGCAGGATGCCCAGCGACGCGCCCGCGCCGCCGAGCCCTAGGACCACCCACCAGGTATGCATAGACATGCATCATGACACGGTGCGCAACGGGAACGTCACCGTGAATCGGGCGCCGCCCTCCGGAGCGTGGCCGGCGTCGATGCGCGCGCCCAGCCGGCGTGACAGGCGGGCGGCCAGCGCCAGCCCGAGGCCGCTGCCGACCTTGCGGATGCCCTGGTACCGCCGCGACAGTGCGCCCCGCTCGAACGCCACCGCGAGGTCCTCGTCGGTGAAGCCCGGGCCGCCGTCGCGCACCTCGAGCCATGCCGCGGACGGGCTCGTGTAAAGAGCCAGGACCAGAGGAGCCTGCGCTGGTACCACCCGTAGCGCGTTCTCCAGCAGCCCGTCGATGATCTGCCGGATCCGCCCGGGGTCCGTGACCACGGGGACCGCGAACGGCGGCAGCTCGGTGCGCAGCAGCAGCCCCGCCGACGCGACGCGCCCGCCCCACGCCTCCGCGGTCGTGGCGAGCAGCGAACAGAGGTCCACCTCGACCATCTCGATCGGCAGGTCCGCGGCCTCGAGCCGGGCGAGCACCAGCAGGTCTGCGATCAGCCGGTCGAGGCGCTCGGCCTCGTCGAGCACCGTCCGCCCGGCCCGCTGCACGCCCTCCTCGCCGACGACGCCGTCGGCGAGGGCCTCGGCGTATCCGCGGATCGTGGTCAGCGGCGTGCGCAGCTCGTGCGAGACCGACAGCAGGAACTCCCGCTCCCGCCCCTCGCTCGTGGCCAGCGCCGCGGTCAGCGCGTTGACCGCGTGCGCGAGCTCGGCGACCTCGGCCGGCCCGTCCGGCGACAGCGTGACGGTGCGGTCCCCGGCGCTGAGCCGCTTCGCGGCCGCGGCGACCGTCCTGATCGGCCGCGAGATCCGCCGCGCCAGCAGCGGACCGGCGATGAGCCCGGCGGCCAGGCCGGCCAGCAGCGCGATCCACAGCTGCCCGAAGAACCGCGCCAGCGTGCCGGTCGGCGGCGGCTCGGTCACCACGAAGCCGTTGCCGTCCTTGCCGATCGCGCGCCCGACGAGCAGCCGGACGCGTCCGTCCACGAGCCCGCGGTGCGCCTTGACCGGCTGCCCGTTGGCGATCGCCCTGACCGCCGAGGGCGGCAGGCCGGCACGGTCGGGCTGGCCGGCGCGGATGAGGTACACGTCGATGTTCTTCGCCGCGAGCTGCTTGACGACCGCCTCCTCGTCGGCGGGGTTGCGCGCGGTGGCGAGCTTCGGGCGCAGCAGCACGGTCAGCAGCGTGGCGTCGTCCTCGAGCCGCTGCTGCGCGGCCTTGTTGTCGCGGGTCAGCGCGAGCGGGGCACCGACCGCGGCGGTGACCACCACCGACATCACCGCGACGACGCAGGTGACGAGCGCGGTGCGGGCGGCCAGCGAGCTAAGCATCGGCGGTGTACCCGACCCCGCGCACGGTCCGGATCACCGCGGCGGCGTCGCCCAGCTTGCCGCGCACCTGGGCGACGTGGACGTCCACGGTGCGGGTGCCGCTGTGCGCGGCGTACCCCCAGACGGAACCCAGCAGCTCCTCGCGCGTGAACACCCGTCCCGGCTTCTTGATGAGATGCGCCAGCAGAGAGAACTCGGTGGAGGTCAGCGCGACCGGCGTCCCGTTGACGCGGCACTCCCGCCGCGCCGCGTCGATCGTGATCGGCCCGACGGTGCGCACCTGCCCGACGTCCGGCTGCCCCTGCGTGCGCCGCAGCACGGCCTTGACCCGGGACACCAGCTCGCGGGGGCTGAACGGCTTGGTGATGTAGTCGTCGCCGCCGAGCTCCAGCCCGAGGATCCGGTCGACCTCGTCGTCGCGGGCGGTGAGGAACAGCACGGGCGTCCAGTCCCCGGCCTCCCGCAGGCGCCGGCAGACCTCGGTGCCGTCCATGCCCGGCAGCGCGATGTCCAGGACGCAGGCGACGGGCCGCAGCTTGCGCGCCGCCGCGAGGCCGGCGGCGCCGTCGTGCTCGACGTGGACGCCGAAGCCGTCGCGGGCGAGGTACATGCGCAGCAGGTCGGCGATCGGCTTCTCGTCCTCGACGACGAGCACCAGGCCTTTGCCCTGATCCACCACCGTCCCATTCTGACGGCTGCGTCACCCGCCCGATGTTCGGACCATGTTTGGGAATCGCCAGGGCCGGAGAACCATGCTCACGATCGGCCCACTCGCTCCGCGGCAGCCAGCGCCCGCGGCCCGGATGGGCCGATCACGCAAGGCCGTCACGCGGTTCCGGCGCCGATCTCACGGCCGCATCCGCCGGGACACTCCCACGATGCCCGGCTTGCCGGTACGCGGCCGCAAGATCAGCGCACAGAGGGTGCGACGCCGACGCACCCTGGAATGAAGCCAACGGGGTGGCTGGTGAGCGATGGCCCGCCCGAGCGGTCACCGGGCGCAGTGACCCGCCGGGTGGGGCCGGCGAGTCCGGTGGCCGTTCGGGCGGGGGTCTGAATCCTCGCGGAAGTGCGCCGAGGCACGGAGGTCAGGAGGCCGCCGGGCGCGGGCTGGGCTTCAAGGGGGCGCAGGCCTGGACGGCCGCGGCCACCTTCGCGTCCGAGGTGTCCAGCTGGTCCGTCGAACCCGTCACCGTGACGCCGTGCTCGGTGAGGCAGTTGCGGTACGCCGCGTCGCGGCCGTTGCCGCCGCCACCACCGCCACCGTTCGGGAAGGCGGTCGGGCGCAGGGACTCGCAGGCCTTCTGGGCCTTCTCCCAGGTCTGCTGGTCCACGCCGTTCGGGGCCGCCGTGCCGAAGAAGCCGCCGGGGCCGCCGCCGCCTCCGTTGCGGAAGCCGCCGCTGCCCGACGGGCGAGGCTCGCCGGAGCGGAACTGGCCCGACGGGCGGGCCGTGGGGAAGCCCGACGGGCGGGCGGTCGGGCGGCCGGACGCGTTGTTGAACTGCGGCAGGTTGACGCCGTTGTTGCGCAGGCACGACGCGTAGTCGGTGCCGCCGGACGCGCCGGCAGTGGCAGGGGCGTTGCTGTCGGAGGAGCCGCAGGCGGCGGCGAAGAACGCCACCGCGGCGAGCGCGAGCGCGGCGCCGCCGATCCGCTTGTTCATCACTCGTGTGATGGAACGGCGCCAACCTCGACGAGAAGTAGACCGAACCTCAAAGTTTGCTCACAACCGGCGAGCGGCGTGAGCGGGCGGGGGCTCTCAGGGAACTTTGAGGTCCGGCCTAGGTAGCCGGGAGGAGAGCGGGCTGAACTACCTTCCCATGAAGGTCTGGTGGCTGGCCGGAGGCGCCGCCGTGCTCGCGGCCGCGGCCGTGACGGCGGTCGTGCTGGCCGGGGACGACAAGCCGGCTCCGGTAAAGGTCAGCACCGCGAAGGTGGTCCGCGGCTCGGTGAGCACGACGGTCTCGGCGTCGGGCACGGTGCAGGCGCAGGCGAGCCGCAGTCTCGGGTTCACCACGAGCGGCACGCTCATCGAGCTCGACGTCAAGGCCGGCGACGTGGTCGCACAGGGCGCGGTGCTCGCCAAGATCGATCCCGCCTCGGCGCAGGACTCGGTCGACCAGGCCTCCCAGAACGTCGACAGCGCGCAGGACGCGCTGACCCGGGCCGAGGACGCGCACGACGCGGCGCTCGCCACGCCGACCGCCAACCCGACGCCGAGCGCCAGCAGCTCCCGCGGCGCCACCACCGGCGGCGGCCAGAACACCGGCGGGGGTGGCCAGACGACCGGCGGCGGACAGAACACGAACGCGAACACCGCGCAGAACCGCGCCAACCAGGTGCAGCAGACCAGCGACAACCTGATGAGCGCACAGCAGCGGCTCAACAACGCCAAGCTCAGCCTCACCCAGGCCAACGCCAAGCTGGCCGGCACCGTCATCACCGCGCCGGTAGGTGGCAAGATCCTCGCGGTCAATGGGACCGTCGGCAGCCAGGCAGGTTCCAACGTGATCACGCTCGCCGGCACCGGCGACGTGGTCGTCAAGGCGCAGTTCACCGAGGCCGAGGTGGCCCACCTGCAGGTCGGCCAGGTCTCGAAGATCACGCTGCCGGACAACGTCAGCGCGAAGTACGACGGCAAGGTCATGCAGATCGACCCGGCCGGCACGGTGTCGAACCGCCTGGTGCGGTACGCCGCCCTGATCTCCTTCGACAAGGTGCCCGATACGCTCCTGTACGGCCAGAGCGCTACTGTCGCAGTAGTCACCGCATCCGTGGACAACGTCCTGTCGGTGCCCTCCACGGCCGTGCACGACGGCGTAGTGACCGTGCGGGTCAACGGCAAGGATGAGCAGCGCACCGTCGAGGTCGGGCTGCGCGGCGACGTCAACACCGAGATCAAGAGCGGACTTGCCGAAGGCGACGAGATCCTGACGGCGGGTCAGTGACGATGGAGCCGATGCCCGTAACCGCGTCCCAGACGACCGAACGCCAGCCGAAGGTCCTCGTCGTCGACGACGAGGCGAGCATCCGAGCGCTGCTGTCGGCCACCCTGCGGCTGACCGGCTTCGAGGTGCGCGTGGCCTCCGGCGGGCGGGAGGCGCTCGCGGCCGCCGCCGAGTACGGCCCCGACCTCGTCGTGCTCGACGTGATGATGCCCGACCTGGACGGCTTCGAGGTCGCGCAGCGGCTGCGCACGAGCGGCCGGCCGGTGCCGGTGCTGTTCCTGACCGCGCGCGACTCGGTCGAGGACCGCATCTCCGGGCTGACCGTCGGCGCCGACGACTACGTCGCCAAGCCCTTCAGCCTCGAAGAGGTCGTGCTGCGCATCCGGGCGATCCTGCGCCGCAGCCTGGGCGATCAGCAGCAGCTCGTCGACGGCGGGGTGCTGCGCTACGCCGACCTGGAGATGGACGAGGACGCCCACGAGGTGCGCCGGGGCGGGATTCGCGTCGACCTGTCGCCGACGGAGTTCAACCTGCTGCGGTACCTCCTGACGAACGCCGGCCGCGTCGTGAGCAAGGCCCAGATCCTCGACCGCGTGTGGAACTACGACTTCGGCGGCGACGGCCGGATCGTCGAGTCGTACGTCTACTACCTGCGCCGCAAGATCGACAAGTGGGACCCGCCGCTGATCCACACGGTGCGCGGGGTCGGCTACGCGCTGCGATTGCCGAGAACCGAGGGGTGAGACTGCGGCCCTGGAGACAGTGGACGGTCCGCACCCGGATCGTCGTCTCCGTCGTGTCCATCGCCGCCGTCGCGCTGGTCGCCGCCAACCTCATCGGCGTGCTGCTGCTCAACTCCTACCTGATCGAGCGCGTCAACCAGCAGCTGCGCGGCGGCGGGCCCAGGCCGCCGGCCGTCAACCCGAGCGCAACGGCCTTCCCGACACCGAACTCGTCGGCGTTCCCGACCCGCCGCGGCGAGAACGAGGGCTTCAACCCCGGACCGCAGTACGAGGGCTACTTCATCTCGAAGACCGGCCAGGTGCAGGCGATCGGCACGCCGCTGCTGCCGCCCAAACTGCTGGGCAGCCTCGAGCAGCACGCGGCCGACGGCCGGCCGTTCACCGTGAAGGGCGCGAAGAACGACTGGCGCGTGCGCGTCTTCAAGGTCTACAACGAGCAGCACGAGGAGCTCGGCTACGGCGTGCGGGCGATCTCGCTCGCCGACGTCGAGGCGACCCGCGACCAGATGATCCAGTACAGCTCCGGCGTCAGCGTCGCCCTGCTCATCCTGGTCGGCTTCGCCACCGCCGCGCTGGTGCGGGTGGGGCTGGCGCCGTTGACCCGGATGGAGGAGGCCGCGGCCGACATCGCCGGCGGCAACCTGTCCCGGCGCATCGGCGACGCCGATCCGCACACCGAGTCGGGGCGGCTGGGCATCGCGTTGAACACGATGATGACCCGTATCGAGGGTGCGGTCGATGAGAGTGCGGCCTCGCAGCGGCGGTTGCGGCAGTTCCTCGCCGATGCCGCGCACGAGCTGCGGACGCCGCTGACGAGCGTGCAGGGTTTTGCGGAGTTGTACCGCAGGGGCGGTGCCCCGCCGGGTCCGGCGCTGGACGAGGCGATGGAGTGCATTGACGCCGAGGTCAGCCGGATGCGGCTGCTCGTCAACGACCTGTTGATCCTGGCGCGTCTGGACGAGGAGCGGCCGTTGCAGCAGCATCCGGTCGACCTGCTGGCCGTTGCCGCGGATGCGGTGCGTGATGCGCATGTGCGGGTGCCGACGCGGTTCGTGCAGCTGGCGGCGTTGGATGAGCGGTCGGTGACGTTCGAGCCGGTGACGGTGGAGGGTGACGAGACCCGGTTGCGTCAGGTGGTGGCCAACCTGGTGAGCAATGCGTTGCAGCACACGGCGGAGGACACTCGGATCGTGGTGCGGG
>Ga0310811_10009841_pt1 | contig 12361 bp, 7 predicted proteins | sample YCmetagenome_FD_207642 | JGI IMG/M metagenome (GOLD analysis project Ga0310811, IMG submission 207642) | Soil microbial communities from experimental microcosm in Duke University, North Carolina, United States - YC | ecosystem: Engineered > Artificial ecosystem > Soil microcosm > Unclassified ... | reverse complement strand
GAGACGATGAATCGGACGCGGTCGTCAACGAGCTCGGGAACGCGCGCGAAGCGGTCCGCGCGCAACGACGCCGGGAGGCGCACCACGAGATCCACGGTCACCGTCGCGCGGTCACCGTCGATCTTCGTCGCCCGGCGTCCGGAAAGACCCTTCGACCCGATGGTCGGGCCGGCGTAGGAGAACGTGTACTCATCGCCGCGATCGCCCTCGTCGATCAGCAGGTTCATGCGAGCGCTCCGCGTGTCGGTGGCGCGGTCGATCACGATGAAGCTGCCGTCGCCGTCCACCTCGACGCGAAGGCGCTCGTTGACGATGACGCCCGGCTCGGGCGCGCTCACGCCATCCGTTCGTGCGCGCACCGCCGCCGCGACACCGAGCGGGGCACAGGCCACCACGGTCGGGCGACCACTCACCGGCACGACGGCATCCCGGGCCCATGGGAGCGCGTTCCACACGACCGGCGCGGCGCCGGCACCGGCGAGCGTCGCCGAGAGCAGCGCGACGAGCCGCTCGCCCTCGGTGCGCACCCGATCGAACCGCGGGCGCATGTCGAGATCGTGGACGGCGTCGATCGAGCAGCCGCAGATCGAGTCGTGCGGGTGGTTCTCGAGGAGCGTGCGCCAGAGCGAACGCAGGGTGTCGGCGTGCCCGCCGCCCTCGAACGCATCCAGTGGTTCGCACCGCTCGAGCAGGAGCCGCTCGCACGCGGCGTTCTGCTGCTTGATCCACACGCGCGTGGAGTTGACGCCGCGGAGGATCGGCCGGTACTTCCCCGACACCATCTCGCCGCTGTAGATGCCGCGCGGCGTCGGTACCGCGCCGATGAATTCCTCGAGCGTCGCGATCGTCGCCTTCGTCCGCGGCGCGACCTGGCCGATCGCGTCGACGGCCGCCGGGAGCTTGTCGAACGCGGAGGTGTGATCGGTCCCGACCATGAACAGGAGCGCATCGCCCGCCGCATACGGTGCGATGCTGTCCATGATCCGCGGGAGCATCCGACGTACGCGCCGCCGAACATCCGCCACCGGCTTGACCCCCTCGGCCACGAGCGGCAGCGCGTTGTCGTAATGCCCGACCTGATGTGACGCGATCACGCGGTCGCCCGACGGTGACTCCCAGTTGAACTCGCTCCCCAGCTCCTCGCCCTCGTCCCCGACGCCGCGCGCGAATACATAGGAGTCGTACCCGAACCCGCGGAGCACCTGGGGGAGCTGGGCGGGATGCCCGAACGGATCGGCGACATACGCGACGCGCGACGCGCGACCGAATGAACCGGCCACGCGCAGGCCCTCCTGCAGGTTGCGCACGATGGACTCGCCCGACACGAGCAGCAGATCGGCGAGGACGTACCACGGCCCGACGAGCAGCCGGTCGGCGCGGACGAGCGCCTCGATGCGCGGGCGATCGGCGGGCCGCACGGCGAGATGGTCCTCGAGCGGGATGGTCTGGCCGTCGAAGGTGAACGAACGGAACCGTGGCTCGCGCTCGAGCAGATCGAGCAGGGACCCGACCATCGGCACGAGCTTCGCGCGGAAGCTCTCGAAGCGCTCGTACCACTCGCGGTCCCAGTGCGTGTGCGGCACGACGAACGCGCGCCACGGGTACAGGCGCAGCACCCAGGCGACGATCGGCGGCGCGGCCAGACCCCAGAACGACCCGACGATCGCGCCGCCGAGCGCATCGAGGGGGTAGTGCACGCCCACGAACACGCGTGACAGTCCGACCGCGAGCGCCAGCAGGAGCGCGAACGGCCGAAAGCGCGGAAAGCATTGACCGAATGCGACCGCGGCCCCGAACGCGAGTGCCGTGTCGCCCGACGGGAACGAGTACGACCCCGGCTCGGTGATGATCGGCTTGATCGCGTCTGGGATCGCGAGGAACGGCCGCTCGCGCTGGAACACGTGCTTCAGCGACTCCGCCGACGCCCACCCCAGGACCATGCCGATGAACACCGTGAGGGCGACCCACAGGCCGCGGCGACCGCCGCGCGTACGCCACATCACCACGCCGAGCAGCCACCACTGCAGCCCGTAGAAGTTGAGATACGTGATCGCGATCGCGACCACCGCGATGAGCGGGTTGCGCGCCGCGACGATCGCGGAGTAGAGGCGCTGGTCGAAGGCGAACAGCTGATCCATCAGCGCGAGCGGACGTGTCGCCAGATGAACAGACCGACCGCGACGACGATCGCCGCGGCGACGAGGTAGTCCAGCCCCTTGAGCGACTGCTTGATGTCGACCCAGCGGTCGCCGAGCACCACGCCGCCCCAGACCAGGAGCATCACCCAGGGGACCGCGCCGAGCACCGAGAACGTCACGAACCGCCACAGCGGCATGCGCGCGATGCCTGCCGGGATCGAGATGAATGTTCGGACGACCGGGATCATGCGCGAGACGAAGACCGTGATGTCGCCCCATCGCTTGAAGTGGCGATCGGCCACGTCCAGGTCGTGCCTCGAGATGAGGACGTACTTCCCGTAGCGATCGAGGAGCGGGCGGCCACCGTACGCGCCGATCGCGTACGCGATGAGCGAGCCGAGAGTGTTGCCGGCGACGCCGGCGACCACCGCGCCCCAGTAGGACCATGGCGCGCTCGTCAGCGGCTCGGGGATGCCGCGGGAGACCGAGAACCCGGCGAACGGAAGGATGATCTCGCTCGGGATCGGGATCGCGGCGCTCTCGACGGTCATCGCGAGCAGCACGCCGAGGTAGCCGAACGCGGCGTACGCGCGTTCGAGCAATGGCAGCACATATGCGTCGATGGCCTCGAGCACCGTGAGTATCATCGGGCACGAGGAAGCAGGGCGGGCCGGGGGAGAACGACGGCAGGGAGACGCCCATGCGCCACACGACCGCAACGGCACTCGACGATCGGCTCCGCGACGGGCTCTCGCGCGTCGGCAGCGCCGACCTGCTCGTCGGGATCCCGAGCTTCAACAACGCCGCGACCGTCGGTCACGTCGCGCGGACCGTGGCCGCGGGCCTGCGCACGCATTTCCCGGACTCGAGCCCGGTCATCGTCAACGCCGACGGCGGCTCGAAGGACGGCACCAGCGAGGTCATCGCGAGGTCCACGGACGGGCTGCCGACGATCACCGGCGCCTACGTCGGCCCGCCGGGCAAGGGCTCCGCGTTCCGGGCGATCTTCGAGATCGCCACGCAGCTCGGCGTCGAAGCGTGCGCCGTCGTCGACAGCGACCTGCGGAGCATCACGCCGGAGTGGATCAATCGGCTGATCTCGCCGATCAAGGACCGGAGCGCGGACTACGTGACCCCGCTCTACGCGCGCCACAAGTTCGACGGCACGATCACGAACAACGTCGCGTACCCGCTGACCAGGGCGCTCTACGGCCTGCGCCTGCGGCAGCCGATCGGCGGCGAGTTCGGCTTCAGCCCCGAGCTCGCGCGCGACTTCCTGGATGGCGCCGCGTTCGGCGGTGGCGACGTGTGGCAATCGGACGTCGCGCGCTTCGGCATCGACATCTACATGACCACGACCGCGCTCGTGCGCGGCAAGACCACCGCGCAGGCGTTCCTTGGCGCGAAGATCCACGATCCGAAGGACCCCGGTTCGGACCTCGCACCGATGTTCACCCAGGTGGTGAGCACGCTGTTCCGGCTCGCGGCCGCGAACCCGGATGCGTGGAAGGACGTCCGCGGCTCGAAGCCGGCCCGCATCGTCGGGTCCATCGATCCGGTCGAGCCCGAGGCGGTCAACGCGAGCGTCGACATCCTGCGGCAGAAGTACGCCGCGGGCCGCAGCGAGCACGAGCGCACGTGGCACGAGATCCTCTCGGCGCCCGTTCCCGACCGGGTCGACGACACGGCATGGGCGCGGATCGTGTTCGACTTCCTGGTCGCGTCGAAGAAGAAGCCGGCCGAGGCACAGCGCTACGCCGGCGCGCTCGTGCCGCTGTACTTCGCGCGCGTCGCGAGCTTCATCGAGGAAGCGAAGGATCTGGACACCGAGAAGGCCGAGGCACTCGTCGAACGTCAAGCCTCCACCTTCGAGAGACTGAAGCCCGAGCTGATCGCCCGCTGGTGAGCGTCTCCATGAAGGAGGACGCCCTCGTCCTCGTGTCCGAGGACGATGGCAGCCTGCCCATCGGTACCGCGTCGCCGCTCGGGCTCTACTACCACGACACGCAGTTCCTGTCGGGATTCGCGCTCCGCATCAACGGCCAGGCTCCGGCGCTCCTCTCGGCGAACACGGAGCAGAACTACGTCGGGGCGTTCCAGCTCGCGAACCGTCCAGCCACCCTCGACGACGGCTCGATCCTGCCGTCGCAGTCGCTCTCCGTCCGCCGCACCCGCTTCCTCGCTGACGGCCTGCGCGAGCGCGTCGGGATCCTCAACTGCAACCCGACGAAGGTCAGGCTGCGGCTCGAGATCGAATTCGACGCGTCGTTCCGCGACATGTTCGTTGTCCGCGGCTACCGCGGCGTTCCCGCCGCGGTCGAGGCCACGCCGGTCGAGGTCATCCCGAACGGGATCCGGTTCCAGCGCCTCGGGCGGGACGCCGTGCGACGCACGACCGACGTGACCATGCGGCCGGCGCCGGATCGCATCGACGATCACACGTTCGTGCTCGAGCGCGAGCTCGCCCCGCAGGAGATCGTCACGTACGAGCTCGCGATCGTGCCGCGCGAGGACGGGGCAGGCGAGGCGCCGGCGCCGCGTGACTTCGACGAGGCGCTCGACGCGCTCAACGCGAAGTACCGCCGGTTCCTCCGGACGTGCGCCGACTACTCGACGAGCTCCGAATCGCTCGACGAGGAGCTCATCCTCCGAAGCGCCCTCGACCTGCGCGCGCTCATCGACACCGAGGACACGGGCCTGTACGTGACGGCCGGCATCCCGTGGTACGCGGTGCCGTTCGGGCGCGACGGGATCATCGCCGCCTACCAGACGCTCGCGTGGAATCCGGATGTCGCACGCGGCACCCTGCGGCTCCTCGCGCGCTATCAGGGCACGAAGCTCGATGCGTTCACCGAGGAGGCGCCGGGCAAGATCTTCCACGAGCTGCGGCGCGGCGAGCTCGCGCGCCTCGGCGAAGTCCCCCACCGCCCGTACTACGGGACCGTCGACGCGACGCCGCTGTTCGCGATGCTCTTCGCGGAGACGGTGAAGTGGACCGGCGACCGCGTGCTGTGGCGCGAATTGCTGCCGGCGGCCGAGCGCGCGATCACGTGGTGCGACACGTTCGGCGACGCCGACCACGACGGCTACATCGAGTACGGTGCCAGCCCGAGCGATCTGCGCAATCACGGATGGAAGGACTCGGCGGACTCGCTCTCGGACCCGGACGGCAAGGCGTCCGCGCTCCCGGCGGCGCTGGTCGAGGCGCAGGCCTACGTCTACGCGGCGAAATGCGGCCTCGCGGATCTGTACGCGATCGACGGCGAGGCCGAGCGCGCGGCGGTCCTGCGCGCGGAAGCGGCCGCGCTCGCCGAGCGGTTCGAGCGAGATTTCTGGATGGAGAACGAGGGCTGCTACGCGCAGGCCCTCGACGGCAACAAGCAGCAGGTGCCGGCCGTCACGAGCAACGCCGGCCACGCGCTCTGGGCCGGCATCGCCCGGCCGGATCGCGCGCGTCGGGTCGCTGAACGGCTCATGGCGCCGGACATGTTCAGCGGCTGGGGCGTGCGCACGCTCTCCAGCACGTACCCGACGTATAACCCGATGAGCTACCACAACGGGTCGGTCTGGCCGCACGACAACTCGCTCATCGCGCAGGGCTTCGTGCGGTACGGGTTCCGGGACGAGGCGAACGCGATCGTCGAGGCCCTCGTCGAGGCCGGGAAGCGCTTTCCGAACGCGCGCGTGCCGGAGCTGTTCTGCGGCTTCCAGCGCGACCTGCGCTTCTCCTCACGGCCCGCGGACTACCTGATCTCGTGCATCCCGCAGGCGTGGTCGGCCGGCATGATCTTCCTGTGCCTCAGGACGCTCCTCGGTCTCGAGCCCGACCTCGAGCGCCGGCGGATCGTCGTCGATCCCGCGTTGCCGGTCTGGCTCGATCGCATCGAGGTGCAGCATCTCCGGGCGTACGACTCGCTCATCTCGTTCCGCGTCCGCCGCTCCGGCCGGAGCGTCACGGTGACCGGCGGGGGCTCGCGCGTCGCGCGCGCCTCGACGCCGGCCGTCACGTGAGCCGCGCGAAGCGACGCGTCCTCTTCCTCCACTACACGGCACCTTCCATCCTCGGCGGCGTCGAGCACGTCATGGGCATCCACGCGGCGGCCGCAGAGGCAGCCGGCGACAGCGTCGCGATCGTCGCCGGCCGCGGCTCCGAACGCGGCGTGCCGGTGATCAAGATCCCCGAGCTCGACTCGCAGCACCCGGCCGTGCTTCGCGATCGGGCTGCCCTCGCGCGGGGCGAGGTGACGCCCGAGCATGCGCTGCTCGTGGCGGCGATCACGCGGAAGCTCCGCCCGCACGTCCGGCGGGCCGACCGCGTCGTGGTGCACAACGTGTTCACCCTGCACCTCAACGCGGCGCTCACAGAGGCGCTCTTCGCGCTCTCGGCCGAGCGGCCGGGCGTGTTCATCGCCTGGACCCACGATCTGGCCTGGACCGATGGGCAATACAAAGGACAGCGCCACGAGGGCCGGCCGTGGTCCCTCTTCAGCACGGTCGCGCCAGGCGTGCGGTACGTCGCGATCTCGCAGAAATCCGCGAACGAGCTCTCGGCGCTCACCGGGCTCCCGTTGGATCGGATCACCATCGTGCCGAACGGCGTGGATCGCGTGGCGGTGCTCGGGATGTCGGCCGCCGGCAAGCGGCTGGCGGACCGGTTCGGCCTGTTTGACGCGGACCCATTGCTGCTGCTTCCGGTCAGGCTCACCCGGCGCAAGCGCATCGAGCTCGCCATCGACGCGCTCGCGGAGCTGCGAGCGCACTCGTACCCGAAGGCCATGCTCGTGGTGACCGGCGGGCCCGGGGCGCACAACCCCACGAACGCCTCGTACGAGCGCGACCTTGCGGCGCGCGCTGGGCCGGGCGTCCATCTGCTCCACGCGGAGCACGTGAAGATCGGCGTGCGTGAGCTGGCCGACCTGTACGGGCTCGCCGACGCGCTCGTCCTTCCGTCCGAGAACGAAGGCTTCGGCCTACCGATGCTCGAGGCCGGGCTGCGGCGTCTGCCGATCGTCTGCAGCGACATCCCCGCGCTGCGCGAGAACGGTGGCGACGAGGCGACCTACGTACCCGTGACGGCGGACGGCGCAGCCTGGGCTCGGGCCATCGACACGAAGCTCACGACGTCGCCGATCGCGCGGCAGCACCGCCGCGCTCGCCAGAGCGAGTGGCCGCGGATCCTGGCCGAGCACGTGCTACCGGTGATCCACGCATGAAGATCCTCGTCGCGATCGTCGATCCCGCGCGCGACCGCGGGCTGATCGACGTCGCCGCCGGCCTCGCGAAAGAGGACGACGAGATCGTGCTCGCCTCGGTCATCGAGGTGCCCGAGGGCGAAACGCTGGCCTCGGCCCAGCCGCAGGCCCGCGCCCGGCGGCGCGAGCTCTCGACGCTCGCCGGATCCCACAGCGTCCGCCCGCTCGTGACGGTCGCGCGGCTCGGCTGGGCCGCCATCGCCGAGGCCGCCCGCGAGGAGCGCCCGGACCTGCTGCTCATCGGCTGGCGCCGTCCGGGCTGGGATTACCTCGGGACGACGATCGAGGACATCCTCCGCGACCCACCGTGCGACCTCGCGATCGTCAAGGGCCCCGCGGGCCGTGCCCGCCGCATCCTGGTGCCCGTCCGCGGCGGCCGGTACGCCGAGCTCGCCGCGAAGATCGGCGTCGATCTCGCTCGCGCGAACGGCGGCACCGTGACCCTGCTGCACGTTGCGCCGGAGGACCGGACGTCGCGGCGCAAGAGCGCGACGCTGTACCAGCTGGTCGGCGAGCGTGCCTTCGACGAGCGGGTCGACGAGCTGCTCACGCGCGTGGGCGACGCCGAGCCGATCATCACCGACGAGCTCAGCCGCCACGACCTCGTGCTCTTCGGCGCGAGCGGCGGTCCCGAGCCGCTCGGGCCGATCGGCCAGCGGATCATCGGCCAGGCGAAGGCCGCGATCATCGTCCGCACGCGCACGCCGGTCGCATCAAGCGTGTTCCTGCAGCCGACCGCCCTGCCGACCGATCGGACCGAACGCAGCATCGCCATCGGCGAGCTCGTGGACAAGTGGTTCGTGGAGAACACGTTCACCAGCGCGGAGTTCGCGGACCTCGCGTCACTCGTGGCGCAGAAGGCCAAGCAGGGGGTCCGGATCTCCGTCGCGCTTCCGACGCTGAACGAGGAGGCGACGATCGGCAAGGTCATCACGGCGATCCGCTCGCGGCTGATGGAGCGGTTCCCGCTCGTCGACGAGCTCGTCGTGATCGACTCCGACTCGACCGATCGCACGCGCTCGATCGCCGAGAAGCTCGGCGTCACGGTGCACGTCCACCAGCAGGTGCTCCCCGAGATCGGACCCGGCCGTGGCAAGGGCGAGGCGCTCTGGAAGAGCCTCGCGATCACGACCGGCGACCTCGTCGTGTGGGTCGACACCGACGTCTCGCAGTTCCACCCGAAGTTCGTGTACGGCCTCATCGGTCCGCTGCTGATCCGGCCCGAGATCGCGTTCGTGAAGGCGTTCTACCGCCGGCCGCTGAACGTCGGCGGCGAGCTGCAGGCCACCGGAGGAGGACGCGTGACCGAGCTCGCCGCCCGGCCGATCCTCAACCTGTTCTTCCCCGAGCTCTCAGGGATCATCCAGCCCCTCTCCGGCGAGCAGGCCGGGCGCCGGTCGTTGCTCGAGCGGCTGCCGTTCTTCGACCTCTACGGCGTCGAGACCGGGCTGCTCATCGACGTCCTGCGGACCGCCGGGCTGCGCTCGATCGCCCAGGTCGACATGAAGCAGCGCATCCACCGGAACCAGTCGCTCCTCAATCTCTCGAAGACCTCGTTCGAGATCCTGCAGGTCGCGATGAAGCGGCTGGGCGAAGGGCGCGGCCAGAGCCTCCTCGATGACGCGAACCTGACGATGAAGCTCATCTCGCCGACCGCCGAAGGGTTCCACCTCGACGTGCAGGACATCGGCGTCGTCGAGCGGCCGCCGATGATCACCGTGCCGTCGTACCGGGAGCGCTTCGCCCGCTAGCCGACCGCGGCGGCCTGCTTCTTCATCTGGCCGAACGCGCGGTCCCGGTCCTGCTTCGCGAGGACGCGCTTTCGCAGCCGGAAGGCCTTCGGGGTCACCTCGAGCAGCTCGTCATCCGCGATGAATTCGATCGCGTCGTCGAGCGACAGCGTGCGGATCCCGTCGAGCTTCGCGGCGATGTCCGAGTTGCTGCTTCGCATGTTGGTGAGGTGCTTCTTCTTGCAGACGTTGATCTCGAGGTCGCGCTCGCGGATGTGCTGGCCCACGATCATCCCCTCGTAGACCTCGACGCCCGGACCGATGAACAGCGTTCCGCGGTCCTGTGATGCCGCGAGCCCGAAGGTGCTGGTCTCCCCCGCTTCGAACGCGATGAGCGAGCCGAACTCTCTCGTCGCGATCGGTCCGGCCAGCGGCCCGTACCCGGCGAAGAGCGTGTTCATGACACCCTGGCCGCGCGTGTTCGTGAGGAACGCCTGGCGGAACCCAAGGAGCCCGCGGGTCGGGACCTTGTAGACGCAGTGAACGCTCCCGTCGTCGCGGTACTTCATGTCCTGCAGGATCCCCCGGCGTTGGCCGACGAGCTCGACGACGGCGCCGAGGCCATCCTGGGTCACCTCGACCTCGAGCTGCTCGTACGGCTCCATGGTCTCGCCGTCCACGACCCGGCTGATGACCTCGGGCTTCGACACCTGGAACTCGTAGCCCTCGCGGCGCATGTTCTCGACGAGGATCGCGAGGTGCAGCTCGCCGCGGCCCGACACGAGGAGCGTGTCCGGCGTGTCGGTGTCCTCGACCTTCAGGGCGACGTCGCGCTCGAGCTCGGCGTAAAGGCGCTCGCGCAGCTTGCGGCTCGTCACGAACGTGCCCTCACGCCCGGCGAACGGGGAGTCATTGACCTTGAACGTCATCCGCAGGGTCGGCTCCTCCACGCGGATCGGGGGCAACGGCCGCGGATCCGCGGCGTCGGCGATGGTCTCACCGATCGTGGCATCGCCCACGCCGGCGATGGCGACGATGTCGCCCGCCTCGACCTCCTCGACCTCCTCGCGGTCGAGCCCGTTGAACGTGAACACCGCCGTGACCTTCGTGGGCAACAGGACCGTGCCGTCGTGGTCGATGCGCACGACGGTCTGGCCGCGCTTGACCCGGCCGCTCTGCAGCCGGCCGAGGACGATCCGACCCTTGTAGTCGTCAAGGGTGGTCATCGTCGCGAGCAGCTGGGTCGGACCATCGCGATCCACGTCGGGTGGCGGGATCTCAGTGAGGATCGCGTCGAACAGCGGCTCGAGCGTCGTGCCGATGTGCCGGTGATCCGTGCTCGCCGCGCCGATGAGCGCGTTCGTGTACACGGTCTCGAACTCGGCCTGCTTCTCGGAGGCGCCCAGGTCTAGGAAGAGGTCGAACGTCTCGTTCAGAACGTGGTTCGGCCGAGCGTTCGGGCGGTCGACCTTGTTCACGACGAGGATCGCGCGATGCCCGCGCTGGAGGGCCTGACGCAGGACGAACTTCGTCTGCGGCATCGGGCCGTCGACCGCGTCGACCAGGAGCAGGACCCCGTCCACCATGTTCATGACGCGCTCGACCTCGCCGCCGAAGTCGGCGTGACCGGGCGTATCGACGATGTTGATCTTCGTCCCGCGGTACACGATGGCCGTGTTCTTGGCCATGATCGTGATGCCGCGCTCGCGCTCGAGCGCGTTGCTGTCCATCACCCGCTCGGCGACCTGCTGATTCTCGCGGAAGATGTGGCTCTGCTTCAGCATCGCGTCGACGAGCGTGGTCTTGCCGTGGTCGACGTGAGCGATGATCGCCACGTTCCGGATGTCAGTGCGTGCTGTCACCTGATAAGCGTAGGGCCTCAACTCACGCGCGAAGCTGACGAATCGATGGGACGAGCAGTGGGAAGACACACAGCGCCGTGCTGAGCAGACCGCCGCCCGCGAGCACCGCCGCGGGCCCGAATTGCTCCACGAGCGCGCCGGCCGCGAGCGGCGCGAGCGGCAGCAGGAGGATCGACCCGAATCCGTCGACGCTCCCGACGCGGCCGAGCAGCGCGTGCGGAACGTGCCGCTGCACGGCGGTGTCCCAGAGGACGCCGAAGCCGATGAAGCCCATGCCGAGGCCGACGCCGTACAGCAGGAGCACCGGGTAGATCGGAAGGAGGCCGTACATCGCGAGCCACAGGCTCCCGAACGCCGCGGCCACGTACATCGCGATGCCGATGCGCCGGAGCCGGAGCTGCCCGAGCAGGATCCCACCGACGATCTCGCCGATCCCGTTGGAGGCGTTGATCAGGCCGAAGACACCCGCGTCCGCGAGCAGCACGTTCCGCACGTAGAGCGGCATCGCGACGATGAGCGGGCCGGCGTACGTCGCATTCGCGAACGCGAAGACGAGGATCGTGATCCACAGCCACGGCAGCGAGAACGTGAACACGACGCCCTCGCGGATCTCGCGGAGGATCGGCTGGCGCGGCGCGGGCGCCCTGCGCGTCGAGCTGGCCGCGAGCAGGACGAGGAAGCTGACGAAGAAGGTCAGGCTGTCGGCGAGGAACGCCCACCCCGGACCCGCCGACGCGACGATCAGCCCGCCGATCACCGGCCCGGTGAGCCGCGCACCCTGGCGTGAGAACGAGCGGAGGGTGTTGCCCTGCACGAGGATGTCCGCTGGAACGAGCTCGGGGATGATCGCGCCCATTGCCGGCATGAAGAAGGCGCCGGTCGCGCCAAAGAAGGCGGCCTCGATGTAGATGTGCTCGATGCGCAGGGTGCCGGTGAGGCTCAGGAGCGCGATCGCGAGGACGACGATGCCGCTCAGCAGGTCGCACGCGAGGATCACCCGGCGGCGCGGCACCCGATCGACGATCGCGCCGGCGAAGAGAAACAGCAGGAGGCCCATCGCGGTGCTGATCGACGCACCGATACCGAGCTGGATCGGCGACGCACCGAGCGCGAGCAGCTGGAACGGGACGGCGACCTGATGGACGAAGTTCCCGAAGACCGAGACGGTCTGCCCGGTCCAGAGCAGCCGGAAGTCACGGTTCCGCAGCGGGTGGAGGACGAGCGGGAGCTTCATTCGAGGTCGGCGATGGTCCGCGGAAGCGGCGACAGGTCGCGGAGCACGCGCGTCGGGGACGAGACGAGGGCCTCGCCATGACGGTCGATGAACACGGTGCGGTAGCCGAGCGCGGCCGCCGGCACCATGTCGTGGTACTGGCTCG
>Ga0310811_10009840_pt1 | contig 12361 bp, 12 predicted proteins | sample YCmetagenome_FD_207642 | JGI IMG/M metagenome (GOLD analysis project Ga0310811, IMG submission 207642) | Soil microbial communities from experimental microcosm in Duke University, North Carolina, United States - YC | ecosystem: Engineered > Artificial ecosystem > Soil microcosm > Unclassified ... | reverse complement strand
CTTCGGTGGTCACGCGGATGATCCGGCCGCCGGACACGGCGACGTTCGTCCCACGCCTGATGGTTCCGGCCTGGATGTCCACGACGTTGCCGCCGGTCAGCCACAACGGTCCTGGCAGCGCGGCCGCCGGGTCAATGGGGGGTAGCAAGGTTCTCTCCTTTCAGGAGCCGTTCCGGGCCGAGGTCACTGATCTCGGTCGGCGGGTTCTCGCCCGCGACCAGGGCCGCGAGCGATTCACTCCACAACGGGGCGAAGGTGAACGCGTAGGTTCCGGCGGCCAGGAACATCCCGGGCGCGCCAGGGACGGCGCCGATAACCGGCATTTCGTCGGGGGTGGCGGCCAGCGGCCCGGCCCAGGTGCGCAGCAGCCGCAGTCCGGCCAGCGGCGGCAGCACCCGGATGGCCTGGGCCAGGTTGCCAGCCATGCTGGCCACGCTCGCCTGGGTGCGGCCGTCCAGGTTGATCGGCGCGGACGGCCAGCCCCCGCCGATCAGCACGGTGCCGGCGGATACCTGCTTGACCGACAAGCCCTCGCCGATGTGCTGCACCAGGTGCGGCAGCAGGGCCGGCGCCCGGACGGTGGCGTGCATCTGAATGGCGACCGGGGTGAGCCGCAGCTCGATCCCGGCCATGGCCGCGACCTGGCTGGCCCACGGTCCGGCCACGTTGACCACCGCCGCGGCGTCCAGGTCGCCGCCCGTGGTGCTCGCCCGCCAGCCGCTGCCGCGCCGTTGCAGCCCGGTGACCGGGCAGAAGGTGCGCACCGTGGCCCCGAGCCGCTGGGCCGCAGTCAGGTAGGACTGGGTGACGAGCAGCGGGTTGGCGTAGCCGTCGGCCGCGCACCAGGTAGCGGCGAGTACGGACGGACCGAGCGACGGCAGCATCCGCCGGGCGCTGTCCCCGTCGAGCACCTCGGTATCAAGGCCCGCCGCGGCTTCCCACCCGGCCTTGACCTTGAGCTCGTGGACCTGGTCCTCGGTCTCGGCCACCATCAGCCCGCCCGCGCGCTGCAGGCCGATGTCGGCGCCGATCTCCTCGCTGACTTTCGCCCAGCGGTCACTCGCGGCCTTCTGCAGCGGGACGAGGCGCTCGCTGTCGACCGGGACTTCCTGTCCCGGCCGCCGGGTGTGCATGGCCTGTACATGCAGGTTGCCGGCCGTGGTGCCGGAGCCTTCGCGGTTGGCGGCGCCGCGCTCGGCCACGGTCACCCGCAGGCCCCGGCGGGCCAGGTGGTAGGCGGTCGCGGCGCCGAGGATGCCGGCGCCTACGACGAGCACGTCGGCTGTCGCGGCGCTCATCCGGTCACCTCGGGCGTGCTCGCTACCGGCGTCCCGGCCAGTTGGGCGATGTCCGCCACCGGCACCGGCCGCGCGGGCATCCGGGCCATACCCGCGGGCTCAGCGACGGCCCCGCACAGTGCGGCCACCGTGGCCTGGCATTCTCGTCCCTGGCAGGGCCCCATGCCGGCCCGCGTCAGCGCGCGGACCGCCCCCAGGTCGGCGCCGCCGTGCTGGGGCGCGGCGGCGACGGCAGCCGCCGCCCGCACCTGCCCGGCGGTGACCGCCTCGCAGCGGCAGACGTGCACGTCATCGGGTAGCGCGGCGGTCAGGCGCCTGGTCAGTTCGGCGGCCGCCGGGTAGAGCCGCGCGTTATGCCCGGCGAAGCGGGCATGCCGCCGCTGCCGGGCGGCGGCACGCCGATCGCCGCCGGGTCGTCCCTCCCGGTCGAGGATGGCGGCGGCGACCACCTCCCCGTCGGCGGCGGCGCGCCCCGCGCCGCCGATGCCGCGTGCTTCCCCGGCGAGGTAAACATCAGACTGTCCAGCACGGCCCGTGGGGTCGGTGACCGGCAGCAGGTCTCCTGACCAGGGGTCGCCACTCAGCGAGCAGCCAAGCAGCCGGGCGATTTCCGACTGGGGGCGGAACCCGATGCCCACGCACAGCGCGTCAACCGCGTAGCTGGCGACGGGCGTGGCGGGCGTTCCGGTAGCGGCCAGCGTGACCGAGGCCACGTGGTCGCCCGCCGGGCTGGCGTCCGCCCGGGCGACCACCCGGTCCTGCCAGAGGGGAACCCGGTGCCTGGCCAGCCGGGCAACGTAGCGGGCGAACTCGGCCAGCCGGGCCGGGAAACTGGCCGCGGTGAGCAGGCCGCGGCCGGACAGCCGGTACGGTGTGCCCGCCTCGGCGATCCCGACCACGTGCACCCCGAGGTCGAGCAGCGAGCAGGCGACCGGCAGCAGGAACGGCCCCGAGCCGGCCAGCAGCACCCGCTCGCCGACCCGGATGCCGTCCCCGGCCGCCAGGTGCTGGGCGAATCCCACGGTGGTGACGCCGGGCAGTTCCCAGCCGGGAAACGGGATGACCCGCTCGTACGCGCCGGTCGCGATGATCAGGTAGCGCGCGGTCAGCGTCGCCACGCCGGCCGGGCCGGACAGCAGCAGGGTGCGCCCGTCGTCGGCCACCCCCCAGACGGACGTGTCCGTCCGGCAGTCTGCCCCGGCGTCGCGGACCGCGCCGATCAGGCGGCCGCCGGCCGGGCGGTGATCGCCGCCCCGCTCGATGACGGCCGCGGAGGGGCGGCGGTAGTACTGGCCGCCGAGCTCCGGCTGCTCGTCGAGGACGGTCACGGACAGGCCGGCGGCGGCGAGCCGCCGGGCTGCGGTGAGCCCGGCCGGGCCGCCGCCGACGACGGCGACGTCGCACGCGTCCGGGCTCACTGGGGCGCCGGTCATGAAGCGCTCCCGCCGGTACCCGTCCAGACCCGCATGCCGTCGGTAACCCGGGTCAGGCAGGCTCGGGTGGCCGGACGGCCGTCCACAGTGACCTCGCATTCCAGGCAGACGCCCATCCCGCACAGCGGGCCGCGCGGAGTCCCGGTGACCGGGTGGGCGCGCAGCACCCAGCGGCCGGCCGCGATCAGCGCGGCGGTCAGCATCGCGCCGCGGGGCGCGGAGACCGTCTCGCCGTCAACCTCGATGCGGGCGTTCACCGGGCACCGTCCACGGTCAGCCCACGCTCGTTCCTTAGCGCGATCGCGTTGTCCCCGCCCGGGGTGAGGCCCGCGTCGCGGAGGATGCCGGCGAGCTGGCTGAGCGCCTGCGGGTCGGTGAGCGGCAGCAGCGGGGGGCGGACCGCTCCCCCGGGTTGGCCGAGCAGGGCCATGGCCGCCTTGAGCTGCGGGACCGGGGACGCCAGGATTCCGCTGTAATCGGGACGGATGAGCCGACCGGACAAGGCCGTGTAGCGGTCCGCCCAGTGCGCCGCGGCGGCGCGGTCGCCGTCGTGGACGGCGCGGTAGAACGGCACCGCGAACGGGGCACCGAGCCCGCCGCCGTCGATGTTCCCGTCGCCGCCCAGGCCGAGCAGCACCGCCAGGCCGCGGCGGTGCAGGAAGCTGCCGAAGACCCGGACCTCGGCGCACAGGGTCTCGACCGTATTCAGCATGCCCAGCCAGTCGCCGGTGCTGTCCTTGATCGCGACGACTTGCTCGAGCGCGGCCAGCTGGGCGAAGAGCCCCGGACTCGTCCCCATGTCGACGGCCACGCCGCGCGGCCAGTTGTAGACCATGAAGGGCAGACCGCTGGCCCCGCTTACGGCCCGGTAGAACTCGACGATCTCGGCCGGCGACAGGTGCGCGTACGGCGGCGGGGTGGCGAGCGCGCCCGCGGCCCCGGCCGCTTCCGCGTGCCGGGCTAGCCCGGCGGCCTCCTCGGCGGTGTAGGCGCTGACCCCGATCACGACCGGCATGCGGCCGACGAGCTCACCGGCGGCGATCTCCGCCACCCGGCGGCGCTCGGCCGGGGTCTGGCTGAACCACTCACCGGTGCTGCCGTTGACGAGCACGCCGCTGACGCCCTGCTGCGCGTACATCGACAGCGTCGCGCGCAGCGCGGGCTCGTCAAGGCCGCCGTCAGGCAGGAACGGCGTTGGCGCGGCTACCCAGTAGCCCCACCAGTCCACGTCATGTCGGTTCACTATGCTCCTAACTAGAATCGATTGCATAAGGTTGCAGGAGTCCGTCTTAGCGAGTCAAGTCCCGCAATGCACATGTAACGACCGACTGTCCGGTTTAACGCCACGGATACATGACTTGCGAAACATGGGGTTGACCAGTGCCTATGCGGTCAGTTTGGGTAACCGGTCGGAGTCCGCGTGGCGGTTGGTATCGAACATGGGCAGACGAACCAAAGCCATGCCCTTGACACGGCTTCCAGTGATTTGCTGCAATCGATCCCATTGAGTTTAGATGGGCTCACTTCCCCTGGCCGCGCGCCCTGCCCGGCCAGCCCCCCGAATGGATGGCGATGACGACAACGCTCGATGACGTGGCAAAGGCCGCCGGCGTGTCCCGCAGCACGGCCTCGCGCGCGTTGAGCGGGTCGCCGCTCGTCTCCGACGCGACGCGCGCGCAGGTGACGCAGGCTGCCGCGCGCCTCGATTACCGGGTCAACCGCATGGCGAGCGGGCTCCGCTCCCGCCACTCGCACCTCATCGGGCTGGTGCTGAACAACCTCATCAATGCGTCGTTCCACACGATCGCCGAGGTAGTGCAGCGCCGCGCGACCGACGAGGGCTACCAGGTCCTGCTGTGCATCACGGACGCAGACCCGCGCCGCGAGCGCGCGGTGCTCGAGATGCTCGCCGATCACAATGTCGACGGCCTGATTATGATCGGCAGCAGCGAGCACGCCGCGACCACCAACCGGATGCTCGCCGCAGGCATCGGCATCGTGAACGTCATCCGCTCGCCGGGAGACAGCGCGGCACCTGCGGTTCTAGCCGCCGACCGCGATGGTGCCTACGAGGCAACCAGCTACCTGATCGGGCTCGGGCACAAGCACATCGGTTACATCGGCGGTCCCGAAGACACCAACTCCGGGCGCGAGCGATTCAACGGCTACCGGTCGGCGCTGCTGGACGGCCAGGTCACCTTCGATCAGCGGCTGGTCAGGAAGGGGCCGTTCGCCCCCCAGTTCGGCCAGTCCGCACTCGGCGCACTGCTCGACGACTGCCCGGAGCTAACCGCGCTGCTGATCGCCAACCACGAGGCGGCCTTTGGCGCCCTGCCCGCTCTCATCGCCCGAGGCATCAGCGTTCCGAACCAGCTCTCGCTGATCTGCTACGAGGACATTCCCTGGCTGAGCTGGTGGCATCCACCGGTGACCGTCGTCGACAACGGGCCCAGGGAGTTGGCCGAGCTAGCCATGGACCTGCTGCTCCCCCAGATGAACCGGGCGGAAGGCGGAACGGGGCGGGCAGATGGCCGCTCGGGGCGCGCCTACCGCGTCGGCGCGCAGCTTGTCGTCCGTTCCTCGTGTGCCCCGCCCGGCGGCTGAGCCGCGTCACCACAGGACAGACCGCTACGCTGCGAGATTCCACATTCACCGCTGAGTTGACAGCGCTGACACAATGCGCTGGCACAATCGGCCAGGTGATCTTGGCAATACGACTGCGGCGGCTGGTCGCCGGCTTCCCGGAATTGACCGCCGTGCTCGCCGCCGCGGTCATCGGCCTGTCGATCCAGCCGCCGCTGGCCTGGCTCGCCGCCCGGCAGGGCATTAACGTTCTACTGGCCATCCTGGTCTTCGCCACCGCGGTCACGATCGACCCGGCCGCGCTGCGCCGTCTGGCGGGGGCCTGGCGGCCGCTGCTGGCCGCCCTGGCCGTCGGGGTCACCGTGCTCCCGGCGCTGTCGTGGGCGGTCTCCCTGGTCGTCCCCGCTGGGCCGCTGCGGGACGGGGTCATGACCGCCGGGCTGGCGCCGTGCGAGATCGCCTCCGTCGCCACCACCGCCATGGCCGGCGGCGAGGCCGCCCTGGCCGCCGGGGTGCTGATCGGCTCCACCGTCACCGCGATCGCCACCGCCGGGCCGATCCTCACGCTCGAAGCCGGGCACGCCGGCGTCCGCCCCGGGGATATCGTCACGACACTCGCCCTGGTGGTCGGGCTGCCACTGGCCGTCGGCATCACGCTGCGCGCCCGCGCGCGGCCGGCCCGCGCCGCGCTCACGGCCCGAGCAGAACGGGCCGCCTCGCTTTGCGCGCTGGCGGCCGTCGCCGCACTCGTCGCCCTGATCGCCGCCGAGGTCCGGCTGTCATCCCGGTACCTGCCGGCGGTGCTGGCGCTGGTCCTGTTCCTGGCCGGATCGGCGCTGGCCGGGCGGCTCCTCGGTACCCGCGTCCGCGAACCCTCGGCGACCGCATTGCTGCTGACCACCTCGATGCGCGATTTCGCGATCGCCGCCGGCCTGGCCGCGGCCGCGTTCGGCCCGGCCGCCGCCGCCCCCCTCGGCCTGTACGGCATCCTGGTGCTGGCCTGGGGAACGGCGGTCGCCGGGATCCTGCGCCGACGCTCGTGACGAGCCCGGCGGCCCGCGGCCAGACGTTCACAATGACGTAACGGCGCCGCGCCTGGCTGAAACACGGCGGCATTCCCGGCCGGATACAAAACGTGTCATGGCTCCTCGAACCCCTGAAGAACTCGCCGCGGCCGTCGAACGAGATGGCATCGAGTTCCTGTTCGCCATGTTCGTCGACCTGCACGGCAAGCCATGCGCGAAGCTTGTCCCGGTCTCCGCGCTCGAGGAGATGCTGGCGGGCGGCGCCGGGTTCGCCGGATACGCGGCCGGCCCCATGGGCCAGTCCCCCGCCGACCCGGACCTGATCGCGGTGCCGGACATCGCTTCCTACACGCCGATGCCGTGGCGCCAGGGCCTGGCGATCCTGATGTGTGACCCACATGTCGAGGGCAAGCCCTGGCCGTACGCACCGCGGGTCATACTCAAGCGCGAACTGGCCGCGCTCCGCGACCGGGGCATGACGCTGCACGCCGGCGCCGAACCCGAGTACTTCCTGGTCAAGAAGACCAGTGACGGCGGCATCAGGGTCGCGGACGAGCTCGACGACGCCGACCTGCCCTGCTACGACGCCAAGGGCCTGACCCGTAGCTACGACTTCCTCACCACGCTCAGCAAGACGATGAACCAGCTCGGCTGGTCCAACTACGCCAATGACCACGAGGACGGCAACGGGCAGTTCGAGCAGAACTTCAAGTACGCCGACGCGCTCACCACCGCCGACCGGATGATCATCTTCCGGTACATGGTGCACGCCCTCGCTCAGCAGAACGGCATGCTCGCCACGTTCATGCCGAAGCCGTTCGCGAACCGGACCGGCACCGGCATGCACCTGCACGTGTCGCTGTGGGACGCGGACGGCGCCACCCCCCTGTTCCACGACGACGCCGACCCGCGCAAGCTCGGGCTGAGCAGCCTCGCGTACCAGTTCATCGGCGGCGTCCTCGATCACGCGCCCGGCGTGTGCGCGGTCACCTGCCCGACGGTGAACTCCTACAAGCGAGTGGCGGCCGCCGCGCCGGCCTCGGGCGCCGCGTGGGCCCCCGGCTACGTCACCTACGGCGGGAACAACCGGACCCAGATGATCCGCGTTCCTGACGCCGGCCGGATCGAGGTCCGCGTGGTCGACGGCCTGGCCAACCCCTACCTCGCGCTCACCGCGCTGCTCGCCGCCGGGCTTGACGGCATCGACCAGGGGCTGGAGCCGGGCGAGCCCAACCGGGAGAACCTGTTCGACATGGACGTCACGACCGTCAGCGGTCGCGGCATCCGGCAGCTCCCGGCCACGCTGGCCCACGCCGCGGACGCACTCGCGGCCGACGGGGTGCTGCGCGAGGCGTTCGGCAAGGTCCCCGGCGGTGAGTACGTGGACTACTACGCCGACGTCAAGCGCGCCGAGTTCGCCGAATACCATGCCGAGGTCTCCCCTTGGGAGATCAGCCGTTACCTGACCGCGTGATCACCGCTCCGTAGAATGAACCACGTGAGCAGCGACGGGCCCGCCGTCAGTTACGGATACGAACCGGGCGTGTACGGCGACGATCTCCCGGCACCGCTCGAAACCACGCTCTCGAGCGTCATCGCGCTCCGGGTCAAGGAAGCGCGGCAGCGCAAGGGCCTGCCAATCCGCACGCTCTCCGAGCGGACCGGCATCTCCAAGGGCATGCTCTCCAAGATCGAGAACGCCCAGGTCTCCCCCAGCCTGGCCACCCTGGCGAGGCTGGCCGAGGCGCTGGACGCGCCGCTCACCTCGTTCTTCCGCGGCTTCGACGAAGAACGGGACGCGGTCTTCGTCAAGGCCGGCCACGGCGCCGAGATCCGCCGCGAGGGAGTCGCGGCCGGCCACCAGTACCAGCAGCTCGGCTTCATGCGCGGCCAGCACCGCCGGATGACACCGCAGCTGGTCACGCTCACCGAGGGCGCGGAGATCTTCCCGCTCTACCAGCACCCCGGCACCGAGTTCCTCTACATGCTCTCCGGCGTCATGGCCTACAGCCACGGCCGCGCCGTCTACGTGCTCGAACCCGGCGATGCGCTCCAGTTCGACGGGGAGGCCTCACACGGCCCGGTCGAGCTGATCAAGCTCCCCGCCCGGTTCCTGTCGGTGACCGCCGTCGGCATCGTGCACGATCCCGCCTGACACCGCGGTTACGTCAATACTTTTAAGCCGGTACCGAACGGACCGGGCCGTTGCCCCGGTGGAAAGCCGGCCGAGCCGACCCGTGCGGGGGTCATCCACGATCACGTGTTGCACCTCCCGGGCGCCGCGTGCCGCCCGCGCGAACGCGCGGGCGGCGCCCCGGGTGATCACCACCTCGCCGTCGGCCTTCACCCCGGCTCGCTGGAGCGCCTTTATCGCGTCCGTGACGATCGCCTGCGCCTGGTCGCGCTCTCTCTTACTGGGCATCAGCCCCGGGTGCTGCAGCCCGAACGAGGAGCCGTGAATTCTTGCCACGGTGACGACCCGGACTCGGCTGCCGCCGGAGCGCCGCACCGCGAGGGCGATCGCGACCGCGCTGAACGGCTCGCCCGTCGAGGCCAGCAGGATCCCGGCGGCCGGGAGAGACGCTCGTGCCCGGGCAGCGGCTGCCCCCGTGCTGAGGATCACGCTTCTTCCTCCGCCAGCGCCGGAGCGGCGGCGGGCTGCGCGGCCGGTACCGGGCGGCGGGCGTCCGAGCGCTTCCGCCAGAAGTACAGCGGGAAGTACAGGCACATGATCGCCAGCCCGAGCAGGAACAGGAACGGGCCGGAGTTCGGCGCGACGACGATGTTGGGGGCATTCCAGCCGCCGTAGAAGTAGACGACGGCCCAGAAGGCGAAGATCGCCAGCGCGAGGAAGCGCACCCAGCCGGGGAGCCGGAGCGGGCGCTCCACCTGCGGGCGGAGCTGCCGGTAGACGAAGTAGCCCGCCAGCGAGAGCGCACAGGAAAACAGGTAGCCGGCGTTGGAGAAGATGTAGATGCGGACGGGGCTGCCGAACAGGACCACGATCATCGACACGGCGACGTTGAACGCCATCGCGCGGGCGGGCACGCCGTGCGCGTTGACCTTGCCGAACCAGCGTGGCAGCACGCCGTCTTCCGAGGCCTGGTACAGGGAGCGGCCGACGCCCATGATCGCGTTCAGCACGGACAGCAGCAGCGCGAGGACCAGCGGCAGCCCGATGAACCACTTGATCCACGACCCGTGGCCGAACAGCGCGGTGGTGAAGTCCGTGTACAGCGTGAGCGGGTCGCTGCTTGACAGCGCCGCGCCGACCACGCCCACGAAGACCAGCGGGGTCAGGATGTAGATCAGCATGCCGTAGATGCCCTCGGCGGTCATCGCGATCTTCGCGTCGCGCGGCCCGTTGCGGCACTCGCCGACGTAGCAGGCTGCCGCCTCCATCGCGATCACGTTCCAGGTGATCGGGAACATCCAGGCGAGGATGAACGTGGCGTCCGCGTGGGTCCCCTTGGGGGCGTGGAACCCGGCGATGTAGGACCAGTGGAAGCTGCCGGCCCTGAACAGCGGAAGCAGGACCAGGACGGTAAGCGGCACCATGCTGGCGATGCCGAGGAAGGTGGCGAAGCCCGCGCCAAGCCGCACGCCGAAGTAGCACGGGACGTAGACCGCCAGCAGCCCGGCGAAGCTGATCAGCAGCACGGTCGTCGAGATCGGCGCGCCGAAGCTGCCGAACAGGTGAATCGTGCCACCCTGCGGGATGTTGAACAGCGTCGACAGGTAGGCGGCGGTGAGGATCATGTTGATGGGCGCGACCGGGAACCAGCCCAGCCAGTACGACCAGCCGGACAGGCCGCCGAGATGCTTCGCCGCCGTGGTCCCGACGAGGGGCTCGAAGGAAGCGGCCGTGTAGGACGGGATGCCGCCGGTGCGGTGCGGCCACATGTTCGCCAGCTCCGCCAGGCACAGGCACAACACCAGGCCGAAGACCGTGTTGATGCCGATCGCCCAGATCGCGGTGGCGCCCATGCCCTGGACGGCGTAGGGCGCGATCCCGGTAACCAGGATCGTCCCGGCCAGGCCGATGACGAACGCGCCCCACCAGTTGGTGCCCTTCTGCAACCCTTGCTGCTCCTGCGTTATCACAGCCATAGCACGCCTCCCTGTCGATGGATCCAGCAGACATCCCGGGCGTTACGCCCAGATGTTGCGACCGTCGGGCGGAGTTAGCTGTATGTAACGTGGCACGCCCTTCGCGGAAATAGCCCCGGGCGACCGGGTCTTGCGGTCAGCCCCGCGCCGCGAGGTGGGCGGCCAGGGTGAAACGCGGGTCCGGGGAAGGTTTGCCGGAGGCGAGGTCCGCGATGATCTCGCCGAGGAGCGGCGCGAACTTGGCGCCGTGGCCCGAGCAGGCCGAGGCGATCACGAACGGGCCTTGCCTGTCCAAGATGAAATCCTCGCTGGGGGTACTCGTGTAGAGGCAGGTCAGGTCGTTCACCGGCTGGCTGCTTAGACCGGGCAGGCGCCTTCCGGCGAACTCGATCGCGCGCTGGCGGGCACCCGGGTCGACCAGGCCATCGCGGCCGTCGGCTGTGGTGGGCGTGCCGTTGTGGTGCTCCCCCAGCTTGATCGCGCCCGGCACCTCGCCGTCGCGCCCGCCGGGCAACCCGTAAAAGTCGTCTATGTCGCCCTTGTAAATGAATATTGGCCAGGGGGCGGCCCCGGTGGCCGTCATCGTGGCCGGGGCGAAGTGGAAGGCCTGCTGCTGGGTGACGGTAAGCGGGGGCAATCGGACCAGGTCCCCCACCAGCGGGGCCAGCCAGCCGCCCGCCGCGATGACGACCACCGGGGCGGTGAACGTCCCGGTGGCGGTGTGCACCGTCGCGCCGCCACCCGGGGCGGCCTGGACCCGCGTGACCGGCAGGTCGAATCGCACCTCGGCGCCCCGGGCCGCGGCGAGCCGCAACATGGCGGCCATGGCGCGTTCCGGGTTGAGCACCCCCGCTTCCGGGTGAAACAGGACGGGCCCGGTGCCCTCGAAGGAGAAGCCCGGCCAGCGTTCGGCGGCTTCGGCGGGATCGAGCAGCTCGGCCGGGACGCCGTTCGCCGTGAGGACGGCGTGCAGGTTACCCGGGTCCCGCAGCGGACCGAAGTCCAAGCCGCCGGTGACCTGCAGCAGCGTTTCCCCGGCCTCGTCTTCCAGTCGTCGCCACAGCTCGCCCGCGGTGCCGGTCAGCCATACGTACAGCGGATCCGGGTAGGCTCGGCGGAAGATCCGGGCGCTGCCGTGCGAACTGCCCCGCCGGTGCCCTGGTCCGAACGCCTCAAGCACCACGACCGACAGGCCCCTGGCGGTCGCCGACCAGGCGACGGCAGATCCGGCAAGCCCGGCACCGACGACGATCAGGTCCGCCGCGAGCTGACCCGCGTGCTGGCGGGGCCCGGTCATGGCGCGCCCGTCTGGGGGGCGGGCTCGGCCGCGGCGACAACCGCGATGCCAGACCCGTGCAGCCGCCGGCGCAGTTCGCCGGCCAGGCCGTCAGCCAGGCCGCTCAGCTGGTCGAGCACCACGGCCTGGGCGGCGCGCGCCCTGGCCATGCGCGCGATCGTGCGCGCCGGCGAGCCGGTAACCGAGATGTGCCCCAGCGCCATGACGTCGCCGCTGTTCAGCGCGCTCATCGCCTGCGCGACCGCCCGCCGTACCAGTTCACCGGCCGGCTCACCGGGAGCTTCGGTGCCAACGCCGAGCACGGTCACCCGCGCGTCTCCGGCGAGCCCGGTCGCGCGGCAGATCGCCGCCCGCGACACCGTGCCGCCCCCGACGATCAGTAGTACCGGGCTGCGCACCGTTGCCGCGTCGCCGGCCGGACGGACCGAGCCGGACGGACGGGCCGCCGCGCTCACCGCCTCGTCTCCTGACCCGCTCGCTCCGGCACCGGTGCCTGTCCCGTACCGGGACCGGCACCGGGGATCCAGTCGGTGCCGGCCAGCGGCACCTTCGCCATCGCGGCGGCCTCGACGGTCAGCGCCGCCAGGTCCTCGGGTTCCAGGTTGTGCACGTCGG
>Ga0310811_10009837_pt1 | contig 12363 bp, 12 predicted proteins | sample YCmetagenome_FD_207642 | JGI IMG/M metagenome (GOLD analysis project Ga0310811, IMG submission 207642) | Soil microbial communities from experimental microcosm in Duke University, North Carolina, United States - YC | ecosystem: Engineered > Artificial ecosystem > Soil microcosm > Unclassified ... | reverse complement strand
TCCGCCATAACAATAGTCCCTTGTCAACTGTCCTTTTCACTACCACATCCGCTGCGTATTGCGATCGCTCCAGGGTGATGATAATATCCGGTGGGCTGCTGCCGGCAAGGCTGCCCAACGCTTCCCGCGACACCGGCAACAGGAAATCCTTATATCCTACGTAGCTAACTATCAGTGTATCCGTCGAACGATCACTCCGGGCAACATGGAACCGCCCCGCCGAATCACTTACCGCACCGGAACCGGCAATGGCCCAGCGAACAGAAGCAAAGGGTATCCGTTCATCGCTATGCTCATCCCTGATGATGCCCTTTAACACCAGCCGCTGCCCATAACCGCCTGTAACCGTCATCGCCAGCAGGCTGGCCAGCATTGTCCGCCATATCCATTTGCAATGGCCGGCATCCTCAACACTGAAACGCATGTTTAATATTTTCACCACTCCGTCGGTTGATCTGCCGGCAAATGCAGCGTGTTACTGACAATATTGGATATTACATTGTCTGCAATGGTCATTGCGACATCGAGCAGATGAGGTAACCCATATCCAGCCTCGAAAAAGGCATCCAAAGTCGCCTGATCTACCCTGGTCTTGTTAAGCAGTGTACTATGGACCAAATGTGCCAGAACGTCTAACTTATGGTCAAAACCTGCCTTACCTTGCTTCACTTCCCTTATCTGCGCATCGCTAAAGCCATTCAATTTCGCGATCATGGCGTGTGTCTCCAGGCAATAATTCGACTCATGCATTGCTGAAACAACCAGGCCTACGATCTCGGACTCCCTCAGGTTCAATATGCGCTTCCTTTTCTGCAGTTGCATATAGGTAGATATGCCTGCTTCGGAATAAGCCAGAACCGCATAAAGATTCGGCATCATACCCAGGTTGGCAATGAAGTAATCGAAATACTTCCTGCTCTCCGGCGGAACCTGTTCCTTAGTTGGTATTTTGATTGGACTCATATTGTCATTCCCTTTACCGAACCTTTAAGAAAGATCTTATACAGCTGCACCAGCGCGGTGATCAGCAGCGCAATTCCCACGACCCAGTTCAACAGCACCTGGCGGCTGCCAAGCAGCTGGATCAGGTAGCTTCCGGCGATACCATACAGACAAAAGGCCGTCCCGGTACCCAACCCTATCGCGCCGATGAACGTCGGATAGGACCCTGATTCGTCGTTCAAAATTTTTTTGGTCCTTAGCACAGTCGTCCACCCCATCCAAAAAGGAAGATGCAGGGGGTTGGTGAGGCTTAGTATGGTACCAGCCACTACCGGGTGCAGGAATGGCAATGGCAACGCAGCCCGGAAAGCCTCCATTTCCAATGCTGCAAGCAGGCTGCTGAATGCCAGGAAAAGTAAGACCCCGGTACTGACCAGGTTGAAGATTTTCAGGAATACCGCCAGTCTCTCGAGACGACGGATGACCATCAGGGCTACCCATACCAACAACATCTCCACCGCTATTGCCGCCACTGAAAACCCAATGGCCCCGGGCAAATTTCCCAGGAAAGCATAGTTCGCAACACTTAAATTAAGTGTACCAAGAGGTAATGTACCCAGGAAACTGATCGACATCGCCCAAAAGAACAACCTGCTTCGTCCTTTCATAAATTTTCGATTGATTTTAAATAGCGACTGTGCGCCTTCAACATTTTAAGCCCTTCCCGCATCGTCATTAATGGGATCTGCCTGCTTTTTGCGTTGGCCATGCTTACCCGGTAAAGCAATCGCCAATGACGGATGATCTCCTTCCACGCAAAGAAAAGGGAGTGGCCGGGATCATAGATATGTGTCGGTTCGCTGCCAGCGCCATTCACTTCGATAATGGAAAAGCTCCTACCCTCCAACAACTCTTCCCAACTGGCAAATTTCAGATCCATTCTCCCGAAGTAAAAGTCAGGTATTTGCTTACATATTGCATCCACGACGGCCGTCAGCCTGTCGCTGATCCGGTCGCTCCAGTCGACGAACTTTGAACCCCGCGAATGATTCCCATAAGGAACAAGTGTTTGACGCACCCCTGCAGGCAGGACTATCTCCAGCTTGTCCCCATACTTAAGCCGTAATGCTTCCATTTGTAAAACGAATCTCGGTGTCCTTTGCAGGAGCTCGCTTATACTGGATTTTCCGTCGCCGGTAACCGCCAGGAATTCCTTACCCACGATACCGGTAATCTTTCCCCTTTCTTCTCCTGGTATACGGACATAAAAGATCCCCGCCTCCATCTCGTAAGCGATATACTCCTGCACCAGGAAATCCACCCGGCTCCGACGACAATATTCCTCCAGTGCCGACTCTGTCTGCAGCAAGCTTACCTGCCTGCCTCTTTCCCCGATATCCGGTTTGGCGATAAGGGGGAATCGGAATCCCTGGTCGTCCAGTTCCCTTTTTAAAATATTCCAATCGATACGCGCGGGGGTAAAATGTGTTCGTGGATAATACGAGGCCGGTATCTGTCGGTATATTTCGCTTTTCCTTTCATGCGTAAACCCTCCATATTCTATCCGGGGATTGGCGGCATTAAAGAAAAACAATGACCTTGCCCGCAGACCTATTAACATCCAGACCGGGTAAATGGGCCCATAGACAAGAGTTGTCGGCCAGTATTCCCAATGCATCAGCCTGATGCCCAATTCCCTCCACCAGGAATTCCAGCGCCCCCATGTCCGCCGGCCTCCCTCGTTCATGACGGGCCCCATCGGGTGAGACGACCCGGCAAACCCTGTAGAAGTAAAGTCATTGGTCCGGAAGTCATGATAAAGCATCTTAATATCCCGGTTTGCACTGGTGATCGAGGTTATGCTGACCGTAAACATTTTGTTATCCCTGTTCATGACCAGGCCATTGCGCTTGTCCCCGCTGCCTGCGGCCCGGTGAAATGTCAGTATATCTTCAATCGCAAGGCCCTGGCCTTTTTGATACCATTCGTCAAACCACCGCTTTCTCTCTTTACGCGCCTGTTCATCATAAAGGGTCGCAGATGACCAGATATGAGGCCGGCTGGTATCCAAATTCAGAAAATGCTTTTCCACCCCATCCCACCGGCAATCCCAGAGGCATCCCGCTGACAAGAGCACAAGCGTAAAAGGCTCGATACCCTCCAGGTCTATCTCCCTGAACCGGGCGAGCGGCGCTGCCGCCTGAATGACATCCAGCAAGACAAGCCCCCGGCTCATCCTATACGGCGGTCGCTTTGCATGCTTTAGAAATGCCCCGTTAAGCAGTACGGCTGCCGTCCCTTCCTCCTTTAGCACGATCCAGCTTCCTCCCGCATCAGGGTCCTTTGGATAAATTAACTCATCGATCCCGCTGGTGTAGACCTTAGGCGACAGCGCATGTCCCCGGCAATTGCTTTCATCCCGGTTCGATGTAAGATAAAATCCGCCCGGAGCTGGTACGAACGTTACCGTGCACATGCCTGTCGGTATTTTAACGTTGAAGACGCCACACCAAACCCGGGAGGAAGGGCCAGGTCCGATACCTCCCCCACCCCTATTCGCAACAATGCCATATGATGCACCGCATGCTCGAGATTATACAACAGCTCCCGGTGGAAATTGGTCTGCACTTTACAATCTGCATTCCCGAAGTCCGTCGCCAGGACCAATATTTTATCCTCGTTGTCAAGGAATGCAGCCACGCCCCGAAGAAGGCTAACCGCATACACACGGCTCGTCTCGATCCTCGAATCCCTTTTCCGCTGATCATAATTCACGATACCGGTGTCATATCCGACAAATAGCTCAACGAAAAATTCAATGACATGCCGGGTATGCTGGCCAATAGTAGCATTCGACAGCAGGTCTATCTTTTGCACATATTCGGCGTCGGACAACCCATCAACCATAGTTTCCAACTGATTTAGCAACAATTTAAGCGGTTCAATAAGTGGGGTGCCCATTACCAGCCGGGTTTTTGTTTTTGAAATAAAAGGAATAGCTGCCGTCGGCCCACCCAGGCCAGGATCGTACAACTCACAAAGACCAGTGACGCATAAATGAACAGCTGGCCTGAGTCATCTTTTACCACTATCCCTAATTTAGTCAAATGAAAAAATATCGCGCCACTCATCAGCCCCATCCCGAGAACGGCTCCAAATACGGTAGTCGCTGGGATAAGAATGAGTACTGATGCGATCAATTCTCCTATCCCGGTGCCGATCCGGCCCCAGGGTTCGATTCCCAGTTTCGAAAAAATATATATGGACTCGTCCGCCCCGGAAAATTTATAGAACAAGGTCTGCAGCATAATTATGGCGGCTAGTATACGCAAGATCCACAGCGTGACGCTTTTTGTTTGAGCAGGCATGACAAAATAATTAAGGTTTATCTTTTAATTCCGGCCAGTTTTTGTCGGCTTTCTCTATCATAGCCTGCTCATCTTTCGTCCATGCTTCCTTTACCTTAAGGTTATAATTAAAGTAGAGCTTGTCATTTACGATCGTCCACGTCTCCGGTTTTGTAGGAGCCTTGTGACCCTGTGCTGTACCATATGCGCAATATCCACCGTACTGGGGCATAAAGTGCTCGGGATCGGCTTTAAATGCTTTCATATTGGCGTCTGTGGAAAACAACCACTTTACATCCTTGTACGTATAAGAAAGGCTATCGGAGCCCATAACCGGCTTAGACTCCTTGAAAAAGGCTACGACGTCATAACCGTTCACCGCCTTTCCCGCCGGAGCAAAGACAGATGATTGCTGCGCACATACGCCGCCAATTGTGCCAATCAGGAAAAAGAGACCAAAGATTACGCTTTTCATTTTCTGCTAATTTGAGTGTGATAAATTAAATTGATGATCGATAGATCCACAGATTACGGGACGAACTTCATCCAGTTCTTGTCTGCATTTGGCTTCAGATGCGCTTCGTCTTTGTTCCAGGTCTTTAAAGTATTATTGAAAAACCTGTTGTAGAAAAGGTATAATTTGCCATCCACTATCTTAAAAGTCCCGGGATCGACCTCCACCTTCTCGCCGCTTGCGCCCATGGCATACGCGCACCAGCCCCCGTACTGGGGTTCATACTTTACAGGGCTTGCCTTGAATGCATCCCGATCGGCCGTAGTAGCGAACCGGTAGGTGACCCCCTGGTAATCGAAAGTGATGTCTTTCTTTCCCTCTACTGGCTTACCCATAGTAAAATAGGCTACCGGATCATAACCCTCAATTGCCAGCCCGGACTTATCCAGGTTAAACTGCTTTTTCCGGACGTCCAACGATTGCGCCGACACTCCGTAAGTAAAAATGGTCGACAATAGAATCGTAGTGATAAACTGTTTCATAAAATTTCGTGTAGTTTCTAAATTTCAATAAAGGTATCCCACCTAGTAGCTTGCAGCAATGACCAATCTTCCCTTCTTGTTGTCTGTATTGCCCGGCGTTACAGAATATCAGCTCTCCCTTTACGCGAACGGCATAACGGCCCTCCTTGTGAAGATCCACATCATAGCCGGAGGCGGCATTGCCCAGCCTTTCTAACTATCAGGAGAAGATACCAGGCTGATTGCAACATTCAAAGTGCCTTACGAGGCTGGTACACTTAAGTATAAAACTTAAAGTAGTTGCTGAAGGCCTTACTAGCGGCGAATTAACTGTTACTTTAAAATAACCGCAACCCTTTATTATAAACGTTGCGAAATAATCCCTTCGCTTGCATCGGCTCAATCCGGCAGTTCTCTAAAGTGGTTCGGTTGCTATCGCTTTGTTATAGACTTGCTGATTTCTCCGCCATTCTAACATTCGGCCCTTCGGCCTGTCTTTGAGACTTCCATCTTTGCCCTTTACCGCTCATTGCAGGTCATGACCGATGTGGCATTGCCCAAACAAACTTTACTGAGAAAAACATGTATTTCTGGAAATCCTCAAATTCGACCGATCGTCATGCTAAAATTCGCTCTTTCTTGTTTAGCCTTAACTTTGCGGCCTATGACATATTTCTCTAAAGCAATGCTTATCGGCTTATTGACCGTCAGCACCGTTGGAAAGATTATCGCACAAGTTCCCCAAGGACCAACAGAACAGCCCTACTACCACTCGACCCCGGAAAAAACAAACGACCTCGTGGACACCAAACTCGATGTCCGGTTCGACTATTCCAGGTCCTGGCTATATGGTAAGGAATGGGTGACGATAAAACCGCACTTCTACCCGACTGATTCGCTCAAACTGGATGCCCGCTATATGGATATCGAAAAGATAGCCATCGTCCGCAACGGCAAAGTGACTCCCCTGCAATACCGATATGACAGCATTCACCTGAATATCAAGCTGGACCGTATATACAAAAGAAACGAACGTTATACGATCTATATCGCCTATACCAGTAAACCCAACAACGTTCACGACCGGCCCGGCTTCAAGATGGATGGCAAAGGACTCTGGTTCGTCAACCCCACCGGTGCCGATCGGGATAAACCTACCCAGATATGGACCCAGGGGGAAGCCGAGAGTTCCTCTTGCTGGTTTCCAACCATCGACCATCCCAATCAAAAGACGACCGATCAGATCAGCATGACCGTCCCCGGGAAGTATACCACCCTCTCGAACGGATTGCTCATCAGTCAGAAGTCCAACGGCGACGGAACCCGCACGGACACTTGGAAACAGAGCCTTCCCCATGCTCCCTATCTGTTTATGATGGCCATTGGAGACTTCAAGATCTACCATGATAAATGGCACAATAAGAATGTCGACTACTACCTGGAACCCGACTATTACCCTTACGCTAAACAAATCTTCGGGCAGACACCGGAAATGATAGAGTTGTTCTCTCAAGCCCTGGGGGTAGACTTTCCCTGGGAAAAGTATGCGCAAGTCGTCGTTCGCGATTATCCGCTGGGCGCCATGGAAAATACATCCGCAACCCTCCACGGCGATTATGTCCAAAATAGACCCTGGGAGCTGATCGATGATCCCAACGGCTCCGGCGGCACGACCATAGCACACGAACTCTTCCACCAATGGTTCGGAGACTATGTAACCTGCGAGAGCTGGAGCAACGAAACTTTGAACGAATCCTTCGCCGTCTTTGGTGAAAAATTCTGGAATGAAAAGAAATACGGAAAAGACGACGGCGATTCGAAGCGATTCGACGAAATGACCGCTTACCTTAACAACCCCACTGCTTCCGGACAGGCTCTTACGCCTTTTGTATATACAGACAAGGAAGGAGTTAACGGCGCAAATATTTACGATAAAGGCGGCATCGTCATCAACATGCTTCGCACTTATCTGGGCGATTCTGCCTTTTTTAAAGGATTGAATCTATATCTCAGGACACACGCCTTCTCTAACGCCGAAGTACACGACTTGCGCCTGGCAATGGAAGAAGTCTCCGGCCAGGATCTCAACTGGTTCTTCAACCAATGGTACTATGGCGCCGGTCATCCCGTTCTTGATATCAGCTACCGATGGGATGCCATTCAAAAAAAAGAAACGGTCATCATACAGCAGAAACAGCAAGGACAGCTATTTCAAATACCTATGGCCGTCGACTGTTATGTCAGCAACCAGGTCATCCGGAAAAATATCTGGCTAAGCCAACCCATCGACACATTGATCTTCGATCTGCCCGGACAACCAGACCTCGTCAACGTCGATGCCGAGAAACAGCTGCTCTGTAAAAAGACCGATCACAAAACGATCGCGGAGTTCGCCTTTCAGTACCAACACGCTCCCCGGTATCTGGACAGGCTGGAGGCGATGAATACCGGCGATCTGGACATCACGACCGCGGCCTTGCACGACCGCTATTATGGCCTGCGGATCAAGGCCATCCGCTCCCTGAAAATGGATAGCGCGGCCCTGGCTGGCAGGATCGCGCCAGCACTCGTAACCCTGGCCGCCAGGGATTCCAACTATCTCGTCCGAGCGGCCGCCATCAAGGCCCTGGCAAAAACCAACTCAACTGCCTATCTCGATCTTTATAAGTCGTCCCTTCAATCCCCTTCCTATACGGTCAAAGGCGCAGCCTTGAACGCCATCAACGGGGTAGCACCTGCTGAAGCGTTTAGCCTGGCCAGGTCGATCACTGCCGATGCAAAGGGACAGCTCGGGACAGCCATCCTGAATGTCTATGCCACAAGCGGCTCTGACTCCGAATGGCCCATCGTTATCAAGGGATTTAACAAAGGGAACGGTCAGGTTAAATTCGATCTCGCCGATGGTTCCATGGCCGCCATGCTCACCCGTCTTAGCAACAAACAATACATTGCCGATGGGATCAACGCCATCCGCGACCTGGCCATCCGTTATAAGAGGAATGGCATGGCGCCAAGACTGGTTGCCAGCCTGCAAACGATCAGCGATGCCCGCCGGAAACAGGGTGATGAAGCATCCGCCGCCGCCGCAGAAGATGCAATAAAAAAGATTAATGAAGGAAAATCGTCCAAAATATAAGTCCATTGCGAGCAGGAGATACGCCGGCTTCCTTAGATCGACTGAACATATTTCTCTAGTTTGTCAAGAGATTGTTCGGTACCTTTTTCGTTGTCTTCCGGCCTCACCCCCAGGGGAAGATTAGTGAATACGATCGTGACCAGCGTCGCCGTGCCCTGGCGTTCGAACCGTACTTCCATGATCATTTCACCGACAAAGCCGGGGGATCCCGAATCGAAGTGGATGCCCATTACAATCTTTTTGTGCTCCTGCAGGGTGATAAAACGCGCGGTATAGCGATCTTCTCTTTCAGTCGTCTTTCCGCTGGGCTGGGCGCTATTTTCAGGATAAAAAAGCGACATGCTGTATCCGCCGCCGACGCTGCCATCGAAGGAGTGGACCTTGCCGGTCATATTGCCGGGAGCCATCCAGGTCTCAAGGGCGGTCGGATCGGTGAATGCGTGATATAATTTATCCGGAGAGGCTTTGATGAGCCTTGAGTGTTGAGTTGTCGACATAAAACGATACTATTGACTATTAGCGGTGCAAAAACCCGGCCGAAGAAAGACGTCCGCATAGTTGAGTAGCATTGCCTCTCTCGCAGAATATGCCAATCTAACTTTCATTTTTCGGCTAAGACAAAAGGCGTTTTGGCTTTATTTGTTTTTGAAACTGCGCCTACCTTTGTCCTATCAAAAATCAGATAGTATGAAAGCAATAAGAATTCATGAATTTGGAGGGCCGGAAGTCATGAGAATGGAAGAAATGCAACGCCCGGCGCCTCAGGCCGACGAAATACTGGTAAAAATGTACGCCAGCGGAGTTAATCCGGCAGATTACGTTGTCCGGCAGGGCGGGAATGAGGTGTTGAAACCGTTCCTGAAATTACCATTGGGGCTTGGTCTGGATGGAGCCGGTGAAGTAGAGGAAATCGGAAGCGATGTTACCGGCTTCAAGAAAGGTGATAAAGTGTATGGCCTCCCTAATTTTTTAAGTGGCACCTATGCCGAGTTTATTGCGGCTAAAGCTAAACAATTTGCCATAATGCCAGGTAATGTAAGCTTTAACGAAGCCGGTGCTGTTCCCTCCTGTGCATTGATGGCCTGGAACGGCATGGATCTTGGCGAAGTTAGCACGGGCAAAAGGGTACTGATCCATGGCGCCGCCGGCGGAATTGGGAGCCTGGCGTTGCAATTTGCTAAAGCAAAAGGGGCCTATGTGATCGGTACGGCCTCGCAACGCAATTTTGATTTTTTAAAGCAACTGGGAGCAGATGAAGTAATAGATTACAAAGATGAGGATTTTGCATTTTTGCTGCAAAATATCGACGTTGTCTTTGACGCCTCACCCGTATTCAGTGAAGACGCCAGGATGATACTCGCGGATGCCTTGAATGACGGCGGCAGGTTTGTTTCTGTCCAGATTCCGTATCCTTTCAGCGAAGCATTTCTCTACCTGCTTGCAAAAAAACATGGTGCAGCAAAAATGATCAGGCGAGAACTTGATATTGCGCAATCGCTTACCGAGATTGCTAAATTGATTGAAGAAGGTAAAGTAAGGACTATTCTCAGCAAGGTCTACCCGATGGAAAAAGCCGCTGAAGCACATGCTGAACTGGAAACAAGACACGTTCGGGGCAAAATTGCATTGGAAATCAGAAAAGAGACTAAACCAGTATGAAACGAATTAAAAGCATCAGTGAATTTCACCAGTTCCGGCACCTGCCTGCGCCGGAACACCCGCTGCTTAGTGTGGTCGAAATCAACATGGTGAAACAAGCGGTGGAAACAACATCTATGACCTGGTGTTATGACTTTTATGCTATTGGCCTCAAAAGAGTTTCATTTTCAGACCATATAAATTTCAAATACGGCCAGCAGCCTTTTGATTTTAAAGAAGGTATTCTGTCTTTTGTAGCGCCCAACCAGTTACTGAGTCTTTCTATAGACACAAAACAAGAGACAACACAATCTGGATGGCTGCTGCTCATTCATCCCGATTTTTTATGGAATACATCACTGGCTAAATCAATCAGGAAATATGATTTCTGGGACTATTCGGTTCATGAATCCTTATTTCTTTCGGCCAGGGAAGAAGCTATTCTCATCCATATCTTTCAAAATATCAAACAGGAATATCACGCAAATATTGACCGTTTTAGCAAGCAGATCATCATTTCACAGATGGAGAGTCTGCTGAGCTATGCAGATCGTTTTTATCACCGCCAGTTTATTACAAGGGAGAAGGCCAATCATCAGCTACTGGAAAAATTGGAAACAATACTGGAGGAGTATTTTAACAGTGCCGAGCTGTTAAAAAATGGTTTGCCTACTGTTCAATACATTTCAGAAACACTACATGTATCTCCGGGCTATCTGCGAGGCGTGCTTAAAGTATTGACCGGGCAAAATACGCAACAGCTCATACACGATAAGCTGATTGAGAAAGCCAAACAAAAGCTGTCTGTGACAGATTGCTCCATCAGCGAAATTGCCTATACATTAGGCTTTGAACATCCGCAATCATTTACTAAATTATTTAAAAGCAAAACCAGGTTATCGCCTTTGGCGTACCGGAGGTCCCTCAACTGAAAATGTACAGGAAACTTTGGCTATCCATTGTCACTTTATTAACCGCGCCTATTTCTTATACATTTCCATCAACTGTTCTCTATAGTTAACTCCAAGGGGCAATGACTGGTTATTACCGATAACAACGCTGTCCGATTTCACCATTCGTATTTGCTGAAGTGAAACAATATAGGATTTATGTATTCGCACAAATCTCTCTACGGGTAATCGGCTTTCCAGACTTTTCATGGTAAGGTGTATCAGGTATTGTTGGTCCGACGTTACAATTTTCATGTAATCCTTCGAAGCCTCTATATAAATGATCTTATTGTAGGGAACTCTCTTCAGGCCACCTTTTTCTTTTATCAATAGATTACCCTCATCCTCTTCTGCTTTTAGTTCAAACACTTCCGCCGGCTTAACTTTCGCAATAGCCTTTGAAAAACGTTCAAATGAAAAAGGCTTTAATAGATAATCCACTACATTGAGTTCGTAGCCTTCCAGGGCGTAATCGGCATAAGCAGTAGTCAGTATTACCCGCGGAGGGTTCGACAACGATCTCAGGAACGTCAACCCATTGATCAGCGGCATTTCAATATCAAGGAAGATCAAATCTACCACCTGCCCCTCCAACCTGGCAAACGCTTCGAGAGCATTGCGGCATTTAGCCACCAGCGTAAGACCGGTGGATTGTAAAATATACCTTTCCAATATATCCTGCGCTATCTGTTCATCGTCTGCTATGAGGCATCGTATCATCTTAGTTTTGTTTGAGCCATATTCTGAGTTCCACTTTGTAGCGGTCCTTTTGGTTTGTAATCTTTAGTTCGTGCTGACCCGGATAATACAGCGCTAGCCGCCGCCTTACATTTTCAATTCCAACACCGCCGTATTTCTCATTCACCTTCAAGGTATTGAAAACATCATTTTCAATCTCAAATACCAACCCGTTATCGCTTACCAGTAATTGGCTGGATACAAAGCCTTTATCATTCAGCCGATGGGCCCCGTGTTTAAAACTGTTTTCCGCAAAAGGTATCAATAATAAAGGGGCTATCGAGGAGGAATTACTATGCCCTTCTACAGCAAGATGAATAGATGCATTCGGATATCGCTTCTTTTCCATTTCAAAATAATTCAGCAGGAATTCCACGTCTCTCTCCACAGGCACTTTGTTCTGACGGCAATCGTATAAAATATACCGCATCATATCTGAAAGCCGCAAAATAAAGTGAGGCGTTTCCTTACTACCGGCAATACTCATCCCGTAGATACTGTTGAGTGTATTGAATAAAAAATGCGGATTCAGCTGTGCTTTCAGCGATTCTAACTGTAGCTGAAGGTTATCTCTTTCCAGCAGCCGTTTCCGTTGTTCATTGTCAAATCCATAACGTATGGCAGCCACTGAACCAAA
>Ga0310811_10009836_pt1 | contig 12363 bp, 14 predicted proteins | sample YCmetagenome_FD_207642 | JGI IMG/M metagenome (GOLD analysis project Ga0310811, IMG submission 207642) | Soil microbial communities from experimental microcosm in Duke University, North Carolina, United States - YC | ecosystem: Engineered > Artificial ecosystem > Soil microcosm > Unclassified ... | reverse complement strand
TGAAGGAGTGCAAGCAGCCCGGCCAAAACTGCGAAAATGGTACGCATGGTGCGCGCTCAATAGCGGGTCGCGCAGGCCTTGGCAAAAATCGATCGGTATCTGGACGGCAATCCTTGCCGGGGAGTGATAGGGTGTCGCCAACAAGACTTGATCAGGGAGGCACCCATTGACTGCAATTCATCGTCGCTCTGTCCTGGCTGGCGGCCTGGCGGCGACGTTTGGAGCATCGACGCCTGCGCGCGCCCAGGGCGACTGGCCCAAAGGGCAGGTCCGCATCATCGTCCCCTTCCCGCCGGGAGGCTCCACCGATCCGGTCGCGCGCATCATCCAGAACAAGCTGATCGAAACCGCCGGCTGGAACGTTATCATCGACAACAAGCCAGGAGGCACCGGCGCCGTCGGCTCGGCGGTGGCGGCCAAATCGGCGCCTGACGGCCAGACCTGGATGATCACTTTCGACAGCCACATCCTCAATCCGGCTTTTGCGCCAGCCCTTCCCTACAAAGACTCCGAGCTCATGAACGTCATGGAGATCGGACGCACGCCGCAGGTGATCTGCGCGCACCCCGACCGGCCCTACAAGACCTTCGCCGAAGCGGTAGCTGACGCGAAGAAGCGGCCGGGCAAGGTCAACATGGGCGTTCTCGGGGCGAGCCAGGCGCTGGTCCTCATGACGCTCGTCAAGAAAGAGAACGACGTCGACCTCAATCTGATCCCCTACAAGGGCGGCGGGCCGCTCAACCAGGATATCCTAGCGGGCGTCACTGATATCGGAATCGGCAGTCTCGCCTCCTTCAGCCCGCACATACGGGCCAACAAGGTGCGGGCGATCGCCGTCACCGGCGAAGCGCGCACCCCGGCTCTGCCCGAGACGCTGACGCTCGCCGAGCAAGGCATCAAGGCCTTCCCCGCCTACGCCTGGTGGGGCGTCTATGCGCCTGCGGGTACCCCCCGGCCGATCGTTGATCGCATGCATGCCGAGATCACGAAGGCCGTGCGCTCGCCGGATGTCACGCAGAAATTCGTCGAGCAGTTCAACATGGAGATCCTGACCACCTCACCGGAGGACTTCGCCGCCTACCAGAAGAGCGAGCAGGAACGCTGGTTCAAGGTGATCAAGGACAACGACATCAAGGGCGACTAGCCGCCCGCTTTCGTTGCGGCTTTCCCTTGTTGCGCCTGGCGTACGCGCGGCGGACTCTTTCGCGATTTCCGCAGACTTCGCTCGAACACCACAAGCGCGTGCGATTGGGGCTTTCGTCGACGTAGAACCAACCGCAGCCTGTGGCCTGGCAGCATCCGATCCGCGTCGCGTCCGTCGATGTGAGAACCGAAGTCAACGACCAGAGCAAGGGCCAAAGGGGTTCCGTCAGATCGTCTCCACGCAAGTCGTGAAGATAAGCGGATTCACGTTTCAAGAGCGGTGGCTGCGGCGGCGTTTGCCCGATCATCGCATTGACGACGGTGAGATCTGCTGCGCGATGGTCCCGTAGCGCGTCGGCGATTTTCGAGATTTCGGCGCGCAACGACAGCACACCGTCCATCGTCCTGGCCGTTGCAACAGGATCAGCGTCAGCAAGAGACTTGAGCCTCGCCGTCGCGCGCGATGACATCGTGCCGCGGCGGACGCTCCACGCAAGGAAGGCCGGATAATCCGGGATGAGCTCTTGCGGATTGTCGGAGGTTCGCCAGTCGACCGTATTGGCGAAGTCGAGACAGGCGCGACCGCCGAAAAACTGTGAGGCCGCTCGCTGCGGATCTCTTGACATGGGTGTCCCGGTTAGGTTTATCTAATGCCCATGACCATTATGCTCGATGTGGCCGCGGATTCTAAGCCCCGCTTCACGCGCGCCGCCTTTTGGCGCGGGGTCCTGGAAGCGTTGCCCTTCATTCTCAGCAACGGCATGGCCGGCATGGTCATGGGGGTAGCCTATCGCAGTATCGGCCTGGGATTCATCCCGTCCGCGCTCTTCAGCGTCGTCGTTTATTCCGGCACCGCCCAAGCCGTGACCCTCGGCATGTGGGCGCCAGTGCCTCCCGTGATCCCGATGATCCTCGCCTGCATTGCGACCAACGCCCGATACCTGCTGATAGGCGCCCATCTCCACCAACTCTTCGGCAAACTCAGGAAGCGGATCATGCTGCCCGTCCTGTTCCTGCTTGCCGATGCGTCTTGGCTAATGACGACCGCCGATGCGAAGCGCAACGGCCCCGACGCCGGCTACCTTCTCGGCGCGAGCGTGCCGATGGCCATTGGTTGGATGGGGGGAACCGCTCTAGGTTATGGCATGCCAGTGAGCATGGACGGACCGCTTGCCGTCGCCGCAGCTTTGCTGCCCGCCGTCTTCGTGGCGACCTTGCTGCCTATTCAATGGCATGGCCGCCAGTCAATCCTACCCTGGGGTCTCTCGGCGACCGTTGCCGTTCTCGTGTCCTGGTTGGTCGCGCCCAGCTGGGCAATGCTGGTCGGCGGCGCCATCGGAACCGCCGCAAGCATGGCCCGAGGGGACGATGTCTGACTGGCGCATCCTTGCCGCGATCGCCGCTCTGGGCTTTGTGAGCTACGCGTTGCGGGCAGGCGGCTTTCTCGCGGCGGGCCTGATGCGCGAGGACGGTGTCGTCGCGAGATTCTTCCGCCTGGCGCCGGGCAATCTGTTCGTGGCGTTCGTAGCGGCGGCTTGTTTCGAAAGCAGCTGGCCGGGCGTCATCGGTTGCATCGCAGCGGTCGTGGTCATGTGGCTGACGCACAAGGAATGGGCGGCCTTTACCGCCGGTTTCTCAGCCGCAGCGTTGGCCGCCGCGATCCTCGTCCGATAGCGCGGTCAATCCGAAAGCTTGCGCAGGTCATTCACGGCGCGGAAGAAGCTGTCGGCCGGCGTCGACTCAGGATCGATCAGCCGATGGAGACGGAAGCCGTCCTCCAGCGCCAGCAACATGGAGCTCGCCCAGGAAGGATCGGCCACGACCTTTCCAGCCGCCAGCATGGTCGAGGAAACGATGTCGGCAACGAGCTTGCGGCGTGCCCGCAGACGCTTGGCCAGTTCGGGCCGACGTTTCTCCGCCCGCGCGACATAGAGGATCAGTTCCATATGCAGGAGCGGCGCACGACCTAGCGGATCGTGCCGGCTACGCTCCGTAGCACGCAGCGCGGCAACGTAGTCGTCCGGCGTGCGGTGACGCGCCAGGAGCTCGCGATGATAAGCGATCGAGCGCTCGACGTGGTCCTCCAGCATGGCGACGATCAGGTCGTCCTTGCTGTTGAAGTTGGAATAGAAGGCGCCGCGCGTGAAGCCGGCGGCAGCGGCGATCGTTTCGATGCTGGCGGCGCCAATGCCGCGTTCCTCGAACACCTCGGCCGCCGCTTCGAACAGCCTCTCCTTCGTATCGTCCCGCGTCGGACGCGTGCGCACCCTTGACATGCGCGGTTCTTTAGCACATTACAACTCGATACATAATTGTATCGAATTGCATGAGGGTGCCATGTCCGATGCAGCGACCGCTCCAAGCCTGGTTGACCGTTTCTTCCTCGAGGCCATGTCGCCGGCTTTCCGCGAAGATCCCTATCCCTACTACGAGCGCTTCCGCGGGCCCTCGCCGCTTCTGCCCGTGGCCGACACGATCTGGTTCGCATTGGGCCATGCCGATGTGACGACCCTGCTGCGTCATCCCAGGCTCTCGACCAACGAAGACCACGCCGCCACCGAAGCCGGGCGGACAGAAGAAGACCCCAACCGCACCCGCAGCCTCCTCTTCATGGACCCTCCGGAACACACGCGTCTGCGCGGCCTCGTGGCCCGCGCCTTCACGCCACGGCGCATCGAGGACCTGCGGGCGACGACGCAGGCGATCGCCACCGAGCTTGTCGACGAGATGGCGCGACAATCCGGTACCGTCGATTTGATCAAGGCCTTCGCCTATCCCCTGCCGGTGCGGGTCATTTGCGCTCTCCTGGGCGTCCCGCCCGAGGACGAGGCGACCTTCACGGCCTGGTCGCGCGGCATCGCGCGCTCGGTCGATCCAACCATCCTGCGCAGCCCGGAGATCGAAGCCGCCATCATCGCGGCGCGCCAGGGGCTGCAAACCTACCTTGGCGACCTGCTTGCGGCGCGGCGTAAAAATCCGGGCGACGACCTTCTATCGGCGCTGGCCGCCGTGGAGGCCGATGGCGACCGCATCTCGCCGCGCCAGATCGTGGCACTTGCCCAGCTCCTGCTGGTCGCGGGCCATGAAACGACGGTGAACCTGATCGGCAACGGCACGCTGGCGCTCCTGCGCGCGCCGGAGCAACTGGCCCTCTTGCGCCGCTCGCCGGAGCTTGCTGGCCCTGCAGTCGACGAGATGCTGCGCTTCGATGGTCCGGTGCAGATCTCCCAGCGCGTGGTGGTCGAAGATATGACTGTCGTCGGCTGTCCGGTAAAGGCTGGCGACGAGATCATGCTGGTGCTGGGCGCGGCCAACCGCGACCCTGCCGCTTTCGCTGATCCGCATCGCCTTGATGTCACGCGCGATGCCCGCAAGCATGTCTCCTTCGGCGGCGGCATCCATCATTGCCTCGGCGCGGCACTGGCACGCATGGAAGGCGAGGTCGCCTTTAAAACCCTGCTCTACCGCTTTGACACAATCGAGCTCGCCGGCACGCCCTCGCGGCGGCCGACCTTCACCCTGCGCGGATTGGAATCCCTGCCCGTCGCGCTACACTAGGCGCCATGGCGAAGCTGGAGAGAACAGGCAGCCGCACGCTCGGCGGGAAGTGCTACTGCGGCACCGTCTGCTATGCCGTGGCTGACGAATTCCTCTACGCCATGAACTGCCATTGCTCGGACTGCCGACGAACGACCGGTTCGGCCTTCAAACCGTTCGCCGGCATCGAGCGCGCCAAGCTTGTTGTCACCGAGGGCCAGGACAAACTCCAGATCTTCGGCGAAGCGGATAGCAACAACACGCACTGCAGATTGTGCGGCTCGCTGCTCTACTCGGTCGTGCGCGATGGCGCCTTCGTTCACGTCGCCATGGGAACCCTGGTCGACGCCCCGACCATCCGCCCGACGAAACACATCTTCGTCGCCTCCAAGGCGCCGTGGTTCACCATCACCGACGACCTGCCCCAGTTCGAGGGGCATGCGGTCGCCGCCAAACCGGTCGACGGATAAACGCCGGCCAGTTGGCCGTCACGCCGCGTACTGCGGCCCGCGCACCAGCTTGCCCGGCAGCGCACCGGTCGGCTCGCCGTCGCGATAGGTGACGCAGCCGGACACGATCGTGGCGCGGTAACCTTTCGCGCGCTGCAGCAGGCGCTTGCCGCCTGCCGGCAGGTCCCACTTCATGACAGGTGCCTCGACACGCAATTTGTCGAAGTCGATGACGTTGAGATCGGCCTTGCAACCTTCCGCGATCCGGCCGCGGTCGTTGAGGCCGACGGCGCGGGCGTTGTCGAGCGTATGGCGCTTCACGAGCCAGGACAGGTCGAGCCGGCCCGTCTTGCGATCGCGCGCCCAGTGGGACAGCAGGTAGGTCGGATAGGAGCCGTCGGAGATCAGGCCGACATGTGCGCCGCCGTCGCCCAGCCCGATCAGCGTGTGTGGGCTTTGCATCATCTCGCTGCAGCAGTCGAGATTGTAGGCCGCGTAGTTGGCGAACGGCGCGAAGATGAAGTTCTTGCCCTCGCCTTCGATCAGATAGTCGTAGACGATCTCGCGGGGATCTCGGCCCTCGCGGCGGGCTCGGGCCCCGAGCGAGCTGTCCTGCAGCGGCTCGTAGTCCGGCGGATCGCCCAGCGGGAACATGCGGTCGTAGTCGACGAGACGCGCCGCCATGTCGGAACGCAGCGGTTCGTGCGATTCTTCCAGAAGCTTCGCGCGGAAGGCCGGGTCGCGCATGATCGCGAGCCGCTCGGCGACCGTCTTGTGCGCGATCGCCTTGTAGGACCGGCACATCGAGAACGGGATGCGGCTCGCCTGCAGGCCCTGCAGCACACCGATCGGCCGCGGCGCCACTTGCGCCTTGGCCGAATGGCCTTTGGCCGCCAGCCCTTCGACCAGCCCCAGCAGGCGTCGCCAGCCTTCGGGCCGGGAGTGGCGCTGCGCCAGCGACACCGAGAACGGCCGGCCGCTCGCCGAGAGCAGGCGTTCCAGCATCGCGAACTCGCTCTCGGGATCGGGCGTGTTGAAATCGGAGATGAACTCGATCACGCCCTGCCCCGCATCCTTCATGCCGAGCGCGATGCCTAAAAGCTCTGATTCGGAGGCGCGCAGCGACGGCGTCGGGTCACCCTTCACGGTGCGGTGGTTGAGCGTGCGCGAGGTCGAGAAGCCCAGGGCGCCGGCACGCATTGCCTCGGTCGTGAGCGCGCGCATTTGCGCGACCTCGTCCGGTGTCGCCTCCTCGAGCTTCGCCGCTCGCTCGCCCATCACGAACACGCGCAGCGCGCCGTGCGGGAGTTGGGCGCCGAGGTCCATGTCGCGCGGCCGCGCCTCAAGCGCGTCGAGATACTGGCCGAACGATTCCCAGGACCAGTTCAGGCCCTCGTCGAGCGCGGCGCCGGGAATGTCCTCGACGCCTTCCATCAGTTCGATCAGGCGCTGGCGGTCCGCCACCTTCACCGGCGCGAAGCCCACGCCGCAGTTGCCCATCACCGCCGTCGTGACGCCATGCCAGCTTGAGGGCTGTAGTCGCGAGTCCCAAGTGGCCTGGCCGTCGTAGTGGGTGTGGATGTCGACAAAGCCCGGTGTGACCAGCAGACCCTTGGCGTCGATCTCCTCGGCGCCCTGCCCGCTTACCTTGCCAAGGGCGGCGATCTTGCCGTCCGTGATCGCGACATCCGCTTCACGCGTCCCGGTGCCCGTGCCATCCGCCACCGTACCGCCGCGCACCACCAGATCGTAGTCCGCCATGTTCGTTCCTCCGGAATTTCTCGAAGTCTAACGCAAAAGACCTGGAGACGCATGCCGCCGCAGATCGAAACAGCAGTCGGTTCTCGCCACCGCGAGGAGACGGTGGTGTAACAACGATCAGCGCCGCGATAGTGCAAGCCAGGCGCCGCCGCCGATCAGGAAACCGCCGCTGAGGCGCGACAGCAGGCGCACGCGCTTCGCTGAAAGAGCACGGCCGGCGCGACCGGAGGCAATGGCATAGAAGCTGTCGGACATGGCGGCGACGATCATGGCCGTGACGCCCATGATCGCGATCTGCAGGCCGTGGTCGTGGGCCGGATCAATGAATTGCGGGAAGAAGGCGCCGAAGAAGATCAGCGTCTTGGGATTGCTGAGCGCCACCAACATGCCCTGCATGACGAACCCGCCGCGTGGCGGCTTCGTCACGGCGCCGTCGCCGGTCTCGCCGCTCGACCGGATCATCTTCCAGCCCATCCACACGAGATAGGCGGCGCCGGCCAGCCGCAGCCAGTCGAACCAATGGCCCATCGCTTCGATCAACGACGTGAGGCCAATGCCGACGACGCCAATCATGATGGCGAGACCGACCTGGGTGCCGGCGACGTTCAGGAGCCCGGCGCGCGTGCCGTGCTTCAGGCTGTTGGCGATGACAAGCGTCACCGTCGGTCCGGGAACGAACACAACGACCACGCAGGCGATCAGGTAAGCAGCGTATAATTCGAGCGACATTCGGGCAGCATCTCAGGGTTTGGTCTTGCATGGAAGCGGCGCTTCTCGATCTCCTGCGCATCAAGCGCGGTCATTTTCAGTTCGAGTCCGGCCACCACGGCAACCTCTGGCTCGACCTCGATTCGCTGTTCCTGCGGCCGCGCCTGCTGCTGCCTTTCCTCCAGGAACTGGCGCGCCGATTGTGCCCATATCGCATCGAGGCCGTCGTCGGACCGCTCGTGGGCGGTGCGCTGGTCGGGCAGATGATCGCCGCGGAGATCGGCACGTTGTTCGCGTTTGCCGAACGCACGATCGACTCAAACGCCGTTCGCTATCGCATTCCGGACGCGCTTCGCTACCGCCTCGCCGGCAAGCGCGTCGTAATCGTCGACGACGCCATCAATGCCGGCTCGGCGACCCGAGCGACCTATGGTGAACTCACATCCTGTGGCGCGCATCCCGTCGCGATCGGTTCCCTGCTCCTATTGGGCACCGCCGCGTTGCCCTTCTTCGAGGCGCAGGGGCTGCCCATCGAACGCATCGCGTCGCTGCCGAACGATCTTTGGGAGTCGGCACACTGCCCGCTTTGCGCTGCAGGGCAGCCGCTCAATAACCCGCCGGCCGGACCGTGAAGGCTGCCGCCTTCTCGAGCGCGGCGGCCGCGCGCAGCACCGTCTCCTCGTCGAACGAGCGACCGATGAGCTGCAGGCCAAGCGGCAGGCCGTCTTTGTCGAGGCCAGCCGGTACCGAAATACCAGGCAGGCCCGCCATCGAGGCCGGGATGGTGAACATGTCGTTGAGATACATGGTCACCGGATCGTCCATCTTGTCGCCAGCAGCGAAGGCGGCGGTCGGCGCGGTCGGCGTCAGCAGCACATCGCACTTCTCGAAAGCCTGTTTGAAATCACGGGCAATCAGCTGCCGGATCTGCTGGGCCTTCTTGTAGTAGGCGTCATAGTAGCCGGCCGAAAGCACATAAGTGCCGATCATGACACGGCGGCGCACTTCCTTGCCAAAACCTGCGCCGCGCGTGTTCTGATACATCTCGATCAGATCCTTGCCCGGCACGCGCAGCCCGTAACGCACGCCGTCGTAGCGCGCGAGGTTGGACGAGCACTCTGCCGGCGCAACGATGTAATAGGCCGGCAGCGCGTACTTGGTGTGCGGCAGCGAGATCTCGACCGGCTCGACGCCCGCCGCCTTCATCATCTCTACGCCCTTGTCCCACAGCGCCACGATCTCGGCGGTGGTGCCCTCGATACGGTATTCCTTCGGAATGCCGACCCGGAGCCCTTTGACATTCGGGTTGCGCGCTGCCGCCGCGAAGTCGGGTACGGCAAGTGGCGCCGAAGTCGAGTCCTTGGGATCGTGGCCTGACATTGCCTGCAGGAGCAAAGCCACATCCTCTACGGAGCGCGCGAACGGACCCGGCTGGTCCAGCGAGCTCGCGAAAGCGACGACGCCCCAGCGCGAGCACCGGCCGTAAGTCGGCTTCATGCCGACGATACCGCAGAACGACGCGGGCTGGCGGATCGAGCCACCGGTGTCGGTGCCGGTGCTACCCGGCACCATGTAGGCCGCGACCGCCGCTGCTGACCCGCCCGACGAGCCGCCCGGCACCAGCTTGCGATTGTCGCCACGCCGCTTCCAGGGGTTCTCGACGCCACCGAAATGGCTCGTCATGTTGGATGAACCCATAGCGAATTCGTCGAGGTTGGTCTTGCCAACCATCACCGCGCCCGCCTTCCAGAGGTTGGTAGTGACGGTGCTCTCGTAGGGCGGCACGAAGCCTTCCAGGATGTGCGAACCGGCGGTCGTCTGCACGCCCTCGGTGCAGAAGAGATCTTTTACGGCGACCGGCACGCCTTCGAGCAGCCCAGCCTCGCCCCTGGCGCGGCGCGCGTCCGAAGCCTTCGCCATCTCGCGTGCCTTGTCAGGGGTCTCGGTGATGAAGGCATTGAGCGCGCGGTGCTGGTCGAGCTTCTTGAGATGCGCCTCGGCGACCTCGAGCGCACTGGCCTCCTTCTTGGCCATTGCCGTCGAAAGTTCGGCGATCGTGAGATCGGCAAGAGATGCCATCGCCTACTCCACCACCTTGGGTACGGTGAAGAAGCCGCCGGCGTTCTTGTCCGTCGAATCGATGTAGACAGCACCGCCCGGTGCGTTCGCCAGCACCTTCTCCGCGATCCCGCCATCGGTCACCTTGTCGGCGCGCATGGGCAACGTCACATCGGACACGCTCGCCAGCGGCTCGACGTTCTTAGTGTCGACTTCGTTCAGTTGCTCGATCCAGGCAAGAATCCCCGACAGCTCCGCCGCCAGCGGGGCAAGCTCCTCTTCCGGTACTTTTAGACGGGCGAGCCGCGCAATGCGCGCCACCGTGTCCTTGTCGAGCGACATCCTTTGCTCCAAACGCTTGAATGGCGCGGTTGGTAGCGGTTTTGCCCTTCAGGAGCAACCTGCCCAGGGCGCGTTATACTGCCAGGGTGAGCAATACCAACGGTGCCTACGGCCGTCTCACGCGCCGCCTGCGAAAGCTCGGCACGCCGGCGCGGGCGGTGCACGAAAAAGCCTATCAAAAGTCGACCTGGCGGCACTGGGGCGTTGCCCTGCCGCAGATGGACGTCGCCATCCGAGAAATCGCCAGGGACCTGCCACCGGCGGACTGCCTGACCCTCGCCGTGCAGCTCTGGCGCGAACCGGTATGGGATCTGAAGATCGTGGCGGCCCGCCTCCTGGCCCGCGATTCCGTGCCGCCGACGGAGCGACCCTGGCGCTTCGTGCAGGCGCGCATGCGCGACCTCGATGGCTGGGCCGTGGCGGACGGTCTCGCCTCCGTCGGATCGCGCTGCCTGCTGGCCGACCCGCGTCGGCTCGACGTCGCCGGACGTTGGGTTCGAAGCCGGCACCTGTGGACCCGCCGGGCATCGCTCGTGTTCACCTTGCCGTGGACCCGCGACGATCGCGATCCGGAGCGGATGCTGGGCTGGGCGGCCCACCTCGCCGACGATCCGCAATGGTTCATCCAGAAAGCGATCGGCTGGTGGCTGCGCGAGCTTTCCAAGCGCGACCCGCGTCGCGTGCGCCGCTTCCTCGACGATCATGGCACCAAGCTCAAGCGCGTGGCGCGTCACGAAGCCGAGAAGTATCTGTAACTCGCCATCGCTACAGCGCCTTCGTCATGATGTATCGGACAGTTCCGGGCGGCTCGCAGGGAATTTGACCCAGGACACGCCAGCCCTGGCGCTTGTAGAACTCCGGCGCCTGGAAATTCATGGTGTCGAGGACGGCCTGCTTGCAACCGCGGCGCCGCCCCTCCTGCTCCGCCATCGCCAGCACTCGGCTGCCCAACCCGCTGCCACGCAACGATTTCGGCAGATAGAAGATTTCGACGACGAGCAGTCCCCGCGCCGTGCGCCCATTGATCCCGCCGATTGGCCGTCCCGTCGCGGGATCCCTGACGATAACAGCCAGCGGCCGGCGATCGTTGACCCCGGATACCTCAAGATTGTACGTGCGCAGCCCCTCTGCGATTGCGGCAACGGATTCGGCGTCGGGCGTCTCGGTCACAACAACAACTGGTTCGGTTACGTCCATACTTCTACTCACTCTAACTGGCGGCTGCGGTCTCGGCGCCACGCCGTGCGGCAACCGCCTCGATCTCTGCCCGCATACCTGGTCGTCGCGCCAGGAGCTCGTCGAAATCCCGGCGCGAAAGTACGAGTAGCTGGCAATAGCCGACCGCGATGACATCGGCGTTGCGCGGCCGTGATTCGAGAAGGCCCATCTCGCCGAAGAAGTCTCCCTCCTTCAGGGGCACCGTCATGCTGCCGACGTGAACCGCCACCTCACCCGCGGCGATGAAATACATCGCATCCGGCCGTCCGCCGACGGCGACGATCTTCTCACCCGGCAGCGCAAGCCGCGCCCGCAATCGCCGGCCAACCTCGCGCACTGCCGCCGCATCGAGCGAGGCAAACAGCGGCACCCGCGCGATCATGCCGACAAGCTCGAGGCCAAGATCGAGCGACGGGCGGCGGCTGACGCCCTTGCGACGGGCGTTCAGCTTGCGGCGCAGATCGGCATAGACCTCGCGGCTGATGACCGACTCGCGCAACCGACGCGCATACTCGGCCGATTCGAAACGGATGGCGGCCCGCTCGAGCTGCCGATCCTTGATCGACTCGGCATAGCCCGGATACTGCAAGGACAAGGCCCTCAGGGCCCGGTCCACGAGCTGTTCGCGATCTCTGATCACCGCGCCCAGCTTTTCCTCGGCATCGGCGCCCAGGAGATCCGCGACCGAGCTCAGGTTGAAAGCCGCCAGCTCCGCCAGTACGTCCTGCGACACCAAGAGGATCTCGAAGCGGTCGGCCAGCCGTTCGGTCAGCAGCCAGCCAACGCCAAACTGCCGGTGCAGCCACAGCGCGCCACGAAACCCGAAGTCAGGCTGGGTGAAGCTCTGCACGACCTCCTGGTACCCCTCCGCGCCACGATCGCGGACGGCGTCGATCAGCCGGTCGACGCGCGCAGTGAGCAGCGCCACCATGCGACGCGACAGGGTCTGCTGCTCGAACAGGTCGAGATAGAGTTCCTTCTCCTGCGTGCAGAGCGTCAGGAGACCGACGGACAGGCGCTGCTCCAATTCGAGCGGCAGATCGGCCGGCGGCCCTTCGATCTCCGCGTCGCCTGCCGAATCGGGATCGACATCAAGGCCGACCACGCGCTGGTTGTGATCGCGCATGATCTGGCGGAGGTGGCGCTG
>Ga0310811_10009835_pt1 | contig 12364 bp, 5 predicted proteins | sample YCmetagenome_FD_207642 | JGI IMG/M metagenome (GOLD analysis project Ga0310811, IMG submission 207642) | Soil microbial communities from experimental microcosm in Duke University, North Carolina, United States - YC | ecosystem: Engineered > Artificial ecosystem > Soil microcosm > Unclassified ... | reverse complement strand
GGAGACGGGTGTAGGGCTCCTCATCACCCGAAGAGTTGACGATGAGATTGCCGGCGGCCGCGGAGAGCGCCCCGGAGAGCAGGACGAGCGGGAAGCGGCGCGCGGCACGCTGGGCGGCCTCGACCACGACACCGAGCGTCGGCAGCGATTTCATGGTTGCCGCCGCACCAGGCGCCCGCGCTCGTCGAGCTGATCGAACCATCCTTCGACCACCTGCAGATAGTGGACTGTCTGCCGCTGGCGCCAGCGCCACACCAGCGCCGACACCCGCACGACGCTGGACCATAGCGTCGGGTCGAGATGCCGGCGGCGCGCCATGCGCTGCGCCCGCCGGATCGTGATGAGGCCGGCGTTATAGCTCGCGAACATGAAGCGACGGTGATCGAGCGGCGTCGCGACCCCCTCCCACATCACCCACAACGCGCGATCGTGCTTGATGCCCGCCGCGATGTTCAGCTCGGGGTCCTGGATCGAATCGAGATCCGACGCGTGCGATTGAATGGCCTCCAGCGTGGAGGGCATGAGCTGCATGATGCCGCGCGCCCCGTTGCGGCTCCGCGCCGCGGTGTCGAGACCGCTCTCGGCCAGCCCCTGCGCCTTGAAGTGCCGCCAGTCGAACGCCGGTCCGAAGAAGCGCTTGGTGTATTTGCGAAAGCTCGCGTCGAACCGGTCGACGTCCGGCGCCCGCTGACCCCCGAGCGGTACCACGCCCGCCACCGCGAGCAGCAGGACCGCCTCGCGCGCCCGCATCAGTTGAGCGCCCGCCCGATGATGAGCGCGATCGCCACGAACAGCGCCCCGATGAAGATCGCCACCGCGATATTGCCGCGCTTCAGCTCGGCGGGAAAGTCGACCCCGGGCGTGAGCAGATCGAAGATGCGGTAGGCGACGTACATGAGCGCCACACCGAGGGCGGCATAGAGAAAATTGAGACCCACGATCCGCCATTCCACGCGCACCTCCCTCGTCCGGGGTCTCCAAAGGAACCTCCGGTGCGCGAACCGGCAAGTAACCGCCGTCACCAGCCGGCCGGTCTGGCGCGACTGCGGTGCCTCCTTCATCCTTTGGATCGATATTCTCCGGAGCGCCGGCGAGCGCCATCCGCAGCGAACCGGTTATGCTTCGATGCGACACCAAACTGGAGCACCGGGCTATCGCAGCAGAACCACGCCATCCGATGAGGCTCCGACTGCTCGGCCGCTTCTGGGGCCGCCGGCCCCGCAAAGCCGAACCACCGCTCCGCGCCGAGCTCCTGAGCATCGAGCGGCTGGAGGAGCGGGCCAAGGCCCTCGCCGCCAGCTTCACCCTCGCCCGTAACCCGCGTCGCAACGCCCGCCCGTTCTTCGCGCGGCTGGAAGACAACGCCCGCGTCCTGCGCGACGCCTACCGGGTCTTCTCCGACGAGGTGCACCGCGGCGCATTCATTCCGCCGGCGGCGGAATGGCTGCTCGACAACTTTCACCTGATCGAGGGCGAGATCCGGGATACGCGGCACGATCTGCCGCAACAGTACTACCTGCAGATCCCCAAGCTCGCTTCCCGCGAGCTGGCCGGCATCCCCCGGGTCTATGCCATGGCGCTCGAGCTGATCCGCCACACCGACGGCCGGCTGGAACGACGCCAGCTCGTCCGCTTCGCCACCGCCTACCAGACGGTGGCCCCCCTGACCATCGGCGAGCTGTGGGCCTGGCCCACCATGCTGAAGCTCGCGCTGATCGAAAGCCTCCGGCGGCTGGCGGACGAAACGCTGCGCGCGCGCGACGCGCGACTCGACGCCGACGCCTACCTCACTCAGATCGGCGGCGCCGAAGAAGCGGTCCCCATGGCCGCTCTCCCGGATCTGCTGGAGACGCCCTACGTCGTCCGATTGCTGCAACGGATGCGCGAATATGGTCCTCTCGTGTCGCCGGTGCGCGCGGCCGTGGAGCAACGTCTCGCCGCACAGGGGATGACCGCCGAGGATGCGATCCGTACCGAGTATCAGGCCCAGGCGGCGGGCCACGTCTCCACCGGGAACGCCATCACGAGCCTCCGGCTGTGCGCGACCCTCGACTGGAGCCAGTACTTCGAGAACGTCAGCCTGATCGAGCAGGTGCTGCAGCGCGACCCGGCCGGTGTCTACGGCAAAATGGATTTCCAGAGCCGGGACCGGTACCGGCAGGCAGTGGAAGAGCTGGCCGAGCCCACCGGGGAGGCGCAGCTGCGCGTGGCGCTGCGCAGCGTGGAGAGTGCCCGCCAGGCCGCCGAGCAGCCCTCGGCGCACGGGTCGACTACTCACGTGGGCTACCACCTGATCGGGAGCGGCCGTCCCGAGCTCGAGACCGACGTGGAGTACCGCCCGCGGCTCGGCGAGCGCGCCCGGCGCTTCCTCTTCGCGCACGCCACCACTTTCTACTTGGGATCGATCGGTCTCGTCACCGGTGCCGTCCTGGCGCTGGCCGTCGCATACGCCCGGACACAGGGTGGGAGTTTCTGGGCGCAGATCGGGACCGCGGCGCTGCTGCTCTTGCCCGCCAGCGAGCTGGCCATCGCGTTGGTCCAGCGGGTGGCCGCGCGTCTCGTGAAGCCCCGACGGCTCCCGCGCCTCGACTTCCAGGCTGGCGTCCCCGAAGACGCGCGCACCATGGTCGTCGTCCCCACACTCCTGACGAGCATCGCCGGGGTGTCCGAGCTGCTGGAGCACGTGGAAGTCCTGGCGCTCGGCAACGTCGATCCGCGCATCCATTTCGCGATCCTCGGCGATTTCGCCGATGCGCCCACTGCCGAGCTGCCGACCGACCAGGAGATCCTCGATGCAGCGCGGGCGGGTGTGGATGATTTGAACGCCCGCCACGGACACGGTCGCAGTGACCGCTTCCATCTGTTCCATCGCAGACGTCAGTGGAATGCCGGAGAGGGCTCGTGGATCGGGTGGGAGCGCAAGCGCGGCAAGCTCGAGGAGTTCAACCGCCTGCTGCGTGGCGCCACCGACACGAGCTACCACGTCCACGTGGGCGACTCGGAGATCCTCGCGAGCGTCCGCTACTGCATCACCCTGGACTCGGACACCCGGCTGCCGCTGCACGCGGCCCGCAAGCTCATCGGCATCATCGCCCATCCGCTGAACCGACCCGTCTTCGATCCCCATCTCCGACGCGTCACGCAAGGGTACGGCATCCTGCAGCCGCGCGTCAGCGTGACGATGGCGAGTGCCGCGGGCTCCCTGTTCGCCCGTGTCTACGCCGGGCACACGGGCGTCGATCCCTACACGACGGCCGTCTCGGACACGTACCAGGACTTGTTCAACGAAGGGACCTTCACCGGAAAAGGTCTCTACGACGTCGATGCCTTCATGGCCGCCCTCGACGGTCGCATCCCCGAGAACGCGCTGCTGTCGCACGATCTCTTCGAGGGACTCCACGCGCGCGCGGCGCTCGTGACCGATGTCGAAGTCGTCGACGATTACCCCGCGAGCGTGCTCGCGCATGCCCGGCGCCAGCACCGCTGGGCGCGCGGCGACTGGCAGATACTCTTCTGGCTGTTCCCCTTCGTGCCGAAGCGGCGGGGACTCGAGCGCAATCGCCTTTCGGTCATCGCGCGCTGGAAGATCTTCGACAATCTGCGACGCACGCTCGTCGCCCCCGCCACCGTCGCCTTCCTGGCCGTGGCGTGGCTGGGACTGCCGGGAAACCCCCTGGCGTGGACCCTCGGTGTGCTCGCCGCAATCGCGTTCCCGCTCTACCCGTTGGCGATCCGCTTCTCCGCCGGCCCTGCCCCACAACAACCGCTCGGCGTGTTCCTGCGGGTCCTGGGCGAAGACCTGGAGACGGCCGGCGCCCAGACGCTCTTGCAGATCACCTTTCTCGCCTACCACGCCTACGAGATGGCGCATGCCATCGCGCTCACGCTGGTGCGCCTCGTGATCACGCAGCGCCGACTGCTCGAATGGGAAACGGCGGCGGCCGCCGCCGCACGAGCCGCGGGGCTGAGCCCGAGGGCCGGCGCGCTCTTGTTCCTGGCGGAGATGGCCGCCAGCCCGCTGATCGCCCTGATCCTGCTCGACGCCATTGTCGCGATCCGACCCGGCACCCTCGAGGTGGCCGGGCCGCTGCTCGCCCTGTGGGTCGGCGCGCCGTTGGTGGCGTACTGGCTCAGCCGGCCGGTGCCGCCCGAACGCCATGATCTGAGCACCGCGGACGTCCGCTTCCTCCGCCTCATCGCGCGCAAGACGTGGCGCTACTTCGAGGCGTTCGTGAGCCCTGAGGACCATGGCCTGCCCCCGGACAACGTTCAGGAGACTCAGGTCCTCACGGTCGCCCACCGCACGTCCCCGACGAACATCGGGATGGGTCTGCTGTCCGCCCTGGCCGCGCACGACTTCGGGTTCATCCGCACGGCGGAGCTGGTGCAGCGCGTAGACGCGACGCTCTCCACTATGGAGCAGCTGGAGCGCTTCGAGGGTCACCTGCTCAACTGGTACGACACGAGGACGCTGGCTCCGCTCACACCGCGCTACGTCTCGACGGTGGACAGCGGGAACCTGGCGGGGGCGCTCCTGGCCCTGGCGGAAGGCTTGCGACGGATGGCCGGGGAGACGCAAGCAGCGACCCGGATCGCGAGTGGCCTGGCTGACACTGGGGAGCTCGCGCTGCAGTGCCTGAAGGACCTGCCGGATGCCGTGCGCTTGACTGCGGCGGTGTCGTCCATCCTGGATGCGCTGGAGCGACCCGACGACGCGACGCAACAGCTGGCGCGCGCCACCGAGCTGGGCCCGACGCTCGTCGCCGCCATCGCGCAATTCGCAACGGAGGCAGCCACTTCTCCCGAGCGCTCCGAGGCGATCGACTGGTCGCGCGCATTGGCCGCCGCCCTGACGGCACCGCTCGAGGATCCGGCCGGGCTCGGCACCCGACTTGAAGCGCTGGCGCAGCGCGCCCTGACGTTCGTCGACGACATGCGATTCGACTTCCTGTACGACTGGCAGCGCCAGATCTTCGTGGTCGGGTATCGCCTTGCTGATGCCGAGGGGACGGGGCGGCTCGATCCCTATTTCTACGACCTGCTCGCCTCCGAGGCCCGGCTGGCCAGCTTCGTCGCCATCGCTAAAGGCGACGTCCCCGACAGCCACTGGTTCCACCTCGGACGGCTCCTCACCAGCGTGGACGGCGCCTCCACCCTGCTGTCTTGGAGCGCCAGTCTCTTCGAGTACCTCATGCCCCTCCTCGTGATGCAGAGCTATCCGGGGACCCTCCTCGACCAGTCGTGCCGGCGGGCCGTGCGCCGGCACATCGAGTACGGCAAGCAACAGGGCGTACCATGGGGCATCTCCGAGTCGGGCTTCAACGTCGTCGACCACCAGGGGACCTACCAGTACAAGGCGTTCGGTGTCCCCGGGCTGGGACTGAAACGCGGCCTTGGCGACGAGCTGGTCGTCGCTCCCTACGCCACAGCACTCGCGGCGATGGTGGACCCCGAGCGGGCCGCTCACAACTTCCGGCGTCTGGCGAAGGAAGGGCTGTACGGCCCCTACGGGTTTTACGAGGCGATCGACTACACGCACCGCAAGACGGATGACGGGGAGAGCGTGAGCGAGCCGCGACCACACGGCTCGAGCGGAACCGTGGTCCGGGCATTCATGGCCCATCACCAGGGCATGAGTCTGGTGGCGTTGGCGAACACGCTCCTCGACTCGCCGATGGTGCAGCGCCTCCACGCCGATCCGCGGGTACAGGCCACCACGCTGCTGCTGCAGGAGCGCGTGCCGCGCCACGCACCGATTACCCAGCCCCGGCCCGCCGAAGAGACGCGGGTGGCCGCTCCCGCTGCCGCGGTGGCGGTGCGCCGCTTCCGGTCGCCCCACACGCGCTACCCGCACGCGCAGTTTCTCTCGAACGGCGCCTACACCGCCGTCGTCACCAACGCCGGGGGTGGGGCGAGCTTTTGCCGCGACAAAGTCGTCACCCGCTACCGGGAAGACACGACGCGCGACCCGGGCAGCCAGTTCCTGTATTTGCGCGACGTGCGCAGCGGATCGGTCTGGTCCGCCGCCTATCATCCCACTGATCGGGAGCCGGAAGGGTACCTGGCCACGTTCCATGCCGAGCGCGCCGTGTTCCGCCGCAGTCACGAGGACATCGCCACGCAGCTCGACATTGCGGTCTCCACCGAGGACGACGTCGAGGTGCGGCGCCTGACGGTGACCAACCGGAGCGACCGGCCGCGCGAGCTCGAAGTCACGAGCTACGCCGAGATCGTCCTCGCCTCCGCCGCCGCGGACCTGGCCCATCCGGCGTTCAGCAAGCTCTTCGTCGAGACGGAGTACCTCCCCGAAAGCGCGGCGCTGGTCTGCGCGCGGCGACGCCGTGGGCAAGACGACGCCGGCCTGTGGGCGGTGCATGTGCTCAGCGTCGAAGGGCGCATGCAAGGGCCAGTGGAGTGGGAGACGGACCGCGGCCGGTTCCTCGGCCGGGGCAGGAGCCCCGAAGACCCGGCGGCGCTCGACGGACGCGCGCTTTCGGGCACGACCGGCGCCGTGCTCGATCCGATCGTCAGCCTGCGGCAACGCATCCGGCTGGCTCCGGGCGGATTCGTGCGCTTGTCCTTCGCCACGGGAATGGCGGTGAGCCGGGACGGCGCGCTGGCCATCGCCCACAAGTACCACGATCCCAGCGCCGCCGCGCGCACGTTCACCCTGGCCTTCACCCACACGCAGAGCTTGTTGCGGCACCTCGGCATCTCGAGCGAGGATGCACAGCTGTTCGATCGGCTCGCCTCGCGGGTGCTGTATGCCGACGCGTCGCTCCGCGCCGGACCGATAGAGCAGGGGCGCAATCTCCTGGGGCAACCGGGATTGTGGGCGCACGGAATATCCGGCGATCTCCCCGTGCTGTTGGTGCGCGTCGCCTCGGGCGACGACGTTCCCCTCGTGCAGCAGGTGCTCCAGGCCCAGGAGTACTGGCGGCTCAAGGGTCTCAGCGCGGATCTCGTGATCATGAACGAGTTTCCCGTGAGCTACGTCGACGACTTCCACGTTCAGCTCGCCGCCCTGCTCGATACCGGACCCTGGGGAGCGTGGAAGCACCGGTCGGGTGGCGTGTATCTGCTGCGCGGCGACCACCTGAGCGACGCCGAGAAAAGCCTCTTCGCCGGCGTGGCCCGTGTGATCTTGAGCGGGGCGCGTGGCGACCTGGCGAGCCAGCTGGAGCTGCCTTATCCCGAGCCGCACTGGCGCCGGGAGCTGCCGCTGGCGCGACCGCGCCCCGCGCCCGAACTCGATGAGGTCGAGATCCCGGTACCCGCCCTCACTTTCGGCAACGGAACCGGCGGCTTCGCCGACGCGGGCCGCGAGTACGTCATCGTGCTCGACGGCGACCAGGAGACGCCGCTGCCCTGGGTGAACATCATGGCCAACCCCGGCTTCGGGACCGTGGTCTCGGCGTCGGGCTCGGCGCACACCTGGGCGGAGAACAGCCGCGAGAATCGCCTCACGCCGTTCGCCAACGACCCCGTGAGCGATCCCACGACCGAGGCGCTGTTCGTGAGAGACGAAGACTCGGCTGACGCCTGGTCGCCGACGCCGGGGCCGATGCGACGGACACCGCAGAGCGGCCGGTTCGTGATCCGGCACGCCGCCGGCGTCTCGCGCTTTATGCATGCTGCGCACGGGATTCACCACGATCTCGCTGTCTTCGTGGACGCGCAGGACCCCGTGAAATTCTCACTGCTGACCCTGACCAACCGGACCGACCGGCGGCGACGCCTCAGCGTGTTCGCTTACAACGAGTGGCGCCTGGGGCCGCCGCAGACCGGGGAGCAGCTGCACGTGGTGACGGAGCGCGACCCGGAGACGGGCGCCGTCCTCGCCGCGAATCCCTACAATCAGGAGTTCGGCGGGCGCATCGCTTTCACCGGCGCGAGCGAAGTGAGCTCCGCGACGGCAGATCGTCTCTCGTTCCTGGGACGCAACGGCTCGCTCGCGCGTCCGACCGCCCTGCGGCAGTCCGCTCTGTCGGACCAGTTCGGCGCGGGACTCGATCCCTGTGCCGCCCTGCAGGTCGAGCTCACCCTGGACCCTGGAGAGAGCCGCCGCCTCGTCTTCATCCTGGGACAGGGACGGGACCGCGCCCACGCCCGCGAGCTCGTGCGCCGGCATGCACGCGTTGCCGCCGCCGACCGGGCACTCGCTGCCGTGGAGCGATTCTGGGCCGAGACTCTCGAAACCGTACAGGTGCACACGCCGGACGATTCGTTCGATCTGATCATGAACCATTGGCTGCTCTACCAGGACGTGAGCTGCCGCCTCTGGGCCCGCACCGGCTTCTATCAGCCGAGCGGCGCCTTCGGTTTCCGCGATCAGCTGCAGGACGTCGTGGCGCTCATCCTGGCACGGCCCGACCTGGTGCGGGCGCACATCCTCAAGGCCGCCGGCCGGCAATTCCTCGAGGGAGACGTGCAGCACTGGTGGCACGAGCCGTCGGGCCGCGGCCTGCGCAGCCGTTGCTCGGACGATCTCCTGTGGCTGCCGTACGTCGTGGCGCACTATGTCGAGGCGACCGGAGATCACACCGTCTTGGACGAGCCCATTCATTTTCTCGAGGCGCCGGTCTTGGGACCCGGTGAAGTCGAGGCGTACGGACTACCTCGCGTTTCCGACACCCAGGCGTCGTTGTTCGACCACTGCGTGCGGGCCATCGACAAGGGGCTTACCGCGGGCGCCCACGGCCTCCCGCTGATGGGCAGCGGGGACTGGAACGACGGCATGAATCGGGTCGGGGTGCAGGGCCGCGGCGAGAGCGTCTGGCTCGGGTGGTTTCTGCACACGGTGCTGCGCCAATTCCTCCCGCTGTGCGAGCCGCGGGATGCGGCGCGGGCGGCGCGGTACGCGGGCGAGGCCGATCGGCTGGCGCAGATGCTCGATCGCTCGTGGGACGGGGAGTGGTACCGTCGCGGCTACTACGATGACGGGTCGCCGCTGGGCTCGGCGCAAAACGACGATTGCAAGATCGATTCGATCTCCCAATCCTGGGCTGTGCTGTCCGGGGCCGCGCCCGGGAGGCGCGCCGAGCAAGCGATGGATGCCGTGCGCACCCAGCTGGTGCGGCGCGGAGCCCGGATCGTACTGTTGCTCACGCCTCCCTTTGATCAGTCGGCACAGGACCCGGGGTACATCAAGGGCTATCCGCCCGGAGTGCGGGAGAACGGGGGCCAGTACACGCACGCCGCGGTGTGGACGGTGATGGCGGTCGCCCGTCTCGGGAATGGCGACGAGGCGGTGGAGCTGTTTCACCTGGTGAATCCGATCAACCACACGCGGACGGCCGCGGACATCGAGCGCTACAAGGCCGAACCGTACGTCACGGCGGGAGACGTTTACGCGCACCCCGCGCACGCCGGGCGCGGCGGCTGGACGTGGTACACGGGCTCGGCGGGGTGGCTGTACCGCGCCGGCCTGGAGAGCATCCTCGGGCTCACCCGTCACGGTGCGAGCTTCACACTCGACCCGTGCATCCCGGCGGCGTGGCCCGAGTACGCCATCACGTGGCACCATGGCAGCGCCACCTACGAGATCTCCGTCACAAACCCGGATCATCGCTGCCGCGGGATTGCGGCCGCGGAGCTGGACGGCGACGCGGTCGATCCCGCGGCCATTCCCCTGGTGGACGATGGAGCGACGCATCGTGTGCGCGTGGTGCTGGGCGAGCAGCCGCACATCGTGTCGCGCGCAGCCGCGTGGGGAACGGGAGCGCGGACCTGATCGAATAGTGAGACGTTTACTCTGGCCGGTTTGGGCGGTTGGCGACGACACGCTTCGCACCGGCGCGCCTCATCGCCCCGCTTGCAGTAGAGGCTCCGGCATCTTCTATCACCGCATTCACCTCGGCGCCCACCAGGATGGCCGTTCCTGAGAGGTAGAACCAGGAGAGGAGAATGATCACCGCGCCGATTGAGCCGTAGGTCAGGGCGAAGGTATTGAGTACCCCGAGGTAGAGCTTGAAGCCGAAGGAGGTGGCGAGCCACAACGCGACTGCGGCGACGGCCCCGGGAGTCAGCCAATGCCAGCGCCGGTGTGCCAGGCGGGACCCGTAGAGGTACAGCAGGTCAAACGCAAGCAGCGGGAATCCCACCAGCATCGGCCACTTGAACAGACGCCAGGCGCTCGCCGTCACCCTCAGCGTGGCCGACCCGCGCGCCACGATCGCGCTCGCACGGTCGCCGAACAGTACCAGCAGGAGGGCGACGGTGATCAGGGTCAACGTGATCACCGTTAGCCCCATGGCGATTGGAAAGGTCTTCCACCATGGCCGGGTCTTCCGAACGTGATAGGCGATGTGCAATCCTTCGAATAAGGCGACCATCCCTTGAGTCGCCGTCCAGACTGCAGATACCAACGCGAGTGAGAGCGTGAGGCCGCCCGAACCTGTGACGATCTCCATCAGCGTCCGATCGATCAGCGCCGTGGCGGAAGCGGGGGCGACCGCGCGCAGGGTTCGCTGCAGCGCCTCCAGCAACGCCGGCCCCGTCTGAAGCACCAAGCCGAAGATCGCGATGAGGAAGATGAGGAGCGGGAAGAACGAGAGGAGCAAGTAGAAGGACATCTTGGCCGACTGATCGGGAATGCGGTCGGCCCAGAACCGCCTCCACACCCGCGTCAGCAGTCGCCGCCATGTCAATCCGCGGAGTCGCCAGAGCGAAGCCATAGCGCACAATGACGACCGGAGTGTGAACCGGCCTTGAGGTCCGTCATAAGACCGGCACCGATAACGCGCTGCCAATCTCGCCGTCGCCCGGTCCACACCCTAGCTTTGCGCCATGCCCTTCCTCGACACCAACCACCAGCGCGCCGCGTTCCTGATCCTCGTACTCGGGATCGCCCTCATCGTCGCGCTGAGCCCGTTCGCGACCGGCCTCGTCGGCATCCCGGTGCTGTACGTCGTGTTCCAGCCGCTGCACGACTGGCTGGCGCGCCGCACCACCCCCCGGGTCTCAGCCGCCCTGGTCGTAGTGATCGCGCTGTTCCTGATCGTGGTGCCGGGGGTGTCGTTCGCGGGGCTGATCGTCGGCCAGGCGCAGGATATCGCGAGCGGGGTCGCGACGAGCCCGCTGCTCGCCCGCATCGCCGAGCTGCGAGTCCGGAACGTCGCCATCGGCCCGGAGCTCGCCGACCTGGGCGGCAAGGTCGTCTCCTGGATCGGCAGCTCGGCATTCGGCCTCATCGGTACCGCCACCCGCCTCGCCCTGAACCTCGTGATTTCGCTGTTCGGCCTCTACTACCTGCTGCTGCGGCCCGGAGAAGCCTGGACGTCGCTGCGACCCTACATCCCGTTCTCGAGCGACAACACCGAGCTGTTGCGCCAGCGCTTTCGCAACGTGACGGTCTCGACCATCATCGGCACGGGCGTTGTCGCGGCGATTCAGGGCGCTGCGGTAGGGCTGGGATTCTGGATCACCGGACTCTCGAACGCGGTGTTCTGGGGCGTCGTCACGATGGTGTTCGCCATCCTGCCGGTCGTGGGGAGCGGTCTCGTGTGGGGACCGGGCGCTATCGCCCTGGGGCTCGGCGGCCACTGGGGCTGGGGCGTGGGTCTCGCGATCTGGGGAGTGGTGGTCGTGGGAAACGTGGATTACATCGTGCGGCCGATCATCTTCCGCCGCTGGGCGAACATCCACCCGCTCGTCACGCTCGTAGGCGCGCTGGCGGGGGTGCCGTACTTCGGGCTGTTAGGGCTGCTTATTGGACCGCTAGCGCTGTCGTACTTCTTCGAGCTAATCAGGATGTACCGAGAGGAGTACCTAACTCAGGACAATCACCCCTAGACGCACAGACGCACCGACGAAAAACGGGAAACTGCACTACTAGACGCACAGACGCACCGGGGAGAATAGGTGGTGGTGAATAGGTCTACCTACCATCCGGCTCCTGTTCTCCTCTGTTCGTTTGTGCGTCTAGTAGTGATTGTCCCTGCCTTGGTATCAGCAGTTCCTGTTCCTCCGACTTTCAGATGTCCGCTGTTCGGCGCGATATCCGTCGCCTCCTTCAGTGTCCCAACGATGACCGCCGCATTGAGGAATCCGTCGTCGTTCCCGAGCGCGCTGCGCGGGATGCGTCCCGAGATGCGCTTCCCGGCAAACACCGGGCGCAACGAATCGATGGTGGAGTAGGTCGAGTCGCTCGGGTTGTACCGCAACACCGGCACCATCGAATCGGCCTTGTAATCGAACAGGTCGAGCACGTAGTCCACGCCCATCCCCGTCGACCCCGGACCGAAGAAATCGACGTACGACGTGGTCCCGGTCGCGATATTCTGGTCGGTGTCGAAGTCGATCTCCCCGTAGACGGCGTCCGAGTCACCCGACATCGGCGACAGCACATTCGATGTGAAATCGA
>Ga0310811_10009834_pt1 | contig 12365 bp, 12 predicted proteins | sample YCmetagenome_FD_207642 | JGI IMG/M metagenome (GOLD analysis project Ga0310811, IMG submission 207642) | Soil microbial communities from experimental microcosm in Duke University, North Carolina, United States - YC | ecosystem: Engineered > Artificial ecosystem > Soil microcosm > Unclassified ... | reverse complement strand
CGGAGAACCCCACCTCGACGGCGTCCACCGAGCTCGTCGAGCACACCCGCGCGCGGATCCTCGGGCACCTGTCCGCCGACCCGGCCGAGTACGCGGTCGTGTTCACCCAGAACGCGACCGGCGCCTGCCGCCTGGTCGGCGAGGCCTTCCCGTTCCGCCGCGGCGGCCGCCTCGTGCTGCCGCTGGACAACCACAACTCGGTCAACGGGCTGCGCGAGTTCGCCCGGGCCGGCGGCGCCGACGCCGTCTACGTGCCCTTCGACAGCCCCGATCTGCGGATCGGCGCCGACGTGCTCGCCGCCACGCTGGCCGGCAGGCGTCCGGGACGCGCCGGGCTGCTCGCGTATCCGGCGCAGAGCAACTTCACCGGCGTGCGCCACTCGCTCGACTGGATCGACCTGGCGCACGACCAGGGCTACGCGGTCCTGCTCGACGCCGCCGCGTTCCTCCCGACGGCGGCGCTCGACCTGAGCCGGGTCAAGCCGGACTTCGTCACCGCCAGCTGGTACAAGGTCTTCGGCTACCCGACCGGGGTCGGCTGCCTCGTCGCGCGCCGCGAAGCGCTCGCCCTGCTGCGCCGGCCGTGGTTCTCCGGCGGCACCATCCACGTGGTCAGCGCGCAGGGAGGCTGGCACGAGATGGCCGAGGACGAATCCGCCTTCGAGGACGGCACGCTCAACTTCCTGTCCATCCCCGACGTCGCGACCGGCCTCGACCATCTCGACGAGGTGGGCCTGTCCGCCGTGGCCGCGCACGTGACCGAGCTGACCGGCCGCCTGCTCGACGGCCTGCGCGGCCTACGGCACGGAAACGGCGCTCCGATGGTCCGCGTCTACGGCCCCGAGGACACCGACCGGCGCGGCGGCACGGTCGCGCTCAACGTGCTCGACCCGGCCGGCGGCGTCGTCGACGAGCGGGCCGTCGGCCGGGACTCCGCCGCCCACCGCATCTCGCTGCGCACCGGCTGCTTCTGCAACCCCGGCGCGGGGGAGGAGGCCTTCAAGATCTCGCGGCGGCTGCTGCGCGGATCGGCCGGCCGGATGGGCGGGGCGACGCTCGACGACTACCTCGCCGAACTCGGCATGCCCTCCGGCGGCGCGGTCCGCGTCTCCCTGGGCATCGCCTCCTCGCCCGCGGACGTCGACGCGTTCCTCGGCTTCATCGAGGACGTGTACCGTGACCGCTCGGCCGAGGCCTCGGCCGTGGCGCTGGCACCCCGGCTCCGCTGTTGAATACGACTTCTGATTACGGTGTCGAGTATGACTTCTGATTCAATGCGGGCCACCACCTTCGGCGCGGCGGCGGGGAACTACGACCGGTACCGCGTCGGCGTGCCGGACGGCGTCGCCGACCGGCTGCTGCCCACCGGCATCGACGCGGCGCTCGACCTCGGCGCCGGAACCGGGGCGATGACGCGCCGGCTGATCGGCCGCGCGCGTCGGGTGTACGCCGTCGACCCCGACCCGCGGATGCTCGCCGTGCTCGCCGAGGGCTGCCCGGACGCCGAGGCCCTCGAGGGGACCGGCGAACGGATCCCGCTGCCCGACGCCTCCGTGGACGCGGTCGTCGTCGCCTCCGCGTGGCACTGGATGGATCCGGACGCCGCGATCCCGGAGATCGCCAGGGTTCTGCGACCGGCGGGCGACCTGATCATCGTCTGGAACCGGCGGGACCGCTCGGTGCCGTGGGTAGCCGACCTCGAGGGCGCGCGGATGCGCATCACCGGCGGCGACGACCTCGTGGAACAGCGCATCCGGCGCTACCTCGACGAGCCGTGGCTGCCCGGGGGCGCCCCCTTCGCCGACATCGTCATCGAAGAGCTCCGCTGGGAGGCCGCGATGAGCAAGGAGGACATCGCGCGGCTGCTGACCACGTACGGCGGCTACATCTCAGCGCCCGAGGAGCGCAAGCCCGAGATGCTCGGAGAGCTGATCGCGTACGTGGAGGCGGACGAGCGCGTCGTCCCGGCCGACGACCGGGACGACGCGCTCGTGGACGTTCCGATGGTCTGCCACGTGTGGCGTGCCACGCGCGACTGACCCGGGACCGGGCCCTTAGGTCAGTGGCCCGCGGACACCGCCTGCACGAAGGAGTCGGTGTACGTCAGCGACAGGTCGACGCTGTGGCCTTCGACGTTCGGGTCGAAGGCCGACAGCACCCGGTCCACGCTCTGCGGGCCGTCGGCGGGCATCAGGCCGGTCGGGCTGAACATGCCGATCTCGTTGGCGAGCGCCTGCTGGTATGCGGTCTTGCCCGCCGAGCCGAAGTTCGCCGAAGGCACTACGGCCACGATCTGCGCCGCCGAGTGCGTCTGGATGTAGTTCAGCGCCTCGACCAGCGCGTTCACCGTCTTCTGCACGGTCGCCTTGTTGCTCTGCACGTACGAGGTCTCGAAGGACAGCGCCGTGCCCGGGTACGGTCCGCCGAGCGCCGCCTCGGTGCCGCTGACCGAGCGCATGTCCACGATGATCTTCGCGGCCTTCTTGGCCAGCAGCGACGAGACGGTCGGCTCGGTCGAGACGCCGACGTCCACCTCGTCGTGCTGCATCGCGGCGACGAACGTCGAGCCCGCGCCGAGGTTGACCGGGTGCAGATCGGAGACCTGCACGCCGTTGTGCACGGCCAGGTAGTCGGCGACGAACTGCGTCGAGCTGCCGAGGCCGGTGATGCCGAGCTTCTTGCCGGACTCCTGCGCGGGCGACGTGATGCTCGAGGCCTCGTCCGTGCGCACCAGCTCGACCATGCCGGGCGCCTGGTTCAGCTGGATGACGGACTCGGTCGAGACGCCCTTGGCCCGCATGTCGATGTTGTGGTCGTAGAAGCCGATCACGCCGTCGACGTCGTGCGAGAGCATGTCCTGCCAGTTCTGGTTGCCGTTCGCGGTGTTGACGATCTTCACCGTGACGCCCTGCTTCGTGAAGTAGCCGAGCTGCTGCGCCAGGAGCAGCGACAGGTAGGTCTGGTTGGTCGCGTTCGAGACGGCGATGGTGACCGTCGCGGGCTGCGATGTGGAGTCTGCGTACGCCTGCTGCGTCGTGCTGCTCGAGCATCCCGCCGCGGCCAGGGCGGTGGCCGCGAGTAGTGATATCGAAAGGTTTCTCACGGTGCGGCGGTGCATGGGCATGGTGGGCTCTCTTCGTGTTCAGGTGGTGGGTGCCGGAGCCGCCCGGCGGCGCGGCTTCCACCGCAGCAGCCGGCGCTCCAAGAGCGTGATCAGGCCCTCCGCGACGGCGGCGAGGACCGTGGTGACGACGAGCCCCGCGTACACGCCGTCGGGATCGAAGTTCCCCTGCGCCTGCTCGATCAGCAGCCCGAGACCCTGCGTCGCCCCGAGGATCTCGCCGACCACCGCCCCCGTGATGGCCAGCCCGAACGCCACGCGCAGGCTCGCGATGATCCAGCTGAACGTGGCGGGCAGCACCACGTGCCCCAGCACCGCGCCGCGGCCGGCGCCGAGCACCTTCGCGTTCGCGATCAGGCCCGGGTCCACCTCCCGCGCCCCCTGGAAGGCGTTGAAGAAGACGCTGAAGAACACCAGCACGACGGCCAGCGCGATCTTCGAGCCCATGCCGAGGCCGAACCAGATGATGAACACCGAGCCGAGCACGATGCGCGGCACCGAGTTCAGCGTGCCGATGTAGACGGTGAAGATCCGCGCGAGCACCGGGATCCGGCCGAGCACCGTGCCCAGCAGCACGCCGAGCACCACGCCGATCCCGAACCCGGCCAGCGTCTCCTGCATCGTGACCCAGGCCTGCTGCCAGAGCGGGCCCTGCACCGTGCCGCGGCGGATCCATTCGTACAGCTCGCGGAACGTGCCGGAGGGCGACCCGAAGAAGAACACGCTGATGCTCCTGGTGTCCACCGCGACCTGCCAGGCGCCGAGCAGCGCGACCAGGATCGCGATCTGGACGGCGGGCACCGCGGAGCGCCGAAGCAGAATACGCATGTCAGCTCACAGTCGTCGCTCGGGCGTACGCGATCTGCACTTCGTCGCTGAGGCTGGACCAGATCTCCTCGTGCAGCTCGACGAAGCGCGGATGGAAGCGGATCTCGCGCGGCGAGCGCGGCCGGGGCAGGTCCACGGTGAACTCGCGCTTGACCGTGGCCGGGCGCGCGGTCAGCACGACGACGCGGTCCGCGAGGGCGATGGCCTCCTCGAGGTCGTGCGTCACGAACAGCACCGACGCCCCGAGCGACTCCCACAGCTCCAGCAGCTCGCCGGCCATGATCTGCCTGGTCTGCGCGTCGAGACCGGAGAAGGGCTCGTCCATCAGCAGGATGCGCGGATCGTTCACGAATGTCTGCGCCAGCGCGACGCGCTTGCGCATCCCGCCGGACAGCTGGTGCGGATAGTGCTGCTCGAAGCCGGCCAGCCCGACCCGGCGGATCCAGTCGAGCGCCCGGGCGTTCGCCTCCGCCCGGCCCGCGCCGCGGAACCGCGGCCCGGCGGCGATGTTGCCGAGCACGGTCTTCCACGGGAAGACGTTGTCCTGCTGGAAGACGAAGCCGGTGCGCGGATCGGTGCCGGCCAGCTCGGCACCGTCGGCCAGGATCACGCCCGCGCTCGGCCGCTCCAGGCCCGCGACCATCGACAGCACGGTCGACTTGCCGCAGCCGGTCGGGCCGATCAGCGCGCAGAACTCGCCGGGCCGCACCTCGAGGTCGAAGTCCTCGACGACCGTGCGAGCGCCCGCGGCGGGGTCGGCGAACCGCTTCGTCAGGGAACGCAGCTCGAGCAAATGCGCCTCCCGTCGTGAACTGAATACCCGATCCCCGCCGTTACGAGTGATGAGAATGCCATCCCCGCCTCGGACGCAACAAGAGTGTTCGAAGGGGGGCCACTAACTTAGGGTTCTTTGTTGATGACCGCTCATTCCCGGTGCCCTACAGTACGGCCATGCGGTCGGGAGACCGGATGACCCACCATCCGGATACGGGGCTCTCGCAGCGCGTCGCCCTAGGTGTGCTGCTGCGATCGTTTCCGCCTGCCCTCGTGGACGCGGTGCTGGACGAAGCCGATCGCAGAGAACAGCGCCAGCGGCTGCTGCCCGCCCGGCTGATGGTGTATTTCACCCTCGGGATGTGGATCTTCAAGACGCTTTCCTACGAGCAGATCCTCGCGGAACTCCTCGGCACGGTGCCGGGCCTGGCCGTCCCGAACGGCGCGGAGGAGCCGGCGACCGCGGCGGCGATCGGCCGGGCGCGCCGGCGGCTCGGCGTCGAGCCGCTGCGGCTGCTGTTCGAGCAGGCGTCCGGGGCGGCCACCGATCCGGCCCCCGAGCGCTACCGCGGGCTGCGGCCGGTCTGGCTGCGCCGGCTGGAGGTGAGCACGCCGGCGAGCCCGGCCAACCTCGCGGGCTTCGGCCGCGGCGCCCACACCTCGATGACCCTGCTGATCGAGCACCGCACCGGCCGCGTCCTGGCCGCGGACATCGCCGAGGCGGGCAGTTCACCGGAGCGGGTGCTCGAGCAGATCCCGCTCGAGGACGTGCTGCTGATCGTCGACGCGCGTCCGCTGAGCGCGCGGCTGTGGACGGCCGCCGAACGGCTCGGCGCCGGGCAGCTCTGGCCGCTGGCCGGAGCGCCGGCGGCCGCCACCCGGCTCCCCGACGGCTCGGCGCTCGGCAAGGTGACCGCGGACGACGGCTCGGAGTTCGTCGCGCGCGTCTTCGCCCGGCCCGGCGGCGAAGGACCGGCCCGGCTGGCCGCTTCGATCCTGGACCACCGCCTCGCCCCGGCCACCGAGCTCGCCGAGCTGTACGCGGCGCGCACCGGGACCGGCGTCGACGCCGTCGGCGTGTACCGGGACCGGGATTTCCTCGAACCGAGATCAAAGGACCCTGAAATGGTCAGGCAGGAGCTTTATGCAATGCTCTGCGTTCACCATGCGATCGGTGATCTCATCACCCCGATTCCGCCGTCTTCCCGACGTATCCACGGCGGCTAAGTCAGTGGCACGCGCTCTTGGCCGCTGAAGTTCCCCTGTGCTCAAATACCGGTTACCCACACCGGCCGAAAAACTTGCGAGGATCCGTGCCCGAGTCAGGCACCGCGGCTAGGCGGCGGCGATGGAGGCTGCGTGATCTGCGGCTGCGCGCGAGGCTGATCCTGCTCGTGCTGGTACCGCTGATCGCCGGCATCGCCCTCGCCTCCGGCCGTGTGATCAGCGAGAACGCCACGATCCACGCCGACGACGACCTCGGCGACCAGGCTCACGTCGCGCTCAACATGGCAGGGCTCGTCTACGCCGTCGAGGACGAGCGCGACTCGGTCGAGGTCTACCTCACCGACGGCGAGCGCAGTTCCGACATGACCGCGCTCGCGAAGGCCGAGGCGGCCACCCAGACCCGGATCGCCGAGTTTGACACCGCCCTCCAGCACACCGACGCGCCCTCGCTCGCCACGCTGCCCGCCGCCACCCGGACGCTGATGCAGCGCGCCGTGGCCCGGCTCGGCGACCTGCCGACCCTGCGCACGTCGGTCACCAGCCTCGGCGCCGGACGCCCGATCTACCAGGCGTACACGACCATCATCAATGACCTGCTGAACTTCGGCGACCAGCTCGCCACCGACACCACCGACCACGCGCTCGCCTCGTACGTCAGCGCCCTGGCGATGGTCGAGCAGGCCGGCGAGCAGACCTCGCAGGAGCGCGGCTACCTGGTCGGCATCCTCGGCGGCCAGGGCCAGACCCTCGCGCAGGAGGAGGACCTGGTCCAGGCGCAGGCGCAGTACAACAGCACCCTGGCGGGCATCGACGCCCAAGCCCCCGCGGAGATCACCGACCTCTATCAGGCGGACGTCGGCGGAAACGCCACCGGCGCCGCGGACAGCACGGTGCAGCAGACCATCGACGCCGCGCTGCAGGACTTCCCGGTCAGCCAGATCGGCGTCACCGACTCCGCCGCGTACGCGGAGACCACCGCCAAGGTCGGCCAGATCCGCGCCATCGAGTCCGTCATCGGCCAGGACATCATGGCCCGCACGTCCGCGCTGCTCACCTCGGCGCGAGACGACATGTACCTCAACGTCGGCATCATCGTCGCCGTACTGCTGCTCGCCTTCCTCGCCACGATCGTCATCGCGCGCTCCATCAGCCGCCCGCTGCAGGTGCTGCGCACCTCCGCGCTGGACATCGCCGACGTACGGCTGCCCGCCGTCATCGAGCGGCTGCGCGGCTCGACGCACGCCGAGAAGCCGACCACTGTGCAACCCATCGCGATCGACAGCCGCGACGAGGTCGGCTCGGTGGCCCGCGCCTTCGACGAGGTGCATCACTCCGCCGTGCGCCTGGCCACCGAGCAGGCGCTGCTGCGGGCCAGCGTCAACGCCGTCTTCACGAACCTCTCGCGGCGCAGTCAGACCCTCGTCGAGCGGCAGCTCGCGCTGATCGACGACCTGGAGAGCGGCGAGCGCGAGCCCGGCCGGCTCGCCCATCTGTTCCGGCTCGACCACCTGGCCACCCGGATGCGCCGCAACAACGAGAACCTGCTGGTGCTCGCCGGCGAGGAGTCGGCTCGCCGGTGGACCGAGGCGGTGCGCCTGGTGGACGTGGCGCGCGCCGCCGCCGCCGAGGTCGAGCACTACGAGCGGATCATCCTCGGCGAGGTGCCGCGCGTCGGCATCGTCGGCCAGGCCGCCCCCGACATCGCGCACCTCGTCGCCGAGCTGCTGGAGAACGCCACCGCCTTCTCCGCCCCGCGCACCAAGGTCTGGATCGCCGCGCGCCGCGACGACGAGGGCGGCGTCGTACTGCGCATCGAGGACGCGGGCATCGGGATGAAGGCCGCCGAGATCGAGGAGGCGAACGAGCGGATCGCCAACCCGCCGGTCGTCGATGTCTCCGTCGCCCGCCGGATGGGCCTCTACGTCGTCGGCCGCCTCGCCGCCCGGTACGGCGTCGCCGTGCAGCTGGCCGAGTCGCAGGCCGGGGGCGTGGCGGCGTCGATCCGCCTGCCGTTGCACCTGCTCACCGAGGTGCTCGGCGAGTCGCTGACCGGCCGCAGCCAGGTGGACGACGAGTTCTACGCCCTCTCCCGGCAGTTCGCCCGCGCGGCGAATCAGGGTTCGGGCATCATCGGCGACCTGGCCGCGCTGCCCGACCCCGAGCCCTCGCCGGAGGGGGCGGTCTGGTTCCAACCCTCGGAGGATCGCAAGCCCGAGCGGCAGCCGGGTCCGGTGCCGCAGGTGCCGCAGGCGTATGCGCAGCCGAGTCCCCAGGCTCAGCCGCCGGGGCACGCGCGGGGGCGGTCGGATGCCCAGGCGCCGGGGCCCGGGCCGACGCACGCCCAGGTCCCGCCGCCGGTGCCGCCGCAGCCCTCACGCCGGCCGCGCACCCCGCTCCCGCAGCGGCACGCCCGTCCCGCGCCCAATCCGCCGCCGGCCGCGCCGGTCGAGACCGCGCCCGTCGAGCCGACCCCGATCTTCGAGGCCATCGAGTCCGAGTGGTTCCGCCGCCGCGAGCAGGCCCGCGCGGCCGCGGCCGCCCGCCGCCCGGCGTCGCCCTGGGCCGACCGCATCCCGGAGCCCCGCCAGGCCACCGCGCCCCCGGCGTACCCGCCGCAGCAGCCCGCGCAGCCGCGACCCGCGCCGCCCGCGGCGCCTACCACCGCGCCGCCCGCCCAGGGCGCCGCCGCGACGCCGACCCAGCCCGCCCAGCCGACCCAGCCCGCCCAGGCCGTGCAGCCGGTGGCGGCCACGCCCCCCGGCCCGCCCGAGAACTGGACGTCGCCCGGGGACGCCGGCTGGCTCGCCGCGCAGGCCCTGGACAACCCGGCCCAGGACGGCGTGACCAGGGCCGGGCTGCCGCGCCGCACCCCGCGGGCCAACCTCGTCCCCGGACGCGCCGGCGGCACCGGAGCAGCCCGCGCCGTGCCCCCGCAGAACCTGCGCCGCGACCCGTCCCCCGGAGGCCGGCCGTGACCCTGACCCGCCACCTGCCGAGGAGTGCCGCGTGGAAGAGCTGAGCCAGGCCGCCAAGGACCTGAACTGGCTGATCAACAACTTCGTCGACCAGGTGCCGAAGGTCGCGCACGCCGTCGTGCTCTCCTCGGACGGCCTCGTCATGGCCTACTCCGAGGGCCTGGCGAGGGACCGCGCCGACCAGTTGTCCGCCGTGGCCTGCGGGCTGGCCAGCCTCACCCAGGGCGCGGCGAAGATCTTCGAGGGCGGCACGGTCACCCAGACGATCGTCGAGATGAAGCGCGGGTTCCTGTTCGTCATGCAGATCAGCGACGGATCCGTCTTCGCGGTGATGGCCGCGCCGGAGTGCGACATGGGCCTCGTCGGGTATCAGATGACCCTGGTCGCCGAACGCACCGGGGACACGCTCACCCCGTCGCTGCGCGAGGAACTGCAGGCGTCGTTGCCGAAGAGATGATCTGTGACTGACGATGCGCACGAGGCGAGAGGAGACGCACGGTGAACGCAGACGGATCCTCTCCCTTCGTGCGCCCGTACGCCGTCACCGGCGGCCGCACCGGGTCGTCCGGCTACCTCGCCGTCGAGGCGCTGGTCGCGACGACCTCGCGCGGGCGTGACGTGATGCACACTCTCGTTCCGGAGTACGAGGCTGTGTGCCGTATCTGCCGCGAGGTAAGGTCAGTCGCCGAGATCGCCGCTCTGCTGAGCGTGCCGCTCGGTGTGGCCGGAGTGATCGTCGGCGACCTGGCCGAGTACGGTCTCGTGGTCGTCGAACCCACCGGCGGCGACGCGGTGCCCGACATACAGTTGCTGGAAAGGGTGCTCAGTGGACTCGAGAACCTCTGAGGTGCGCGAGGTGAGGGTCACCTCGGCGAAGATCGTGGTGGCCGGCGGCTTCGGCGTCGGCAAGACCACGTTCGTCGGAGCGGTCTCCGAGATCGACCCGCTCACCACCGAGGCCGTGATGACCGCCGCCAGCCACGGCGTCGACGATCTGACCGTCATCCCGGACAAGATCGCCACCACGGTCGCGATGGACTTCGGCCGGATCAGCCTCGCCCAGGACCTGATCCTGTACCTGTTCGGCACCCCCGGCCAGAACCGCTTCTGGTTCATGTGGGACGACCTGTGCCGCGGCGCCATCGGCGCCGTCGTCCTCGTCGACACCAGGCGCCTCGCCGACTGCTTCTCGGCCATCGACTACTTCGACGACGCCCGCCTGCCCTACGTCATCGGTGTCAACGCCTTCCACGGCCAGCAGCCGCACGCCGTCGAGGACGTCCGCGAGGCCCTCGCCGTCCCCGCCCACGTCCCCGTCCTGCCCTGCGACGCCCGCGACCGCGACTCGGTCAAGGCCGTGCTCGTCCAGTTGGTCCGGCACGCGATCAGCAACGTGGCGGTGCAGGCCTGAGGGCCGGGTGCGATCTTCTCGGCTCGCGGTCAGCGATCAACGGCCGGCCCCTGCCTACGTCGCCGGGCGCCGTGCTCGTGCCTCGCTTCGCGCCGCCGACCGCCGCCGGCGGCTGCGACCCCGACGGCGGCGCCGGAACCGTCGCGGCGCTGCGGTGGGATCGCGGCCCGATACGGGTGGCGACGGGTGGGACTGGCGAAGGGCGCGGGGAATGTCGGCGGGCGCGGGGGAATCCTGGACGGGTGCGGGCGGCGGGGCCGGGGACTACGCGGCACTCGGCGCGCGGCCGCCGGGACCTCAGGACCCGGCGACGGTCGGCCGCTACCGGATCCACGCGCTGCTCGGCATCGGCGGCCCGGGCCGGGTCTACCTGACGGCCGGCGCGAGAGGCTTCTGCCGCATCGTGGACGAGCGTTGACAGGCCGTAGCCGGGTCGCTTAACTTCCTGGACAATCGGAGGTCCATGGAAGTCCGGGGTGAACTGATGGAGCGTCTGACCTGCCGCAGGCACGTCGACTTCGCCCGCGTCGAGAGCGCCCTCTGTTCCGCCTGAGCACGCAGAACCCGGACCCGCCTCGCCTTGCCCCGCCCCGCTTTCTCTCACGCTCGTGCTCAGGAGCCGGAGACCCCCCATGCCCGATACCGCCCCCTCGACCACAAGATGCGCCGATGGCGCCGTGGGCACAGGACACGCCGAGGACGGATCGAGCACAGGACACGCTGCGACCGATCCCGCCGCGATCGTGGATCGGGCCGCGCGGAGCATCGACGAGCTGTATGCGGCGCGCGGAGGGGGAGCGCGGCTGCTCGGTGTCGGGGTGGCGACGGGAGGCTGGGTCGATCCGGACGCCGGCGTGGTGATGGACCATCCGCGGCTCGGCTGGTCGCTCGTACCGCTGCGCAGGCAGCTTTCCGAGCGCACCGGGCTTCCGGTCTACGTGGACGGGCACTCCCGTGCGCTGCTGCACGCCGAAGTGCTGTTCGGCCGGGCGCCGGCCGTGGGCAGCGTGCTGCACGTGTTCGTCGGCAACGTGGTCGACGCGGCGTTCGCGACCCGTGGCGAGGCGCACCACGGCTCGCGCGCGCAGGCCGGGGCCATCGCGCACATGCCGGTCGAAGGCAGCCGCGAGCCGTGTGCGTGCGGGCGGATCGGCTGCCTCGAGGCGGCCGTGTCGGAGCACACGCTCACCCGCCTCGCGCACGAGCAGGGGATCATCGACGCACCGGACATCAGGACCCTGTTCGAGGCGGCGCGGGCCGGGAACGACGCGGCGGTCGAGCTGTTCGTCGAACGGTCCAAGCAGGTCGGGCGGGCCGTCGCGCTGCTGATGGACGTCTTCGGGCCGGAGCGCGTCGTCGTCACCGACCCGACGCTGCCCTATCTGCCGCGGGCGCTCGGCGCATTGAGGGCGGTCGTACGGGAAAGTGTGCGGACTGTCTACGATATCGACAATATGCTGATGCCGACGAGCTTTCCCGGGCAGGTATTGGAAACCGCGGGCGGAGCGGTGCTGCTCGACGCGCTCTACCGGAATCCGGCGGCCGCCATTAATTCAGAAGATTGGAATGTTGACACCGCACGGCGGGACCGGTGACCATGGAAAGCATGGACCGACACCACGTCAACCTGGTCAAGCGCCGGGTCATCGACCTCATGCGCGTGGGCCGCTCCTTCTGTCGCCGGTAGCCGACCGGATTCACCTCCGCCGCGTTCCCGCGGCGTGATCTGCCACGCGATCAACCGCTTCAGCACTGATTTCAGCGTGCCCTGAGACGCGCCCATTCCCGGCCATTCGCGGGAATTGCGACGCGGCGATGGCAGCTGCCCGGCTACCGAAGAATAAGGAATCCCCGTGCCCACCATCTCCGATTCCCGTATCGATCGAAGACTGCTGCTGCGCTCGGTGCTCGCGACCGGCGCCGCGCTCGGCCTGAGTTCGTGCGCCTCGCCGAACTCGGGCGGCGGCACCGCGCTCGCGGCCGACGCGGCGCTGCCCAAGAGCGTGCCGTCGGGAACGAGCCTGTCCAT
>Ga0310811_10009833_pt1 | contig 12365 bp, 10 predicted proteins | sample YCmetagenome_FD_207642 | JGI IMG/M metagenome (GOLD analysis project Ga0310811, IMG submission 207642) | Soil microbial communities from experimental microcosm in Duke University, North Carolina, United States - YC | ecosystem: Engineered > Artificial ecosystem > Soil microcosm > Unclassified ... | reverse complement strand
CGGTGGTGCTGCCGGCGGCGCTGCCATCGGTGCTGACGGGCTGCCGTATCGCGCTCGTCATCTCCTGCATCGTGGTGTTCCTGGCGGAGATGATCACCTCGACCGACGGCCTCGGCCATCTTCTGGTGCGCGCCTCGCGCAACTTCCAGACCATCGACATGTTCGTGCCGCTGATCACGATCTCGCTGCTCGGCCTCCTGCTCAACGTCGGCTTCAACGCCCTGCGCGCGCGCCTGCTGGCCGGGTTTCCGGAGGAGCCGTGAACCAGTGCGGTGAATTTGAAGTTCCTACCAGTTGCTGTGGCATGATCGTCTAGGAACTTCAAATTCAAAACCGCACTAGAATCATAAAGTTGCTAGTGGTCCTGTGATTTCGAAGTTCGTATCTGAACGTGCCGCCGGGTACTTACGAACTTCGGAATCGGACCGCTAGCTCACGCCCGGCCGTTGATCAGAAGGTCGAGCGCGTGCTTGATCACCGCGCGCTCGTCGGCGGTGAAGGGAGCGAGCAGATGCGCCTCGTGGGCCTTGGCGGCCCGCAGCACCGGGGCGGCGCGCTTGCGGCCGGCCGCGGTCAGGTGGATGAGCACGCGGCGGCGATCGCCATCATCGGAGTGGCGGCCCACGAGACCCTGCCGCTCCATGCGGTCGAGCACCTTGGTCATGCGCGGCTGGGTCATGATGGCCATGGCCGCAAGGTCACCGACGCCAAGGCCGTCGGCGCCGGCAAGACAGAAGACGACGCGATACTCCGGCACCGACAGGTTCCAGGTCTTGAGCTTGGCATGGAAGCCGCTCGCCACGATATGGCTCGCGCGCGCCAGCAGATAGGACAGGTAGCTCTCGGCGAAGCTGCCCGACTTCTTGACACGGGACGCCCGCGCTGCCGCCCGCTTGGCGCGGTCGGCGGACGCGGCGCTGCGGCGTTTCGGCATGCGGGCTCCCTGCGGGCGCCGATGCAGAACGACGAGAAATCCGCAGGGCCCGCGACGAAATATTCTTTTTCATATATCATCGGTCAAAGAGCGCAACGGGAGATCGCATGCTCGCCGACCGGATCGAAGGAAAGTGGATCGACGCCTTCTGCGAGACATTCGCCCGCTGCGGCGTCAAGCCAGGCGACGGCGCGGCGATCCTGTCGGAGACGCAGTCGCGGCCGCTCAACGTGCAGCTCGCCGAGCTGGCCCTGCTGCGGCTCGGCGCCCGCCCCTTCCACATCGTGGTTCCGACCCCGCGCAATCCGCACCCTGTCCCGGTGCGCTCGACCGGCGCCAGCGTGGCGCTCGCCGGTCTCGCTCCGGTCGTCTCCGCACTCGGGCAGGCGGGCTTCATCGTCGACTGCACGCTTGAGGGCCTGATGCACGCGCCGGAGACGCCGGGCATCCTCAAGTCAGGCGCGCGCATCCTCTACGTCTCCAATGAGCATCCCGAGGCGCTGGAGCGTTTGCGTCCGGATGAGCGGCTGGAGGCGCGCGTGCGGGCGGCGGCAAAAATGCTGCGCGGATCGAAGCGCATGACGGTGACCTCCGCCGCCGGCACTGATCTCGACGTCGCCATGGAGGGCGCCGCGACGGTCGGAATCTGGGGCTGGACCGAAAAACCCGGCACGCTGGCGCACTGGCCCGGCGGCCTCGTCGTCAGCTTCCCCAAGAGCGGGGCCGTCAACGGAACGCTGGTGCTGGATCGCGGCGACGTCAATCTGACCTTCAAGCGCTATCTCGCAGCGCCCATCCGGCTCACCCTGGACAATGATTTTGTCGCCAAGATCGAGGGCGACGGCACCGACGCGGAGATGATGCGCCGCTACCTCGCCGCGTGGGGCGACCGCGAGGCCTATGCCGTGTCGCATGTCGGCTTCGGCATGAATCCGAACGCGCGCTACGAGGCGCTGGCCATGTACGACCAGCGCGACTTCAACGGCACGGAGCTGCGCGCGGTCGCAGGCAATTTCCTATTCTCGACCGGCGCCAACGAGTTCGCGGGACGCTACACCGCCGGGCACTTCGACATTCCGGTCATGCGCACGACAATCACGGTCGACAACACCGTGGTCGTGCGCGACGGCGTCCTCCAGGACGTGTTCGGATGATGAGCCCAGGTCTCCCGGATCAATTCACCGCCACATGTGTCACCCGCGGGCCTTGACCCGCGGGTCCATCGATTCTTCGCGACAACCCGATTGCTTCCTCGCCCAGATTCTTTGCCAAGAAGATGGACGCGCGGGTCCAGCCCGCGCATGACAACCTCATGAAGCAACAGAGGTGGAAAAGCGCTAATCTTCCACAACCGGCGGCCTTGCCAAGCCAAGCTGTCCCAGCATCGCGACAAATGCTTCGAGCCGGTCGCGACGATGGGCGTCGAGGTCGAGATTCCCGTAGTCGAGAAAGCCCTTGCCGGTGGTGAACCCGATGCGGCCTTCCCGCATGTTGCGCTCGACGATATCGGGCGCCGCGTAGCGCTCGCTGCCCAGCGCCTGCGTGAGATAGCGGCTGGCATAGTAGAGAATATCGCCGCCGCCCCAATCGATGAACTCCAGCATGCCGAGCACGGCGAAGCGGAAGCCGAAGCCGTACTTGATCGCCTTGTCGATCTCCTCGGGCGAGGCCACCCCCTCCTCCACCATGCGTGCGGCCTCGTTCATGGCAAGCGCTTGGATGCGCGGCACGATATAGCCGGGCCGCGGCGCGCACACGACCGGGACCTTGCCGATGCCTTCGAGCAGCGCCTTGAGCCTTGCCGTGACGGCAGGGTCCGTGCCGGCGCCCGGCGACAGCTCGACCAGCGGCACGAGATAGGCCGGATTGAGCCAATGGGCGTTGAGGAACCGTTCAGGATGCGCCACCGCGCCCGACAGGTCGTCGACCAAGATCGTCGACGTGGTCGAGGCGATGATCGGTCGCGGGCCCGCAAGCGCGGATGCGCGCGCCAGCGCCTCGCGCTTGAGATCCAGCACCTCGGGGATGCCTTCGAAGATCACCGATGCAGCCGGGAGCGCCGCGGCCGCCTCCGCTTCGCGCACCACCGTGACCCGTGCAACGATGCGATCGACCTTGTCCTCCGCGAACAACCCCAAGCGCGCGAGGAACTTCAGCGTGCCGCGCACCTCCTCCGTCGCCTCGGCCGCGAGCCTGGCAAAGGACGCGGCATCGCGCGGCTTGAAGTCGACGAGCGTGACGGCATGACCGGCATAGGCGAACGCCACTGCAATGCCACGCCCCATGCGGCCAGCACCCAGGGAGGCGATACTCGCGCGCTCGTTCATGGAAAGCCGTCACGCAGGAGAGACTGCAAGGCGGCGCGGTCGAGATGACCGAAGCCCAGACTCTTCAATGTCCGCCCCGTCGCCATGAAATCCTCGCCGCAGATCGCGCTGCCTATCGAGGCAAAAGCCCGCGCGAGCGGCGCGGCAACGCCGGCAAGCTCCGCAACCGAAACGAGGAACGACAGGCCGATCCGCGTGTCCTCCAGCATGTAGCGGTGCCTGGTCAGCACGATGTGCTCCCGCCAGTCGCCGGAATCGGTCAACCGGTCGTGCGAGCCGCGGCCATACATCCACTCCTCGCCTTCCTTCGCGTAATGATCGGCGAGCGGAAAATGCGGGGCACCATAGCCGAGCGCCTCGCGCACGGCGATGCGCTCGGCATCGAGCGCGTCGGTGACGCGGCGGATCGAGGCCTGGGTACCCTCCTTGTGGATATCCCAACGGTCGAAATGCTCCAGCGGGCCGGCATTCATCGTGATGAGCGGGGGATGGATGACGGGCCCGGCATTCATCAGCGCGCCCGAGAGCGCGTCGCCGCAATCCTCGATCACGCCGGGGAAAGCCTTCGAGATGACGGCCAGCGCGCGGTCCTTCTGCGTGAGCGGGAATACGCCGGTGGGCAGCCGCTTGGCGCGCACGGTGATCGCGACTTCGAACGGACCATGCTTGCGCGTCAGCCACGGAAGCGTCCCGGTTTCCGCAAAGGCAACGGCGGCGCGATGGCCGGCGTCCCGTGCGGCCGTGGCGAACAACATCGAGCCGAATGTCGCCGGTGGCAGGAACACGACCTGCCCGTCAATGAGATGCGGCGCGAGTGCCTTGGCGATGTCCGCCTGCGCGGTCGCCGGCGCCGGGCACAGGATCAGCTCCGCCCCGCGCACGGCCTCGGCCATATCGCCGGTGACGTGGGCCACCACGACGTCATGGCGCCCTTTGAAATCCTTCACCAGGATGCGGCGACCGGCTTCCCGATGCGCGGCAATCGCCTGGGCGTCGCGTCGCCACAGCCGCACCTCGTGGCCGGCCATGGTCAGATCGCCGGCCGCCGCGAATGACCCGTTTCCTCCGCCTAGGACGGCGATCTGCATCGGAGCTCCTGAGCAGGCATCGGGCGATCACGTTGCCTTCGCCAATTCCTTCAGCCGGAAGTGCTGCACCTTACCAAGCGCATTCCTCGGCAGATCGTCAACGAAAACGACATTGCGCGGAATCTTGAACCGCGCGAGCTGCGCCCCGACGTGGCGCAGCAAAGCCTCGGCGTCAACGGACATGCCCTGGCGCGTCACCACATAGGCGACCGGAACCTCCTGCCACTTCGGATCGGGACAGCCGATCACGGCGGCCTCGGCGACGGCGGGATGCTCGTGCAGCACGCGTTCGATCTCGGCCGGATAGATGTTCTCGCCGCCCGAGATGATCATGTTCTTCTTGCGATCGTGCACATAGAAGTAACCGTCGGCGTCGCGCGTGCCGATGTCGCCGGTATGGTACCAGCCGTTGCGCAGCGCTTCGCGGGTGGCGGCCTCGTTGCCCCAGTATTCGAAGAACACGCTGGGACCCCGCACGACCACCTCTCCGGCTGTGCCGCATGGGACCTCGCGGCCCGCCTCGTCGACGATGCGGGCGTCGCAGTGGAGGCCGGGCAGGCCAGTGGAGCCGCCGCGGGACAGATCTCCGCCGAGACGGGTGTAGACCGCAATCGGGCAGGTCTCGGTCGAGCCATAGACCTGCAGCACCGGGACACCGCGCGCGGTCACAGCATCGATGAGCGGCTGCGGGACCAGGGTCGAGCCCGTGGTGACCGCACGCAGGGCCGATACGTCGGTCTCCTTCCAGCGCGGATGCTCGACGAGCGCCTGGATCGTCGCCGGCACGAGCACGGTGAGCGTGGGGCGGTCCTCGCTCAGCGCAGCAAGGGCCGCATCGGGTATGAAACGGGGATGGATGGTCACCGTGGCGCCGAGCTGCAGCGCAGGCGTGGTCTGGATGTTGAGCCCGCCGACGTGGAAGAGGGGAAGCACGGTGAGCACGTGATCTTCGGACGTGAGGGCGTGCATGTCCTGGCTCATGGCGGCGTTCCATACCAGCGCCTCCTGGCGCAGCACCGCCCCTTTCGGCCGGCCGGTCGTGCCTGACGTGTAGACGACGAGCAGCGGGCAGGAGAAATCAACGGGTGAGTTGCGACCGTCGCCGCTGCCGGCGGCCAGGAGCTGCTCGAACGACGTGCCATCCGCGGGTCCGAAGTCGAGGCCGATGACGCTGGCGTCCGGCAATGCCGCCATCAGCGGCGCAATCACCGCGGCGAACCCCTCCTCGACCACCAGTGCCTTGACCGACGCGTCGGTCAGGATGAAGAGCTGCTCCGGGACCGCGAGTCGCCAGTTGAGCGGCACGAGCACGGCGCCGAGCCGAGCACAGGCATAGAGCAGCACGAGGTAATCGGGATGGTTGGTCGACAGAATCGCCACGCGATCGCCGCGGCCGATACCGAGCCGTGACTTGAGCGCACGCGCAGCGGCGGCAATGCGCGCGGCGAAAGTCGCATAGGTGAGCGTGCGGCCCTGAAACCGGATCGCGGTCTTGCCGGGCGTGAAGGCCGCATGACGGTCGATCAGATCGGAGAGGTCCATGACGGGGCCGGGCTCAATTCGCGAAGCCGGGGGCGGTAGCTGTCCCGCGTCGGCAGCGCATCACGTCGTGGCATGTTGCGCGCGGACCCGAGGCCGACATTGTCCGCCCCCTCATCACTCGTCCGTTTCGCCCGGTTCGTACAACGTCTCCCGCCCGAGCCGGTCGAGACAGATTTCGGCGGTCCATGGCAGCATGAGCGAGCCGCAGCGGCTGTCGCGGTAGATTCGCTCGAGCGGCAGGCTCTTCAGCATGGCCTGACCGCCGCAGGTGCGGATCGCCTTCGTTGCGATGGCGTTGGCATTCTCCATCACCGTGTGCTGCGCGGCATAGGCCCGCAGCACCTGCTCCTTGCTGGGATTGGCGCGTGCTTCGGTGATGGCCTGAAACCACAGCGCCTTGGTCTGCTCGAGCATCACGCGCATCTCCGCCACCGCGATCTGCTTGGTCGGGAACATGCGGCGCTTGACCGGCGGCGTACCGGCCACTTCGCCGCGCAGATAGCGGACGGTGAAATCGTAGGCCGCCTGTGCGAGCCCCATATAGGTCGGTGAGAGCGTGAGGAACATGTGCGGCCAGCGCGTCGCCGCCTGGAAATAAACGCCGTGCGGCATCAGCATCTCGGCTGCGGGGACGAATACGTCGTTGAACAGCAACGTGCGCGACACCGTTCCGCGCATGCCGAGTGGATCCCAGTCTCCCACCACCTGCACGCCACGCGCATTTGCGGGAATGGCGAGATAGAGCGTGTTGCGCCGGCTGGCGGCCTCGGACCCGACGCGTTCGGTGCACAGCACACCGTAATAGTCAGCAGCGCCGGAGAGCGAGGCGAAAATCTTCTTGCCGTTGACGATGAAGCCGCCCTCGACGGGGCGCGCCTCGGTGCCGAACGCGACCGTGCCGGCGGCGGCGGCACCGCCCTCCGAGAACGGCTGCGCATAGACCGCGCCATCGTCCATGATGCGGCGATAGTGCAGGCCGCGGCGCGCGTTGTGGGCGGCGCGATCCTCGGGGCTCATCGGCAGGTCGTCGGCGAGCGGGCCCGACCACAGGGTGGAGCACACGTGCATGTTCCACGACAACGCGGTTGCGCCGCAATAGCGGCCGAGCTCGGCCGCAGCGATGCAGTAGGTCTGGAAATCCGCGCCGGTGCCGCCGTTTGCCTTTGGGATGCAGATTGAGAGCAAGCCCTCGCCGTGCATATCGCGAAAATTCTCGATCGGAAACGTCGCGTCGCGATCATGCTGGGCGGCGCGCGGCGCCAGCACGCGCTTCCCGAATCGGCGCGCCCTCCCGATCAAGTCGGCCTGGAGATCGGACAGCCGAAACGCGTCGGCGGCGAACATCGGAGCGTCAACGTCGTGCGCATCGATCGGGGGGTGCACCGGACGACCTCCGCTCAAGTCCGCGCGGCAGAGCGCGCGTCGAGAAGGAGAGCAAGCACCGCCGCGTTGAAGGGAGCCGGCGCCTCGAGGTTGGGCAAGTGGCCGACGCCGGGCAGGCACACGTAGCGCGCGCCCCGGATCTTTGCGGCCATGCGCTCCATCATCGGGGGCGGCGCATTGCGGTCGTGCTCGCCCGCGAGACAGAGCACAGGCACGCCGATGTTTGGCAGGTTGGCGCGCTCGTCGAACGTCACCAGACACCTGATCGCCGCGCGGTAGGTGGCGGCGGGAGTCGCCGCCATGGTTTCGATCGCGAGCGAGCGGCCGCTCGCATCGGGGCTGGGTCCCATAATCCCATCAACGATCGAGGCCGCAAGCTCCGGCATCGTGGCGCCGGCGTCCAGCGGGCCGAGGCGGTCAGCGACGAACTTCTTCTGGAACTCGCCCTTGGCATCGCCGAAGGCGGGACTGGTGCCGACGAGCACCGCGGCGCGGTAGCCGGTGGGCCGGCGGCGCATTGCAGTCTGCGCGATCATTCCGCCCATGGAGTGACCGACGAGCGCCGGCCGATCGAGGCCCAGCCGCTCGATTGCCGCTTCCAGATCCGCCGCCAGCGCCTCGAAATCCATCTTGTCGACGGCCGGCCGCGCACCATAGCCCGGCAGATCGAGCGCAACCGGATGCAAGCCTGCCGCCTTGAAAGCGGCGAGCTGCGGCGCCCATCCGCGGGCCGCACCGCCGATCCCATGCAGGAACACCACAGCCGGCGTGCCGCCATGGTCAGAATGCAACGGGGCCAATGACATCCCGCCGGGGGCGGTTGCGCGCACACGTCTCTCCGTGCTGAAGCAGTCGGGCCGCAAGAGCGCTCACAAACGCCATGCTAGCAAAATCAGATTATATGAAAAGGAATATTTCTCGGTAGCTTCGAAGCGTCGCCAGGACGCCACAACAGGGAGCTGGAGTCGTCGCTTAGGCCAGGTAATCCAGCATCATGAACGCATACACCCGCGCCGAGTCGGTGGTGCGCTCGACCGAGGCCATGTCGTAGTCGGTGTGCGCGTACTGGTGCTCGCCGGCGCCGAAATTCGCGGTCGCGATGCCGACATGGTTGAGGTAGCCCTGGTCGAAGGCGGAGGGCGAGTAATACGTCTCGACCGGCTTCCCCAGCATCACCTCGCTGGCGCGCAGGATCGCGCGCACGATAGGGGACTCCGTCGTCACCAGCGAAGGATACATGAACGGCCCGAGCCGCACGTCCACGCTATAGCTCTTGCCGCTGACGGGGTCCTTGATCTGCTCGACCTCTTTCGCGACCCGCTCGATCTCGGCGAAGGCCACATTCGGATCGTCGCCCGGAAGCAGGCGACGGTCGAGCGTGAACTCGCAGCGGTCCTGCACCGTGTGGGTCGACTCCGGAAAGCTGCGGATGTGATTGACCGTGAGCGACTGCTTGCCGAGCTGCGGATGGCTCTTGTCGACCTTCACCTTGGCCAGCAGCGCGCGGATGGCCTCGGTCGCGCCGGTGATGGCATTGACTCCGTCCCACGGCCGCGACGAATGGCAGGGTGCACCTTTCACGGTGACGAACACGTCGATGCGGCCGCGGTTGCCGAGCGTGACCTTGAGGCCGGTGCCGCCCAGCACCGCCATGTCGGCGCGCACGCCTGCGCCCTCCACGACGCTCTTGATGGCGTCATGCTTGCCGGTCTCGCCCGACAGGCAGCAGGTGAAGATAAGCCGGCCGGCGAGCGCGATCTTGCTCGCGATCACCGTTTCCATCGCATGCAGCATCGCAGCGAGGTTCGCCTTCTGCTCGCTCGCCCCCTTCCCCATCACGCATTCGCCGGGCAGGTCGAACTTTGCGCCGTCGACGACATCGCCGCTATAGGGATTCGGCATGGTCGAGGCCGGCTGATTCATGGCGTTGCCGATGAACATGAGCGACTTGCCGCTCGTTCCCGCCCCGTAGGTCGCAATCAGGTTGCCCATCGGGTCGTAGCGGACATCGGCAAAGCCCATGGCGCGCAGGCGCGGCTCGACCGCCGTCTTGATGAAGGCCTTGAGCAGGGGTTCGTCTTCCAGCAGCTCGGTCTGCGGGCTCGGCACCTTGACCAGTTCGATCAGCAGCTCCTTGGCCCGCTCGCGCGAGATGCGGGCGTCGAGCATTTTCTTGATGTCGGCTTCGTTCATGGGCATCCCCCTGGTTTTGGTCTTTCCGCATTAGACGCAACTCAGGTCGCGTTGTGGAGTCCAGCGAGGGTCAGAGCCACATCGTCCCCTGACCCGCTTGCGAACCGCAAGCGGGTGAGGGAACCACGGCATTCGCGGCCGCACTGCTCACGTCACTTCGGCGCCGCCGTGGCCGAGCCGCTTTTTCACGCCGGGCCACAGCACCAGCACCAGGCAGAGCGCGAAGATGCTCGCGGACAACGGCCGCAGGAAGAAGACGGAGTAGTCGTGATCCGAGATCATCAGCGCCTGGTGGAACGAGCCTTCGGCGAGCTTGCCGAGAATCAGGCCAATGACCAGGCTGATCAGCGGATAGCCATGGCGGCGCAGGAAATAGCCGAGCAGGCCGAAGAAGATCGCGACGAAGACGTCCATCATGTTGCGCTCGTTGGCATAGGCGCCAAATAGCGTGACGATCAAGAGCATCGGCGCCATCAGCTCGATGCGCACGATGGTAATCAACGCGAACCAAGGGATCATGATCAGATAGAGAATAGTCGCCATGACGGCGCCGATCAGCAGGCCCATGAAGAAGCCCCAGATCAGCTCCGGGTTCGAGGTGAACAGCATCGGACCCGGGCGCAAGCCCTGCAGGGTGACTGCCACCAGCAGGATGGCGGAGGTGGCGCCGCCGGGGATGCCGAGCGTGAGCGCGGGGATCAAGCTGGTCGGAATGCAAGAGTTGTTCGATGCTTCCGGCGCAATGATCCCTTCCGGCGCGCCCTTGCCGAACTGCCCGGGATGTTTCGACGAGCGCTGCGCCACGCTGTAGGCGAGGAAGTTCGCCGCCGTCGCACCGATGCCGGGAATCATGCCGAGGAAGGCGCCGACCGCGGTGCTCTGGATCAGCGTGAACGGGTAGCGGAACGTGTCCCAGAATCCATCCCACAGCGATCCTTCCAGCTTTCCCGCCTTGGCGATGGTGCCGCCTTCCAAAATCATGCTGATGAGTTCGGTGATCGCGAACAGACCGACCATGACCGGCACGAAGCTGATGCCGTCGAGCAGATAGACGAAGCCGAAGGTGTAGCGCTCGGCGCCGAGGATCGAGTCGATGCCGATCAGGCTGATGGCAATGCCGAGCGCACCCATCGCCAGCCCCTTGATGGTGGAGCCGAGCGCGGCCACCGAGACGACGGTGAGGCCGAGAATGGCGAGCGCGAAATATTCAGCCGGGCTGAACGCCAGAGCCGCCTTCGCGACCGGTCCCGACGCAAACATCAGGATCAGCACGCCGACGATGGCGGCGGCGAGCGAGGCGCCGGCAGACAAGCCCATCGCTACCTTGGCCCTGCCCTGCTGCGCCATCGGGTAGCCGTCGTAGGCGGTGGCGGCGGACGAAGCCTCGCCCGGGATGTTGAGCAGGATCGAGGTGACAGATCCGCCGAAGGCGGCGCCGACCGAAATGGACGCCAGCATCAGCAGAGCCGAGAGCGGGTCCATCGAGAAGGTGAATGGGATTAGGATGGCCATCGCGACCGGACCACCGAGACCCGGCAACACGCCGACCCACAACCCGATGACTGTCCCCGCGACCATGAAGAGGAACTGCTTGACTTGCAGCGCGGCGGTCAAACCGAGAACGAGGTGATCGAACATGGCACACTCAGCCCGCACGCAACGCGAGCTTGTCGATCAGCCAGTCCCCCACCACGCCCTGCGGAAGCTCGACATTGAGGAGATAGGGGGCGATGACCGCGAGCACGGCGACCGTGATCACCGCCGTGACCACCAGCCGCCGCCGATTGGCGTACCCCATCAACAGCGGGATGAGCACCATCGCGGCGAGCGACGCGACGATGAAGCCGAACAGCCAGAACAACAGGCCGAATGCGGGCGCCGAGAGGAGCGCGGTCGCGTAGCGCGGCCAATCGGCCTTGGCGGCGGGATCATCCTCGTCGACCACCGCCGCCGCGCCGGCGCGGCGCCGGCGCACTTGCGCGAGCGCAACTGTCAGCGTGAGAACAATGCCGGCACCGCCGATGATGAGCGGGAACAGACGTGCGTCGAACGGCAGGCTGTAGCCGAACGCCACGATGGCGATGAAGAACAGCAGCAGCAGTGCGATGAGAGAAAACTCTTCGCGCCAGTAGGCTCTCACGCGCGCATCGATCGACATCGTGATGCTCGGAATCGGAACTATAGGGTGGTCAACCCAGCAGGTCCTTGTACTTCTCGATCACCTCGGCCTGCTTCCGCACCATGTCCCCGGCTTGCTGACCGGTCAGCAGCTTCAGATATTCGCCGGCCTTCTGCATCTGCTCCCACAGCATCTTGTCCTCGAACGCCTTGGCGAATGCGCCCGACAGCAGCGCGATGCGATCGTCGGGTACTTTTGGCGTGGTCATGGCGTACCAGATCTGGTCGATCGGCGTGACCCGGAAGCCCAGTTCCGTCAGGGTCGGCACATCCGGCAATGCCTTCTCGCGCTCCTGACCGGTCACGGCGAGAAAATGTAGGCTCTCGCGCATGCGCGAGCCCGAGCCGGGTCCGCTGATCGCGGCGTCGACGTGACCGCCCAGGACGGCGGGATAGGCTTTGCCAGAGCCCTCGAAATGCACCATGCCGAACGGCAGGTTCAATTCCTTCTGCAGCGCAGCCAGCTGGATGTGGCTCGATCCCGAGCGGCCGATGGTGCCCACCACAACGCGGCGCTTTTTGCACTCGTCGACAAATTGCTGGAAGGTCTGGATCGGGGAGTCCTTCTTCACGCAGAGCTGCCAGCTCACCACGCTCCAGCCGTAGATGGGGATAAACTCGCTGGCCTTGTATCCTGCCCGTCCGATCACCTCGTCGATGGCGCCGCCGGGCGCGGACTCCGTCATCATCACATAGCCGTCCGGCCGCGCGGCGTAGAGC
>Ga0310811_10009832_pt1 | contig 12367 bp, 13 predicted proteins | sample YCmetagenome_FD_207642 | JGI IMG/M metagenome (GOLD analysis project Ga0310811, IMG submission 207642) | Soil microbial communities from experimental microcosm in Duke University, North Carolina, United States - YC | ecosystem: Engineered > Artificial ecosystem > Soil microcosm > Unclassified ... | reverse complement strand
CTGGTCCTTGGCGGCCGGTATGTGCTGACCGAGGTGCTGGGCACCGGCGGGATGGCACGAGTGTGGCGGGCACATGATCAGGTGCTCGGCCGCGAGGTCGCGGTGAAGATGCTCGGCCAGCAGTTCGCCGCCGACCCGGGGTTCGCCGCCCGGTTCGAGCGCGAGGCCCGGCTTGCCGCCTCGGTCAGCCATCCCCGGCTGGTGACCGTCTTCGACTCCGGGATCGACTGCGGCACGCCGTTCCTGGTGATGGAACTGGTCACCGGCCGCACGCTGCGCCAGGTGCTGGACGAAACCGGCCCGCTGCCGACCTGGCAGGCGGTCGCGATCGCAGCGGGGGTGTGCGAGGGCCTGGAGGCGGCGCACACCGCGGGGCTGGTGCACCGCGACATCAAGCCGGCCAACGTCATGCTGGCTGACCGGGGGGTGAAGATCCTCGACTTCGGCATCGCCCGGGCGGACGGCACCACGGCCGGGACCGCGACCGGTGCGGTGCTGGGCACGCCCGCCTACTTGTCCCCAGAGCAGGCGGCCGGGCACGCGGCCGGGCCGGCGTCTGACCTTTACTCCCTCGGCTGCGTGCTGTTCGAGATGCTCACCGGCAGCCCGCCGTTCACCGCCGAATCCCAGGTAGCGCTGGCCTACCGGCAGGTGCACGACGACCCGGGCCCGCCGTCGGCGCGCCGCCCCGGGCTGCCCGCCAGCCTGGACCAGCTCACCGTCCGGCTGCTAGCCAAGGACCCCGCCGCCCGCCCGGCAAGCGCGGCGGCGGCCCGCGCCGGGCTGCTCGCCGCCCCGGCCCAGGACGGCACGGGCCTGCCCCAGCCACCCTCCGCCAGGACCCCCGGCGGCCGACGGTGGCTGCGGCGATCTGAAATCGTGCTGATCGCAGCGCTCACCGCGGCGCTGGCCGCCCTGGTGACGGTGGTCCTGGCCGGCTACGGCAGCAGGCCCACCGGGCCTGGCCCGGCCGCTGCCGGAACGATCGCCCGCACCCCTGCAGCCACCCACCCGGCCGCCTCGACCCGCACCACCGCGGCCACCCACCCAGCCACCTCGACCCGCACCCCGGTGAGCCAGCCGCATAAGTCAGCTGCTCCCAGCCGCACCCCGGCACAAACGGCCACCGCCACCGCCACCGCCGCAGCCCTCCCCCCGACCGCCACCGCAGCTGCCGCGCTGGTCGGTGACCTGCAGGCCGGCGTCGCTGACGGCCAGGTCACCCAGCAAGCCGGCCAGGACCTGTTCAGCCACCTGCAGCCCCTGCTGTTCGGCCCGCCCGGCGCGAACGCCCAGCAGACCCAGAACCAGTTCACCCAGCTCGTCCAGGCCTACGACAAGCACCAGTCCCAGGGCCAGATCACCGGCAAGGCAGCCACCACCGTGCCGAATGCGATCTCCGCCCTCGGCGCCGCCCTCGGCGTCAGTTAACGTCCGCCCGCCGAAGGAACTAACTTTGCCCGGGTCCAGCCTCGCCTGGTGCGGGTCAGCTCACGGAACCCGGCTGAGGCCAGGAATGCCTGGTAGCCCGTTGGGTCACAGTGGTCGGGGTTGCGAGTGCCGTCGTAGGAGTAGTCGAGCAGGTTGTCCACCTGGGCTAGGTCCAGCCAGGCCGCGGCCTGGCCCAGCAGCCAGGCGGCGACACCGCGGCGCCGGTACTTGCCGGTCACGTGCAGGTTGCCGACGTCGGCCCAGCGGCCGCGGGGAGACAGCCGCTCGCCTTTCTCACGGATCTCCACCTCGATGTACCCGACGACCTCGCCAGCGCGCACCGCCGACAGCCGGGTGCCGTTCATGCCGACCGAGCGGCGCACCGCCAGACCTTCGAGCGGCGGCGCAGCGGGGCGGGCCAGGTCCGCGACCCGGGCCAGGTAGATGATCTCGCTGTGCCCGGCCTGGCGGAACCCCGCCCGCTCATACAGCGCCGCGACGTGCGGCCACTGCTCAGGCACGCCGTAGACGCCGCACGGCACCGGGAGGTCGCCTTCAGCGCTCTGGCGGGTCACCCCCCACCGCTCGAACTGGGCGATGCAGGCGGCGACCAGTTTCTCCGCCGCGCCGACCGCAGCGGGCCAGTACCGGTTGCCGGACGGGGCCTCCGGCCAGAACACCAGCCACTTGATCTCGCCGATGCCCCGGAAAGACTCCCCAGCGCGCTCGTCATTGAGGTAACGAAGCAGGTGCGCCGCAGCGACCACCCGGTGCTGCTGCTCGGCGACCAGGGTCGCCCGCTCACCCACCCACGGATCGGTGACCGGCTCACCCGGATCGCGGTCCAGGCTGGCCAGCAACGCGGCGACCGAGGTTCCCATACCCGGGACCACGGCGCCGGCGTGCGCGTTCACCAGATCGGCAAGCTGGTCACGGTCGCTGCGATGAAACGGGCGGATCTGCACAGCGGGCACGGCGGGTCTCCCTTGACACAAGCGCGAGAACGCGCGGCAACAGGAACCCGCTACCCGTGCGGTACGAAAAGATCATACCGAGCCTGCCGCCGCTAACCGAGACCACCCGCCCGTACCCAAGCCGCCGACGCACCAGCCGCACCGGCCACTGCACCAGGCCGTGATCCTGCGCGCGTTGTGCAGCGTTCTGCGCGGCAGCCCAATGACACCTCGCCTCGTCTTCGTCCATGCTTGTCGTAAGCCACAGGCAGACGGGGGATGAAGGCATGACTGAAGCGACCGCGGAGCACATCCGGCGCTACGTCGCTGATGGCGGCGACGCGGACCTCAAGCGGCTGGTGCGCGTTTCGGAGATCACCGCGGAGGCCGCCCGCCGTGCGTTCGGCCGGGCGGGCATCCGTGAAGGGTGGGCGGCCATCGACTGCGGCTGCGGTCCCCTCGGCGGCCTTGCCGTCCTGGCGGAGATGGTGGGACCGACCGGGCGCGTGGTCGGCGTCGACTTCAGCGAACACGCCATCCAGCGGGCCCGCTCCGTGGTCGCGGCGCTCGGCCTGGCGAACGTGGAGCTAGCCGTCGGCGACCTCCACCACCTCGACGCCGCAGCGCTGGGCGGGCAGTTCGACCTGGCGTTCACCCGCTGCTTCCTGATGCACCAGGCTGACCCGGTACGGACCCTGCGCCAGATCGCCAGCCTGCTCCGCCCGGGCGGCTGGATCGTCGCCCACGAGCCACTGCCCGTCCCTCCGCCGCGCTCGCACCCGCCGCTGAGTGCCCTCACCGCCTACTGGGACATCGTGCACGAGACGATGGACCTGGCCGGCCTGCCGCGCGGGACCGTCGAGGGCCTGGACCGGGCCGCCCGCGCCGCCGGGCTTGAGGTGACCGACGCAACCGGTTTCTTCACGTTCATGGGTCCGGAGCTAGGCTTCGAAATTCACGCCGCCACCCTCGCGGCGGTCAGGGAACGTGCCGTCCAGTCCGGCATCGCGGCCGAGCGGGTCGACGCGGTGGCGGCAGAACTCCAAGCCGCGAAGAACGGCCAGTACGAGTGGGTGTCATCACCGTTCTTCCTGGACCTGGCACTGCGTAAGCCCGCAGTGGCGTGAGGGCCGAGGCGCCGGCCGCTCAGGGCACCTCGGGTACCTGGCTGCCCGTCAGGTGTGCCAGGAAGTCGGCCAGGCGGAGCTGGCCGCGGCCGACCGCCTCGTAGAGGGCGTCCAGGTCGGCGTAGCCGAGGCGACGGGCCGCGCTGAACGCGGTGCCGTCGTCTTCCAGGTCGCGCAGGTTCTTGGCCGGAACCGCGTCCCCTGCGGCGAAGCCCTTCGCCGCCGCCGCGCGGCCCAGGGCGGCGGCCTCCTCGCCCTTGCGGCGGGCGATGGCCGCCTTCAGGTGCGCCCGCGCGTGGCCGCTGCGCGCCGCGGCCAGCCAGGAGTCGGGCGGGTCCGCGTACGGCCCGGTGATCAGGTCAACGACCTGGCCGTGCGCCAGCCGGTTCTCCATCGGCTTGCGCATCCCGTTCACCAGGACGCCGACCGCGCTGCCGGCCGTGGACGGGGAGACCGCGTAGGCGAAGTCGACCGCCGTCGAGCCGGCGGGCAGCTTCACCGGCGTGCCGTCCAGCGTGAACACCACCAGGCCGGAGTTGCTCAGGTCGGCGCGCAGCCCGTCGAGGAACTCGCCGGGGGCAGCGAGCGGCTGCCACGCCAGCAGGCGGTTCAGCCAGTCCAGGTCGGCCTGGCGGGCCAGGTCCGCGCTGACCTTGCCGTCCCGGCCGCCGGCCTCGCGGATCCGCGCCGCCACCCCGTACGTCGCGACGGCGTCCATCGCCCGCGTCCTGATCAGCACGCCGACAGGCTCGCCGCCGGCCAGCACAGCCGTGTGCAGGGAGCGGTACATGTTGTACTTGGGCAGGCTGATGTAGTCGCGGAACCGTTCGTCGACCGGCTTCAAGTGGCCGTGCAGCACGCCGAGCGCGACATAGCAGTCGGACTCCGCGCCGTCGACGACGACCACGACCCGGGCCCCGTCGACAGGGCGCAACGCCAGCGCGTCACCGGACGCGGGGCTGCCCGCGCCGGAGAGCCAGCCGCCGACCCCGCCGTGCAGGCTCTGGTGAATGGAGTACAGGTGCCTGGCGCGGGCCTCTACCTGGGCGCGGACCCCAGCCGCAGCGAGCGCGGCCCGCATCGGCGTGATCAGCTCGGCCAGCGCCGCCCGCCGCGCGTCCTCGGTCTCCCGCACCAGCGTCGCCACCCGCGCGTGCGCCTCGGGCGCGAGGTTGGCGAACGCCAGGTCCTCCATCTCCCGCTGGTAGTCGTAAAGCCCGAGCCGCTGTGCGAACGGCACGAGCAGTTCCATCGAGGCCCGCGCTATTCTTTTCCGCTTGTCCGGCTTGGGGTGGTGCCCCAGCGTGCGCAGGTTGTGCACCCGGTCGGCGAGCTTGATGACCAGTACCCGCAAGTCGATCGAGGCGGCGAGGATCATCTTGCGGAACGTCTCGCCTTCGGCGTGGTCGCCCCACTTGGCCCCGTCGAGCTTGGTGACCCCGTCGACGAGGACGGCGACTTCCGCGCCGAACTCGGCCTTCACCTCGCCGATGGTCAGGCCGGTGTCCTCCACGGTGTCGTGCAGCAGCGCGGCGACCAGCGTGGTGGTGTCCATCCCGATGTCAGCGAGCAGGATCGCCACGGCGAGCGGGTGGGTGATGTAAGGCGCGCCCGACTTGCGGAACTGCCCGCTGTGCCAGCGGTCGGCGACCTCGTAGGCATGGCTGAGCAGGCCCGCGTCGGCGCCGGGAAAAACCCGCCGATGGGCGGCGATCAGCGGCCGCACCGCATCCCCCGTACCATCCCGCCGGGCTACACCCACCTGCACGTCCCATCGCCACGTCGCAATCAAACGTTCACCCGCCTGCAAAAGACACTAGCCGCTGGACGCGCTGCGCGCAGTCTCCTTCTGTGACGACGGTAGCGGATCGTAACCAGGCCGCGATACAGGGGCGAAACAGGCGGGAGAGCATCAGCGGGCGGTTACCCCGTAGCTGTACGGGGTCGGCGCGCGTGAGCATTCCCCGCATCTGGGTAGCTTCCGGCCTATGGGACTTTTCGGTCATCATCCCCAGCACCGGGACGCCTACGACGCCGTGTACGGCGGCGGCCGCCCGCACCACCAGGTCACCCACGAGCTGCTCGCCGCCGCCATCGGCTTCGAGGCGATGCGGATGTACGAGCACCACCGGGAGCACGAGGGCATCCCGGTGCATCACCAGCTCGCCAAGGAACTGCTCACGGCCTTCGTCGCCGCGGAGATCGACCGGCACTTCGACACCGGCCGCTACGGCCACCTGCGCCGGCATGACGCCAGGCGGATGGCCCGCGAGCAGGCCGAGTACCTGTGGCAGCAGCAGTACGGCCGCTGACCGGCTAGCCGGCGGCCTGGTCCTGGGTGGCGTCCCGCAGGGTGGTCAGGGCGTCCTTCAGCGTCGAGCCCGCCTGGTCGGTGGCCTCGGCGAGCTGCGGGTAGTCGTAGGCGCCCTCCGGGTTGCCCCGGACGTAGTCGTCCAGGTGGTGGGCGTCCTGCCCGACCAGGATCCGCCAGGCACCGGACCGGACGCCGTCGAGGATGACGGTCGCCGCCCCGGCGGCGCTGAGCGGCGCGGTGTCGTGGAACGCCTTGCCCGCGGCGAAGGCGTCGGACTCGGGGACGCCGAAGGCGATCATCGAGTTCGCGACGATGTTGGTACCCACGTGGCCGGGCATGACGACGGCGACGCGGACGTGCGGGGCATTCACGCGCAGGTCCTCGATGAGCGCCTCGGACAGGCCCTTCACCGCGAACTTCGCGGTGGAGTAGGCCGTGTGCGGTACGCCCGGGCCGAGGGACGCCCAGAACCCGTTGATGCTGCTGGTGTTGACGAGCACGCCCTCAGGGCTTTTGACCAGCAGCGGCAGGAACGCCCTGGCGCAGTAGTAGACACCCCAGAAGTCGACCGCGAACACGCGCTCCCACTGCTCGCGGGGGTCGTTGAGGAAGCTCCCGGCCCCGCCGATCCCCGCGTTGCTGAACACGAGGTCCACGTGCCCAGCGCCGTGCGCGGCCAGGGCCTCGTCGCGGAACCGCAGCACCTGCGCCTCGTCGGCCACGTCGCAGACGTGACTGGTGACCCTGGTGCCACGGGGCGCGTCGGCCAGGGCCAGGTTGGCCGTCTCCCCCACCGTGGTCTCGTGCACGTCGCACGCCGCGACCGAGCAGCCTTCCGACGCGAGCTGCCTGACCAGCTCCCGGCCCATCCCCGAGCCGCCACCGGTTACCACCGCGAACTTCCCAGCGAACGATTCCATCGACTGCCTCCCGCTGGGAGCGTAACTCCGATCCCTCCAGAGTCCCAGTAATCATCCAGAACGGATTCGCGCTCCGCCCGGTTAGCCAGCAATCTCGCCCGCGGACGGGGCCCGCGGGCGGCCATTCGCGTTACGCGTATCGGCTCAGGCGCTGTGCGGGTCCGGGCCAGGATCGCGGCCCGCGGCCACGGCGGCGAGGCGGGGCAGGTACGTTTCCCAGGCGACCTGGTGCGCCGCCGCCAGTTCCGCGCTGGGCAGGTTGTCGTGGCGCAGCGTGAGGCGCGTGCCTTCCCCAGCGGCAGCCAGCGTGACGGTGACGCGCGTGCTGCCCGCGGGCATGGCGCTCGCCGCCGCCGCGGCCCCCTCCCCCGGCTGGTGCTTGGTGTGCGACGCCGCCTCGTCGTCGGCAAAGCCCCAGGTGAAGGCGACCTGGCGCGGCGGGTCGAGCGACGCGTAGCGGCCAGCGGCGCGGAAGCCGTCGCTCATCGCCACTTCGTACCGGCCGCCGGGCCTTGCGTCGAGCGTCGCGGCGGCGCCCATCCAGCGGACGTAGCGCGCGGGGTCCGTCCAGTAGCGGAAAACCTCAGCCGGCGGCGCCGCGACCTCCAGCGTCACTTCCACGGCCGTCACCGTCGTCATAGGAGCCTCCCTCGTCGCTTGGCCGCAGCATGCGCTTCCTGAGTAGTAGACACCGGAGAATTGCGGAAGTAGGCGCGCCCACTTGGCGACCGCGGCCGTGTCTACCTCTTACATGGACGACGATTACGCACGCGAACTGCACATCAAAGCCCCGACGACCGCCGTCTACGCGGCGCTCACCACGCTTGACGGCTGCTCCGCCTGGTGGGCGCCCGCCTCCGGGTCGGCCATCGCCGGCGGCGAGCTGCGCTTCACCTTCGACGACCCGGACGCGCCCCTGATCTTGCGCGTCACCGAGGCGACCGAGCCAGCCGACCAGAGCTCCTGGATCGCCTGGCATGTCCTGGCGTGCGAGTTCCTGCCGGACTGGACGGGAACCACGCTGACGTTCGGGATTACCGGCGTCGCGGACGGCAGCACCGACCTGCGGTTCCGGCACGCGGGCCTGAGCCCGCGGCTGGAGTGCTTCGACCAGTGCCAGGCGGGCTGGAACTACTACCTGCCGAGCCTGCGCGCCTACGCGGAAACCGGCGCGGGCACGCCGCACCGGCAGGGGATCGCGCTCGAAGGCCTGCGATAATTCGTGGCATGGGAATCACGGGTAGTGCACAGCGGCCGACCGGCTCCACCGGCTCGATCCTGAGCATCGGCTCCGCGGGGTCGATTCTCTCGATCGGCTCGGTCGCCTCGGCGGGCAGCATTTTCTCGGTTTACTCCTGGGCCAGCATCGGCTCGGTCCTGTCCGGGCTGTCGCGCTGGTCGCTGCTGGCGTGGCGGTCAGCGGGCCCGGGTCCCGTCCCGGTGACGTCGGGGAAGCGCGGCTAGGCCAGCAGCGGACCGGATCAGGCGCGGGGCCGCTCTTTGCGCCCGGCCGCGAGGAGGTCCACCACCTCGGCGATCCGCCCCGCACGCAACTCCGGGTGCCGGGTCGTCGCGTCGATGTAGCGGAGGTACGCCTTCTGGTAGAACTGCGCCAGCGTGTCGAAGAACGCCGCGGCGGGCGGGTTGGCCGCGAGCGCCGCGGCGATGTCTTCGGCCAGGTCGGCGCGCTGCGGGCCTTCCGGCGACAGCTCCACGGCCACCGCATCGCCAACGGTGAGGCCCAGCTCGCCCGCCCGCGCCGGGCTCAGCGTGAACCCCCAGCCCGCGGCGCCTGGCGCGAGCGTCACCCGGACCCGGCAGCTGCCAACCGTGCCGCTGACGCGGTGCACGGCCTTGGCGCCCCATGCCTCGTCCGGGTCGAAGGGCACCGTGATAACCGCGCGGCCGCCTGGGGCGGCGGCGACGACGGCATCGAACCGCTGAGTGCGCATGGCCTCCATGCTGGCATGGCGCCGCCGGCTTTTCGCCCCGGACGGGCCTTTGGCGGTCGGCACTCAACCGGACCGTTGCTCCATATCCCGCGAACCCGGCACGGACCCGTTGACTAATTAAATGAGCAATTATTTAATTCTGGCCATGGGACGCATTGCAGGCGTCACCGCTGAGGAAACTCGGGAGCGGTTGCTGCTAGCGGCCGCGGACGTCTTCGCCCGGCGCGGATACGACGGCACGCGGGTCGCTGACATCGCCGTGGCCGCCGACGTCAGCAGCGGCGCGCTCTATGCGCACTTTGCCTCGAAAGCGGAACTGCTGGTGGCCGCGCTGCGCAGGCACGGCCGGCAAGTGCTCGCGGAGGCGCTCGCCACTGATCCCGGCCGGCCGGTCACGGATCTGCTCCTGCACATCGGCCGCCGGCTCCCCCGCCGCCGCGACGCTCGCGGCTACCTGATCGTCGAGGCCCTCGTTGCGGCCCGCCGCGACGAGGACGTCGCCCGGCCGATGCGCGACTACATCGGCGAACGCGGTGACCAGCTCGCCGAACTGGTGCGCGCAGCCCAGGACGGCGGGGAGCTTGACCCGTCACTGTCGCCTAGGGCACTGGCCCACTTCTGCCTCCTGCTCTCGATGGGCAGCGCGCTCATCTCACCGGATCTCCACGAGGTCGACGAAGCGGAGTGGGCCGCGCTGCTCGCCCGCGTGATCGCCGGCCTCGCCCCGCCCGCCGCTAGTACACAGACAGGAACCGCGCAATGAAAGTGCAGATCAACTCTGGGCTGTGCCAGGGGCACGGCCGCTGTTACGACCTCGCCCCCGGCCTGTTCGGGGCCGACGACGAAGGTTACGGGCTAGTCCTCGGCGACGGCATCGTGCCGCAGGACGCGGAGCACGACGCGAACCTGGCCGCGCTCAACTGCCCGGAACAGGCGATCGAACTGCTCGAGGAGGGGTGAGATGGCCGTTGACGACCGCTTCCCCCGCGCTCCCCGGGAGCCGGGCGAGGATGAGGAACTCGGCACCCGCAGCGAGATCATCACCGGGCCGGTCCGCGACTGGGCAACCGACTTCTCCCACCTTGAGCCGGAGTGGTCCGCGGATCCCTACCTGATCCAGGACGACCTGCGGCAGCGCTGCCCGATCGCCCACACCGAGCGGTTCGGCGGCGCGTGGCTGCCAACCCGCTACGAAGATGTCGCGGCGATCGCATACGACACGGACCGTTTCTCATCACGGGCGATCATCCTCAGCAACCTGCGGCCGCCCCGCGACATAGCGCCGATCGGCGGCTCGCCGCCGATCTCCTCCGACCCGCCGTTTCACCACGACGCGCGCAAGCTGCTGCTCGCCGCGTTCACCAAGAAGGAAGTCGCCCGGCAAGAGCAGGCGACGCGGGCGTTCTGCCACTCGCTCATCGACTCGCTCGCGGGGCGGGACGTGGTCGACGCGGCCCACGACTACGCGCAGCACATCCCGGTGCGGGTTATCGCCAACATGCTCGGCTTCCCGCCGGAGGACGGGCCGCAGTTCCGTGAGTTCGTCGAGGACCTGCTCGAAGGCATCAACCTGCCAGCGGAAGACCGCACCGCGCGGGTCTCCCGGCTGTTCGACTACCTGCTCGACCAGGTCCACGCCCACCTCGACGAACCGCGCGACGACCTCACGACCTACCTGCTCAACGCGGAGCTCTACGGCCAGAAGCTCGCCCCCGACGTCGTCACCGGCGCGATGGCCCTGCTGCTCATCGCCGGCATCGACACAAGCTGGAGCGCCATCGGCGCGTCGCTGTGGCACCTGGCGAAGACCCCCGCTGACCGTGAGCGCCTAGTCGCCGAGCCCGGTCTGCTGCCAACCGCGATGGAGGAGTTCCTCCGCGCCTACGCCCCGGTCACGATGGCGCGGCTGGTCAAGGATGACATCCACTGGCAAGGCGTCGACATGAAGGCCGAGGACTGGATCCTGCTGTCGTTCCCGGCCGCCAACCGTGACCCGGCGCAGTTCGACCGGGCCGCCGAGGTCGTCATCGACCGCGAGGTCAACCGGCATGCCGCCTTCGGCCTCGGCATCCACCGCTGCCTGGGCTCGCACCTGGCGCGCATGGAACTCCGGATCGCCCTGGAGGTCTGGCTCGAGCGCATCCCGGCGTTCACCCTCGCCGACCCCGGCGCGGTGACCTGGTCCGCGGGCCAGATCCGCGGACCACGCACCCTTCCGGTCCGGATCGGCTGACTATGGCGTCTGCGGCCCGGGCTCGCCCGGGCCGCAGACGCGTCAGTCAACGCCCAAGGGCGGCGATGAAGCCGTCCGGATCGACGAGGCTCACGATGAGCTCGCTGACCTCCATCCGGAGGAAGAAGGTGCTGAGGCACCGCTCGGTCTGACAGGGCGGGTCGATCCCGATCGCCACGAGGCCGCCGGCCGAACCGTTGGCCAGCCAGCTGCCGCCCTTGCGGTGCACGCCGATCGTTCCCCGGGTCCGGTGCGCGGACCGGCCGACCCGGCGAACGGAGGCGCGGGGCACGTCGACCTTGAAGTCCGCCATCCGGAGCCGGAGCTCGTCGGCGCCGATCTCGATCCGTCCCCCGGCCGGGCCGCCACCCATCAGCGTGTCGGCCCAGGTAGAGAGCGGGCCCATGTCGTCATAGCTGATCGCGAACCACTCCGGCGGCCCTGCCGGATCGCTGTGCCCGGTTGCCTCGGACGCTACCCGGACCTCTGTCTGGAACTCCCTGATGACCGCGCGCCGGGCGGCGGCGTAGGACTCGCCGGTCTCCGCCATGCGCCTGCGGGCAGCCGCCTTGATCTTGTCGTGCGACATCGCTTCCTCGATCCGGTGGCTTGGTCCCGGCGTCCAGCCACCGCAGAGTAATCACGATGGAAAGGGAGGAAGGACCCACACGAGGGCTGCGCCGCTCTTGTCCTCAACCGTTACCGCCGGCGCCGGGCCGGGGCAACTCGGAACAGGCAGGTGTGCTGACTGCCACGCTCAGCATAGCCCCTGAAAAGGAGGTCAGGGAGGAGGGCGGCCGATCCGGAGGCTCGCCGGCCGCTGTCAGGGGCCGCTCGTCGATCTGGTGTTATTGGTGGGCGAGAGCGGGGCCGATGGCAGCGTCGGCCGCCGCTCCAGGCAGACAACGGAGAGGACGAGCATGACAGTGCGCAGCAGCCAAGAGAGCGTGCGGCTTTCCGATGGCGTGGCCATCCCGCTGATTGGCTTCGGCACCTGGCAGCTTGACGGCGACGACGCCTACAACGGCGTCCGCGCCGCGCTTGAGATCGGCTACCGGCACATCGACACCGCCACCGCGTACGCCAACGAGGACAAGGTCGGCGCGGCGGTCCGGGACAGCGGCATCGGCCGGGAGGACGTGTTCATCACCACCAAGTGCCCGCCAGGGAACGCAGGCCGGGAGGCGCAGACCCTCGACGCCAGCCTGCGGGCTCTCGGCGTCGACTTCGTCGACTTGTGGCTTGTGCACTGGCCGCCGAACGGCGAAGCGCGGCCGGACACCTGGAAGGCATTCATCGCGGCGCTGGAGCAGGGCAAGGCCCGCGCTATCGGCGTGAGCAACTACAGCCTCGCGCAGATCGACGAGCTCATCGCCGCGACCGGCCGCGCGCCGGCGCTCAACCAGATCCCCTGGAACCCCTTCGCGTTCAACGCGC